>ERZ824978.4158-NODE-4158-length-9921-cov-3.683864_pt1 | contig 9921 bp, 8 predicted proteins | sample MGYA00519860_ERZ824978 | MGnify/ENA primary metagenome ERZ824978 (study PRJEB31778, sample SAMEA3449184) | human gut metagenome | biome: human gut; feature: human-associated habitat; material: faeces | place: United Kingdom | collected 2010/2012 ... | reverse complement strand
TTCTTCTAATTCCACCGGCTTTTCGGGGAGATTAGTGTCATGAGTGTCCGTCATTTGTATTTACTTTTTAGAAACGGGATATCCCGTTCGGGTTACATTAGGTTACAAATTAATGAAATAAAATGATTACTTCATACTTTTTTCATCGTTTTTTTTCGATTTAGCCGTTTCAGGCCAATAGTACGGTGATGCCCATATACATCATCATGCCGATAATGTCGTTGGTGATGGATATGAACGGTCCTGTGGCAATGGCCGGGTCCACTTTCAGCTTTTCGAGTGTCATGGGTACCAATGTTCCGAAAATGGAAGCGAACATGACAACGGCGAACAGACTGATGGATACCGAGTAGGTAACTGTGGCCGTACCGCCGAACCGTACAAAATTGTATATGTACACCAGCAAGGATATGATGGTTGCATTGATTGCCGCCACTACGGATTCCTTGGCGATTTGCTTGAATGTGTCTTTGGTATCCAAAGAACTGTTGGCAAGTCCCTGTACGATAATTGCAGAGGATTGGGTTCCTACATTTCCGCCTGTACCGCCAATCAGAGGGATGTACAGCGCCATTTCGGGATGTGCGGCGAAGGTAGCGTCAAAATTACCCAATATCATGGAGTTGCCGATACCGCCCAGCATACCGATAAGCAACCACGGCAGGCGTGCGGAAGTCTGGCGCATGACGTTGTCGTCCGTCTCCACATCCTGTGACAAACCGGATGCCAACTGATAGTCGCGTTCCGATTGCTCACGAACCTCGTCCATGACGTCGTCTACGGTAATCTGCCCTACCAGGCGGCCTATGCTGTCGACAACAGGTACTGCCACCAAGTCGTATTTCTCGATAATCTGCACCACTTCGTCTGTGGGAGTGTCTACATGGACGGAAATGGGGTCTTTCCTCATTACATGCTTCACTTTGGAGACGGAAGGAGAGGTTATCATTTTCTTTAGCGGGAATACACCTTGCAGCCGTTCGTCATCGTCAATGACATATACGTAGTAGATTTCGTCCAACTGTTCGGCTTGCAGGCGCATCTCTTTCAGGCATTCAGGCATACTCCAGTTCTCGTTGACGGTTACCATTTCCGTACCCATCAAACCACCGGCGGTATCTTCATCGTACTTCAAGAGGTCTACGATGTCTCCGGCCTGCTCTATATCCTCAATATGCGACAGTACCTCTTCTTTTTTCTCCTCGTCGAGGTCACGCATCAGGTCTACGGCATCGTCCGTATCCATATAATCCACAAACCGCTTGGCAATGGTTTCCGAAGGCAGAAGTTCCAGGAATTCTTTCCGGACGTCTTCGTCCATTTCTACCAGTACGTCGGCGGCTGTTTCGTTGTCGAGGAGACGGTAAACGAAGCGTGCCTCTTCGGGCGCGAGGTCATTACACAGTTCGGCAATATCTGCCGGATGCAGGTCGATAAGAAGCGCCTTGACGTTTTCCGCGTCTTTCTGCTCTATAAAGCTTTTGACTTTATCTATGTATTCTTCGTCTATTTCCATAACTCATAGTGTATTGGTAATAGTGTACCGTTAAGGGCTGAAACCGTTAATTTCTCATTTTTCTGTCGTCTCTTTCAATGCTGTTTCCACCAGATTGGTCAATTCTATAAACTCCTGTACGGAAAGTTGCTCGGGGCGTTTGTTGAAGAGAGGGTCTTCGGGCAGCGGACATTCTTTGCCGAGTATCGGTTTTATGGAATTACGCAAGGTTTTCCGGCGTTGGTTGAATGTAGTTTTTACAACTTGTTTAAACAGCTTTTCGTCACATCCCAATTGCTGCGTGTCATTGCGCGTCATGCGAATAACAGCGCTTTTTACTTTTGGGGGAGGATTGAACACGTGTTCGCTTACGGTGAAGAGGTATTCCACCCGATACCAAGCCTGTATCAGTACACTCAGAATGCCGTATGTCTTACTGCCGGGACCGGCTGCGATACGCTCGGCAACCTCTTTCTGTATCATGCCCGTACAGCACGGTATCAGTTCTTTGTTATCCAACATCTTGAAGAATATCTGGCTGGATATGTTATACGGATAATTGCCCGTCAGTACGAAAGGCTGTCCGTCGAACAGGCGTTGCAGGTTCATTTTCAGGAAGTCGTCTTCGATGATGTTATCCTCCAGTTGCGGGTAGGCTTCCCGCAGATAGGCCACCGATTCATAATCCACTTCCACAACTTTTACCGTGCGCTCTTTGGGCAGGAGAAATTGGGTCAGCACTCCCATGCCCGGTCCTACTTCTAATATCGGAAGATTGGGACAGGCGTCTACGGTGTCGGCAATGTCCTGTGCTACTTTCAGGTCTTTCAGAAAGTGCTGGCCGAGAAACTTTTTAGGTTTAACTAATCTCATGTATCAACTAAATCGTTACTTTTGCGGTTCAAAGGTAATCCTTTTCGGCGAATTACGAGTTACAAATCACAAATTACGACGCGTGCCGGATGAATTTTAAGGGAAAACGATGAATGAGATAATAAAAAAAACATTGAAAATCGTGTTGCCCGTTCTTTTGGGCGGTTTTATCCTGTATTGGGTGTATCGTGATTTTGATTTTGAACGTGCGAAAGAACTGCTTTTGCATGGCACTGACTGGGGGTGGATGCTGTTTTCATTGTTTTTTGGCGTAATGAGCCATGTGTTTCGCGGGTGGCGCTGGCGACAGACACTGGAACCGTTGGGGGCTTATCCTAAAAGGAGCGATTGCGTGGACGCCATTTTCATTTCCTATGCTACCAATTTGATATTGCCTCGTGTGGGTGAAGTGTCGCGTTGCGGTGTTCTGGCTAAGTATGATGATGTATCATTTTCCAAATCTTTGGGAACTGTGGTCACCGAGCGGTTGGTGGACACCTTGTGTATTCTTTTGATTACGGGACTTACCTTTCTGGCTCAGATGCCTGTGTTTCTCCGTTTCTTTCAGGAAACGGGTACAAAAATTCCTTCGCTGATGCATCTGTTGACATCGCCCTGGTTTTATGTCTCCCTGTTCTGTGTTATCGGCGTGCTGGTGCTTATGTACTATCTGATGCGGATGCTTTCTTTTTTTGAGAAAGTGAAGGGAGTTGTACTGAATGTATGCGAGGGGGTAATGTCGCTCCGTAATGTGAAGAACATTCCGCTGTTTATTCTCTATACGTTGCTTATTTGGGGATGCTATTTCTATCATTTCTATCTGACTTTCTATAGCTTTTCTTTTGCGGAGCATCTTGGCTTTCAGGCTGCAATGGTGATGTTTGTGGGCGGGACGTTTGCTGTAATCGTACCTACACCCAACGGGGCAGGTCCCTGGCATTTTGCCGTTATCACCATGATGATGCTTTATGGTGTGAATGCTACGGATGCTGGTGCTTTTGCACTGATAGTGCACGGCATTCAAACCTTGCTGGTTGTGTTGCTCGGTATCTATGGCGGGCTACATGTTTCGTTGGTAAACCGTACGAAATGAATGACTTGAATTGATACTTTCACAGAAATATAAACACATAAATAACCCATATGTCTGATACTTTATCATCTGCATTTGCAGATACGAAGCCGCATTATAACATACTCGACGGGCTACGTGGAGTGGCGGCATTGACAGTTGTCTGTTTTCACTTGTTCGAGGCTTATGCTACCAGCCATTTGGACCAGAAGATTAATCACGGATATTTGGCTGTTGATTTTTTCTTTATTTTATCCGGATTCGTTGTTGGCTATGCTTATGATGATCGGTGGAAAACAATGCGTATTGCTGACTTTCTTAAACGTCGGTTTATTCGTTTGCATCCTATGGTCATTATCGGAGCGCTTATTGGAGTTGTAATGTTCTATTTTCAAGGCTGTTCTGTTTGGGATGTTTCACAGGTGCCCGTAGTGGCGCTGATAATTGCTACGCTAATGAATGTTCTTCTGATTCCGGCAACTCCCGGTATGGAAATTCGAGGAGTAGGTGAAATGTATCCTCTGAACGGACCGAGTTGGTCTTTGTTTTTTGAATATATAGGCAATATTCTATATGCATTCTTTCTACATAAGCTCTCTACAAAAGTCCTTTCCATATTGGTGTTGTCAGCGGGTTGCGGACTGGCCATATTTGCTCTTTGGGGGCCGCTTGGCGATATATGTGTGGGCTTTGCTTTGACGGAAGAAAATATAATAGGTGGTTCTTTACGGTTGCTGTTCTCATTTCCGGCGGGATTATTGTTGTCACGTATATTCAAGCCTGTCAAGGTACGAGGGGCTTTCTGGATAGGGAGTTTCTCTATTGTGGTTTTATCGGCGATTCCCAGAATTGGTGGCAGTGAACATTTATGGATGAATGGCTTGTATGATACTATATGCTTTGCCGTTGTATTCCCTTTGTTAGTCTGTCTTGGGGCTTCGGGAAAGACTACGGATAAAGTCACGACACGGGTTTGCAGGTTTCTGGGAGATATATCCTATCCGTTGTACATGGTGCATTATCCTTTTATCTATCTGTATTATGCTTGGGTTAAGAATGAGAACCTTACATTCATACAGTCTCTGCCGGGTGCGGTAGCACTTGTTGCGGGTTCAGTTGTTTTGGCTTACTTATGTCTGAAACTGTATGATGAACCGGTACGCAGGTTTCTATCCCGGCGACTTCGTATAAATTGAACGGGGTTTTACCGATTTTTGCAATTCCGATTAGAGCGATATTGAAAAATAACTCTTATATTTGCGAAAACAACTTTTATAATTATGAGTACAATCTTGCAGTTAGCTCCACAAAATGTGTGGAAGCATTTCTATTCGCTGACTCAGATACCCCGTCCTTCCGGACATATGGAGAGAATAACTGAGTTCTTGGTAAATTTTGGTAAAAGTCTGGGCTTGGAATCATTTGTTGACGAGGTTGGCAATGTCATTATCCGTAAACCTGCTACACCAGGTATGGAAAACCGAAAAGGTGTCATTCTGCAGGCACACATGGACATGGTGCCGCAGAAGAACAACGATACGGTTCATGATTTTACTAAAGACCCTATTGAAACGTACATTGACGGTGATTGGGTAAAGGCCAAAGGTACTACTTTGGGAGCTGACAACGGATTGGGCGTAGCCGCTATTATGGCTGTACTTGAGGCAAAAGACCTGAAACATGGTCCGTTGGAAGCGTTGATAACCAAGGATGAGGAAACGGGTATGTATGGCGCATTCGGCTTGAAACCGGGTACACTAAACGGTGAGATCTTGTTGAATCTTGATTCGGAGGACGAAGGAGAACTTTATATCGGTTGCGCAGGCGGTATTGATATTACGGCTACATTGGAATATAAGGAAGAGACTCCTGCTGCTGATTTAGTAGCTCGTAGAATAACTTTGAAAGGTTTGCGTGGCGGACATTCCGGATTGGAAATCAATCAGGGACGAGGCAATGCCAATAAATTGCTTACACGTATCGTACACGATTTGCTGATTGAGTTCGATTGTCAGTTATCAAGTTTTGAAGGTGGCAATATGCGTAATGCCATTCCGCGTGAGGCACATGCCGTATTGGTATTTAATCCCGAAGACATTGAAGGATTGGAAGACTATATCAAGGAATATGAGGTACAGATTAATGAAGAATATACCTCGATTGAAGAAGGCATTGTTGTAAAACTGGAGAACGTAGACTTGCCTGCTGCCATTGTTCCCGAAGAAATTCAGGATAATATGATTAGTGTATTAATGGCCTGTCAGAATGGGGTTATGCGTATGATTCCTACTGTTCCCGATACAGTGGAGACTTCTTCCAATCTGGCCATTGTAACGATTGGCGGCGGTAAGGCTGATGTTCGTATATTGGCTCGCAGCTCTTGCGATACGATGAAAGATTTCCTGGCAGATAGCCTGACTGCATGTTTCTCTATGGCAGGTATGAAAGTAGAACTGAGCGGCAGTTACTCCGGCTGGCAGCCCAATGTGGATTCTCCGATTCTGCATGCCATGACGTTGTCCTATAAGCAACAATTCGGTGTAGAGCCGGCTGTAAAGGTGATTCATGCAGGTTTGGAGTGCGGTATTATCGGCGCCAACTGTCCGGGACTTGATATGATTTCTTTCGGACCGACGTTGCGTTCACCGCATTCGCCCGATGAACGTGCATATATCCCGTCTGTAACGAAGTTCTATGACTTCTTGGTTGCTACTTTGGAACAGACTCCCGAAAAGTAATTTTCTTTATACATAATAATGTGAAAGCAGAGTGTGGTTGCGCTCTGCTTTTTTTATTGCTGCCATTTTCATCCTGGTCTGTCAGAATTACTTTGCTTTCCTGACATTTTGTCCTTGCTTGCTACTGTAATATTGCAGGAAATTGATTTAGGTCAAGAAATATGTTTTAAAACATGTTTTTCTATATGTTTTCACTTGTAATCTTGAACAAAGGCCTTATTTTTGTGTTCTAAAACATAGAAATGATAGGATAACAAGTTATTTTTAAGAATAACAAGATTGATTTTAGGAGGATAACAAAATGAAAAAGTTAAGAAAATTGTTCAGACATTTCGGCGAAGCCGATAAGAACATTTGGGGTTATGTAATGCTTTAAGCATTCATTCCCCCTTTTTAAGAGAGAAAGTAGTTTTCAGTTTTCAAGATGTTAGTTTAGTTTTTTAAGGTTATGAGAAAGAAAATTATGGATTCATTCAGACGTATTCTCGCAGAGGTAGGTCGTAATGAGATGTTAATGATGGGATATACCATCAAGAAATAAAGAAAAAAGTGTTTTCAGGGTATCAGTTTAATTTTTAAGATTATGGGAAAAAAGATTGTAAATTCTTTTAAAGACATTCTCTCCAGAGTTGGTGAGAATGGGATTGAAGCAATGAAGTATTATAACTACCCGAGATGAGTGTAGTAATTGATAAGAAACCGGGGGATATGTTCTGAGAATGTATCCCCCGGTTTCTTTTTATAACCGTAGGTTTTTATGTCAGTATATGCTTTGTTTCTTTATTTTTTCTAAAAAGCTGGTACAATGTGGTTATTATTTTGTTATTTTTACAGTGGACATTCATGTAGCGAAGATATGAATGCAGCTAATCATACAGATAAATCTTTATTGTTTGATTCCTGATTCGCATAAAAAAACAAAAACTAATAACAATAGAATAGCTATGAAGAAATTCCAAAGATTTTGTACATTGTTTCTGCTGATGATCGGGTTGTGCTCCTTTGCTTTGCACGCTCAGTCCTATGCAGGTTTGTGGAGGCAGGTGGAGCAGGCTCAAAAGAAGAGTTTGCCGCAAACGGTAGTGAAGCTGACGGAGAAAATCTACCGGAAAGCCGAGTTGGAGAAAAATGCTCCGCAAATGCTCAAGGCATATATCTGTCGGGAGGCTTATCAGGAAAGACTGACTCCGGATAGCCTGTATACGAATTTGAAGAAGTTGGAAAGTTGGGTGGAATCGGAGAAAAACCTGGTAAATAAAGCTATTCTGCATTCATTGCTTGCCCGCGAGTATTCGGACTATATGCGGCATAACCGGCGGCAGTTATCAGACCGTACGGCGCTGGATGTGGACGAAGTTCCTGCCGATATCAGGGAATGGAGTACTAACCTTTTTGTTGCTAAGGTAGATGAACATAACCTGGCTTCATTGAAGGACTCTGTTTGTTTGCTTGAGGTCTCTTCCAAGGAATATGTGCCTTTTGTCGAGCTTGAAGACGGAAGCCGCTTCTATGGGCACGATATGTATCATCTGCTGGCGGCCCGGGCTGTCGATACTTATCAGTTGTTGGACGGCTTTCAGGTGGATACATTACAACGTGCCCGCATCAATAGTGTTTATACAAATATGATAAATGCTTATCGGCATCGCGTCGGGGCAGAAGATGCGGTAGTGCTGGCAACGCTTGATTATTGGAAGTGGAAAAGTACCGGCGGCGGTATAAGCCGGGAGCCTTATGCCACTTATCGGGAACGGAAAGAACGGCTTGATAAAGAGTATCTTGAAGTGTTGGATAATCTGATTCGGGAATATGGCGGTCGTGAGATTTGCGCGGAAGTTTACATTGATAAGGCCGGTTGGCTTCGCGGTTTGGGAGCGTCTTATATGGATGAGGTTTTGCAGGTATGCGATAAAGGAGTGAAGCGCTATCCGGCTTATAAACGTATCAATGAACTACGGAACATAAGGGAGAGTGTTTTGCAGCCTTATTTGAATGTCAGCACTCAAGAGAGCGTTTATCCCGGTGATTCGTTGGAGTTGAATGTGGGTTATCGGAATCTGAAAGGTTTTACACTGAATCTCTACCGTACGAATCTCTCCGAAGTGCCCTGGATGGATACCGGAATCAACAAGGCTTTCTATCAGAAGCATGCCCGTAAATTATCAGCTATCCATTTTGAACTGAAACCTTCGGACAGCAAAAGCGGGAAAGAGGGAGAACTGTTGAGCGGTTTGCAACGTATGGTTTTGAAATGCCACGTACCGGACGAATTGGGCGTATATATACTGCAAATTGTACCTGATGCCGCAACGGCCCGTACTGCAGAGCACTTTCTCGTCTCTACCCGCTTCAAGATGTTGACGCTTTCTTTGCCGGATAATAAGATGGAAGTGGTTACAGTGGACAGTCGGAGCGGGCAACCCATTTCCGGTGCAAAGGTCAGCTTCTATTCCGCTTACAATGAAGAAAACCGCAAGCTGGTGAAAACAGTTGTCACCGGTACCGGTGGAAAAGCGGTTGTGGAATGGGATAAGGCTATCCGCAGTTATGTGGTGCGTAAGGGAACGGATACAGCCATGATGCCTCAGAATGTTTATTTGAACAGATATTACGAACGCGGAGAGTCGCGTCCGGAAGAACATATCACCTTGCTGACAGACCGCGCCTTGTATCGTCCCGGTCAGACCGTTTATGTCAAAGGTATCGCTTATGAACAGGAGGCGGACAAGGCTCATGTTTTGGCAGGGAAGAGTTATCAGGTACGTTTGTTGGACGTCAACAGGAAAGAACTGGTACAGAAGAATGTAAGTACCAATGAATTCGGTTCCTTTACCACAGAATTTGTGTTGCCTGCAGTCTGCTTGAATGGTAACTTTACAATTGATGTAAAAAACAACGCTTCCGTTTCCGTACGGGTGGAGGATTACAAACGGCCTACCTTTGAGATTACCTTTAATCCGGTGGAGGAGGCTTTCTGCTTGGGAGATACGGTGGATGTAACAGGCAATGTCAAGGCATATAACGGGACGGCAATTCAGGATGTTCCGCTGACATATACCGTTACCCGTCGCAGTAACCGGAGATATTGGGGAGATGGGGCCGTATCGCTTGTTTCGGATACGGTGCAACTGGATGCGAAAGGCAACTTTTCCATTCCAGTTGTTCTGAAGCCGGATACGGATGCGGATAATACGGGTAGGGAACGTTTCTCCTATCAGATAGAGGTAGCGGTGACAAGTGATACGGGTGAAACGCAGACTTCGCATTACTTTCTGAACGCTACCCGTCGGGCTTATTTCTTTGTGTCCGACATCAGCAGGGAGTTATGCAAAGAAGATTCCATATCGGGAATGCTGTCGGTGATGAATGCTGTTAATGAAACGCTGTCCGTGAAAGGGACGTGCCGTCTTTATCCCGTTCTTGACTCCAAGACGGGGAAAATCTCCGATAAGCCGGTTTATGAGAGTGCGTTTATGCCGGGCGAAAAGAAAGACTTTACAGCTTGGAAACAACTGCCGTCGGGAGAGTACCGCTTAATTCTGTCGGTGCACGGTCGCGACGGCAAGAAAGTCAGCAATGCGGACAATGCGGTGAACATTGTACTGTTCTCGCTGAAAGATGAACGTCCGGCTGTGTTTATGGAAACTTTCCTTTATGAAAAGAATACGGAGTTCGATGCGGCTCATCCGGCAATCTTCTATTTCGGCACTTCCATGAAGGACGCATACGTTCTGGTAGATGTT
>ERZ824978.4156-NODE-4156-length-9922-cov-9.466302_pt1 | contig 9922 bp, 9 predicted proteins | sample MGYA00519860_ERZ824978 | MGnify/ENA primary metagenome ERZ824978 (study PRJEB31778, sample SAMEA3449184) | human gut metagenome | biome: human gut; feature: human-associated habitat; material: faeces | place: United Kingdom | collected 2010/2012 ... | reverse complement strand
GACATAAAGGACTAAAGGCGGAACTCGTGGAACTCAAAACCCAAATCGAAACCTTCAAGCGCATAGCCGTATGGCAGATAGGTATTTTGGTAGCTATTTTCTGTGCGGTTTTAAAAGGTTTTTTGTAATTTTGATTATCTCCGTCTGATAAAATTGTAAAGCGTTGAGCGTGAGACTCCCATAATCTTTGCAATTTTTGACTTCTGGACTCCGTTATTTATAAGCTCAAGAATATCATCCTTTTTACCAGATAATTTTAAGAATTCTTCTCCTTTAGGTCTTCCTATGTAAATGCCCTCTGCTTTTTTTCGAGCGAGGGCTTCTTTTGTTCTCATAGATATTAAATTTCGCTCGATTTCTGCTGATAATCCAAATGCAAAGGCAAGGACTTTTGAATTTATATTATCACCTAATTCGTAGTTTTCCTTTATCGCAATAATTTTAATTTCTCGCTCCATTGCAAAGTTTAGCATACTCATGATTTGCATAAGATTTCTGCCAAGTCTGGACATTTCGGAAATAATTAAGATGTCGTTTTTCCTCATACGTTTTAAAAGATTTCCGAGTTTTCTATCATTAAGTTTTTTCGTTCCGCTTACTGTTTCTTCTACCCATTTATCTATCGAAATGTTTTTTTGTTTGGCATATTCGGATATTTCAAATTTCTGATTAGCTGTTGTTTGTTTATCGGTTGAAACTCTAATATAGGAATAAATCATATTTTTATCTGTTTTTTTGTTAAGTAATTCTTGACCTAAGAGGCTTTAATCATGTATAAAAAAAGGGTCGCTTTTTTGTTCCTCTGAAATAGCCATTTGTGTCAAAAAATTTGTAATAAGTGTAAGCCCTTACTTAATTATTGATAATGAGTTAGTGCTTTTCGCTTTTAACATATAGAAGTGTGTAAAAAAGCGACCCCCTTTCTGTACACGCGAAAGACAAGCAAGTTGTAAGTAAAAAAAGGGTTGCCGATCACGGGGAGGTTTTTACAGCCGAGCGTGAAGTCAACGCAATGTTAGACTTAGTTAAAAACGAGACGCTTCGTATAGATTCTCGTTTTTTAGAACCAGCTTGTGGTACAGGTAATTTTGTAATTGAAATCTTGCGCCGCAAGTTAGCTGTAGTAGGTGAGCGTTATAGTGAAAATCAAAGTGAATACGAAAAATATGCCTTGCTTGCCGTATCGAGTATCTATGGCATAGATATATTAGCCGATAGTTTAGAAGTATGTAGGGAGCGCTTGTATTCTCATTTTTGCGATGAATATAAGTCGCTTTTTAAAGAGAAGATTTCAGAAGATATTTTAAAATCGGCAAAGTTTTTGCTCTCGAGAAATATTGTACAAGGCGACGCCCTTACAATGAAGTTAGTCGGCTCTGAAACTGGCATTTCATTCGTAGAATGGAGTTTGATAAAAGACCAATTCAAAGGGCTCGAATATCGTTATTCCGACATTCAACAAGATATTAGAGAAGAAGATTCTCTCTTTAATTATACTGCACACACATCAGATATTGGCGAATCTGTTTACATTACAAAACCTATAAAAGAATATCCGCTTACAGTGTACGGAAGGTTGTATGAACTCGCCTAATAGCAATCATTCAGAAGGGCAAATCGCTCTTGATTTGTTTAAGAGTAATCATAAACCCGACATACTTCAATGTCTTGCAAACTTGAGCAATGACGAAGTTTTTACGCCACCCGAAATTGCCAACAAAATGTTGGATTTATTGCCCGAAGAAATTTGGAGCAATCCTAATATTAAATTTTTAGACCCTGCGTGTAAAACAGGAGTATTCCTGCGTGAAATCACAAAACGCCTTATCAAGGGGTTGGAAGATAAAATCCCTAACCTTCAAGAACGTATAGACCACATTACGCAGAAAATGATCTATGGCATAGCTATTACCGAGCTTACTGGCTTGCTTTCAAGGCGGACAGTTTACTGCTCAAAAAATGCAGATTCTAAATATTCAATAAGTCAATTTAATACAAATCAAGGCAATATAATTTTTACTCCACAAAAACATACTTGGGAAAATGGTAAGTGTAAATTTTGCGGGGCAAGCCAAACTGAATACGACAGAGACGATACTTTAGAACAACACGCCTATCAATTTATTCACACTTTAAAACCGGAAGAAATATTTAATATGAAATTTGACGTAATCATCGGGAACCCACCGTATCAAATGAGCGACGGAGGAGCACAAGCAAGTGCAAAACCAATTTATCAATTATTTGTGCAACAAGCAAAAAAACTAAATCCGAATTATCTTACTATGATTATTCCCGCTAGATTTTTTACGGGTGGAAAAGGTTTGGACGAATTTAGAGATAATATGATACATGATAAGCACATAAGTGTTTTACACGATTTTGCTTCTTCAGATGAATGTTTCCAAGGAGTTGATATTAAAGGTGGAGTTTGCTATTTTCTTTGGGAAAAAGAGCATAATGGTATGTGTAATGTTTTTAGGCATAATGTAAATGGTGTATCAAATTCCAAAAGATATTTAGTAGACAAAGGAGACGATATTTACATTAGGGAAAATATGCTTGTTTCTATAAAGAACAAGGTACAAGAATTTGGCGAAAAAACTCTCGACTTGATTGTGTCGCCTCGTAAACCATATAATTTGGCAGGCGATGCAATCAAGTCGAGGGTTAAATACAAATTGCCTCCGATGTCGGATATACCCATAAAAGGCGGATACAAGTTGTTAGGATTAGACACTAAATTAAAGCGAGTTTATAAATATCTCGAAAAAGATTACCCTTTTGAAAGAAATGAAGGTTTAAATAAGTATAAAATTTTCATTGCAGAGAGTTATGGATGCGGAGAAATTGGAGACGTCCCTTCCAGGCCAATCCTGGCCACTCCGAGAGAATTATGCACTGAAACTTTTATTCAAATAGGTCCATTTGATACAAAACTAGAACGAGATAACTGTTATTCTTATATTAAAACAAAATTTTTCAGAGCTTTAGTAGGAATCAGAAAACAAACTCAACACGCTACAAGAACTGTTTATCAATTTGTTCCCATTCAAGATTTTTCCAAACCTTGGACAGATGAAGAACTTTACAAGAAATATAAACTAACAAAAGAAGAAATTGATTTCATAGAATCAATGATTCGCCCAATGGAGTAAAGCAATGAAATTAGATATAGATTATATAAAAGAAATATTAACTAAAATCGAAAATGTTGATTCTGATAGAATTCGCCTTGGCGAACTAATGAAATCATTTGATATAAAAGATGATGAAAACGAGAAGTTCTCTAAGTTATATCTTCATTTAAGAATATTATATGATGAAGGATTTTTAGAAACCACTTCAAACTCTTTCCCTATCGAAGAAGGTGCAAATGAACACACAAACTATAATAGTGGCGCAAAAATAGGAATTACTCTTAATGGATACAGATTATTGGATTCTCTGCGTTCGGATAAGCTCAGTGTAAAAATTAAGGACACGTTAAAAAATATAGGAATTGAATCACTTAAACAAATACCTGCTTTGGCAATTAAATTATTAAGTTAATATGGATTTTAAATAAGGATTTCAAATATGAGAAAAAGTTTTTCAGAAATTGACAACGTTTACATCCGATTTCAAAATGCACTTCAATGTTTTTTTACATCGAATGGCAATCTTAGAGAAAAATTGAGATGTGTAGGAGAGCAGCTTGCTTGTCAAATATATTGGGATCGGGATTTAAAAGAGAATATTCCAATAGAAGCTGAATCCGATTTTTTATTTTTAAAAAAGATATTAAACGACGACCCGATTAAAGAACTAGAAATTCGAGCTAAAAAAGCAAAAATAACCCCAAAAGAATATTCGGAAAAATTTTGCAACGCCACCTTTTTTATTTCCTTACTTAATTCCAAAACCGCAAAAAAAGCATCTATCGCTTTGTTAAATATCTATTTAAAAATAGAAGAAAAACGCACTAATATTCTTATTGAGAAAAATGCAAAATAAGGTCGAACTTTTAACATCAGTAAAAAATCCTCGCATTTATGCGTACACAGAACCCCAGTATAAAAACACCGAATGGGTTGGCAAGCGTACTGGCAAAGGTTTGCTCAAAATTGGCTATACTGAGCGAAGTGTTATTGAACGCATTAACGAGCAATTTCCTACAAAGAAGCCAACAGACACCCCTTATTCTGTTCTATTTGAAGACTCCGCTATCCGCAATGACGGCACTTTTTTTGGAGATAAAAACGTCCATGATGTATTGGAAAAAATGGGTGTTCACAGAATTTGTATAGAAAGGAAAAATGACACAGAATGGTTTGAAGCCACGGTTGAGGATATTGTAATAGCCGTTGAATCAATAAAGCACAGAACATTGCCCAAACTTGCGCGCCAAAATTCTTTTGAAATGCGCCCAGAACAGGCGCATGCGGTTGATATTACATCGAAGTATTTTAAGGAAAACGCCCAGAACAAAACTGGTAAAACTCCGCACTTTTTATGGAACGCAAAAATGCGTTTCGGCAAAACTTTTACCGCCTATAAACTCGCTGAAAAAATGGGGTGGAAAAAAGTTTTGATTTTAACTTTTAAACCTGCCGTGGAAAACGCATGGCAAGAAGATTTAGAAAATCACAAAGATTTTATAGATTGGCAATTTATCCACAAAGACGGATTGTCGTATGATTTGGCGGACAAGAATAGACCAATAGTCTGGTTTGCGTCATTCCAAGACGTTTTAGGCAAGAGTCCGTCAGGTGGTATAAAAGCGCACAATGAGGATATGCACACCACAAATTGGGACTGCGTAATTTTAGACGAATATCACTTTGGTGCGTGGCGTGAAAACGCCAAAGACCTTTTCGACAATGGCGAAATTGACGAAGATGAATACGACGAAATAAAAAAATCTGGGCAAGATTACTATGACGAAGATTTGATGCCGATTACTACTTCAGCGTATTTGTATTTGTCTGGTACGCCATTTAGGGCAATGGGTAGCGGTGAATTTCTTGAAGACCAAATCTTCAGTTGGACATATTCAGACGAGCAACGAGCAAAAGAGGCTTGGGGCGACAAGCCAAACAATCCATACCTTGAATTACCTCAAATGGTATTGATGACCTATCAAATGCCGGACGAAATCCGCAAGGTTGCACTTAAGGGTGAATTCAATGAGTTTGACCTAAACGAATTTTTTAAGGCAGAAAAACTCAGTGAAAATAATTATCAGTTCCGCTACAAAGATGCAGTCCAAAAATGGCTAAACCTCTTGCGTGGACAATATCTGCCAAGTGAAGAAAATCATCTTAAAACAAGAGTGTTACCGCCAATGCCGTATGCCGATATTCGTCTGCTTTCTGCGTGTCATACGCTTTGGTTTTTGCCAAATGTTGCCTCGTGCATGGCAATGGAACAACTTTTGAAATCTCCTGCAAATAGCTTTTTTCACGATTATAAAATTATACCTTGTGCTGGGGTTAAAGCAGGAGTTGGAGTTGGAGCATTAGGACCTGTGACCGATAAAATAGGCAACGGTTTTTCAACAAAGACAATAACGCTTACCTGCGGAAAACTTTTAACAGGTGTTTCAGTTCCTCAATGGGGGGCGATTTTAATGTTACGCAATACTACAAGTCCCGAAACTTATTTCCAGTCAGCATTCAGGGTTCAAACGCCTTGGAAGCTAAAAAATCCAGATGGGAAATCTCCTAACGAAGTTCAAATCATTAAAGAGAAATGCTATATATTTGATTTTGCTCCAGACAGAGCGTTGTCGCAAATAGCGACATATAGTAGTGGTTTAAACGCAAATACGCAAGAATCTCCAGAAAAGAAAGTGAGTGAGTTTATTCATTTCCTACCAGTTATTTGTTATGACGGTAGCCATATGAAGCAACTAGACGCAGGCGAAATTCTTGACTTGGTTGTAAGCGGAACAGCGTCAACTATGCTTGCACGCCGTTGGGAAAGTGCATTACTTGTCAATGTCGACAACGAGACTCTTCAACGTATTTTAAATAACCAACAAGTTCTTGATGTTTTAGAAAAAATTGAAGGTTTTAGAAATTTGAATCAAGAGCTTACAACAATTCTAAATAAATCTGAGTCTCTTAAGAAACTAAAAAAAGAAAAAACGGAATCTCTTAACAAAAAAGAGAAAAAGGAAATTACCGAACAAGAAAAAGAAATAAAAAGTCTCCGTAAGCGAATCCAAGAAAAGCTGTTAAAATTTGCAACAAGAATACCGATTTTTATGTATCTTACGGATCATCGAGAAGAATCATTAAAAGACATCGTTACGAAGTTAGAGCCTATGCTTTTTAAAAAAGTCACGGGCCTTAGTATTAGCGACTTTGAATTACTTGTAGATATAAATATCTTTAATTCGTCATTGATGAATCAAGCAATATTCGCTTTTAAACGTTTCGAGGATTCGAGCTTGTCTTATTCTGGAATAATAAAACATCACGAAAGCCATATCGGAGGTTGGGATACAAAAATCTCAAAAGAGGAGTATCTTCAATGTGTAAAATAGATAACAAAATTATATCATTATGGAAAAATCAGGAACAGCGATAAATGCACTAATTTCACACTCATTTTTATCGGACTCAATGAAACAAAATACGCAGAAAACTACACAGAAGGAGTAGGATATTTGTGTATGTAATACTGATACTATTACAACTAAATGACAACTGGCGAAGATGCGCTTCCTGAATATATTAACAATAAATAAGTTGCAAAACGAGTTCGAGTCTCGTCCATCCCGCCACTTTAAAGAATAAAAAAGGCTGATTTGCAGTAAGTTGCGAGTCAGCCTTTTTTTGGGTCAATACCAAAGGTTGTGGAATAGGTTGATTTTTTAGATTTGTCTTTCATAGTTTTGCTCCGCATTCTACAAGTACTCTCAAGCGGTAATTTTCAAAGTTTCGGGTCAACACCAAAGGTTGAGGAAGATTGCGATTTTTTAGTTTTCGATTTCATATGCTTACTCCGCATTCCATATAATATTAGATACTTGGCGTTTTTTATTGCCGAATTTTTCGATTGGCATTTTATTAAAAATGTTCCGAGCCAAATCCAATGATATGGCTATGCATTTAAAATAGAAAATGAGGAATAAAGTGGCTGAAATGAAACCCGTAAAGCTCGAAAATGCCTTTCTTATGATTGAAAAAGGCCCCGTAGTTTTGATTTCCACTTCATACCGCGGAAAAAATAACATAATGCCGCTTAGCTGGATTACAGTAATCGACTTCACCCCGCGCTTTGCGTTATGCACCGGCAGCTGGAACTATTCGTATGAAGCTCTCGTAAAGACAAAAGAATGTGTAATCGCAATTCCAGGCGTAGACTTGATAGACAAAGTAATCGAAGCCGGCAATGTCAGCGGCTCAGACACCGATAAGTTCGCGCTTTGCGGATTTGAAACAGCTCCTTCAAAATACATATCGGCCCCCCCTTATAAAAGGCTGCCTCGGAAATATTGAATGCAAAGTAGTCGACCACATAAAAAAATATAACCTCTTTATTTTGGAAGGCGTCTATGCGTGGGCCTGCGCGCGAAAGGAAAGCAGGGCTTTCCATGCCGTAGGCGACGGCACTTTTATTGCGGACGGCAGAAAGCTAAGCCGCAGAAAACTAATGCTTAAAATACCTGAATGGCTCAAATAAAAGAGTTTTTTACGATTGCATTCAAAACCGCACCTTCGCAAAGTTTGCACTCACGGCAAAAACGCCCAAGATATTCCGATAAAAGAAAATTTTTACATAAAAAGGCACGCTTTCTCTTTGATTTATTTTTACATATTTATTATCATCTTCACACACTATTCCTTTTAATTTTTAGCTATATATAAATCGATTCCTTATATGAAAATTTGTCTCTTTTTAGCTGTAATCACAGCCGCGGCCGCAATCTGTGCAGCTCCAATAGACTCAATACAATATAATCCGCGCGAAGTCTCCGTCAAAATTCCCGACGGCAAAGACGGCTCAAAAGAAATAAAAATATTTGGGGACTGGTTTGAGACTCCCATAACCGGAGTCGGCGAAAAAATCATTGGCGGCGATTCCCCCATTTCCGTATACAACAACGCCTCACACTATTTAAAAATTGGCGACCGGGAAAAATTTTCCTCTTTCTTCCCCAAAAAAATCCGGGGAAAGGTGTCAAGCTACAAGCTTGCATTCATCGAGCGGCAAATCAAAGGCTATATTTTATCCGGCGACTATTGCTTCATAATTTGTACAAACGGCAATTTTACTCCCCTAAAATTGGACTCCGGCAAATGGACAATATCCACGGACAACTCCCCAATTGGGGAATTATCAAGATACTATCCAATACTCGAATCCCTCAATAATTCGGCCCAGACCGGAAATTTGGAAATCTCCAATCCAAGAATTTCAAAAAACCCTAACCAAAAACTTCCGGAATTGTGCAAAAAAATAATCGACGATTTTAGGGCTTCCCAAGATCGAGGCGGTGATATACGGCAATTTTATTTGGCGTACATCCGAAGCGCGAATGGAGAAAATCCAAAATCGGAATTTCTAAAACTTTCCGACTCCATGCGCGACCCTCGCGCAAACGTAAAGATAAAAAATCAGGGCGACTCCACCCTGGCATTCGATATCGATTGCAATTTCGAAGGCGCGTCCTACAAGGGTTCACTTGCCCTTCCCGATAAAAACGGTATTGAATGCATTCTAATTCACGCGTTTTGCGACGACAAAAATAAATCGGAAAAAGTTTTTCTAATTCTCTTTTCGCTTTAAAGACTACCGAATTTAGAAATATTTTCTTTAAATATCAATTCAAGCATGTTATTGAATTTGACATGAGTTTATCATGGTTAAAAGCGATTATCGCACTGCCGTTTAATGCAACGGTAACGATACCGTTTATAATATTGTTTTTTACAGATAATCTATCGTTTTCAAGCGGAGTTCTTCCGATAGTTTTTGGAGCCCTTATTTTTTCTGCGGGATTGTTCCTTGCCGTATGGACAATGTTGTTATTTGCAAAAATAGGCAAAGGAACACTTGCACCGTGGGCGCCTACTAAAAAATTGGTAGTATCCGGCCCATATTCGCACGTCCGCAACCCGATGCTCTCGGGGGTAATCATGATGATTATGGGGGAAGCGGCCGTTTTTGCGTCTTTGGGGATTTTTATCTGGGGAGCAGCATTTCTTATAATAAATACTTTTTACTTCAAATATTCGGAGGAAATCGGGCTCGAAAAGCGTTTTGGGGAAGAGTATGCAAGATACAAAAAAAACGTCCCGCGCTGGATTCCGCGCCTTACAAAATGGGAAGACAAATAGGGCTCAATTGTCTGCCTTCTGAAATTTTGTTTTCCCGTTAACTTATTGCCACAAACATCGCAAAATCCTATGCAAATGAACTTTCAAGATGCGCAGGATTTAGCGATTATACCCTCTGCAATTTGCTGCAATTCCATCATTTGTCTACAAAACACCGCTCTCAGAAATTGCTCACGTTCCTTCTTCCGTGCCGCAACAAAAAATGTTAACTCGTAAATATACGTTTTAACGTCAAAAGTTGAGGTATGAGAAATAATGCTCTGAAATACTGGTTCTAAAAAATACTATTTTATATATTTTGGGAATACACCTAAATATACTCCTAAAAATGCCCCGCCCGACTTGTATCTATACGCCTACATTGATTCTTTTCAACCCAACATGGGCGCCATCATTTTTTTGCCCAATTTGAACCGCCACAGGAATTGTAATATCTTTAAGAATCATAGCTATATATAGAAAAAAAAACACCAAAATACAACAAAAGTCGGGAATGTGTTGAATAGAAAAAATATTAAAATAGCGCGCAAAAATTCGTTCTACGTCAAAGATTGTGGAATGGGAGAAAAAAAAGAGGGCAAAGAGAACGA
>ERZ824978.4152-NODE-4152-length-9928-cov-16.697356_pt1 | contig 9928 bp, 10 predicted proteins | sample MGYA00519860_ERZ824978 | MGnify/ENA primary metagenome ERZ824978 (study PRJEB31778, sample SAMEA3449184) | human gut metagenome | biome: human gut; feature: human-associated habitat; material: faeces | place: United Kingdom | collected 2010/2012 ... | reverse complement strand
CCTTCGTTCCCACGCACTCGCTCATATTGACGGCGCACACGGGGCAATCGGTGTTGATGTCCCCCGCCGCACATTTCACCGTACAGACACAGGCTGGGAGTTCCACACCAGCAGCCTCGGCAGCGGCCAGCAGGTCTGCCTCGTCCACAACGCTGAAAAAGTAGGTCTGATACTGTTCTTCCTCCTCGTTCACAGGCTTGTCGTAGTCGATGACGATGTAAAAGGTATTGCCGCCGCTGGTCTGGACGGTGATAAACTGCTTGTTGGTGTGTTTGTCGTAGAGCAGGTCACGGGTCACAAGGTTTCCATCCTCAGTGAAGCCCTCTCCCGGCTCGATGGCAGGGGCGGGCGTTTCCGCCACAGGGTCAAGGCCCTCCCATTGTTCGGTAGGCTCGATGTACTCGTCACTGCCCCCGGCGTAGGCCGTGACAGACAGGCTGCCCACCATTATCACGGCGCACAGGACCGCCGCCAGCATAGAAAGTCGTTTCTTCATTTGCTCACCTCCGTTTCGGACTTCGGGACATTTTGTCCCAAGGTTTCCCCGGCCCGGAGCCGCTGGAGCACCAAGGGCAGCTCGGCAAGGGGAATGCTCATGCCACGCACGATGTCCACGATCTCGCTGTTTTCGGCCTCCAGCTTTTTCTGCTCCAGCTCCTTGAGCCGGGCCTGCTGTTCGCTGATTTTGGCCTTGACCTTATCAATCTCGGCCTGGATTTTCATGCTTTTTGCCGTTGCCATAAATGACCTCCAATCATGGTAAACGCCCGTAGGCGTAAAAATGAGACTGCCAGTAGCTTGTATTTAAGTTTGCGTATCCGATGGGATCGCCACAATGGAGCATCCGCCCATCGCCTACATAAATCCCACAGTGGCTCACGCCCGGGGTATCATAGGTTCCCTTGAAAAACACAAGGTCGCCGGGCCTTGGGGAGCTGGTCGGGGTGCAGATGTTGTAAAGCCCCTGCGCCCCAAGGCGGCCCACATTCCAGCCGGAATGATTGATCACCCATGACACATAGCCGGAGCAGTCAAAGGATGTAGACGGGCTGGAGCCGCCCCACACATAGGGATAGCCGATGTATTTCTCTGCCTCCGAGAAAATAGCGGCGAATGTTTCATCGTCCAGATATTCCCCCGGAACCTCATAGCCCTCCGGCGGGTTGGTAATGTATTTGTCCACATAGGGGGAGTCGGGAAACAGGTCGGGACGGTTGCCGAGGGTGGACATATAGATGGAATACCGGGACATCTGTTCTTCGCTCAACAAGGAAACAGGCAGGTGGGACAGGTTTTTGTTTTCCAGCGTCACATAGCAGATGTACCACGAATAGGGTTCATCGTCGCTGTCATAGCGTGTCTCCACCTCCACACGCTCCGTCAGAATATACTGGCGGTCATAGAGCATTTGCAGGGAGCCCTCCACCTGTGAAAGCGTCCATTCCCCCTCATGGAGTGCCGACAGCAGGGAAATGAGCACATAGGGATCGTGTTCGATCTCGTCCAGATCGAAGTGGTACTCATCATAATCATGGGTGCTTTCGTAAGTATCAAGGTAGGTTTGCAGTTCTGCCTCCAGCCCGGCATAAGCCGCCTCCGCCCCTAAAATCGCCTCATCCGCAGAGGGGTAAGTGGTGGCTCCCAGCGCCCCGGCTCCGGCGTTGCCGATGGACACCAGCGAGGACGAACAGGACTGGAGCAGGACGATCACAAGGACACAGGCCAGCGCCAGCAGGCATCCGACTGGATGGCGCTTCACAAACCCGGCGGCCCGGGCTGTCAGCTTTTCCGTGGCGGCGGCTGTTTTCCCGGCGGCTTTTGCGCTCTGTTTTGCGGCCTCCTTCGCCCGCTTCTGGTATTGCTTTCTGAGCCGCTGTTTCTGCCAGTACCGGGTAAAATAGTTTTTGGAAAGCTCCGGGTGCTCCTGTGCGGCGGTGTGGAAATGATAATCCGCCGCCGCTTTCTGATACCTGGCCTCGGCCCGGCTGGCCGCCCTTGCCGGATGCTCCCGGACTTTGCGCTTTACAAACCGGGAGCCATGCCGCAGGATAACCTCCCCGGCAAGCTCCGAACGGTGGGCCCCTTCCGTTCCTACATTTTCCTGCTCCACCTCGTAGAGCTTGCCATGCACAAAGCCGTGAATGCCCCATCCGGCGGCCCCCGCCGCCTTACGGATCGGGCCTTTTTGTTTGGGCGGCTTCTGCTTTGCCAGCTTTTCCCGGGCGGCTTCCCGTTTTTCGCCCCGCTTTTCCATGCGGAGCTTGGATGCCGCCGCTTGTTCCTGCTGGCTTTTCTGCCGGAATTTTGACTTTGGGACACTTTGTCCCGAAGTGCCAGCCGCCCTGGACTCCTGTTCAGAGCCAGCCCCAAAAGCAGAGCCCTCGGGCTCGGCAGCCCCGTTTACGGGTTCCGTATGCGTTTGGGCCTCCGGGCGTGGTTTATTCGGTTTTCGCTTCATTCTTCATATCCTCCGGTCGGGTGGTTAAGAGGTCATAGATTTCCCCCTTCGGGAACCGATCCACAAACGGGATGGTCACATTCCCGTAAAACAGCAGGCCCTCGCCGGAATTAGAGTGGGTAATGTAGGAAAGCTGGTGCTCGGAAATACCGAGCTGTCTTGCCAAAATCGCCCGGTCACTCTGAGCCTGCGAGAGCAAAATCATAAAGTCGGTGTTATCCAGAATGTTCTCAATCTCCCGGCTGGCCAGAAGGTCTTTCACATTCTGCGTGAGGGCGCTGGGAACGCAGCCTTTCTTTCTCAGCATTTTCCACACCGCCACAAAATAGCTGGCGGTCAGCGGATCACGGAGCAGGACATGGAACTCATCGAAGTAGCACCATGTCGCCACGCCCTCCCGGAAGTTGGTATCTACCGCCTGGGACACAAATTCATTTGTGATGTGCATGGCGATCTTGCGGAGGTTTTCTCCCATGTTTTTCAGCACGATACACACCACCCGGCTGTCGGTTTTCACATTCGTGGGATGGTTAAACAGGTTGAGGGAGCCGGTGCAGTAGAGCTCAAGGGCAGTTGCCACACGCCGGGCCTCGGGCTCCGGCTGTTTTAAGAGCTCCTCATACAAGTCCTGCAAAAGCGGGGTTTTTCCTGTATCAAGCCCAAGGGCCTGTTCCCGGTACACCAGCCGCACACAGCGGTCAACAACTGTCTTTTCGATGGGCTGTAAGCCTTCCTTTCCGCCTACCACCAGCTCGCACAGGGACAAAAGAAAGTCCGCCTTCATGGAAAGAGGGCTCTCCCCGGCGGCCATGTTAAGCTCCACATCCATCGGGTTTAGGTGGTGGGGGCTGTCCGGGGCAATCTCGATCACCTGTCCGCCCAGCCTGCGAACCAGCGGGGCATATTCGCCCATCGGATCAACAATGATAATCCGATCCTGGGGGATGGTCAGAAAGACATTGAGCAGTTCCCGCTTTGCCGCAAAGGATTTTCCCGAGCCCGTAGAGCCGAGGTACATTCCGTTGGCCGACTTCAGCTTTTTGCGGTCAGCCATGATGACATTGTGGGAAAGGGCGTTCATGCCATAGTAGAGGGCCTGCCCGTCCATCCGCAGCTCCCTTGTCATAAAGGGGATAAAAATTGCCGTGGAGCTGGTTGTCATACCACGCTGGATCTCCACTTCGTTGTAGCCGAGAGCCAGCGAGGACACAAAGCCCTGCTCCTGTTGCCAGTCCAGCCGCTTGAGGGCGCAGTTGTATTTCTGTGCGATGCCGCCCACGGTAAACACATCGTTTTCCAGCCGCTGGCGGGTAGGGGCCATATTGACTACCGTAAAAGTCAAAAGGAACATTCTCTCGTTGCGGGACTGGAGGTCAGCAAGAAGCTCCGCCGCATCCTTGGAAAAGGTAATGAGGTCGGGCGGGAGAATGTCGGGATCGTACCCGGCCCGGACAGCCTTCCGCTGTTCCTCCACCTTCATTTTTCCGATGTCGGAGATTTTTCCCTTGATGGTTTTGATAGCCTTTAGCTGATCCACCGTCTGGATATGGAGGGTTACGGTCATTTCCGCATCCAGCTCCAGAATTTCCGCCAGCAGTTTATCCGAGAGCTCAGACGCTAAAATCTGCAAGTAGGAAACAGCGCCCCAATACTGGCCCACCCGGAACAGGCGGGAGTGCCGGAAGTCAAAGCTGTCCGGGGCGATATAGTCCTTGGTGCCGAGCCCCGTCTGCGGGATGTCCTTCCATGAAAAGCGGAACGGTTCCCGGTTGCCCGGATGCATCTGGCTGTGAAGCAGGGCCAGCCTTGCCCGCCCGTCCATCGGTTCACAGGGAACACCCAGCCGCTTAAAGTTGCCCATCACATCGGCCTCCACACGCTCCAGACGGGGCCGGGCCTCCACGATCCCTCCGGCTGGGATGCCGAAAGTAATGTACTTGGAGCGTTCAATCCCGTTGTTAGACCGGGCGATCTGGTTTTTCAGCATCCCGGTAAATTCCTCCCGGACGCTGTTAAAATCATCATCCGCCTGGGGAATGTTTACCTTATAGCGGCTCCGGGAGTGGGAGCGGCGGTTGATAAAGGAAAGCTGGAACGGCAGGGAGCTGTCAAAGTAGTTGAGGAATGAGCTCCAGCCGCCAAAGATCGCAGTCTGATCCTCGGTGGATGCCACGGAATAATTGATGTCCTCATATTCCACGGTCTTTGTGTAGAGCCCGCCGGGGAGCTTGCATACCCCGTCCGGGTGCATCGCCACATAGGGGATCGTCTGCTGGGCGGACAGGGCCGCCCTGTTTTTAGCCTTTGCGGTTTTTCTTCCGCTGGTTGGATTTGCCTTTCGCAATCGCATCCTCCTTTCTCACAGCGCCCCGTCCGGCAAAGGGGGCGTAAATGTTTTGTGTCTGATAGGGCCTGACTCCGGGCCGCAGAAACCGGGCCCGTATGATGTTTTTCAGCACCTTTTCCGCCGGGAGCCCGTCTTTTTCATACATGGCCAGAAGAAACGCCGGGAGCATCACGGCCAGCATAAGGAACATGGCCCCGGTATTACCGATAGAGCCTCGGGCCAGCAGATAGGACGGGACGCCTACCGCCGCCGCACAGCCAAAACAGATGAGCTGGCGCTTGGTAAGGTTTAGGGCCATTTTGGTTTTTACTTTTGACAGGTCGTTGGGTACATTCACATAGGGCATGGATCAGCCTCCTTTCCGGCCCCTTTAACCTCGGGACACTTTGTCCCAAAGTCCGGGATCGTGCTTTTCACTTCATTTCCCCACACCTCCCAGCCGGGCGGGGACTGTCTGGCAAAGAGCTCCACCCGGGGCAGGTCGCCCATAAGGGCCACGATCTTTTCCCGGGCCTCGTCCGGCTTTTTGCTGTGGGCTTCAATCGGGGAAATGATAAACTGATGGATATTTGCCGCCTGCCGTTTGGGATGGCCCCTGGTAGCCAGCAGGCAGATCTCCGCATTACCCCTCGTCCAGAAGCCAAGGCCATAAAACCAACTGTCCGCCTTTTTATTCTTTTTCAGCCAGACAAAGGCCACCGACTTATAGCGGAAGCCCCACGCCTCTATGAGCCGCAGGGCCTCCGGGAGCTGGGGGAAAGTCGCCCACAAAAAAAGTGCGCTGTCCGGGGCGGCCAGATCAGCCACCGGGAGCGCACACAGCTCGTCAATCCCCATTGTGGGATAATGGTTTTCTGCCGCCCCCTGTACTTTATTGCGCTGGTACTGCCAAGGGGGATCGGCGTAAATGATAGAATATTTTTTGATTTTTTCACGCTCCTTTGCATAGAAAAAACCGCCTGCATTTTTGCAAGCGGCTTTTAAGTAAAGGGTTATTCGTCTGTTTCCTCTGCAGAATGATCTCCGAACAGAATACGCATATAGTTACGCCGGGCATATAAGATACGGTCTACATAGACCTCCTTACCGTAAGCACGATAAAAACTGATATAGTTCCCACTGACAATGAAACGGTAATCGCTTTCGATGTCCGTCACCGAGGAGAGGGGTGCGCCCGCCTGAGCATAAGTGCGTAAAATACGGAGACTTTTGGTAATCTTGCTTACGGTTCCCAAGGCGGCGGAGGGGTTCAGCAGCTCCTCCTCAATATACGCCTTGATTTCCACAAGATCATTTTGGGCTTCTTCGGATAAATGGATGTTATTCATTGACAATCCCGAGGTGTTCCTCCACAGCCTCTAAAGACAGCCAGCCTTTCTCCTCGCCGGATTTCCGGCCTTTTGCAAGTTCATTCATCAGCCGGAGTGTCGCCTGGGTTTTCTCAAAATCCTGCATATCCAAAATGGCATACCGGCCCCGTCCGTTCTTTGTAAGGAACACAGGAGCACCAACTGCTACATCGTGCAGTACTTCGCTGTAATTACGCAGATCAGAAATAGGTTTGATATTTGGCATTTTCATCAGCTCCTTCCTACTCATAGTATATCCCGATCTGCTGTGAAATTCAACAGCAACTTTTACAACAAAATGTTAATTTGTTTTTCCTCCGTTTTTGGCAGCCTCCATAGCCAGCCGGATGCGTTCTGTAGCCGGGGCGTAAAAGGCCGGGGCTGTTTCAAAGCATACAAAGCGGCGGCCCGTATTGACAGCAGCCACAGCAGTCGTGCCGGAGCCAGCGCAGATGTCTGCCACCAGCTCCCCGGGCCGGGTATAGGTTCTGATGAGATACTCGCACAGCTCCACGGGCTTTTGTGTAGGGTGGACGGTACGCTGTACGGAAGAAAAGGCCAGCAGGTTCCCGGGGAAACGAAGGCCATCCTCTGATCCACTGCTGGAACGCAGGAATTTTCCATAGTTGGGGCTGTTGCTCCCCTCACGGGAAATTTTCTTATAGGGCTTGCCCTGTTCAAACTGCGGATCGTAATAGGGCAATTTTTGATAAAACACCAGAATGTTTTCCGTCCGTTTTAAGGGAGCCCGCCTTGCATTGAGAAAGCCAGTACACCTGCTTTTGTACCACACCCATTCATAGCGGAGCATAGAGAGGTTGGATGCCCCCAGCACCTTATCATAGGGGCATTGTGCGAAAAACAGCACTGCGCCATCCGGCTTGACAGCCCACTTGACCGCCTCCCACAGCTCCGGGAGCGGGAGCGGCACATCCCAAAAGTTCCGGGTAGTGCCATAGGGCGGATCGGTAAGGAGCATATCAACCGAGTGCTTCGGCAAAGAGCGCAGCCCTTCAATCCCGTCCATCAAAAACAGCCCCTCCGGGCAGGCTGGAGACTTCGGGACAATTTGTCTCGAGGTCACATCACCTGTCATCCCGGGCCTCCTTTTTCTTTGCCGGGGCGGTTCGGGCGGCATTTTCCTTCCCGGCCTCCCTTGCGGCCTGTGCCATCTGCTCCTTGATCGGGGTGGGGCGGACTGCCTCGGCCCGGGCGATGAGCTTTTCCACCGCTGAATGGTATGCCTGGGCTCCCGCCGCATTGAGCCGCTCCTGGGTGGCCCGGTCATTGATCCGCACCGTGGAGCGGTAGCCTGTCCTGCTGGTGGGATCGGGTTTGCTGGGAGCTCCAAGGAAAATCCCGTTCTTACCATCCACCACCTTGAAATCGTCAATCACTACACCGCCATAGTTGACGCTGGCAAAGCCGATGAGCTTGCCCTGGGGCTCAATCGGGCGAACCGTGACTTCGATGGGAACAGCGGCCTCCTGCAAAATTGCGTCCGTCCGCAGCTTAACCGCCTCGTCCACCGTCACGCCTTTTACCTCGGCCAGTTCCGCAATCGGCGCATCGAACAGCCAGCGCCGCTCCTCGGCGGCGATCTGTTCCGGGGTTAATATGACATCCTTACTCAAAATTGTTTCCTCCTTTCCCGGCCTCGGGACAAATTGTCCCGAAGTCCGTCCGTTTAATGCGCCCCGAAGATGCGCTGGGCGATGCCGCCTGTCTTAAACAGCATGAAGCACAAAAGAACCGTATAGCCTACGGTTCCCCATATCGCTCCAATCGGATCGCCGCCTGTGGCGATGCCCTGGATGAGCACCGCATAGATCGCAACACAGACCAGTATGAGCATCCCTTGAAAGCCCACGGCGAACAGGGATTTTAGGTAGTTCTGCCCTGTGCCGCCCAGCTCCCGGTTGGAAAGCGTGGCAACGGGGAGAGGGGCCAGACTGGTCATTAGTAGGGTAAGAACCCGGCGCCTTACCATATCACTATGGCAGGTTTCCGAGAACTCCCCTCCGAACCGGACTTACACCTCTCAGCGTATCCGGCTCTCCAGATGTCAGTCTAATTTCCCCGCGTGTAACTTGTCGTGACAGTAGACGCAGAGTGCCATTGTCTTGCGCTTACGCCCAATCATGGCGATTTCCCATTGTTTTCTGCCACTTAAATCTTTGAGTTTTCGTATATGGTGTATTTCAAGCGGCACATTCTCTGCGCCACACCACTCACACCTGTTTGCTTGCAGTCTTTTTATAAGACTATTACGCCCATAATTCTCAAAAATTCTTGCTACTATATCAGGATTTCCGCTTTCTACTTTAGTGTCCCGGCGGAACCCATTATTGTAAAACAATACCTTTCCGACCTTGCCGTTTTTCTTCGGATATTCCACAACAAAATCTTTTCCTTGACGGTACTTGCGGATAATTCTGCTGATTCGTGTCCGATATTTTCCAGCAAAGGTTTTGAGCATACTGTATCTCATTACATAGTAGAAGTTATTGAGTACAGACACGTTGTTTGCAAGTCGGTAGTAGTTATACAATCCACGGATTTCTGCGTTGTATTGGTTTAGGATTTCCAAATCGTCCAAGTGCAACAGGCGAGTGCGCCGGACAGGTTCCCAAACCTCTTTGTTTCCATTTTGTTTGTCGTATTTAATCTTGAGGGCATTGTAGGAGAACAGTCGTTTTACCCACTTATCATGGGGAACATAAAGTAAGACTTTTCCATTGTTTACCCGTCTGGTAGCCCCGGTTTTGGTCTTTTTGTTGTGTTCGCCTTTGGCGATTGTGACCTCATATCCCAAGAACTTCGCAGCGTCGTGTCCATGAGTAATCAATGTCTTTTCCTCGGACATTTCCAGATGGAGTTTGTCCCGGATAAAGCAGCCTACATCTTGTTTAATCTGTTCTGCGTCCTCTTTGCTGCCGATAACTCCAATTAAGAAATCATCGGCATATCGGATATAGCAAATCCGTTTATAGCTATCGTCCATCTGGTCGCTATACGGCATAGATTTCAGACTACGCCGCAGTTCCCGGATTTCTGCAATTAAGCCCTCTTTTTCTTCCTCGCTCATTTTAGAGAGATTTCTTTTAAGCCTTTGTTCTTTCCCCCGGCAGACATCCAGCTTCTTCTTGAACGCAGGATTGATTTTACGGCGGTTTCCGCAGTTGAATTTCTCTGCATACTCTGCCATATAGCTATCTAGTTCGTTCATGTAGATGTTTGCAAGGATAGGGCTGATGATGGAGCCTTGCGGAGTGCCGGAATAAGTATTGTGATAATTCCAATCCTCCATATATCCAGCTTTCAAGAACTTCCAGAGCAGACCGATGAAATGTTCATCTGCAATCCGCTTTCGCAAAATAGCAATCAACACATGATGGTCTACGTTGTCAAAACAGCCCTTTATATCTCCCTCAACAAACCACTTTGTCCCCGTAAAATATTTCTGCACATATTTGAGTGCCGTATGACAGCTTCTGTTTATACGGAAACCGTGGGAATAGTCGCTAAAGGTTGGCTCATAAATACTCTCTAAGATGAGCCGCACCACCTCCTGTATCAGTTTATCGTCGAATGACGGTATCCCCAGAGGACGCATTTTCCCATTGGATTTCGGGATATACGTTCTCCTTGCCGGGTTAGGCTGATAACTAAAATCCCGCATCTTTTCAATGAGGGCGTTTATCCTTGCCATTCCCATTCCGTCAATGGTTTTGCCGTCTGTTCCGGCTGTCATGTTGCCTGGTTTCGCCTGTA
>ERZ824978.4151-NODE-4151-length-9931-cov-3.630113_pt1 | contig 9931 bp, 9 predicted proteins | sample MGYA00519860_ERZ824978 | MGnify/ENA primary metagenome ERZ824978 (study PRJEB31778, sample SAMEA3449184) | human gut metagenome | biome: human gut; feature: human-associated habitat; material: faeces | place: United Kingdom | collected 2010/2012 ... | reverse complement strand
CTTAGAAATCACCACATGTACATATGCATCTGCGGCCAGTTCCAAATTATCATCAAAGATAACCGTCAGCGGCAGGTCATATTCTCCCTCACCATAATTGCTCACATCGATCAGCGCTGTCAGATTATCTGTTGTCAGACTGTTAATCTCACTGGATATTCCTTTAACTTTCAATGTTACTGCCTTATCAGAAGACCCTGGCCCGCTCTTTTGATAAGTATAGGCTGTATTACTGCCCTTTAGCGATATCTTGCTCAGCGGCAGTTCAAAGGATGTCTCTGTAATCTGCTGAATATCCACAACCAATGCAACTGTTGCTTCCTTATCCGTAAATACAACACCATCCGGAAGCTGCTCGGCAAGATTCTGTACAATCGATATGGAATCTTCCACCTTGCTGTTCTTGTCTGAAATATCATAATCCTTCAGTGTTACCTGACTGATCTTGTCCAGATTTTCCTTTCTTCCGGCAACAGTCACCTCTTTCGGTTCATAGGCTGCCGAAACCATCTTGTATCCATGCGCCACCTGTCCCGTTACACCAAAGTCCACCGGCACCGTCTTTGTCTCATAGATTGGCACAGTGACGCTGATATCAGTCTGTGAAATATTCAATGTAGAACTCGATACCTCACCCTCGCTCTGATCCAGCAGCTTCAGCGTCGTATTCGTCGTCACATCCGTTGTATTACCACTGCCTATGCTGACATTGACACTGGCCTCGTTAATCTTATTGACCACCGACTCAGGACCGGATACTGTAACCATATTCGGTGTTGCCACACCCTGACCGATATAATAGCCCTCAGAAACCTTGCCATTCGTATTCACTTTGACATTTAACGACTTCTCAACCAGATCTTCTATTTCAACCTTGAGTGCTGTGCTGCTTCCAATTGGTGTGATCTCAAGACTCGGATATTTCGGGCATGAGACATCCACCATGACCGCACCTGTAATCGACAGTGTGGAAAGATCTGCCACTGCCAGAAGATCATCCTTCGACAATCGATTGACCACCGAGGTCTTTCCCTTGACCTTGACACTGACTGTATTGCCGCCTACATAGCTGTAGGCCTTACCTGCTTCAGTAATCTGATCTCCATTCACTTCCGTCACGCTGATATCTGAAAATTCACGGGTATACACCGGATCTTCAATGCTTAAAACGACAATCCATACCAGAATTGCAAGAGCCAATGACAGAAGTTTCAAACCAAAATTATGCGTCAGTCTTTCTCTCATTCTTAATCCTTCCCATCAGCTTTTTACGTTTGCCTTCTTCTATTCCCTGTGTAATCTCTGAAAGTTTCTTCTTCAATTCATCCTGTCCCACATCCCGCTTCAGCAATCCGCCTTCCGCAATTGAAACAGCACCGGTTTCTTCCGAAACAATAATCGTCAGACTATCGGAGACTTCACTGATGCCAACGCCGGCACGATGTCTTGTTCCCAACTCCTTACTAAGTTCCATATTGTCACTCAACGGCAGATAACAGGTCGCCGCTACAATTCGCTGGTTCCTTATGAATACCGCACCATCATGGAGCGGTGTATTATGTTCAAAAATATTGATAAGAAGCTGGCTTGTAACAATGCCATCCACAGGAATACCCGTCTTTTCGTAATCTGTAAGCAGGATATCCTGTTCTATTACGATAAGTGCCCCTGTTTTATTTTTTGCAAGTTCAAAACATGCCCTCACAAGCTCATTGACTGTCTTGTCGCTGAACCGCTCGCCTTTATCCTTTTTCTCGGTAAAAGGAAGAATACTTTTGAAGTATTTTTTCTGTCCCAGTTGTTCCAGTGCTTTTCTGAGTTCCGGCTGGAATATAACCACAACTGCTATAATTGCTATATTAATTACCTTGCCTGCTATCCAGAGTATGGTCGTGAAATCAAAAATATAGGCAATAATCAGAAATACAAGAATTACAATAATGCCTTTTAGAAGAGCAAATGCCCTTGTTGTCTTAACCCATGCCATAAATTCATAAAGAATTATTGCAAGTATAATTATTTCAAAAATATTGGAAACCCTTAATGTTCTGGGAATATATATATTGGATATATATTCTTCAATAAAATTTGATATGGCACTCATTATTTCACTTCCATTCTATTGCTATCTGTCTTCCTGATCCTCTTCAAAACTTTCTGTATGAATGTATCCCTTGTCTCTTGAGTTGATTTTCTTAACGGTAATGTCTCTTTCCGTAACCGATACCTTAGGGACTGCCTTTACATAGTAATAATAGTCATTATCCTCAAACTGCACGTATTCAGTTGCCGTATAATCCACAGAAAATATGAAAAGATGCAGCACAAGTCCGATAACTATGGCTAAAACTGTTCCTATTACAACAAATAATACATTAGTCTTTATCGATAACAGTGAAAATGACACGATGAGAATAACTGCATTCGTAAAACATCCTGCAACAATTCCGATAATCCAGGAATAATTTACGGACAGTCTCTTTATAAGATATATCATAAGTATCGCTATTGAAAATGATACAATTGTAATAATAAGTTCTTTGTTATTAAGTATATTATTAAAAATAAAAGTTATGTTCTGGACGGCGCTGTCGGCATCCATGGAAGATATTGCCGTAGAATACCTTGACGCAAAATTTATCATATAATACATAAATATTCCGCACACAACCGGTACAATTCCCGTCATACCTACGGTAAGTGCAGCAATTACCGGAATAATATATGGTATTTTGATGTAAAATAAAAGCGGTGTAAGAATTAAAAGTATTCCTGTCTTAGGTGCAAACCTGAAATACAGAAGATACACTATAAGCACTACAATCGTTGCTATTGCCGCAAGTTCCATAGACATCCCGAAAAGATGTATAAGTGCAAGCACCGTAGCGCATATTACCGTAACACTTACCGGCACAAAAGCACACATAACCGCTATGGCAAAACATATAAGCGGATTAGCCAGTATATCATGGGTTCCTATCGCCTTGCCGATTAACAAAAACGAAAAAAGTGCGAGAAGGAACTTCATCACAAGATTAATATATGTGCTGAACCTGCCGTAAAACGCAAGCAGTTTTTCTTTAATTATAAGTAAATTCTTAACAAAAGCCATACCGTCCTCCTACTTTATCTTCTTCATATCTTCCTTGTTAAGTTTATAAATCCTGGCAAGTCTGTTCTGATATACCTTGATGCCGTTCTCGGATTCCGTATATCTGTATGAATAAACAAAATATGCAATAAACATAAAAATAAGCATCATGGCTATATATCCCAGAATAATAACTACAAGCAGAACTGTATAGTTCATTGTTGTAAGTCTGTTAATGAGATTTTCAAAATTACAGCATGCAATAAGTATAAGAAGTAAAAAATATGCTATTGTAACTGCTATAGCCGTAAGCCACATATGAAGTGACACATAATCTTTTCTGTAATATTTGGATTTAGGAATATCTTCGGTGCCTTCATGCTTAAGGTACATTGCCGTACGTGCCATAAGACGCACCTTTCTTTTATTAATCATGCTTTTGCTCCTGATTCAAGTCTTAAAAAGGATTATATCATACCCTTTGTTAAATTACGAATACAAAATTAATACGAAATTATTAATTTTGAATGTCCGCTGTCTGATGCCGGACGTATTCTTATCGTATGGCCATTTGCAATAATTGTTTTATTGTCCTGTGCCTCCGTAAATGCTCTGAAAACATTATTGCTTTCATTGCCGCACACACATTTTATCAGCTCAATCAAGGCATTGTCAAATCCCATAGTTCTTGTCTGCACATATATCTGGACCTGATTGTCATCTATTATGACTTCTCCCAGATAATTTCCGTCTTCTTCATATATATATGCAAAATCCATATCCTGCTTATATCTCTTATATCCAAGTGAAGTAATTGTATTCATAAGTATGTCTTTGTAATTATCTTCGGATTCTGTTTCTTCGGTTCTGTCAGGATTGGTAGGTATCACATCCGGTATATTTGTTCCCGATCCTGTCTCCCTTTCTACTGTAGCAGTTGTCTCCTGTGATGTATTGTCATTATTGTCATTCTCAGGTGCCTTTGTCTCTTTAGGTACCACCCCGCCGTTTCCGTCAGGTATATAAACCGGCAGTGCAGGTTCTGATACAGGTCCATTGCCGGTATCAGTAACCGTCTCTTTGTCTATGCCTGCAATAACAACCGAATCTGTCAGCAATCCCGAGGTTGCCGTTATAATTGCGGTTCCTGTGCCATTCACTCTTACATTTCCTTTTTCATCTACAGATACTATATCTTTATCCGAGCTTTTAAATGCAACGGACTGTAAAACCTTATCATCACTTCCCTCAATGCTTAAAGTAAGTGTGGTTCCTACATAAAGACTGCAGTCATCCGTGGTAATTTTAATATATTCTCCGTCTTTAATATAATCATTACGATTGACAGATGGTTCATTGGTATTCTCTGAATTTTTGCCTTTTTTATTTTTATTTATACATATAAGTGTAACTATTCCTGCAATAATCAGTATAAAAACAAGTGCGGTTATAACCACCCTTTTTACATTCAAATGTCCTTTTCTTTTAACAGTAGCCAAAACAGCACCTCCTGATTTTTTACTATTGTAATACAAATTAAAATAATATTCAACGCAAGAATGGCTCCATGATAATCACAGAGCCACTTTATCAATATTTACCTCAGGCATAAGTTCATCCGAGGTTTTCTTTAAAATTTTTTCGAGCAACATTAGTTCTTCCTGCGAAAACTCTTCCTTCATCCTGTCCGCAACCTTGGAAACATATCCCGAACTCAGATTATAATAATCAAGATATTTTTTCGTTACTTCAAGATGATATTCCCTCCTGTCAGATTCCGATTGAATTTTTCTCAGATATCCTTTTTTAACAAGGGAATTGATTTTATATGCTGCATTAGGGGATGAAATCTGTATAAACGAGGCAAACTCGCTTACCGTGGGATTACCCATTGCTGCTATTATTTCAATACAGTAAGTCTCAACTGTTGTCAGAGAAGTTTCCCTGTTCTGAATCTTTTCAAAAAAAGATTTGTAAAAATGCAGTTTAAACTTTGTATATACGTTTTCAAGTGCTTCATTTACCACGCTGATACTCCATCAATATTTTTTAATAATAATACTGGCATTATGTCCGCCGAATCCGAGGGAATTGGACATAGCATATTCTATATCGCAGTTTCTTCCTTCATTAGGCACAATATCAAGGTCACAAAGTTCATCCGGTGTTCTGTAATTAATGGTAGCAGGTACATATCCTTCTTTAACTGCAAGTGCTGTTATGATTGCTTCAACAGCTCCGCTTGCACCAAGAAGATGTCCTGTCATTGATTTGGTTGAACTCATCATTACAGTCTTTGCCGCATCACCGAAAGCAGTCTTCACAGCCATTGTCTCAACCTTATCATTCATCGGTGTTGATGTTCCATGTGCATTAATATATGTAATTTTATCAGCTGTAATACCTGCATCTTTCATTGCAATCTGCATACATTTTGCAGCGCCTCTTCCGTCTTCTGTAGGTGCGGTAATGTGATGTGCATCACAATTAGCTCCGTATCCTACAACTTCGGCATAAATTTTTGCATTTCTCTTTAATGCGTGGTCAAGTTCCTCAAGTACAAGTATACCTGCTCCCTCGCCCATTACAAATCCGCTTCTTTCCTTATCAAAAGGAATAGATGCTCTCATAGGGTCTTCCGACTGGCACAATGCTTTGGATGTTGTAAAACCGCCTACGGAAATTTCGGTAATTCCGGCTTCGGCTCCGCCGCATACCATAACATCGGCATAACCGTCACGAATCTGTCTGAAGCTGTCGCCTACAGCATTTGTTCCTCCGGCACAGGCAGTTACAACGCACGAGCACATTCCCTGAAGATTGTGCTTTATTGCTATTCTTCCTGCTGCCATATTGGTAATTACAGATGGTATAAAATATGGTGATACTCTGTCAAAGCCTTTTTCAAGACCTTTTGAATATTCCTTCTCTATGGTAGAAATACCACCAATACCGCTTGACACGATTACTCCGCATTTATCTTCTTCGCCTTCAAAAGAAAGTCCGGAATCAGCAATGGCTTCATCTGCTGCTATCATAGCAAAAGTACAGAAAAGATCCATTTTTCTTAAATCATGTTTATCTACAAGTTCTTCAACAGGAAGATTCTTAACCTCAGCGGCTACCTTAACCTTTCTGTTGGAAATATCATATTTTGTTATTTTATCAATGCCGCATTTTCCTTCCCTGACTCCGGCCCACATTTCTTTAACCGTATTGCCAATAGGAGTTACAGCACCTACACCGGTAATAACTACTCGTCTCATCATCGTTTCCTTTCTGTAATCCTCATCAGATTTCCACAATCATACTTGCCCAGGTAAAACCTGCTCCAAACGTAGCCAGTAGAATTCTATTTCCTTTTTCAAGCATTCCCTGCTCGTACATATCATCCAATGTAATAGGAATTGACGCTGCTGATGTATTGCCATATCTGGCAATAACCTTAACAACCTTTTCCTCAGGGATGTCCATTCTCTTAACTACAGCATCTATGATTCTTTCGTTAGCCTGATGGCACACAACATAATCTATATCATCCATTGTATAACCTGACTGTTCAAGCACCTCCGCTGCCGCACTTCCCATACGCTTTACAGCATTTTTGAATGTCTTCTGTCCATCCATGAAAATATGTGCCTTGCCCATATTCTGTCCTGTACATCCGAGTACATCGGTAAGTCCTTCCGAACCCCATACAGAGTATAATTCAGTGCCTTCCTTAAGCTCTATAACGGTAGCTCCTGCTCCATCGCCAAAAAGCACACATGTATTTCTGTCCTCCATGTCAAGACGGGTGGAAATCTGTTCGCTTCCAATAACAAGAGCATATCTCTCTTTGCTGCTCTGAAGAAGTGATGCTGCGACTTTAAGTCCGTATACATATCCTGCACACGCAGCATTAAGGTCAAAAGACGGAATATCCGTTCTAAGTCCCATTTTTTCATGCAATACACAGGCAATTGAAGGTGTAGCATAGTCAGGAGTAAATGTTGCTACTATGAGCATACCTATTTCACTCTTATCTATTCCTGCACGTTCTATTGCAATATCTGCCGCTTTAAGTGCGAGTTCCCAGTTAGTCTCATTTTCACAGAAATGCCTCTCTTTGATACCTGTCTTTGAATATATCCATTCATCGTTGGTATCCACAACTCTGCTAAGATCGTCATTGGTAACAACCTTATCAGGTACCGCATGTCCTGTAGAAACTACCTTTATTCCTACCATAATGCAATCTCCTAAATCTGGCTTTCTACAAATTCTACTATATCCTTAACTGTCTTAAGGTCAGCAATCTTGTCTTCAGGAATTGTTATATCAAAAGCCTCTTCGATTGTCATACATAATTCTACAGCATCTAAAGAATCTGCTCCTAAATCATCTATAAGAACAGCATCCATTGTAATGATGTCTTCTCCGCAGCTTAATGTGTCATTAATAATTTCTTTAACTTTGTCAAATACCATTTTAAAATTCTCCTAAAAAATAATTTAAAATAATTATCTAAAAATATTTAGATAAAACAAAACAAGGTTATTTTATATGCTATAAATAACCTTGTCAAGTAATTATTGTTTATTATGTTGTTCATAATAATCTTTATTATTTTTGTGAATAAACTCAAGATATTCATTCTGTGATAACGGCTTTGAAAAATAATATCCCTGTATATACTGTATTCCAAGTTCTTCCATGGTATCAAGCTGTTCCGCAGTCTCAACACCCTCTGAAACAATATCAAGCTTCATGCCGTGAATCATGTGCATTGCCGCATCCATTACATATTTGGCTTTTGTACTTTCAAAGTACGCCGTGGTCATTTCTTTATCAAATTTAACAATATCCACAGGCATGTCCACTATGTAATTAAGATTACTCTGACCCGTACCAAAATCATCCAGTGAAAATCCCACGCCGTAATTCCTAAGGGCAATCATATTGGCAATAAGTTTCTTCTTTGAAGCAAGTGTGGCCGTTTCTGTAATTTCAAGATTAATCGTCTCGCCTGATATATTATGCTTACGCATAATTTCAATAAATTCTTTGGCCAGATCTTCATGTTCACACTGGACTACGGATAAGTTGACTTCAATATATTCCAGTCCGTATTGAAGCACATCACTTGTCTCAATAAAAGTACAGACATTGTCAAAAATAATCTCACCAAGCTTAAGAAGCGTACCATTACGTTCCGCAATCTCGATAAATGTTGCGGGCGGGATAATTTTTCCTTTGTCATCCCTTATTCTCACAAGTGCTTCCGCAGATGTAAAGATATGCTTCTCGGTGGAATATATTGGCTGGTAATAAACTTCTATCCTGTTATTCTCAATAGCGTCATTAACCATCTTTTCGATTTTCTGTACTTCCATCATTCTGTCCCTGAATGCTTTATCTATAATAATGCAGTGGTGTTCCAACATCTCATTACTTCTGTTCGCCTGTCTGAACATATGAAGCATATCATCAATATTATCAGTTATGGCAGAATATGGCATATAAGATATGTATGGCCGGAATTCTTTATCCCCATAAAGAATAAATCTTCTTCTGAGGAGCTCAAACATCTTTTCCGCTTCTTCGGAATGTTTATATAAGATATATATGTCATTTTCATTCGTCTTAAAGGCAAAAGTATTCGGTATATCCTTAAAAAGATTGATTATCTCTTTCTTACATCTGATAGTCCCGGATACCGGTGCTTTATTAAAATCATCAAAAGTTACCATTATGAGTGAAAAACGTTCACCGTTACGGTAACGCTGGCTTACATACGGGCCGAAAGTATTCTGGTTAAAAAGTCCGGTTTCCCTGTCAAGTGCCGATTCCGGATTCTCAAGTCTTATGTATACCACAAGCATACCCAGTGTAATCGCAAAGCTTACGATAAGCTGTTTTTTGTAAAATGCCTGTACAACACATACGGCTATCCATAATATAATCCAGAGGCTCATAACCTTAACTCTGTCTTTATTAAGCACCCTGCTGTATTTAGCAAGCAGTGCTGCCGAATGAAGAGTGAATATACACAGGAAAACATATGATACATAAAGACTCAAGCCCTTTGAATATACCACCTTCCCATCTGATACGAATTCAATAGGCGCAACACATATACCTATACATACAATTGCAAAGCATCCATACACTGCTAATCTTGAAATTTTAAGCTTGTCTCCCTTGTCGTATACATTACTTATAATGTACATGAGACAACATACGGCAACATAAACCACTGTAATAAGATAAAACTTAGCTACTCCGTTTACGATCCCTCTTCCGAAATAATCATACTTACTCATCAAAACTATGGATATAATATCCATAAATACACAAAGAACGGTAGAACATAGCAAGTTAAAAAAAGCGAATTCCGAATTAAGAAATACCTTTTTACAACTCAGATATAAATACATAATCACTATAAGAACCAGCAAGCTGCAGCACTGTATTGCTATATTCATATCATGTCTCCTTTCTTTTGCAAATATAGCATAATTTTAACATAATACGGTTAAATTTTCAACATTTTTTAATACAATTTATTTAATTTTATATCGTTTTGAAATACGTTTTTTTCTTCTTTTATGAAGTCCGTTTTCTTCCCTGTATCTGGCTATCGACTCTGCTATTGTTGTATAATCCCTTTCAAACAGTTCATCACATATCTGTTTTTCAAGTATGTCATGCGGAACTTTTTCAAGTATCTTTGAAGCCACAAAAGCCTTGCTCTCCCTCTTGTATTCGTGCATATTGTTAAGTTTCTGGATATGTGCCATTTCCTGACGCCATAAGATAGCAAGTTTGTTGTCTATCCTCCCCTCAGGGTTTTTAGAC
>ERZ824978.4150-NODE-4150-length-9937-cov-2.887877_pt1 | contig 9937 bp, 9 predicted proteins | sample MGYA00519860_ERZ824978 | MGnify/ENA primary metagenome ERZ824978 (study PRJEB31778, sample SAMEA3449184) | human gut metagenome | biome: human gut; feature: human-associated habitat; material: faeces | place: United Kingdom | collected 2010/2012 ... | reverse complement strand
AAAAAGCTGCTTTCTTATTTCGGTAGTCGTTTTCGGATTTTCCTGTTATCGTAAATCCGAGCACTATCTCACGGGAGGAGACTTTGGGGTTTGAAGTATCTACCTTAATGCCATTTTCCAACCTGCTTTCATCTTCTGGAAATTCTTTAAGAGGCAAAGGCGCATCCAGCGCATCAAGGAATCCTTCACCCATATTCACGCCCCATGTCGTCCATGCATCTTGGTTATTGATTAATAATTCTCCTGTCATATTTGATTGGATGTTTTTTTGTTGCCTTTGCCTCCGAACTTGAAAGGCTAAGGTGGAATTAAACATTATTTATATCCGGCTCGTATTTTGTTTCACTATAGCGATGTCCGCCTTGATGTCTTTCAGGTATTTTGCCGTGTTACCTGTGTTCTCGTTAATCTCCTGCAGTTCTAGATAGGAATTGGCCAGAATTGACCGTATCTCATCAGCTACATCATACGTGCTTTGCATAGTGGCAGTTATCGCCAAAACTTCCCCCTTTAGCTCGGTGATAGCCGTCGTCTGCCGGTTGGCGGCTTCCTCAATCCGGTAGTTCGATTCGGCCACAGCCGTAAACCGTCCGCTAAGTTCCCCCGCGTCGTCATGAGTCATCTCCGTACCGAAACCACGTGAAGTTGACTGCTGTTCGCGTGCTGACGATTCCCCTTTGTAGCCCGTCAGGTCGGACAACTGGTCACGGATGTCAAGCCCCTCTTGCACAAAGGCTTCCCACTGGCGGCGGTAATCATCGATTTGCTTCTCTGTGAGCTGGCCGCTCTGGCGGTTCATGGTGTCAGTCCACGACTCATACCAACCTTTGAGTTGTTCGTCTAGTTGGTCGCCGATGGAGAAGTTCAAGAGCGAACGCATCATGTATTGACTGAAGTCGTTGGCAAAGTCTGCGGCTTCAGCGTCCATATCCATGAGGGAATCTACGAAACTGTCACGCATATTGTCAAAGGATATTTGCGCAAGGCTTTCGCGTAGCTGGTCGGTCATCTCCACAACTTCTCCGGCTTGGTCGGCATAGTTTTCCCAATCTTCCTTAAAGCGGTCACCATACTTGCCTTCATTTATCATCTCGCTCCACACTTCGGGAAGATGGGTGCGTATTTGGTTCATCTGGTCGGCCGTGAGACGCGAAAAGTCGTCCCACGTGTTCCCCAGGCTCGTGCCAAGCAAGGCATTCACCTGACGGAGACTAGAGGCGTCGAGATTCCAATAATAAGCGTTGGAGTGATGTGAACCGGTGTAGCGCATCTGCGCGTCGAGTATCTGACGGAGGTTTTCCTCATACTTCTTCTGCGCCGCAATGGCTTCGTTGTAAGCGTTAATGCTCTTCGTGCCGTTCGTGCCTTCAATTTCATCCTTCAGACCGTCGATAGCCGTACGGAGCGCATCGTTGGAAGCTGTGAGGTCGGCAATTTTTTCAGCCGTCTCCTTGGCATTGCTGCCTATGGAAGTAAGTTTACTGAATCCGCCAAAGGTGACAGTGTCGAGGATGTTGCCCATGTGCCCCATGAGATTCTTGGCCGAATCTCGGACGATGCGGAAGTTGAGCACGTCGTCCAGCAGACTGTTCACGGCACCGAACACAGTGTCTTGCAGCGAGGTGACGATGCCGCTCAGCCCTTCCTTTGCTATCAGGTCCAACATGCCCAACACGGCGGAGATAATTTCTCCGGCCATACCCGTGTCGCCGAGGGCTTTCGTTAGAACTTGTGCCGCCTTGCTGTCTTTTCCGAGAAGCGACTGGAAACCTTCGGCCAACACGTTGCCCGCCTGCTTAGTAAGGTCTCCCTCGAATAAAGAATCAAGCTGCATGATGCCTTGCCCGATGCCTTTGAGTGAGCCAGACGTCAATCCTTGAAGCCCAGATTCGAGGCTTTGAAACATACCGACAGCCTGCTGTGCAGACGACTGGAGGTCGGCCGTAGTCTGCTTCACTTGCGCACCGAATGCTTGCACTTCATCGCTGACGGATGCCAAATAGGAAGCTGCAAGGTCTACCTTTTGTTGTGCAGACTCCACATCCCCACCCCTGCGTTCGGCTTCTACAAGGTTTGCCTTGGCTTTGGCCAGTGCATCCGTGGCAATCCGTTCCCTCTCTTGTGCATCAATATAGCCTTGCATGGTTGACTGGTAGGCATTCATGTCGTCTGACACACGGCGGAAAATGTCACTATCCCACACCGTGTTTGACTCCTCCAGCCGGGCAATAAGGTCGTAAAGCAACTGCTGGTCTTCGAGGCTTGACTGACGAAATGTATCACTACCGGCAATGGCCTGCTCCACCTTTTTCGCATCGAGCGCGTCTGCCAATGCCTTTCCGTCGTTCGATTCGGCAATGGCCTTCAGCCGGTCAATGGTGGGTTGCAACTGTTCGCGGAACATCGTGCCGAACTCGCCAAAGACACTTCCCCAATCGATGTTCTGCTGGAGTGCGTTGATGTCCACCTGTTGGAGGGCTGCGTCGCGCTCGCGTCCCAGTGTCAGGCGTTCACCCTCGGTCTGTGCCTTGCGGATGCGTTCGGCGTAGTCCTCGGCGATGGCGAGCTTCTGCTGCTGGAAGGTACCGTACTCGGAGATATATGCGCGCATGGCATCAGTTTCGGCACGATATACCTCCTCGATTTGTTTCTTCCGGGATTCGAAGGCCAGTTCATTGGCCCGGTCTATTTCTACCTGTTGCTCGGAGGTAAGTCCACTAGCATTGGTGGATGTGATTCCAGCCTCTTTGTTGGCTTCGGCCAGCTCGCGGGCCTTCTTCTCGATTTCGGCCTTCTGTGCCTCGTAGTCGGCATCTATCTGGGCGAGCTTCTTTTCTGTTCCCTCCTTCATCAGGTTTACTTCAGCCTGCTGGTTCTTTTCTTGGAGGGCAAGGAGTTGGTCTGATAGTTTCTGGCGGTTTTTTTTCTCCTTGTCGGCTTCCTTTTGTTGCTTGGAAAGAGCTGTTCCGGTAAGTCCGCCGAGCTTCTTGTATGCCTTCTCAGTAGATTCTACACGCTTCTTAGCATCCTCATATTGCTTGCTTGTAAACTTATCTTTGTCAGATTCGATTTTCTGCAACTCTTTCTTAGCTTCCTCCCAATCCTTGCGGGCTTGTTCGTAGTCATCCTTGTAGGTGGTTCGCTCTTTTCGGGACTTCTGTTCTGTTTCAAGGGCAGATTTTATAGACTCTAGTTGTCCTCTTGAAACCTCACCTCCGATAGAAGCCACGATTGCTATTGATTCTTTTCCGGCCTCTCCGAGGGCTTTCATAGAAACCGTTATGTCATCCAAAGTAGAAGAAATATCTGCATCTGTCATATTCTTGATATTCCCTATAAAAGAGTTCGCATTGTCAGAAAAGACATCTTGCTGATATTTCTGTAAAAGAGCGGCCTCTTTCTCCATTTCTTCCCTTACTTCAACATAAGATTGCTTCCCTGCATACCTTCTCCAAATATTAATGTCCTCTTCAGACATGTTCTTTCGCAAATTAGAGTTGTCGAATAATTGAAGAAACCTTCTTCGATTTGACACTGATTGTCTCAATGAATCATAAGTGTTTCGCGTTTCTTGTGTTGACCTTTTTGCATCTTCTTCGTTAATCTGTCTTTTGATATTCAGAATGTCTTCCAGTTTCAATTTCTCAATATCGTACTGACTAAAAATCTTCGGATATTCTTCACGAAGGGTTTCCAGTGATTTCTGACGCGTCAATGTGGCCAAGCTTTCGTCTCTTGCAACAGTAATGAGTTCATCAATTTTTCTCTTATGCTCTTCGTCCTTTTTCGCCGCTTCTTCTTTGGCTTGATTATATTCCTTCGTAGCTTTAGATGCGGCAGAAGTACTGTCGGACAATGTCCACATGGTAGCGACAAGAGCCGTTACCACTGTAGCCACAGCCACGTATGGGTTGGTCAGCATGGCAGCGTTAAGAAGCATCTGCGCTTTTCGAGCGATAACCCTCGCATTGGTCAAGGCGATTTCGGCTATGGTATGTTTATTTGTAGCAATGGTAGCCAACATGACTGCTGTACGATATGCTCCGTAAGTGGCAACAAGGCCAACCAACACTTTACCGACGGTTTCGTAGTTTTGTATTAGCGTGGTAGTAAGCTGTATGCCTTCCATAATGACACCCTCAGATGCTTGCCCCATCTCGTTGAAAGCATTATCTAAAGCATCCTGCATCATGGATAGTTGGCCGTTAATGGCCTTTGATGCGTTTTCAGACATCTGATAGAACTTGCCTCCTGCGCTGGTGGCATCAATAAATGCTTGCTGCACCATCTCGGCAGAGACAGCACCCTTTGACATCTCGTCTTTGAGCGTAGCGATGGATTTCCCAGTCTTTTCTGCGATGATTTGAAGAGGATTGAACCCGGCGTTAATCATTTGGTTCAAATCCTGTCCCATAAGCTTTCCTGCGGCAGACATTTGAGAGAACGCAAGCGTGAGCGATTTGAATTTAACACTATCTCCCATAGATATGTCGCTCAATGCTTGCAGATATTTAATAGTATCTTCCGCCTGAATGTTGAATCCCAGCATCATTTTTTCTGCATCAACCATATCGGTAAGAGTGAGCGGAGAAATCTTCGCCATTTCCTTGAGATTTGACATAAGACCTGAAGCTACATCTTTACCAACTATTGTTTCTATGGCCGTTTGCATGGACTGAAACTCACCTCGAACACGAATTATCTGTGATGCCAACGCTTTTAAAGCTGTAGCCCCACCGATAACACCGAGCATCTTTTGCCATGAAACAGACAGACCGTTGTTTGCTTCGATGGTTTCTCCAGCTTCCTGTTTGTAAAACGAATATTCATCACGCAACCTTTTTACAGACAGACGTGCTTCCGCTTGCTGCTGGGTAAGCCCAAACAAGGTTGCTTTTTCCTCATCAAGGACTTTACGTGCCGCATTATATTCGGCCAATTTGCCTGACGCACTAATAGGGTTGTTTTTTAAAGCGGTACGGTAAGCCTCGCCAAGCCGTTTTACATCAAACTCGATGCCTTTGATTACGGCCCGTTGGGCGATAATCTTTTCAGATAATCCGTTTACCGTTTGAGAAGCGTCATAGATTTTCTTCTTGAAACCGTTTTCCATCGCTGCGCCAGCTTTGGCCGCTTCGGTTACTAAGCCCATCATCTGCTGCTTGGTGGACGCAAGCTGTGTCTCCAATACTTTTGTAGCTGCTGGAGCGGTTCTTGAATCCATCTTTTTCAGTTGCGCTTCTAGCTTTTCGCACTCTTGACGAAGCTTTACGACCTCTTGCCAGTCGCTTGATACACGAAATACGAGTGTCGCCATATTACTTTAATTTACTTTCCCTACCTTTAAAATATTCTTCTTCTGTTACTTCTTTCCTTATAGTACCAGATATTGCGCGAAGCTTATCTTTTTGCATAATAATCAAATTGCGATATGGAATCTGTTCCACCACCTCCGTGTATGATAAATGCAGATTTTCTATGAATGACGCAATTTGTCCCAACAGGCAATCGTTCCCAATTACCGTTGCTTTGCTGTCAGATCCGCTACATTCCTCGCTAAACCTGACAGCTTCAAAAAAGAATCAGTAGATACCAGTGAATAGGCTGCATCAAGCCCGTCTATTACCTCATCCAATGTACCTTGCGACAACTCTTCCGCCAAGATGTCATCCCCCTGTATAAACCAAGATAAGGCGTGCGCCAAAGGTTCTACATTATTGATTGATGCTAACAATTCACGAATAGTTTTGCCATCCTTTACATCAGACAACCAATAAGCCGCACCTGCAATCCTTCTAATTGTTGGTGGAGTCACTATATATGATTTACCATTCACAATTACCACTTTGAAATCCATACCAAGAATGGCACTACTCGCAATCTTTGCCGCATTCTGTTTCATAGCTTGTTAAGAAGACGGTGAGCAATTCACCCACCGTCAATATTAAATAATAAAACTTATCCTTCTACAGCTACAAGGGTTATATCCTTGGTTACTGCTTTTCCCCCATCAGAAGACTTAGTTTCTATGTCCCCTTCCTGGGTTGTAAACCCGACCTTCGATACTTCATAGTGTACAGTAGCCCCAGCGTTCACCCGCTTTGACTTAACCGCGTCACCGTCCAGTTTAACTGTTGCGTCTGCTGGCGTTGGATTTACTGAAACAGTCGTTCATTTGCCGTCCAAATCAACATCCTCCTCTTTAAACCATTTTTCCGACGCTAATCCGTCAACTCCTGTTTCCAATGGAATTGCAGACACACCAAGACCAATGTTTTTCTCTACAAAGTTGCCTTTTCCAGTGACGTTAGTACGAGGCATAAAGATGAAATTTCCCGTTTTAGTTTGCGCGACAATACATTTTTCCACTAGGTTAGACATGTTTTTACGTTCCCAACCGCCTCCTGTCACTTTACCGCCTTGCAGAGCTTCTTTATCTTCAAATGAATACTCACCCAAAGTAAAATTTACTGTAGGTATTGCAGCTTGTGTTACATCACGATAATAAGGTTGCCCTGTCAATTCGTTGATGTAGTCTGTTACCGAAGGGTCACTTTCATCATATCCACATGTATCTTGATGCACATTCTTCACTTCCGTTAAAGTGGGAATAAGGGCTTTCAGTTCTGCGGCTGAATAGCCACTTTCTGCAGTGGTAACGGTTGTAACAACATTACCGTACCATACTCTTTTTAAGCCAATGAAAGGCTTTACAGTCGTTCCTGCCATAGTTTATTTTACATTTAATACTTGAAACAATAATCTTACATTCACATAGTGACACTTCAAAGCTGTGTCCGCTTCCGTTCCGATTTGGTCAATCGAATAATAGTAACTTGAACCGTCAAACTTTCCGACCACATCGTCCAAGACTCCCTGTGCCTTCCTCTCAAGCTCCTGCAAACGGATTAGGTTTGCCTTGCCGTCCATGTCAGGCACGCAGAGGTTTACTTCCACAAACCCCTTCTTCCAAATGGCTTCGGGAGATTGCGACTTGGCAATGATGATTACTCTTTCAGAGGATAGTTCCTTATCCTCATCAGGGATGTTGCCTGATTGGTAAACCTCCATGCCGAAAGCCTTGCAATCTTTGTAGAGGATGTTTGCTATGTCGGTGGTTACTATCATACAATCAAAAATTGAATGTCATCACCGTAATCAAGAAACACGTGATAAACTAAATCTCCAAGTTGAACAGTTCCTGCAAACCTTTTATTAGCTAAATCTTTATCAGATACGTTTTGCCCTGTACCGTACATAAAAATGTCCACAAAGCATAAATCTTTTTGGTATTCATCAACTACAGCCCATAAACAAACCGTTCCCCGTTGTACCTTGACGGATAATATTCTTGACCCGACAGGCAGACATAACTTTGAATGGTCTGCAATAATCAATTCATACTTGAATATTCTTTTCATTCTATTTCTTCTTTCAATCGTTTCTCCGCGAACAAAGCCGCGCCACTTAATACTTCATAACCCTTGCTTTCCACATTCGAGGCATAGTTATAACCTTCAGGACTTTTAGCGTCATTCTTCAGTTCCAAGCCTTCGTCCGATACAGAGTATTTGTTTGACTTTCGGAGCGTACCAGTACGGTTTTGATAACTGCCATGCTGCACGGCATACTCGACAGCCTCCTTGCCGACCTTTTCTTCCACTTCCTTGACTTCGTTTTCACCTTGCTCAAAGAATGAATCCAGGTCCGAAAAGTCAAAATCTACTCTACCCATATATCGCAACGTCCTTTCAGTTCCTCCGAATAACACTCGGCGTTCTTGATTACCTTGCCTTCCCCGACAACTTCTTCCGTCACCTTGTCGATGCACCTAATCATCGTGTCCAATGCTATCTTCTTGCCCTCATATACCACATGATAAGCATATACCCACAGCTTGCCATTGACAGAAATTTCCTTTTGCTGGGAGTTGTCATGGCAGAAACACTCTGTGAGGTCGTTCCACTGCTCACCACCCGTGCCGGGTATCGGTCGCCCGTACTCGTCATTCTCCGGCGGCGTAACTGTTCTTACTTGCAATATGTGAGGTGCTTCGTCTAACATTACAGAAACTTGACTTTAGGTTTGTCGGTGTTCAGTTCATCGTCCAGCCCGTATTTCTTGCACAGAAAAGCGTAATACTCCTTGATGCCCGAAATATCCCACGACTGCGATTTGCTGTGCCCGTTCTCACTGACAGATTTGGATGTCGCCCGGAGTAAAAGAGAGGGGATGAATCCAACCATAGCCACCGACACAAGACCGATGTTCTGCTGGCTCATCTCATCCTCTCCGCTTATCCCTGATGACAAAGAAAGTTCGAGAAGGTCGGCCTCCGACACCGTGATGCCGAAGGTCTGAAACTTGTCTCGTATGTAGTCCGCTACCGTCATTCGTTCATCGTTGAAAGGTCGAAGTTCACAATCAGGTTCGGGTTCGTTATCTGCGGAATCCACTCGGCGGTGTATTCCAGATAGCGTCCGTTGTCATCCTTGTAGCCGCAAATCAGCATATCGCCGTCCGCCTGCGTATAGTTACGTCCCGGTGTCGGGTCGGTAGCCTCATACGGAGTATGGAAGCGCATGTACCCGATTTTGTCTTGCGGTAAAAGGGTGATGCGGTCATCTGCGTAGATTTGCACGTTCTTTCCCGTTTGGTCCTTCACATAGTCCTCCTTGATTTCGATGGCCGGAAGCCCGATGCCGGTAAACACCTGAGATGCAAGTTGAGATGTAATCAATCCGGTAGAGAGATACATCTCGTTGCCGGAAAGTTGCATCTTGAACTTGTCGCCAAACTCTGCCGAGCCGATGATGTTCTTCACGAATGTGCCACGGGACATAACCATCTTCGGGAATATTCCATAATCGGGGCGAAGTGCATTGATTTGCTGTTGCAGGTAGGTAATGAAGTTCGTCTTATCACCTGTATCTGGAGTGATAGTCTTTAGCGGAAGGTCGATATTCAACAAATCCACACCAGAGGCATTGTCATCCTTGTTCTTCACGGTGGCTTTACCAGTCATCAGCAACGAACCAAACACAATGTCCATGCGCTTATGGGGAGCAAGAAGAACTTGGCGGTAATCATCATAAATGAAGTTAACGATTTCGCGCATGATTACCACTTGGTCGGCTGGCTTCGCAGCATTGTACTTGTCCACCAAGTCCTGCAAGTCGCTCAGGCGGTCGATGGAGATTTGGTAACGGTCGCCCAAGTAGGCGATTTCTCCATATCCTGAACCGATTTCCCTGCGCTCACGGATAGGCTTAGCACCATAGCGTGAATTGATAGAACCGGCCATCACGCCTGTTACCGTACCGATGTAGTCCTTGAATACACGAGTGGTCGTGCGGCGGAAGTCAAGATACTGTTGCCAATAGATAGCATCCTTACGGGTCTGAAGGACGCGCTGAATGACCGCGTTCACAATGTTCGGGTCATTGAAAAGTGTATGAATGGTTAGCATCATAGTCTGTGTCCTCCTAACATTAAGAATTTGCAATTACACCTGCTGTTCTCAGTGAGGCCAACAGGGCATTAATCTTGTCTTTTTCGTCACCGCCTGCGGCATCAGCTACAGCCACTCCCTGCTTTACACCACCTATGGCGGACTTTGAGGCCGCCGGAAGGGTGTACTTGTTGGCTTGCTCGGCGATGCCATCAAGCTTCTTCTTGTCTGTCGCGCTCATCAGTCCGCTCGCCGACTGCGTAGCGTCCGTATAAACCGTGCCGCCTCGCGCCTTCACGTCGGGGGCGTTGAACTGGAAGTGTGGCATGTTTGCCTTGTCTATGTCAGAGAAAGGCATCACCAGCTTGGAGGGCTCAATCTCGTATGCCCGCATCAAGAGGGCTACTAGTACGATACCGTCCTCTACCTTCGCCCGCTCATAGAGTGCGGAGTTAGCGACAACTTTCGGGGTTGTCCCGTTAACAT
>ERZ824978.4149-NODE-4149-length-9939-cov-3.018616_pt1 | contig 9939 bp, 9 predicted proteins | sample MGYA00519860_ERZ824978 | MGnify/ENA primary metagenome ERZ824978 (study PRJEB31778, sample SAMEA3449184) | human gut metagenome | biome: human gut; feature: human-associated habitat; material: faeces | place: United Kingdom | collected 2010/2012 ... | reverse complement strand
TCCCAGTCCTTGGTGGGGCCAAAGATCTTCTCGCAGAACAGGCCGTCCTTCTCGGGCTTGAGGGTGCGGTAGTTGATGGTCTCGGGCTTCTTCACTTCGCCGTGGGACCAGGAGCGGATCGTCTCGGCACTGGCAAGGCCAATGTGGAACTCGTCGAAGTTGTTTACATCGAATACAGACGTCATTCCTTACTCCTCCCCCTCAATGTCGTTAATCGTTTCGTTCACGTCTTCTTCCTCGTTGTTGAGCTGAGCGAGGCCATCGGCCAGGGCGTCGAGCGCGTCGACTGCCTCTTCGCTGGGTTCCTCGCCTTCAGCGGGAAGCTGCAAGATATCGGTGTCCTCGTTGGCGTCGTCGGGACGTGCGTCGGTGTTGTGGCCGACGAGCTCGACGTCGAGGCACAGGCCCTTCATTTCCTTCTCCAGAACCTTGAAGGACTCGGGGACCTCGGATGCGGGGATGTTCTCGCCCTTGACAATCGCCTCGTACGCCTTGACGCGGCCGGCCGTATCGTCGGACTTGATGGTCATCATCTCCTGCAGGACGTTTGCCGCACCGTACGCATACAGTGCCCAAACCTCCATCTCGCCGAAGCGCTGGCCGCCGAACTGCGCCTTGCCGCCCAGCGGCTGCTGGGTGACCAGGGAGTACGGGCCGGTGGAGCGGGCGTGGATCTTGTCGTCCACCAGGTGGGCGAGTTTGAGGTAGTACATATACCCGACTGTAACAGGCTGGTCGTAGGCTTCGCCGGTACGGCCGTCGCGCAGGCGGCTCTTGCCGTGCGCCTCATAGCCCGCAAGCTCCAGCGCTTTCATAATGTCGTTCTCGTTCGCGCCGTCGAATACCGGGGTCATGATCTTCCAGCCGAGGGCCTTGGCCGCATAGCCGAGATGGACCTCCAGCACCTGCCCGATATTGAGTCGGGACGGAACGCCGAGGGGGTTGAGCACGATGTCGAGGGGCGTGCCGTCGTCCATGAACGGCATATCCTCCTGCGGCAGAATGCGTGAAATAACGCCCTTGTTGCCGTGGCGGCCGGCCATCTTGTCGCCCACGGAGATCTTGCGCTTCTGCGCAATATAGACGCGGATGACCTTGTTCACGCCCGGAGAGAGCTCCGAGCTGTTTTCGCTTGTGAATATTTTCACGTCCACAACGGTGCCGTATTCGCCGTGCGGCACGCGCAGGGAGGTATCGCGCACCTCGCGCGCCTTTTCGCCGAAGATGGCGCGCAGCAGGCGCTCCTCCGCGGTCAGCTCGGTTTCGCCCTTGGGCGTGACCTTGCCGACGAGGATATCGCCGGCGCGCACTTCCGCGCCGATGCGGATTACGCCGTTTTCATCGAGGTCCTTGAGCGCGTCCTCCGACACGTTCGGGATCTCGCGGGTGATCTCCTCGCTGCCGAGCTTGGTCTCGCGGGCCTCCTGCTCGTACTCCTCTATGTGGATCGACGTGTACACGTCGTCCTTGACAAGCCGTTCGTTGATGAGGATGGCGTCCTCATAGTTGTAGCCCTCCCAGGTCATGACCCCGATCAGGACGTTGCGGCCGAGCGCCAGCTCGCCGTTGTCGGTGGAGGGGCCGTCCGCCAGCACCTCGCCCTTCTTCACGCGCTGTCCGGTGTTTACGATGGGCCGCTGGTTCATGCAGGTGCCCTGGTTGGACCGCACGAACTTGGTGAGCCGGTACGAGGTCGTCAGGCCGCTGTCGCCGAGCACCTCGATCCGGCGCGCCGTCACGTCGGTGACAATGCCGTCCTCCTTGGCGATGATGCACACGCCGGAGTCAATCGCGGCCTTGTACTCCATGCCGGTGCCGACGATCGGCGCTTCGGTGCGGATCAGGGGCACGGCCTGCCGCTGCATGTTCGAACCCATCAGGGCGCGGTTCGCGTCGTCGTTTTCCAGGAACGGGATCATGGCCGTCGCGATTGAGACGACCATCTTGGGCGAAATATCCATATAGTCCGCGCGCTCGCGGGCGATTTCCATAATCTCCTCGCGGTGGCGGGCGGCGACTTTTGCGTGCAGGAAGCGGCCGTCCTCGCCGATGGGCTCGTTGGCCTGTGCAACGATGAATTTATCCTCGCGGTCGGCGGTCATGTACTCCACTTCGTCGAGCACGACGCCGGTCTCCTTGTCAATCTTGCGGTAAGGCGCCTCCAAAAAGCCGTACTCGTTGATGCGCGCATAGCTCGACATGTACGAAATCAGGCCGATGTTCGGACCTTCCGGGGTCTCGATGGGGCAGACCCTGCCGTAGTGGGAGTAGTGCACGTCGCGCACCTCAAAGGAGGCGCGGTCGCGGGTCAGGCCGCCCGGGCCGAGCGCGGACAGGCGGCGCTTATGCGTAAGCTCGGTCAGGGGGTTTGTCTGGTCCATGAACTGGGACAGGGGCGAGGACCCGAAAAACTCGCGGATCGCCGCGATGACCGGACGGGTATTCACCAGGGCCGACGGCGTCACAATCTCGGTGTCCTGGATGTTCATGCGCTCGCGGATACTCCGCTCCATGCGCGCAAAGCCGATTCTGAACTGGTTCTGGAGCAGCTCGCCGACGCTGCGGATGCGGCGGTTGCCGAGGTGGTCGATATCGTCGTCGGTGCCGATGCCGTAATCGAGGCCCAGCATGTAGTTGACCGAGGAGAAAATATCGTCCGGAATCAGGTGCAGCGGGATCAGCTCTCCCCTGCGTTCCTTCGCCAGTTTTTTGATTTCGTCGTCGCTCTCGGCCGTCTCCAGGATCTCCTGCAGAACGGACAGGCGCACCTTTTCGTTGATTCCGGCTTCCATGGGATCGAATCCCACAAATTTGGACATGTCGACCATACCGTTGCTGAACACTTTCAGCTCGGTTCCGTTTACGTCCACATATACGGTGCTGACGCCGTTGTCCTCAATCATCTGCGCCTGCTCCGCGTTCAGGCGGGTGCCTGTTTCAAAGAGCAGCTCGCCGGTCAGCGGCGCGATGACGTTCTGCGCGAGCGTCAGTCCCTCGAGCCGCTCGGCCAGAGCCAGTTTTTTGTTGTATTTGTAGCGGCCGACTCTCGTCAGGTCATAATTGCGGCCGTTGAATATCATGTTATTGATGTGCGACTCGGCGCTGTCCACCGTGGGCGGCTCACCCGGACGCAGGCGCTTGTAAAGCTCGAACAGGGCGGACTGATAGTCGTCCGTGCTGTCCTTTTCAAGCGTCGCCATCACCTTGGGCAGGTCGCCGAACATATCGATGATCTGTTCGTTGGAATGCAGGCCGAGCACACGCAGCAGCACCGTGACCGGAATCTTCCTGTTCTTGTCCACACGGGTGTAGGCCACGTCGTTGGAATCCGTCTCATACTCGATCCAGAGCCCGCGGTTGGGCATGACGGTGCCGGTGTAAAGCCGCTTGCCGCTCTTGTCGTACTGGATTCCGAAATAGATGCCCGGCGAACGGATCAGCTGCGAGACCACGACGCGCTCCGCGCCGTTTATCACAAAGGTGCCGGTGTCGGTCATCAGCGGGACCTCGCCGACGAAGATCTCCTGTTCCTGAATCTCGCCCGTGGATTTGTTCGTAAGGCGGATTTTGACGCGCATCGCGGCGGAATAGGTCGCGTCGCGCTCCTTGCACTCCTCTACCGTATACTTCGGCGTATCGTCGATGGAAAAACTCACATAATCCAGAATCAGGTTGCCGGTGTGGTCGGTCACGCCGGAGGCGTCGCGCAGCACTTCGTGCAGCCCTTCATTGACGAACAGGTCGTATGACTTTTTCTGGACCTCAATGAGATACGGGGTTTCCTGTACCTCTTTGATTTTGGCAAAACTCACCCTCTGGTTGTTTCCGAGGGTGACGAGATGCGCGCCCAGTACAGACGGGTCTACTTTTGGCAACATAACAAGCAATCACTCCCATAGATAATTTGTGAACCGCAGTCGATAACCAAATTCCTATTTTCTCTTGACCAGTCCCCAATACTGTGCTATAATCCACAATAAAGCAGAGCAATGCGTACAAATAGGCATTATAATATCAATTTAGCATTGTATCATATATAAATAGGTGTGTCAATATTTATTGACCCATTTTTTTAGTTTTATTCCATTTTTAACCTCTCTCCGCATCCCGGTCTCCAGCAATGGGGGCCGTTTTTTTGTGTTTACCGGCCGCCGTGCCGTTCCGAAACGCACTGCGGCGCACAACGGGGTTCCCGCCGGCTACGATATGCCGGACCGTCCGAACAGCCGCCTTGTGCGCCGCGTGCCGCGCTGCCCCATACGCCGCCCGGCCGCCGCGGCGCAGCCGCGCCGGCGCCGCAACTCCGCCGCGCTTTCACACAGCCCCTGCGCCGCACCGCCTGCGCATGCCGGCCCGTTTGACATCTCTGTACGCCGCCGGATTCGCCGCGCACTTCCTGAATGCGAAAAAGACAGAGAGAGTTTTCCTCCTCTGTCTTTCTTGCAGACTCCGGCCATACGGCCGGCAAAGGGGCCGCGGTATTTTCAGGTAATGGAAAAGTCCTCCGGCGTATATCCGCTGTTGAGCACGGAAATGCGCTTGGGTTCGCGTTTGAGCGGATCATAGGCAAATTTCCGGCATCTGTATGTGGCCAAAACGACGCCTTTTTTTCTGCATAGCACATGGTTCACATTCTGTAGCTGGGTGCCGTGCTCACACAAGGCGCATACCTGCGCGTTGTCTTTTGAAAACATCCATTCGTCCCCCCGTCTGTACATTCTAGTTACATTATACAGATCAGCACTCATTTGTAAACTTAAACTTTTCGCAAAAAACGCCGTATAATCCATTGGTGCGGCACAATCCGCGCCGCGCCGCGGGCCTTTGCGGCGAACGCCGTCGAACCGAATCGAACCGCCCCGACGCAAATGCGGAAAAACCTGTGAAAACCCTGTTGATTTCTCAGTCGATATGGAATAAACGGGCGAAATTGTCAAAGAGAATTTTGCGGTTTTGCGCGTCGGTCAGCCCCAGGTCAAAAAACCGGTCGAGCTCCTCCCCCGGCGACCACATGGGATAGTCCGTCCCGAAAAAGAACCGGTCCTCCCCGATCAGATCGATCAGCCCGCGCGCCCGCTCCCTGGAGATAAACGCAAGCGAGCTTGAGGTGTCGAAGTACAGATCCGGCAACTCCAGCAGATAGTGCGGCACCTCTTCCCAGCTCTGGTATCCGCCGAAGTGGGCGGCGATCACTACGAGGCCGGGAAAATCCGCCAGCATCTTCGCAAGGCGCCGGGGGTGCGAGTAGTCGTACCTGTCGTCCCCCATGTGCATCAGGATGGGCAGTCCGTGCGCGCGGATGCAGTCGTAAATCGGGTAAAAATTCGGGTCGTCTATGGCAAATTTCTGGAAATCCGGATGCAGCTTTACGCCCCGCAGGCCAATCTCGGCCATACGGTCCAGCTCCCGCGCATAATCGGCATAATCCGGGTGCAGCGAGCCGAACCCCACCAGGTGCGGATTGCCGGCGCAGCTCATATGGATAAAGTTGTTGATCGAGGGAACCTGGTGCGGCACCGTTGCGGTGGACGAGACGAGGAATCCCTCGATCCCGCATTGCGCGCCAAAACCGGTCAGCTCGTCGAGCAGACCGGTATGGTGCATTGAAATACCGTAAAAATCGCCGATCGCGTCCGAAGCCTTGGCCGCAATTTTTTCCGGGAATATATGCGCATGCGCGTCGATCACGCGGTAGCCTCTGTTTTTTAGCTGTGACATAGTGCTTTCTTCCTCTGCCTGCAATAATAATGTAATATTATACTATTTCAGGCTAAAAGAGTAAAGACCTGCACCCTTGGTTTATATTAAACAGAGCTTGCCGTCAGCATGCCATAGAAAAACCGTATCCCGCGCCGCCGGCATCCGCCGTATCCCGCGCCGGCGCCGACGCGGACTTACGCGCCCTGGCCGCCGAGCAAATACTTGGCCTTGATCAGGTCCTTTTTTGCAACATAGAAAATATAGGTGTAAAAAAGCTGCGCATCCTGGCCGAACGTCCCCGTCCGCGCCCGGGACGAATGAAACGGCGACGGACTGTTGCGGTTGACGGTGCGCAGGATGTACGCAACGCCGCCCGCAGCGAGCCGGTCGCGCGCTTCCGCCTGTTTCTCCATCGACATAGTCACGAATACTTCCCGTCTGTTCCAGGGCAATATCATGTTTTTTCCCTTCTTCCCTCAGTGGTCCCGGCCGGCGCCGTCTCAGGAGCGCCCGTCCTGCTCCGCTTCCGCGCCGTTGCTGTCGTTCTCCTGCATTTGCTGGCCCGGCGCGTCTTCCTGCGGCGTCTGCTCCTCTTCCGGCTCCGCTTCCGCGCGTTTTTTCGCCCTTGCGCGCAGAATCAGCAGCGCCGTGAACAGCCCGACTGCAATCACGAGCCCGGCGATTACGAGTAGCAGGGGGAAATGGTCCCCCGTAGCCGGAACGGCATTCTTCGATAATGCAACGAGCATATGCATTCTCCTTTCCGCCTATTGCGGCACGCGCAAAACAAACCGTTGTCGCCGGCAGGCGCGCCCGCCCGTATCTGTATTATACACCGCAGCCGCCGCCCATTGCAAGCATGGATAACGCTTCGTCGAAAGGTGCGCGGCGGTTGGGGCAGTCCAGGCGCGGGCACATGGCGCAGTTTTCAAAATGCTGCGCGGACGTGAAGTAGAACCCGCTGACCGACTTGATCGGATACAGCAGGAACGACTCCGAGACTTCCACCCCCGCGTCCGCCGCGCCTTTGCCGAGCACCTCGAACAGCGGAACCTGTTCGCTGACCGGCCAGGTCTCCAGCGACCCCGGCGCCATGGCGGACATATCCCGGCCCTCAAAATGGGCGTGTTTTACCGTACCGTGCAGCGTTTCCATAATCCGGCGCAGATACAGCTCCATAATGCAGTCGGCAATGTACTGCTCGTAAAAATCGGTCAGCGACTTTGCCCAAATATACAACTCCCTGCCGCAGGTGGCGGTGTAGGGATAAATCATCCCGTTTTCCTCCGCCCCCAGATTGCGGCTGACAAGCGGAGAGGAAAACCGCACGCCGTCCACAACCGCATAATCCTCCCGGACCTCGTCCACATGCGCCTGCCGGTAAAAGGCCTTGGGGTTGGCAATTTTTTCCGCTTCGGCAAACAGGCGCGCTACCTGCGCGTCCATCTCCTCGTCTCCGCCCCGCTCGATCGAAAGCTTCTGGAACAGCGCGTTCAGCTCAATGGCGGCGCCGGTATCGCGTATCAGCCTTTCCATAGCACATCCTCCCTCTCGCGCTCAGTCCGCCGGACCGAGCATCATGCACTCTATATACTGCTCCATAAAATAGGGGTTGCTCCCCAGCTCCACATGCGCGCCCATCTTTGCAATCCGCGCATTTTCACGCGCATACTCGCTGGAGGCCAGAATCATTGCCGCGCCGCCCATGGCCGCGTTGCCGACGGGCACGATCCGCCCGGCGAGAGACGACGGCAGCAGCCCGATCCGCACCGCGCTGTCCGCGTCCATGTAATTGCCGAACCCGCCCGCGAGGTACACCGCGTCCAGTTCGTCAAAGCCGACGCCGCCCTCATGCAGCAGCGTGCGCACGCCGGCTGCGACGGCGGCCTTTGCCGTCTGCAGTTCGCGCACGTCCTTCTGCGTAATCGCAATCTTTTCGCTCAGCCTGTACTCCTGTGTTCCTGCATCGCAGGCCAGCCTGCCGCTTTCCTCCACGATCCCGGCGTCCAGCAGAATGGACGCGGCGTCAATCAGCGCGGAGCCGCACAGGCTCTGCGCCTCGCCGCCGCCGATGACGGAAAACCGGAACTTCCCGCCCGAAAGGTAGACATGCGACGCAGCGCCCGCAACCGCCGCGCTCCCGCAGGAAATGGTCGCGCCCTCAAACGCGGGCCCGGCGGCAGTGGAGGTGACAAGCAGCGCGTTCCCGTCGAAGAGCACGACCTCGCCGTTCGTACCGATATCCAGCAGCAGCGCCTTTTTGCCCTTTTCCAGCATGGACGAACGCAGCACGGCGCAGCTTATATCCCCGCCCACAAACGAACTGATGCAGTCCGCCAGATAGACTTCGGCGCTCTTTGCGCAAAGGCCCAGGTCCGCGCCCCTGCGCCATTCGCCGAACAGCGACGGCGCCGTAAACGGCGAAACGCCCATGGACGCGGGCGACAGCTCCGTCAGCAGGCAGAGCATGGTGGTGTTGCCCGTGACGGATGCGAAAGCTATATCTTCCGCGCGGCGTGCCGCGGCGGCGCACAGGTTGTCCGTCAGCGCGTTGAGATCCGAAACCACCGTCTGCCGGAGCGCGGCAAGCCCGTCGGGCGCTGAGGTGCTGTACTGAATGCGCGAAAGCACGTCCAGCCCATACCGGTACTGCCCGTTGACACAGCTCTGCACCGCAAGCGGCCTGCCCTCGTCCAGGCTGTACAGCGCGGCGGCGATGGTTGTCGTGCCGATGTCCACGGCAAGTCCCAGGCCCCTGCGGTCGCCGCGCTGCAGCGCGCCGGCGCTTGTGAGTATCTCCATCCCCGCGGACTGCGCCGCGGGGGCCGCCGCCGCAGCGCCCGCCTTCTGCGCGCGGATGCAGCGCGCAAAGGGACATTTTCCAAACAGGCATTGCCCCCTGCACTCGGGGGCCGGAGCATTGTTGTTACTCATACGATTCCCTCAATTACAAAACCGGCGCGGGCGCTCGGGAAACGCCCAAACGCCCGCACCGGGTCTGTGTTTCTCAATTGAATATGTCCGCCTGGTGTTTTACGCGAGCAGCTCAATCGCCTTTTCAGCGGCGGAAGCGGCGTCGCTCGTGTACGCGTCCGCACCGATGGACTGGCAGAAGTTGTCCGTGACGGGCGCGCCGCCGATCATGATCTTCACCTGGTCGCGCACGCCTTTTTTCTCCGCATAGTCGACAACGTCCTTCATAACGGCCATAGTGGTCGTCAGCAGCGCGGAACAGCCGATAATGCGCGCGTTCTCCGCAATCGCGGTATCCACGAACTTCTCGGGGGGCACGTCGACGCCGAGGTCGATTACTTCGATGCCCTTGCCCTCAAACATGATTTTGACGATGTTCTTGCCGATATCGTGCAGGTCGCCCTTGACCGTACCGATAACAGCCTTGCCCTTCACCTGGGTCGCATCGCCCGCCAGCGCCGGCTTGAGCACTTCCATGCCCGCGTTCATGGCGCGCGCGGCGATGAGGACCTCCGGAATATAGGCCTCGCCGTTCTTGAACTTTTCGCCGACGATATTCATGCCGGCCAGCAGTCCCTGCTCCAGAATCTCCGCTGCGGGAATACCCTCTTCCAGCGCTTCAGCAGCCAACTGCTTTACGTTGTTCGCTCTGCCCTGCTGCAGGAAAGTTTTCATTTCTTCAAGCTTGCTCATTTTGTCTCCTCCATTATCAATATTGTATCGTTAGGTTGCTTGCTATGAACCGTGATGATAGCCGCCTCCGCTGAGCTTGGCCCTGAATCTGCCCGGCGTCTCGCCGTAGACCCGCTTGAACACCTTGTTAAAATAGCTCTGGTCCTCAAACCCGGACAGGGAAGCGATCTCGGTAAGCGTGAGCGCGTCGTTGGCCAGCAGCGCTTTCGCCCGCTCAATGCGCACGCGGTTTACATAGGCGGTGACGCTCTCCCCCGTTTCCTCTTTAAAAATGCGGGAAAGGTAGGAAACGGAATAGTTCACATGGTCGGCAATCTCATTGAGCGTGAGTTTCTCGGCGCAGTTGTTGTGGATATACCGCATTACTTTTTTCAAAATGTCGCCATGCCTTGTGTCCGACTGCGGGAACACGGTCGCCGTGTAGCGGACGAGCGCGTGCGCCAGGCAGTAGTTGAGCCGGTCGACGCTGTCGAAAGAAAGCACCTTGTCGATATAGTCCCGCGTTTCCGTATACGGTATCTCCTTGAGGGTAGCTCCGTCATCGGAACAGCGGGGATCCTTCAGCCATTGGCC
>ERZ824978.4142-NODE-4142-length-9956-cov-3.001515_pt1 | contig 9956 bp, 7 predicted proteins | sample MGYA00519860_ERZ824978 | MGnify/ENA primary metagenome ERZ824978 (study PRJEB31778, sample SAMEA3449184) | human gut metagenome | biome: human gut; feature: human-associated habitat; material: faeces | place: United Kingdom | collected 2010/2012 ... | reverse complement strand
CGGCTATACCGACAGGCTCCCGCAGCCCGGCTTCGACCCTGCGCATGTGACGACGATGGACATGTGGGGGTTCAGCGAGAGCCAGGAGACGGTCGGCGTATCGCCGGAGCTGTTCGCCGAGTTCGTGTTCCCGTACCAAAACGCGATCCTGCAGCGGTTCGGCCGGAATATCTACGGCTGCTGCGAGCCGCTGCACGACCAGATCGACATCCTCTCGCGCATCCCGAACCTGCGCAAGGTCTCCATCACCCCGTGCGGCAGATTCCGCGCCTGGCAAGGGTGACCGTTTCGCCCTGGTCGGACCCGTTTCGCATGGCGGAGATACTCGGGCGGGACTATGTATACGTACGCAAGGTCAACCCCTCGTATATGGCGACGCCGGTCCTTTCGGAAGAGGACGCGCGCCGGGAGCTGCGGGAGACTTTTTCCGCCGCCTACCGGCACGGCTGCCCGGCGGAGGTGCTGCTGCGGGACGTGGTAACACTGTCCTGGAATCCGCACAACGCCGTGCGGTGGACCGAGCTTGCGCGCGAGGAGAGCGAGAACGTCTGCCGCTGAACCGGCGGGCCGGACGCGCCGGATTCGCTCTGTGCAGGCGGAGCGGCGGAGGCGGCGGAAACGGAGCGCGGGCGCGGATTTGAGCGGACGCAGGCGCGGGCAGAATCTGTGCTGCGGACGCAGGCGCACAGCGGACAGGGACTTGTTCAGGGGGACCGGCGTCGCCGGCCCCCCTCTTTTATATCATAACGGCGCAGCCCATATGGGCTGCGCCGCATCTTTGCGCCGTGTGACTATCCGGCCTGCGCCGTCAGTTTTTTGTAATGAAGATGAGCATGGAGGAGCGGGCTTTTTCCATGGTGAGCACCAGCCCGTTTTCCATGAGAATTTTGCCGGTGCCGGTGACGACGTCGCCGGTGTCCACATTCTCCACCGAGTACTCCGCATCCGGATCCAGGCCCTTGAGGGCCACTGTCATCGTCGTCTCATCCGACTTTGCCGGACGGAAAGCCAGCAGGTATCCCTCGCCTGTCTCGGGCTTGTAGTACATAATCGAGCTGTTCGCGGTCTTGTAATCCTCCGGATTGGCGAGCATGTAGTAGTCGCCGTCCATGAGCGCGCGGCAGCGCTTGTACTGTGCCAGCATGGTGTTGATCCAGTTGCTGTTGCTCCAGGACGCGCTGATCGTCATGCCGTTGGCCATGACGGAACGGAACTCGTACGAGTCGTCCATGCCCTCCGTGCTCGCGCCGGTCGCGCTGATCGGCACCCAGTAATTGAGGTAGGCGTTCTGGCTGCGGATGGCTTCGGTGTTGCTCGACTGGCCGTTGACGGGGTAGTCGGTACGCCACAGGGGCGCGGAAATCTTCATCATTTCAATGTCGATACGCTTGCCGCCGGACGCGCAGTTGTCGATCATCAGACCGGGGTTGCGCTCGCGCAGGGTGTTGAGGAACCGGTAGAGGTTGGTGATGTAGTTGATCTCCGTCATGCCCTTGCGGTTGTCCTCGTCGTTGTTGATCCAGCGGGTGTACGGCTCGCAGTTGAAGTCCTGCCGGTACCAGGTCATGCCGTATTCCTTGATCTTGCCGTCCATGTAATCGATCAGGTAATCGGCCGCCTCGTTGTTGGACAGGTCGAACAGGTAGAACGACGCGCCGGGGCCGTACAGCATGTAGTCCTCATGCTCTTCCACCCAGTCCGTCTCGCGCATGGCGCGTTCCGGCTCAAACCAGAGCAGGAACTCCTTGCCGTTGGGAACCAGCTCATCCGAAATGGGCTTCATGCCGTTGGGGTACAGGCTCGGGATGTGATCCCAGGTGCCCGCGGCGCTGTACCAGGACATGTCGTAGGTATCGATGGAAATGTCCGACTCGTCGCCGTACCAGCCCGCGTCGATCCAGACGCCGTCGTACAGCAGTTCCTGCCGGTTTACCTTATCCAGTGCGGACAGAATCGCCTTATCGCTCGTAGAGCCCCAGAAGTTGAGGAACACGGGCAGTTCGTACTCGAGGTTCCCCTCCTCGTCGCGCGGGGAGTATTCGGCGAACATCAGGTGGCGCCAGGTCTGGTGCCCGTCGTCGGCGCTGCCCTCAAAGAACAGCAGGGCGATCGACGGGGTGCGCATGCTCTCGTTCGCGTACAGGCTGATGTTGGTCTTGCTCATGCCGGCCGTCATCTGCACCCTGGAATCCGCAACGGAGAACCTGGACGTCCACTGGCCGGTCCAGCCGATTGCGCCGATGACGCCGCCCTGCTCCGTTACAATATCGAAAAAGGGCATGGTGCCGCACGCCGAACGGCCGCCGTTGGAGCCGAGGGTGACAGGCTCTTCGGAGAGCGCGGCGCTGAGCAGCTTGAAGTCGTCCTCCGTGGCGTTGGCGCCGTTGGGATAGCGCAGCTCAGGGGCGGCGCCCGTGTAGGCCAAGGGCGCGTCTAGCGCCTGGATATTGCTGATAACCGGGGAATCCGAGCTGTTCTGGTTTTCAAAGTTGACAACCCAGTCCACCGCCGGGAAATCCTTGTAGAGCAGGATATCCGCCCTGGCGACGACCTTGTCGTCCGGCTGCGTATAGGTCAGGGTGAGCAGCTTGTTGCCGGCGTCGTCGGCGCTCTCGTCTACTTTTTTGTCCCAGTCGCCGATGAATTCGGAAAACGCCTTCCCGCCGTACTCGAACGAGAACAGCGTATTGGCCTCAATCTGCTCCCGAACCCACTTTTCAGCCTGGGTCGACGCCTGGCTGTCCGCGCCGCCCGAGCCGGACGCGCCCTCTCCCGTTTCGCCCGCACAGCCGAAAACAGGCAGCAGCATCAGCGCACAGAGCGCAAGCGCCAGAATTCTTTTCATGTTCATAATGAATCTCCTGTCAAAATGATTCCCGCTTCCGCGGCATTGTAAAAAACAGGGTCGGCGGCGAGCGCATATCTCTGCCGCCGGCCTGTTTTTTCTGGTTTTACTCCGCTTTATCCGCAGATTCCGGCTTGTTTTTCTTTTTGCTGGCCGCAATGTATACGATCAGGCCCGCAATGACGAGCACCAGCACGCCGCCGACGATGTAAAACACCGTGTAATCGGCCGCCGGCGCGGGAGCCATAGTCTCAGCGTCCGCGCCGGAAGACGCGGAGGACGAAGCAGGCGCGGATTCGGGAACGGACGCGATGGGCGTCTCGCCGATGGCGATGGGAGGGTTGTCGGAGCCGGTCGGCGTCTGCGTGCCCTGCTGGCCGCCGCCGCTCGACAGCACATAGTCGTCGTCCACCTCGATCTCGGCGTACAGGCCGTCCCACCAGCCGGGCTTCTGCCGGGTGCCGCTGAGTTCGGTCTCGCCGTCGAGAGTCGTCACGTTGTTGAGCTTGCCGTTTCCGACGCCGACATTTTCCCCATAGGGGACTTCTTCCATGCAGAACATGACCTTACACCAGTTCCAGGGCGCGGCCTCGCCCTCGAAGTTCATGATCTCGTCAATGGTTACGAAGCCGAACAGGCCGTTTTCGTTCAGCGTCCAGATAATCTTATCCTGCGTCTCGTCCACGAACTCCCAGCTTCCTTCAAACTGCATGGGGATGCCCTGGTTCTCCGCGCCGTCCCACTGCAGGTTCTGCTGTTCGTCGGTATAGCGGATGGCCATGAACGGGCCGCGGTTTTCCTCGTGCAGGTTCACCGCGACAGGCGCGGAGAACTCCAGGACAATCTGCGTGTCGTTGATTTTGACCGCGCGCGTGAGCTTGAGCTCATCGGCTGCGGCGGTGGGCAGGGCCAGCCCCAGCGCGAGCACGGCCACGGCGAGTATGGCAAGCCATTTTTTCATGCCTCTCATAGTTTCCTCCCATTAATGAATCGATTTATTCCGTCTCGGCCAGAGCGCGTTTTTTCTTGAGAATCACAAGAGCCGCGCCGCAGGCCACAGCCACAGCCGCTACGCTTGTGCACAGCCAGACGTTGGCGTCGCCGCCGGTGAAGGGGTTAAATCCGGTGTCGATGGTCACGCGGGCATACATGCCGTCCCACGCGCCGTCGGGCGAATTTTTGTTTGCATACAGCATGGTGCCGTATTTGTTCGTGATATTGCTGATGGCCCAGTGGTGCGTATCGGGCACATCCTCAACCGGCTTCTCCTCGATGCAGAAGCGGGTTCTGTAACCGCTGAACTGCTCGCACGCGCCCTCGCGGTTGATGATCTCGGCGACGCTCTTCACGTCCACCGGATGGCCCTCGTCGGCCAGGGTCCAGATGATGCGGTCGTGGTCCGCGTCCGCGAACTTCCACGTGCCGGAGAACTGGATCGGCGTACCCTCGTTCACGGCGCCGTCCCACTGCAGGTTGTTCAGGCTGTCCACGATGCGCAGGGCCATGTAAGGCGCGCCCTTGACCCGGATGGGAGACGAGAACTCGACCAGGATATCCTTATCCGTATAGGCGATGACGCGGTTGACATAGAAGGACGGATAGTACGGGGTCGCGTCTACATAGATACCGTCGAGCCCCATGCTCGGCTTGTTTGCAAACAGGTGTTCGCCCGTCGCGGCGCTCTTGATATTGTCGATCGTGCCGGGGTGCTGATTGCCGCGCTCCGGATCCGTCCAGACCTCTTCAATGCAGAACTTGGTGTTCAGGTGCCGGTATTCCCAGGCGTTGCCGGTGCGGTTGATAATGTCGGTGACGTTGTCGACCGGGATGAAGAACCCGCCGCCGTTGAGGGTCCAGATGATGGCGTCTTTCTTGTCGCTCTCATAGGCCCAGGTGCCGTAGAACTGCATCGGATCGCTCTTCTCGGGTTCGCCCGTCCACTGGAGCTGGTTGTTGTCGTCCACAAAGCGCAGCGCGATGAACGGATCGCCGCTCAGGTCGACCGGCTCGGAGAACTGGACGCGCAGCTTGTCGGGGCTGATGGCGCGCACTTCGGAGATGGCGAGGGTGGGCTCAAACGGCTTCACCGGCAGATAGACGCGCTCATAGCGGCCGCCGCTGTTCGGGGTGTTGGCAAACAGCTTCTCGCCGGTGCTGCGGCTGGTGATGTTGTCGATCACGCCGAACTCCGCGTCGTAATCCTCAGCGAGCAGTTCCTCGATGCAGAACATGGTCTTGTAGTCGGCAAAATTCGCCAGCGCGCCGGTGCGGTTGATCGCGTCGTTCATGCTTGCGAGAATGCCGCTGTGCAGCGTCCATATAATGGAGGTGCGGTCGGAGTTCTCATAGGCCCAGCTGCCGCTCCACTGCAGCGGCTCGCTGCCCTCGGCCTCCGGTTCGCCCGTCCACTGCAGGTTGTTGTTCGCGTCGACCAGGCGCAGCGCCATAAACGGGCTGCCGCTGATGTCGACAGGCTCGGTGAACGTGATGCGCAACTGATAGGCGCTGTACGGCTCGACGCTCTCCACAAACAGGCTGGGCACAAACGGCACGACGTCGGCGTACACGCCGTCGCGGCCGAGGCTGGGTTTGTTCGCATACAGGCCGCTGCCGGAGGTCTTGCCCGTAATGTTGTCGATCAGGCCGGGTTCGAGATTCCCGGCGTCGGTCGTCGGAATCTCCTCAATGCAGAACATGGTTTTATACTCCGCAAAGTCGGCAAATGCGCCCTTGCGCTCGATGAATTCGTTGATATGGGAGACCACGCCGGAACCGGCTTTCCAGATGATGGAATCGTGTTTTTTGTTGGCAAATTCCCAGGCGCCGTCAAGCTGCATCGGGGCGCTGCCCTCGGCTTCGGGTTCGCCCCTCCACTGCAGGTTGTTGTTGTCGTCCACAATGCGCAGCGCCATATACGGGCTGCCGCTGAACTCGACAGGTTCGGTGAACTGAATCAGCAGCTTGGTGGAGCTGATGGTGGACACGCTCTTGATCTGGCAGGGGTTCTCCACGGGGGATACGAGCACATAGCTGGCGTCGCTCCACGCGGTGTTCAGGTTGTTGGCCTGCAGCAGATTGCCGGTGCGGCCCAGGACGTTGGTGACGTGCCCGTCGCGGTTGACGGTGACGCCGGGGTCGCCGCCCTCCTCAATGCCGAACTTGCACTTCACGCCCTCCAGGGTGGAAAAGTCGACGCCGTCGGCACTGCCGACGAAGTTCAGAACCTCGCTGATGAGCTTGTTGTGGTCCTTATGGATGGTCCAGATGATGCTGGTGTGCGCATCGTTTTCATAGGCCCAGTCGCCGCTCCACTGCAGCGGCGTGCTGGCATTGACAGCGCCGGACCACTGCAGCGCGTTGTTCTCATCGACATAGCGCAGAGAGAGAAACGTGCCCGGCTTTACGTCTACCGCCTCGCCGAACGAAAGGCGGATTCTGGATTCGCTGAGCATCTGCGCGGTATAGGTGATGTCGGCAGCGCCGCGCATATCCGCATACAGGCGGTCGTTGGGGCCGATGTTCACATCCACCCACTGGCGGCCCTGCAGGAGCTTGGAGCCGTCCGCGGAGGTGACGCCGTGAATCTGGCCGTCCAGGTCACCGCCGCCCTGCTCAATACAGAAGCGGACCTTTTCGTACAGATCAGCCCAGCCGTCCTCCTCGATGGGGCCGGTTTTGTCGAGCATGTCATAAATGGTGGCCGCGCCCGCGGTCTTGGTCCAGACGACCATGTTTTTGTTGATGTCGGCAAACTGGTATGTAACCGTGCCGCCGAACTGGAGCCATGTGGGGGCACCTGCCGAACCTGTGTACATGAGGTTGTCGTCGTTATCGACCAGGCGGATGGCGTTGAACGTCCCCCAGGTCGCGGGGTCGTTGACCGGTTCGGAGAACACGAGCAGCACCTGCGTGCCGTTCAGGATCACCGCGTCCGTCAGCGTGAGCGGATCGGACGGCCCGGCCATTGCCGTCGTAACCAGCATGGAAGCCAGCATACAGACGACGAGAATACAGGATATGAGCCTTTTCACTTTGTTTCCTCCTCTATATAATTATGTAAAATGATATTGCCAAAAAGAAATAATCATATGGAACCATTATATATAAAGAGAAGCCGAACAAATAGTAACAAAAGTATGAAAACTGGTAATTTCGTCTGCGGCCCGGTAGAAAAACTCCGGCCAGATTTCTCTGTTCACAGCGGAATAGACAAAAAGCCCGGATGCGTCTGTTCCCTGAAAAAACGGCCCATTCCGCACAAGCGCGGTATACCGAGCGACAGTCAGTCCAGCAGTGGTATCCCGTTTGTCAAAATAGCGGATTTGTCTCGCCGCCGTCAGTCGGAGGCAAGCGACTCCGGCGCATGCCACGCCACGCCGATGCGCAGTTTCTTCTTGTACTGGCTCGGGGAAAGGCCCGTCTCCCGCTTAAAGACCTTGGAGAAATAATTGTAGTCCTCAAAACCGGACTTGCGGGCTACCGCGGACACGCTCTCATTCTGCGCGAGCATCTTTTTCGCCGCGCTGATGCGCGTTTTGCGTATGTACTCGGCGATGCCTATATCCATATATGTATTCGTAATTTTGTAAAGCGTGCTGCGGCTGATCTGAAATATATCGCACAGCCGCTCCACGGAAAGGTCCTCGCTCAGGTGCAGGTTGATATAGTTGGAGAGGTTGTACATCAGGTTCTCATCCGCGAATTTCACCTGCTCGGTAATCCACATGTAACAGGCGCACCCCTCCATAATCCGCGCCGCCGCCTCAATCTGCGCGCGGCTCTTGCACACCGTTTTCCCATAGGCCGCCAGAAGTTCCGCTTCGGGCAGCCCGTGCTCCCGCGCAAAGGCGCGCACGCGCTCCGGCCGGGACTGTTCGCTGTCGCGCAGTTGGCCGAAAATGATATAGCCGAGCGTAATCTCGTTCATCCTGATCGGCAGCGCCACCTCCTGCAGACCGGCAAAGCAGGTGTAAAGCTGCAGTTTCCCGCTGCGCCGGCACTGCTCGCAGGCCCGCCTGTCGCCCATGCGGCAGTTGCGGTCCAGCTCCGGTTTGCTCCGGACAATGGCGCAGTATTCGCTCCGGTCATCCGGATATTCGGTGATGACCTCCATATTCAAATCAAAAATCGTGACCCGGATTCCGGTCAGCGTATGAAACTGCACCAGCAGATCATACAACTGCTGCACCTCAAAAATGGATTCCAAATGATTCTCCCCTTTCCCATGAGATGCCTCTATCATAGCGCAGGAGAGGAGAAAAATCAATCCATGAAATATCGCGCGGCAGGCCCCGGGTTCGGCCCAGGGCGGCGAGATCGCGCCTGCGGGCAGGCAAAAATGCAACGGCTGTATCCGCCCGGGCGGGGAGGCAATTCAGCTTGCAGGGTATTTTAGTCATCTTTAGGGTAATTATACAAGAGAAATATGGTAATGTCAATACCGTAAAACAAAATACTGATTTGGGATGTAAGCATGAAAATATACGGATTAAACGGCAAAAACAACATTGCCGGTCATCAGATCAAGCGCGCAAGGCAGCAGCTCGGATGGTCGCAGTCCGATCTTGCGGCAAAGCTGCAGTTGGAGAACGTCATTGTCGAGCAGAAAGCGGTGAGCAGAATGGAGCTTGGCGAACGGCTCGTAGCGGACTACGAGCTCCTGGCGCTTGCAAAGGTGCTGAAAGTATCGGTCATGTGGCTGCTCACGGGAGAAGAACAGCGCCCGGCGCCGTAGCCTGCGGAAGCCTGCCGCATTATGATACGAGCGGATAAAACCATGGTTTTATCCGCTCGTTTTTTTATCCGCCTGCTCCCGCGGCAAAGGCGGCCCGGCAAGCCGGACGCAGGCAGGGAAACCTGCGTTACGCCGGCGCGGAGCCGCCTGTGCCGGCGCTAGCGCATGAGCAGCCTGAATTTCCGGATATTGGACCTGTAATACTCGCTCACTACGGCGCCGCGCCAGGAGCCGGAGAACTGCAGATAGCCCGTCACGCCGTCGGGCTCCATCCATTTGAGCGGCAGGCGCGGGCAGTAGGGGTTGACCTCGGCGCCCTCCCAGTACTCCTCAAAGTGCACCAGCGAAAACGGGCCCCACGGCTCGGGCGATTCGAGCACGATCAGGTCGGTGCCGGAATTGGGCGAGAAATCCCCGTGCAGCCGCCAGGTGAACAGCAGATAGCGCTGAATCCCGGCAAGGTAGACCATCTCGGGCGCGCCCAGCCATTTGTGCATGCTCAGGATGGGGACGGCGGCGTCAAGGTCGGGCAGCCAGGCGGGCGAACCGTCCGGCGCGAACGAGGCGACCCACTCCCACGCGTCCGCACGCATGATCCGGTCTTTCGGCACGCGGCCCAGGCGCAGGTTGCTGCCGTTGTCCCACTGGTCGCCCGACACGGCGTAGACGTACCCGTCGCGCGCGTTCTCGTTGTTCCTGCCAAAGTTGATGAAGGCCGGGCCGCCGAACTTATAGCCCGGGAACATGGGCTCCTTTATATTGCCGAACGCGGGCAGGAACGTCGCGCCATGGTTTACCGAGCATACGATCTGCGCATCGCTTCCGTGCTGTGAAATCAGGGAGTAGGGCGGGACCTTGGTGCGCAGCATGTTCTGGAATGCGAGGTAGAGCACGCCGTCCACGCAGATCATGCCCGTCGGCTTGGGGCCGTCGCCGCCCGAGCCGTCGTAGTCGTTCATGTGATTGGCCTTGGTGATGACGTAGTCCGGCGCCATGCCGGAAAATTTCTCCACGTCGAGCCCCTCGGTCGTCTCGCCCCAGTTCGGATCGCCCGAGGAGGCGTAGATTTCGCCGTCGTCCGCCCAGGTCATGGGATAGGAATCCCCCTTGATCTCCGGAACGGGGTACGGATAGCGGTCGCCGACAAACGTGAAGCTCTGAATGTATTTGCTCTTTGGAATTCTGGATAAATCGGCCATACGGTTGTTCCTCTCTGTTTTATATTAAAAAAACGTTTTCACAGCGTTCGTACGGGGACGCCGGGAAGAAAAGACAAACCTGCCCGGACCGGCGCGGAGGCAGCCTTTGCCTCCGGGGTGCGCGCCGCTCCATAGCCCTCGCCTTGCGCATGCCACTTTTGTCCTTGCTACCAGTATG
>ERZ824978.4141-NODE-4141-length-9957-cov-3.674914_pt1 | contig 9957 bp, 7 predicted proteins | sample MGYA00519860_ERZ824978 | MGnify/ENA primary metagenome ERZ824978 (study PRJEB31778, sample SAMEA3449184) | human gut metagenome | biome: human gut; feature: human-associated habitat; material: faeces | place: United Kingdom | collected 2010/2012 ... | reverse complement strand
CAACTTCATCGTCATCGTGGCGGGCATGGTCATCGAGGGCATCACGCTCGGCATCGGCATCAAGCAGTTCAACGCCGCGCGCGGCGACGTGGGCCCGGTCAAGTTCATCCGCGACGCCAAGGACCCGTCGCTCTACACCGTCGTCTTGGAGGATTCGGCCGCCGAGCTCGGCCTGTGCTTCGCGCTCGTCTCGACGATCGTCTGCGACGTGACCGGCAACCTCTACTTCGACGGCGTCGCCTCCATCCTCATCGGCATCCTGCTGTGCTTCGTGGCGATCATCTTGCTGCGCGAGACCAAGGGGCTGCTCGTGGGCGAGGGCATGAAGCACCAGTCGCTCGACGAGCTGCGCGACATCGTCGAGGCGGACGACCGCGTCATCAGCTGCGGCCGCATCCTCACCATGTACATGGGCCCCGAAGACCTCCTCATCGCCATCGACGCGACGTTCAAGACCGAGCTTTCGGCGCACGAGGTGCTGCTCACCGTTGACGACCTCGAACGGCGCCTGCACGCGCGCTGGCCGCAGGCGCATTCCGTCTTTATCGAGGCGGAGTCCATGAGGTCGGTGCTGCGTCAGAAGCTCGTCGAGGAGAACTGGGAAGACGAGTACGAGGACGAGTACGAAGACGAGGTCGAAGAGGAGTTCGAGGAGCGCGAGCAAGAGCGCCTCGAGCAGAAGCTCATCGAGGACGAGGACCTGCTCAAGACCTTCGAGAAGATCCAAAGCGACGAGGAGAAGGCGCAACGCGCCGCTCAAGAGGCGCCCGGCGAAAAAGGCACCGAAGGCGCCGAGCGCTAAGCTCTAATCTTGCAGCCAGGCGTCTCCAAGCAGCTCCACCGCCTGCTCGGCCCCTGCCTCATCCACGGCGGAAAAGCCGAGCACGACAAGGTTTTCCGGCGCATCTGATTTCTCGAGCCAGAGCTCCTTGGAATTTGCGATGCACACGCCGGCGCTGCGTGCAGACGAGACCAGCTCCTCCTGCGTCATCCCGTTGTCGATGTCGAATGCCGTGAACAGTCCCGCCGCCCCGTCGTGCATGGCGATGTGGCTGCCAAACGTGCGCGCGAGGGCGCACGTCAGCGCCTCATGGCGCTTGCGGTACAGGTTGACGATGCGGCGCAGGTGCTTGTCCCAGTGCCCCTGCTCCATGAAGGTCGCGACGATGGTCTGGTCGGCCCACGAGACGGTGGGGTGGGTTCCCTTGTAGCGCTGCTCGTAGCGGTCGAGCAGCTCGACGGGCAGCACGATGTAGCCGATGCGCAGGGCGGGCGAGAGAATCTTCGAGAACGTGCCCAGGTAGATGACGCGTCCCCAGCGGTCCTTGGAGCGCAGCGAGGGGACCGGCTGCGTCGTGTAGCGGTACGCGCTGTCGTAGTCGTCTTCGATGAGGTAGGCGTCGTGCTTCACGGCGTGCTCGAGCAAGACGGAACGGACCCGCTGGCTCATGCACCACCCCAGGGGGAACTGGTGCGAGGGCGTGGTGTAGACGAGGCGGGCGCCGCTTGCCTTCACGTCGGCGAGGTAGGCGTCTTCGCCTTCGTGTGTCCGCACGCGCCGCACGTCGAAGTTCGTATGCTGCAGTGCGGCGCGCACGCCCGCATAGCCCGGGTCTTCGATCGCCACCGCATCGCGCTCGGCGTCAAACATGCCCAGCACGACGTTGAGCGATTGCTCCGTGCCGCTCGTGATCAGGATCTGCTCGGGCGTGCACTGCACCGAGCGGGTGAGCGCGACGTGACGCGCAATCTGGAGCCTGAGCTGGCGTTCTCCGAAGGGATCGCCGTACGATGCCATCTTCTCGGCGTTCGCGTCGGAAAACACGTCGGCGGCGATGCGCCGCCAGGTGCTCATGGGAAACGCATCGGTGGTGAGGTTGCCGTAGGAAAGGTCGAAGCGGTAGTTTCGCGCCGGTTCCACCCTGCGCTTGGGGAGCTGCACCCGCGCCTTGGGGGTGGGAAGCTCGGCGAGCGCGTCACGCGAGATTTCCTGCACGATGAAGCCCGAGCCCTGCCGGCTGGCGACGTAGCCCTCGACGATGAGCTGCTTGTAGGCGTTGTCGACGGTGTTGCGGGCGATCTTGAGGCCGGCCGAAAGCGTCCTGATGGAGGGGAGCTTGTCTCCGGGGCGGAGCACGCCTGCCTCGATGCTCGTGCGCACCGATTCGTATATCTGCTGGTAGATGGGGGTGTCGGAACTCTTGTCGACCGCTATGGGCGGCGCTTGCATGCTAAACAGCGGATCTGCCATTGCGTGACCTTCCTACGTTTTGCCCCATCTTAGCGTACTTGGGCCAGTGGCTCACATGGAATATCACGTTCAGGGCGCTTCGATGGGTACAGATGGACAGGCCCGCGTGCAGCCGCGCGAAAGTCTTCTACAATAGCAGCCGATTGCAATCTGTACGTGAGGGTGGGTCATGGCGTTTCTTCTTGGATGCGAAAACATCGAGCTCGAGTTTCCGACGGCGCGTATCTTCGATGCGCTCAGCCTGGGCGTGAACGCGGGCGACCGCATCGGCATCGTCGGGCGCAACGGCGACGGCAAGTCCTCGCTGCTCGCCGTGCTCTCGGGCGAGCTCGAGCCCGATGCCGGCCGTGTAGTCAAGACGGGCTCGGTCACCGTCGGCATGCTGGGACAGAACGACCATCTGGACGACGCGGACACGGTCATCCACGCCATCGTGGGGGACCTCCCCGAATACGAGTGGGCGGGAGATGCGCGCATCCGCGGCATCCTGGACGAGCTCGTGGGCGACCTCGACCACGAAGCACCCGTCGGCAGCCTGTCAGGCGGGCAGCGCCGCCGCGTCGACCTCGCGCGTGTGCTGATCGGCAGGTGGGATGTGCTCATGATGGACGAGCCCACCAACCACCTCGACATCGAAGGCATCCACTGGCTCGCCGAGCACCTCAAGCACCGCTGGCGCGATGGCGAGGGCGCGCTTTTGGTCGTGACGCACGACCGCTGGTTTCTCGACGAGGTGTGCCTCGACATGTGGGAGGTGCACGACCGGACCATCACGCCGTTCGAGGGCGGTTACTCCGCCTATATCCAGCAGCGCGTCGAACGCGCGCGTCAGGCGGCAGTTGCCGAGGCAAAGCGCCAGAACATCCTGCGCCGCGAGCTCGCGTGGCTCGCGCGCGGGGCGAAGGCGCGCTCGAGCAAGCCGCGCTTCAGGGTCGAGGCGGCCCAAGAGCTCATCGCAGACGAACCGCCGCTGCGCAACACGATCGAGCTCCGGCGCAGCGCCATGTCGCGTCTGGGCAAGAAGGTCATCAACCTCAAGCACGCGTCGTTTGACTGGGGCGGCAAGCCCTTCATCAAACCCATCGACTGGAACATCGGCGCGGGCGACCGCATCGCCTTGCTCGGTTCCAACGGCGCGGGCAAGACGACGTTGCTCAACCTCATACAGGGCAAGCTCAAGCCGACCGGCGGGAAGGTCGAGATCGGCCAGACGGTCAAGTTCGCCGTGCTCTCGCAACAGCTCTCCGAGCTCAGCGAGCTTCAGGACCTGCGCGTACGCGAGGTGTGCGCGCACTACAAGACGCGCTACGAGCTGGCCGACGGCACCAGCATGGGCCCGATGCAGCTGCTCGAGGAGCTCGGGTTCGAGGCGGCACAGATGAGCTGCCCGGTCAAGGATCTCTCGGGCGGTCAGAAACGCCGCCTGCAGCTCATGCTCATCCTGCTCGACCGCCCCAACGTCTTGATTCTCGACGAGCCCGGCAACGACCTCGACACCGACATGCTCGCCCAGCTCGAAAGTCTGCTCGACACGTGGCCATACTCGTGAGCCACGACCGCTACCTGGTCGAGCGCGTCACCGATGACCAGTACGCGCTCATCGACGGCGAGGTCATCCACATGCCGCGTGGCGTGGACCAGTACCTCGAGGAACTTGACCGCAGGGCGCACCAAGGCTCGTTCGTCGCGCGCAGCACGGCATCGGATGCCAAGCAGGGCGGAGGCGATGAAGGCGGGCTTTCGCAGAAGGAGCTGCGCGAGCTCAAGAAGCAGCGCACGTCGCTGGAGCGCAAGATGGGCACGCTGCGCAGCAAGCTCGACAAGGCCAAAGGCGAGCTGCTCAAGATCGACGGGACCGACTTCGTCGCCCTGGGGCAACAGCAGGAGAAGATCTCGGGGCTCGAGGCCGAGCTCGAGGAACTCGAGGATTCCTGGTTGGAGATCGCGGAACAGCTCGAAGGATGACACGAGGGGCCGTGGGTATCGTGTCATTTCTTGCCACTTTTGCGGCCGCGTGCCAATTGTGCGCATTTTGCGGTGGAAGTGACTCATTGTTTTTCGGCTGGTATGATTTTCCAGTATGTCTATCTTCGCAAGGAACGCGCCTGAGACGACGCCGGTCCGATAGCCATGCCTGCTCCCAGGAGCATTCTGTAACCGATTAAACGAGGGGTTATGGCACGAAACAGCCGAATGTCCGGTCGTAGCCGCGGCGATGGTCGCAACGACTACGACCGAGCACCCAGAAGGAGCGCGCGTCCCTCGCGCGCCCATTCGGACGAAAGCCGGACACGCACGGCCTCCTCGTCGCACCAGCGCACGTCTGCTTCTCGCAACGGCGCGCACAGCCGCGGCCGACATAGCGCCAATTCGCGCGGCTATCAGGCGCAAACCGCTCCCGCACAGACCGACCCGCGCATGCACGCGACCTCTTCCCGCATGCAGACCGACCCGCATATGCATGCCACGAGGGGGAGCTCTGCGCGCAATTCCCGACGTCAGTCGCGCAACGGGCAGCAACAAGTGCGCGATTCGCGCAACCGCAGCAGGGCCGATTCGGCCGCTATGTAGTCGGCAAACAACTACGTCGGCCGCAGAAGCAACGCCGGACGCGGCTCCAAGAAGAAGCGCATCGCCCTCATCGTCGTGATCGCGCTCGTCGCGATCCTTGCCGGCGTCGGAGTCGCCGGCGCGCTCTGGTACAACAACATCGCCTCCAACCTCAGGGGAAACAACAACATCACCGCCACGACGGCTGCCACGGCAGACGAGCCGTACTACGTGCTGCTTTTGGGCGGCGACTCCCGCGAGGGCGACGTCAAGACCGAAGCCGACGAGGGCAACCGCACCGACTCGATGATGGTCGCGCGTGTCGACGAGAAGAACAAGAAGGTCGACCTGCTCTCGGTTCCGCGCGACACGCGCGTCTACATCGAGGGGCACGGGCACCAAAAGATCAACTCCGCCATCGAGTTTGGCGGGTACGACCTGGCTATCAAAGAGGTCAACGAGTTGCTCGGCATCAAGATCAACTACTATGCCTTCATCTACTTCAGCGGCTTCGAGGACCTGGTGGACAAACTGGGTGGCGTCACCGTCGAAGTCCCGGAGGGCACGGAGTACGCTGGGGTGCGGGTGCCTGCGGTCACCATCAACGGCCAGGAGGCGCTCGTCCTCGCGCGCTGCCGCCACGGCGTGCCGGCAGATCAGGGCGCTTACGCGATGGGCGAGTACCAGCGCACGCTCAACCAGCGCAACCTCATCAAGGCAATCGGCAAGAAGATTCTCGAGTCGGATGCGACCAAGATGCCCGACCTCATCACGGGCCTTTCCGAGTGCGTCGAGACCAACATGGACATCTCGCGCATCATCCAGCTTGCGTCTAACATGCGCGGCATGGACCTCGAAAGCGACCTCGTGTCGCGCGCCATCCCCGAAGCTGGCGCCACCATCGACGGTGCCTGGTACGGCGTCATCTTCCAGGACCTTTTCCCGACGCTGCAGAAGAACTTCATTGCCGGCAAAGACCCGTACGACGGCTTCCCCAGCAGCTTCGACATCGAGCATATCGGCGACGAGTGCGGTACCGGCAACTACACCGATGGGCCGGTCTACAGCTACACCAACTACCAGACGCTGCTGAAAAACGAGCAGAACGGGACCATCTCGACCGGATCGAGCTCCAGCTCGAAGAGCTCGAGCTACGACGACGATGATGATTACTCCTCGGAGTCCAGCTCCGGCTCGGGCTATAGCTCGGGGTCGAGTTCCAACTTCAGCTCCAGTTCCAGCTCTAGCTCCAGTTCCGGCTCCAGCAGGAGCTCGCGCTCTTCTGACGAGTAGCGCCGCTCGATGACGGTTCGATGCACGCGGGTAACGGTTCATCATCCATGTGCACGAGCAACAGCGTAATAGGCAATCATGTACAGGCCGCGATTCTTATCGCGGCCTGTAGCTATTTGACGAGAGGTTAATCGCATGGCGGACACCACAGAGAACAACAACCGCAACGAGCGACGCTGCATGCGCTGCGGCAAGACCGAAAGCGAGGTCGGCACGCTCATCCAGCTACCGCCCAACATGCTCATCTGCCCTTCCTGCCTCGAAAAGGAAGTCAACCAGATGTCCCAGATGTTCGGCTTCACGATGCCTGGACAGCCGCAGGGTTCAAACGACAAGCCCAAGACCACGACCGACGAAAACGGCAACCCCATCGAGGAGGTCACGGGCGAGGCCGTCAACGACGATGGCTCTGCGTCGGGCGGCAACGCAAGCGGTAACCAGGGAGGCTGGAACCCCTGGGGCAACATCGGGTTCTTCACCGGCTCCGGGTCGGGGCCGTTTGGCATGGCCGGCGGCGAGCCCGAGAAGAAGCGCGACCCCAACGAGCCCATCATGGCGCCTGTTCCGCTTCCGCATATCCTCAAGGGGCAGATCGACGATTACGTCGTGGGCCAGGAGCTTGCCAAGAAGATCATCGCCGTGGCGACGTACAACCACTACAAGCGCTACGAGGCGCAGAAGAACACCGACGTGCAGATCGACAAGAGCAACATCTTGATGCTCGGCCCGACCGGCACCGGCAAGACCTACCTGATCAAGACGCTCGCGCAGCTGCTCGACGTGCAGCTGGCCATCTCCGATGCCACGACGCTCACGCAGGCGGGCTATGTGGGTGATGACATCGAGTCCATCATCACCAAGCTCATCACCGCGGCCGATGGAGACATCGAGCGCGCGGAGCACGGCATTGTCTACATCGACGAGATCGACAAGATCGCCAAACGCAATGGCGGCCCGGAAGGCACGAGCGGCGGACGCGACATCGGCGGAGAGTCGGTGCAGCAGGGACTGCTCAAGGTGCTCGAGGGCACGACGATGGAGGTTCCGCTGTCTGGCGGCATGAAGACGCCGTTTTCCCGCAATGCGACCATCGACACGAGCAATATCCTGTTCATCTGCGGCGGTGCGTTCCCGGGGCTCGACACGATCATCAAGAAGCGCCTCAACAAGAGCGCGGGCATCGGCTTTGGCGCTGCCGTGCGCGAGAACTACGACGACGACCGCGACATACTCGAGCACGTCAAGGTCGAGGACCTCAAGGAATATGGCCTGATTCCGGAGTTCCTGGGGCGCCTGCCCATCCTGTGCACGATGGAAGCGCTCGACGAGGACATGCTCTACGACATCCTCGTCAAGCCGCACAACGCGCTCATCAAGCAGTACCAGGCGCTCATGGCATACGACGGCGTCACGCTCGACTTTGACGATTCGGCGCTGCGCGAAATTGCCAAGCAGGCTCTCGAGCAGGACACCGGTGCCCGCGCGCTGCGCGCCATCATCGAGAAGTTCATGCTCAACATCATGTACGAGGTGCCCAAGGACCAGACGATCGGGCACGTGACGGTCACGGGCGACTTCATCCGTGGCGAAGGCGCGCCGATCATCGGCTTGCGCGACCAGGAAGCGTTGCCGGCCGAGCAGAAGAAGCTCGGCGAGGGCGAGCAGGACGTACGCGTCTGAGGCGCGAGTTTTTGCGCGCGCTCGCATGAGGTGACGATCAGGGGCGGGGAGGCGAGAGCTTTTCCGCCCCTGTTGTATTCCTGGTGCAGACCAGGAACGCGTGCGCGTCGTGGCGCTAGCGGAGCAGGAAGCTCACGCCAAAGAGCACGGCGGCGCCGACGACGAGTGCGACGATTCCAGGGACGACCGCTTTGAGCACGTCGCCCGCATGGCCCTTTCGGTTGCCGTAAATTGCCTTGCGGATGCCCCGTGCAGTGACGATGACCCAGATGAGCACGGCGACGATCCAGGCGAGGGCGAAGGCGAAGAATATACTGCTCAGCAAAAGTAATCTCCTTTTGTGCGGACACTGCACAACATTGTATCGTGCTTTTCTGCTAGAATCTTCACCGCTGACGTGGACCGTTAGCTCAGCTGGCAGAGCAGGGGACTTTTAATCCCAAGGTCCAGGGTTCGAACCCCTGACGGCCCACCATAGAAAAGAAAGCGATCGACTCCGGTTGGTCGCTTTTTTTGTTGCCGGTACATGGGTTCGAACCCGTCGGGGCGCGGAGCTGAGTAAACGCGTGAGCGTTTGCCAGCGCAGCGCGCAAGGCGCGAAAGCGCCGCAGCGGCCGCCTGCGGAGCAGGCTGAACCCCTGACGGCCCACCCAAAGAAGGGAAAAAGAAATGAAAACAGATAGATACGGAATTAGCGGCAGCACATTAAAGATAATGGCGGCCATCTCGATGGTTCTCGATCATGTAAGCAGGATCGTCCTGACCAATGGAATCATGACTCACGCATCGTACAATCAGATATCAGACGAACAGTGGGCGATTCTAAGCGAGGCTTCGGATGTGCTTCATGTTCTTGGCAGAATTGCATTTCCCTTATTTTGCTTTTTGATAGTTGAGGGATTTTTGCATACTCATGACATAAAGAAGTACCTGCGAAATATGCTTGTCTTCGCAATCATTGCGGAGCCCATATACGATTTCGTTCAAACCGGGCAGCTATTTGACCTTCGGCAACAAAATGTTATGTATGAGCTCCTGCTTTCCTTGGTCTTTTTGATGATTCTGGAAAAGATGCAAAGTCTTTCAAAATGGAAGAGGCACATTGCAGAAATTGCTCTGATTGTTTTGACAGCACTGGCAGCTGAATACACTAAGCTGGATGGCGGTGTGTATGGCATTCTGCTTGTGGCTGCATTCTATTTATTCCACGACAGCAAAGCTAAGATGTTCTTTGCTGCAGCATGTGCAGTGCTCCTTTCGTCATGCCATATAATTGGCGGCGGATTTGAGTTCACTACAGCTAATATTTTTAATCCTGATGTTGCTGCCGCGATAATTTCGTTGTTGCTTATCAATCTTTATAATGGCAAGCGAGGACTGAAGCTGAAATATTTCTTCTACATTTTCTATCCGGCACATCTTGCTCTGCTTTATGGTGTCTCACTTATTGTTTTGAACTGTCTTTAAAAACTCTCAAACAAGCCTCTGAAAGCAGAAACAAATTGACCCTAAGACTGCTTGTGAATTTCCGGAAGACCTGAGAGATGCGAGGATAGACAACGAGGGCTGCAGAAAGATGCTTCTCAGTTCTCTGGCGGATCGCATGAATCTGTATGAGGATCACTTCCACACAGTCATTAATAACAGTGATAAACACGGCAGATCCCCAAAACATGAGACTACGAAGGTCGAAAGATGCTTCGAACGCATGAATGGCAGTGAGAAAACGAGTTCGGAAGCACCCTCTGGATGCTCCAGCATAGAAAAGAAGGCGATCGACTCCGGTTGGTCGCTTTTTTGTTGCCGATGCACGGGTTCGAACCCGAACTTCTCTATATATAAGAACGCTTGGCGAGCAAAACCTGCCTTTTACCGACGGGAAACAAATAACTGATGCTTTTGGAGTAAAGTGGCGCTCCAGAGATGACCGATGCCTTAACACCTATAAACCAGCTGGTCATCGCCAATACCAGAAGCTGCTGCTTCGAATACGGCCTCAGTGAAGCAACTGAGGGTTCTATTCATTTGTGAACAAAATATGGAGTGCAGGATTCCCGCCCGCGGGGGCCCTCCGGTCTGGCAATATATCTCCTTGCCGCGCGGCCCGGTGCAACCGGGAACCAGCGCAGGCGTGCACCTTGAGAACCGGATACTGCGAGGATGGACACTTCCGAGTGTCGCAT
>ERZ824978.4135-NODE-4135-length-9962-cov-3.356213_pt1 | contig 9962 bp, 9 predicted proteins | sample MGYA00519860_ERZ824978 | MGnify/ENA primary metagenome ERZ824978 (study PRJEB31778, sample SAMEA3449184) | human gut metagenome | biome: human gut; feature: human-associated habitat; material: faeces | place: United Kingdom | collected 2010/2012 ... | reverse complement strand
GGGGACACAAGGATTTTCAGTCCTTTGCTCTACCAACTGAGCTATGGCACCTTTTCCGTTTGCGGGTGCAAAGATAAAGATATTTTTTTATACTACAAGGCTTTTTGAGGAAAAATATTAGAAAAATCCCCTTTGTAGCTTTTAAAACAAGAACAAAGGGGATATTTGTATTAGTTATGAGTATAGATTTCTACGTAATTGTTTAATCTATATTCGGATTAATACTGTGCCAGTTTTTAATGGGCGGCAATACGCCCATTCCTATAACTTCGTCGCGTAGTTTACAGAGGTGAGCGTAACTTTCTTTCAGTTTAGCCTCTTCTTCGGGAGTACCTTTCAGCTCTTTGTAGTGCACACCGTCCTTATTGATTTCGGTTTCCATAGCCATCATGATATGGTCGAAACCGTGACTGTGTACATATGTGCCTGCCGGCCAGCGGAAAGGCTTTCCACCCATGGCGGCAGCAATCATTTCTATGGAAATATACGCAGGGCTTTGGAAAGAAGAACGACCGCGCAAAGCGATAATGTTAGCGCCGCCTTTGGTAACTTTGGTCTGTATTTCTGCCCATTCTTCCTTTGTCAGGGCAGGAGTGCCGATGATATCCAGCAACGGTTTCCCATCTACTTTGGCGGTAGAAGCATATACAGCCATTTGTTCGCCATGTCCGCCATATGTACGGCAGTTCTCTATCTTATCGGGAGCAATGCCGAAATGTTTGGAAAGTTCGCTACGCAGGCGGGTACTGTCAAGGGCTGCCAGTGTTGTAACCTGAGATGGCTTCAATCCTGAGTACAATAATGTAATCAGGCCGGTAATATCGGCCGGGTTAAAGATGACAACCACGTGCTTCACATCCGGGCAGTAAGCTTTCACGTTCTTACCGAATTCTTCGGCAATGGCGGCATTGCCTTTTAGCAAATCCTCACGGGTCATACCTGCTTTACGGGCTGCACCACCGGAAGACACTACATATTTGGCATCGGTCAGAGCCTCTTTAATGTCGGATGTGAATGTCAGGTTTAGACCTTCGAACCCGCAGTGGAACATTTCTTCCGCCACACCTTCCAGACCGGGAGCATAAGGGTCGTATAAACAGATGTTCGGGGTGAGGTGCATCATGATTGCAGTCTGTGCCATGTTGGAGCCGATCATACCGGCTGCACCTACAATGGTCAGCTTTTCGTTTGTAATAAATTCCATAATTATATTATTTAAAGGTGAATAATAAACGCTTTTGTCGATTGTTACGTTACAAAGATAACCGTTTTCCAGAAGAGTTGTTTATATAAAAAAGTTATCTTTTAGAGCGAAAAGTTATTCCTTATCTTTATCTTTGTATAAGGTAGGACGCGGCTCGGCAGTACCCGCGCTCAAAAGCGGACTTTTGGCTTGGTATTGCGCTCACCTTTCGCTATCTTTGCGCAGGATGCCGGAATAGGCTGTGTTCTATTGCGTATCGTTCTTGTTATAAATATTACGAAATATAATTTGTATGAGTATAGAGTTAGGAAAGTTCAATACCTTGAGGGTGGTGAAAGAGGTTGATTTCGGCATGTATCTGGATGGTGGTGAAGAAGGAGAAATTCTGCTTCCGTCGCGTTATGTGCCCGAAAACTGCAAGCCGGGAGATGAACTGACTGTGTTTATCTACCTGGATAACGAGGAACGGTTGGTAGCTACCACACTGACACCATTAGTACAGGTCGGTGAGTTTGCCTGTTTGGAAGTGGCATGGATAAATCAATACGGCGCTTTCCTTAACTGGGGATTGATGAAAGATTTGTTTGTTCCTTTCCGTGAACAGAAAATGAAGATGCAGGTTGGGAAGCAATATGTAATCCATGCTCATCTGGATGATGAGAGTTACCGGATTGTAGCCTCTGCCAAAGTGGACCGTTATCTTTCGAAAGAAAAAGCGCCTTATGAACCCGGTCAGGAAGTTAGCATACTTATCTGGCAGAAGACTGATTTAGGTTTTAAGGCTATTATTGAAAACCGATATAGCGGTTTGCTGTATGAAAGCGAGATATTTCAACCTCTGCATACAGGCATGACATTGAAGGCTTATGTAAAGAAGGTTCGCGAGGATGGAAAGATTGACCTGATACTTCAGAAACCGGGGCAGGGCAAGGTGGAAGACTTTGCTGCTACCTTATTGGATTATATCCGTGAGCAGGGCGGACACATCACTTTGCATGACAAGAGCCCTGCCGAAGAGATTTACGATACATTCGGTGTCAGCAAGAAAACCTTTAAAAAAGCAGTTGGCGATTTATACAAAAAACATCTGGTATCGCTGCAGGAAAATGGGATTGAACTGGCAAAAAAACTCTAATCCCTACCTGCAATAGGGTTTTCCCTATAACATATTAGAGAGAAACAGAAGGATGGGGGAAAATATTCCCCTATTTTTGTTTTTACTAAAATGATGGAATATAAACTTGTAAAGAACGCTGCCATGAAACGAATATTATTTATGTTATTTGCCGTAATAATGAGTACTGCTGTCTGCCATGCGGCCATGAGTAACAGTAAAGTGCGTAAAGAAACACGCTTTCTTACGGATAAGATGGCTTATGAACTGAATCTGAATACGGCTCAGTATAATGATGTATATGAAATTAATTATGACTTTATTTCAGGTGTACGTTATCTGATGGATGATGTGCTGAGGGGTGAAGAATGGGCGTTGAATCGGTATTACGATTATCTGGATATACGCAATGACGATTTACGCTGGGTATTGAGCCGCAGACAGTATTCCCGTTTCATGCAGGCTGCCTACTTCTTCCGTCCGATTTATGTGAGTGGCGGGCATTGGTCTTTCCGGATTTATGTTACTTATACCAATCCGAATCATTTCTACTATCCGCGTCCTTATCATTATCGTACTTACTGTGGCGGACATAACCGTGTTCATTATCATAATGTAAGCTATTACCGGGGCAGACATAACTATCCTACCTATAACGGCTCTTTCCGTATCCGTGATAATAAATCGTACCATACGAGCCGGCGTTCGGATTTCGGTTCGGTTCATATCCGTCCCAATTCCGGTACGCGCCCTAACGTGGAACAGTCCAATCGCCGTCCTGCTACCAACAGTCCGGTACGCCGTTCCGATACTAAGAAGGAAGTAAATGCTCCTAAACGCGGGCAGAGTATTCAGAAGGAAAACGAAAGCATAAGACGACGCAGCAACTCTTCTTCATCCTCTACGCGTACAATACGTTCTTCTTCCCGTTCGTCAGAAAGAGGTAAAGAAGCGTCAAGACGAAATTAAACGCTTATCCATGTGTATTTATAACTGATAAACGGGGGATACTTCAATATACCTGATGATTTCTTTCAGGCACGGAATTCACGGAAAAAGAAGTAAAGAAAATCTGTGTTTTCCATGTAGTCCGTGCCTGAAAAGAAAATAAATAAAAAGTGTTCATCTCCTTACAAACACACAACAACTAAAATTATATTTATTCGATAGGCTCTCCTTTATAAAAGTCCAGTATCTTGGTACGGAACAGGTACTCGTATTTGGCTTGTAGTTCATCGGATTGTGCTTTCATCAGGTTCTGCTTGGCCTCATTGTATTCTACGGCGTTCGCTTTCCCGTTTTCGTATTTCTCGCTCATCAGCTTAAACGATGCTTCGCTTGCCGAGGCTGCCGCGCTGCTGCTTGTGTACTTGCTTTCGGATGCTGCCGCATTGTACCATGCCTGCTGAATTTCTTTGTAGAGGTCCTTCTTGGCATTATCCAGTTGCAAGGAGTAGTTTTCACGTTGCAGGCGGGCTGTACGTACCCGGTTGCGTGTAGCCAGTCTGTTAAAGATGGGAACACTCAGATTAAAACCGATGTATTTGTTGAAATTATCACTCATTTGCTGGCTGAAAGTGCGGTTGATTGTCGAATAATAATTCGTACCGAGACTCCCGCTGAGAGTCAGTTGCGGATAGTAACCGCTTTGGGCGATTCGGATACTGTGTTTACTTCCTTCCAGACGATACTGTGCAGCTTGTATTGAGGCCTTGCAACCTAATGCTAACTGATATATTTCGTCCGGAGAAGCCAATGGGATAAGTTCTATTGTTACGGCAGGATTTTCCAAGAGGAAACCTTTTCGATAAGCTGGCTGAGGTCGAGCAATGCCAGTTGATAGTTATTGCCCGTCTGTACCGCATTCATCTCATCCTGCGCTACACGTGCTTTGGCTTCGGCAACTTCTGCCGGAGAGGCTTTCCCTACTTCTGCCAGCCGCTCTATGCGGTTGCATTGTTCTTTGCTCAGTTCTACTTGTCCTAAAGAAACCCGGTGCAGTTCTTCGTTGAACAGTACCTGTAAGTAGGCTGAGGCTATATTGATGGAGATATCTTCTTTGGCTTTCTCCAAGTCGGCAAGAGCGGCTTTTAGGTTTAATTTGGCCAAAGCATACTGGTTGGGTATCTCGAGTCCGGTAAACAGTGGAATATTGGTGGAAACGGACATATTTGTACCGTGACTGCCTGTGTTGACATATACGGTGGAGTAATCACCGGTACTCTCATCCTTGATAGCGGTCTGCGTGCGTCCCCAGTTCCAGTTTTGTCCGGCACTGGCATTAAGGTTCGGCAGTCGTGCCCATTTAGCGGTATTCACTTCAACATTGCTTTGTTCGGCTGCATTGGCTGTCCGGCGGATGTCGATATTATGCTCGATGGCGTAGTCTATACATTGCCGTAGCGACCAGCGGTCTTGCGCCTGAACTTGTATGCAAGCCAGAACGGCCATATATATAAGTATCTTTTTTTTCATGGCGTTTTTGCTTCTTCTAAGTATAACGGTTATTTATCTTTTTTCTCAGCGCCACGCACTTTGTCTTTGGCAGTCAGGCCGCTTTTGACGGCAATTTTGATACCGTCGCTCATGCCTACTTCTATCTGTTGGCGTTTGAACTTCTGTTGAGGTACACTGTCGGTCAGTACATATACAAAGGTGCTGTCTCCACTGAATTCAACCGTACTTTCCGGCAGGGCGAGCGTCTTGAGGGCACGTTCCAGCACAATTTCCGCATTGGCGGAATAGCCGGAACGGATTTGTACGCTGTCCGGCGCCTGGATGGCCGCTTTGATTTCGAATTGGTTGGCTCCGTTTTCTTCTACGCCTTTCGGAGATATGTATTCCAGTACGGCGTTGAACGAGAGGTTTTGCAATGCACCGATAGTCAGCTTTACCGGCATGCCTTCGTGTACGCGGCCTACCTCGGTCTCATCCAGGTTGCCCCGGAAGATGAGGTCATTCATATTGGCAACCGTGGCGATTGTTGTTCCGTCGTTGAACGTATTGCTCATGATAACGGAGTTGCCGACTTTGATAGGTACGTCCAGAATCAGTCCGGTAATGGTGGAACGAATCAATGTGCTGCTGAATGAAGCGCTGTTCTTGGTGATACCTTCCTTTACGATTTCCAGATTGTCTTTGGCTGTTTGCAATTCCTCCCGTGCCTGTTTTACGTTCACTTCCCCCTTTTCGTATTCTTCGTTGCTGATGAGTTTGTCATTAAACAACTTCTCGACACGGGCAAAGTCCGTTTCGGCTTGTTTGGCATTGATTTCTGCCAGACGGACGCGGCTTTCGGCAGAGTTCAGCGTGCCCAGTTCGGGGATAACCTTTACTTTGGCAATCACTTCGCCTTGCTTGACGCTTTGTCCGGCTTCTTTATATACTTCGGAAATGATACCGGATATTTGCGGCTTGATAAGCACTTCATCTCTGGGCTCCACTTTTCCGGTGGCTACGGTTGTCTTTTCCAAATCGGCTGTTTCCGGAACGATGGTCTCATATACCTTTACAGTGGGCTGGGATTTCCGGTACAAAAACACGAATGTCCAGATAAATATGGCAGCTACTACCGCCAGTGATGCGATTTTCAGATACTTCTTTGTTTTCATCTTTATTGTATTATTGTTTTATTTTTCTATCGTTTTATCAGTCTGTTACCTTGCCGTTTTTTACTCATCCCTTATCGCTTCGATAGGTTTGATGGCCATTGCGCGGTAAGCAGGTGCCAGTCCTGCCAGCATCCCTAATGCAATGAGAAGGGCGCAAGTGCCGATAGCCAGTCCGAAGGAGACTTGATAATGGGTCTTGATGACTCCGGGATCATTCGCTGCGCTTTCCAGTATTTGCAGTATAAGTACGGCAAAAGAGATACCTGCCATGCCGGCTACGGTAGTCAGTACCATACTTTCCGAAAGGATTTGTTGCAGAATATCTTTGGGACGGGCACCGATGGCACGCCGTATGCCTATTTCCGTAGTGCGTTCCTTTACCGTTACCATCATGATATTGGATACGCCGATAGCTCCGGCAAACAAGGTTCCCAAGCCCACCATCCAGATAAGGATGCGGGTACCTGTCATCAGTGTGTCCATCATGGAAAACATGGCTTCTGCATTGAGGAACATGATTGCCTGTTTGTCGTCCGGCGAGATGTAATGGGCGGCTTTGATGCGATGCTCTATTTCCGGTTCTACGTCCTTAACTTTCACTCCCGGTTTCATGATAAAACAGACTACATCTATTCTTTGTCCCAGATTATATGTCTGCTGCATCGTTGTGAAGGGTAGGGTAACCGCTTCCGAAGCCTGTCCCTGTATGTTCACATTACCCTCGGAAGAGCACATGCCGATAACACGGTAATAAATGCCGTTTACCCTGATATATTTTCCGCAAGGGTCCTCGCCCGGCTTGAAGAGGCTTTCGTACACGCGTTTGCCAATGACGCATACCTTGCGCGCCTCACGTATATCCACGTCATTGATAAAGCGGCCGTACGTCATTTCCTGATGTTCTATCTGTTCATATTCGGGGTATAGACCTTTGACGCTGCATTCGTATTTGTTTTCTCCGTAAACGGCTGTCTGTCCCCATAAGGCAAATGAAGGAGTGGCCGTTTTTATTCCGTCGATGCTGCGTACCCGTTCTACATCTTCCATTTCCAGGTCCCACCAGCGTCCTTTACGAAATCCTTTGTAGGCCTCGCTTGTCTTTTGCGCTGCAATAAATCCGGAGTTTGTAGCGAAACCTTCAAATTGCGCTTTCATTTGTTCCTGCATGCCTTGTCCGCCGCCAATAAGTGCCACAAGCATGAAGATGCCCCAGAATACACCGAATGCCGTCAGCAGACTGCGTGTCTTGTTTCTTGTTATCGTAACGAGGATTTCCTCGCATGTATCCATGTCTATTCTCATAATCGTTTAATCTGCTCTAAGTGCTTCGATGGGACTGATGCTTACCGCCTTTTTAGCCGGGAAGAATCCGGCAAGCGTACCTGCGACAATCAGGGTCAATGTAGCCTGTATGGCAATGCCGATATCCACTGTGGGGTCCGTGAACATCCTGGCTTGAAACATACCCGCATCCGCTGTTTGTGTGCCGAAGGCGGAATTCATCCATTCCGTTACTCCGATGCCTGCCACCATGCCGATGTAGCCGAAAAAAGTGGTAATCGTAACGCTTTCCACAATAATCAGCCGAAGGATGGAAAAAGGCTTTGCACCCAGCGCTTTGCGTATACCGAACTCGCGTGTGCGTTCCTTGACGGTAATCAGCATGATATTCGATACGCCTACGATGCCGCTCAGCAGGGTAAAAATACCTATCACCCAAATGGCGGTACGCAACAAGCCGGCTACGTTCTGTGTCTGTATGTATTGTGTAAAGCGGTTCCATATCCATATTGCGCCTTCATCTTCCGGGTCGAAACGGTGGTTGGCGGCAATGACTTTACGGTACTCTTTCTCAAAGGTTTCGTTGGCCGCTTCGCTCGTCAGATTTTTGGTGGTGAAGATGATGTTGTTGAGTTTATCGCCTTTGTTATAGATGGTTTGCATGGTGGAGAAGGGGATAAAGGCCAGGCTGCTTTGGTCTCCCTGGTCTTCGTACAATCCGACTACCCGGTAGGCTACACCGCCTGCATTGACAAACCGGCCGACTGGTTCCGTACGTGACTTTCCGAAAAGAATTTCTGCCGACTTTTTATGAAGAATGATAACTTTCCGCCGTTCTTTCACATCGTTCCGGTTGATAAAGCGTCCGCTTGCGGTCTTGATGGCTTCGGACTCTACGTAGTTCGGGTGTACGCCCATCAGCGAGATATTGATGTATTCTTGTCCGAAGCTGATGTTTACATCTCCCTGCCGCAGGGTGGCGCCGGCAGTGATGATATTGTCGGGAAAGTATTTTTCGGTTGCGGCGAGGTCTTTGTTTTCCAGTTGGATACGCCGTCCTTCTTTCAAGCCTTCGTACGATTGGGTGGTCCAGCCACCGCCCAGGCGGATGGAGTTCAATGCGCGTTCGGATGCGTTTTGTTCGAAAGCATGGATGATGCCGTTGCCTGCTCCCAGCAGTACGATAAGCATAAAGATGCCCCACGCCACTGCAAAACCGGTGAGGAACGTGCGCAACTTGTTACGCTTGATTGTACCGTATATTTCTTGCCAAAGGTCTATCATGATTACTGTAAGTGATGTTATAAAGCGATAGGAGATTAATGTAATGACGCGGCAGTGTCCGTTATTTCATGAAACCGTCCTTGCCGAATGGCGATGCGTCGTGATTCAGGTTCTCTTCAATGCTTCCTATCACACCGTCTTTAATGTGGATAATCTTGTCTGTCTGATTGGCAACGCCGCTCTCGTGGGTTACGACCACGATGGTCATGCCCGTTTCATGCAAGTCTTTCAGAATTTGCATGACCTCTACGGAAGTCTTGCTGTCGAGAGCACCGGTCGGTTCGTCGGCAAGGATAATCTGGGGGTGGGTAATCAATGCACGGGCAATGGCTACACGCTGCTTCTGTCCGCCGGACATTTCGTTGGGCATGTGGTGAGCCCACTCTTTCAGCCCCAGGCGTTCCAGATATTCCAACGCCATATCGTTACGCTTCCGGCGGCTTACTCCTTGATAGAAGAGAGGAAGAGCCACATTCTCTACCGCATCCTTGAAGGAAATCAGATTGAATGACTGGAAGATAAAGCCAATCATACGGTTGCGGTATTCGGCGGCTTTGTTTTCGCTCAGGTTCTTGATAAGCGTACCGTTCAGGTAATATTCTCCTGTATCGTAGTTGTCCAGAATGCCTAAGATGTTGAGGAGCGTGGATTTTCCGGAGCCTGACGCTCCCATAATAGAGACGAACTCTCCTTTTCGGATATCAAGGTCGATGCCTTTGAGTACGTGTAGCGGTGCTCCGTTATTATAGGTCTTGTTGATGTCTTTCAGTTGTATCACGTTTTTCCTGTTTATAGCTTTGTTCTTATTGATTTTAACTATTAGACGCAGCTATGTGACGAAAAGTTGCAATTGACGTGAAGTTTTTTAAAAAAAGATTTTGCAGTGTCGTTTTTCTTTGTGTAATTTGTAACCATTAATGTTATAACTAACCCTTTAAACAAAAAAGTAAATATCATGAATTCAAACATGGAAAAACCCTATGTAGTGGGGATTGACATAGGCGGAACGAACACCGTCTTTGGTATCGTAGATGCACGTGGCACTATTCTTGCAAGTGGTTCCATCAAGACGGGAGCTTATGATGAGGCGGACAATTACGTAGACGAAGTATGCAAGAATCTTCTTCCGCTGATTATCGCGAATGGCGGTGTTGATAAAATAAAAGGTATCGGTATCGGTGCTCCTAACGGCAACTATTACAGCGGTACAATCGAGTTTGCCCCGAATCTTCCGTGGAAAGGAGTAATTCCTTTGGCAGCCATGTTTGAAGAACGTTTGGGCATCCCTACGGCACTGACCAATGACGCCAATGCCGCCGCTATCGGTGAAATGACCTACGGCGCTGCACGCGGTATGAAAGATTTCATCATGATAACGCTGGGTACGGGTGTAGGCAGCGGTATCGTTATCAACGGACAAATGGTATACGGACACGACGGTTTTGCCGGAGAGTTGGGACATACTATT
>ERZ824978.4126-NODE-4126-length-9983-cov-2.240532_pt1 | contig 9983 bp, 13 predicted proteins | sample MGYA00519860_ERZ824978 | MGnify/ENA primary metagenome ERZ824978 (study PRJEB31778, sample SAMEA3449184) | human gut metagenome | biome: human gut; feature: human-associated habitat; material: faeces | place: United Kingdom | collected 2010/2012 ... | reverse complement strand
CGGTGCGCAGTCCGGCTCTGGCTATCTTCCACGCAGCCATCTGCGATGTGGTAGCCCATACACTGATAGAAACGAGGAATAATTGTGAAGACTGATCTGGGACACAGTACCGGCGCCGGAAAACGGGAAGCCTTGTTGGACGGTGTCAAACATATGACGATTTCTGGGTATGAGCCAGTGATCCTCACCAGCCAGGACGTAGAGGCGGAACTTGACTCGCTTCAAAAACAACCCGGTCCGCCGGACAGCTCCAAAGATGGCTGAAAGCACTCGGCATAGAAGATATCGCAATCCTGGTCGCACCTTCCGTATTCTCCGCGGTGGAACTGGCAACGCAGCGATCCGAGAAAAGTAATTTCTGGCTCGGAGTCTCACTTGACGCTGTATTTGACCCGGTTTCCATACTTTGTCCTGCGCAGGAGGCCCATCCCCTCGAATTTCAGGACGAAACTGCGGATGGTAGCATAGGCGGCGCTGCCGAAATCCCGCTCCAGCTGCTTTGTAGAGAACTCCCCTCCGCCATAGGCGGACAGTACGAACTGCCACAAGTCCTTTTCCTTCTCCGTCACACTGCCCGAGGCCAGAGCCGCCTGAAAATACTCCGTTGTTGAGGCCGCCGGGAGCGCATTGCTCAGTTTGTGGTAGACATTTTCGATGAAATACACCAGGAAGGGCGTCACATCCAGGACGCCGCTGATCCGGGCATTCTGTTCGATGAGCGTGTATGCGTCATAGTATCCCTTCCGGCTCCGCTCGATGAATCCGGACAGCGGAACAAACAGAGCAGAGGAATATCCGCGCTGCACCAGATACGACAGGTGTAGCAGCCGCGCCATTCTTCCGTCCCATCAAAGTAGGGATGCAGGTAGGCCAGATCGAAGTGGAGCAGCGCAGCCTTCAGCAGGTCATTCATATCGCCGTCCATATTGGCAAATTCAATCAGAGCGCCCATGTACTCCGGGAGTTTCTTCCAATTCAGGCCCGTGTGCTCCACCTTGTCGCCCACCACATAGACGCTGTCGTTCCGGTAGAGATTGCCCGGCGGCAGACGGTCTTCCTCAGGGAGAAGCGCCCCAATGGTCATCTCGTACAGCTGGTGAAGGTTCTCTTCGCTGATTTGATGGGCCGGATCCACGATAAATTCCAGACCCTTCTTCATGGCGTAAATCCGTTTTTCTGATTCATTCGCAGGTGCATAACCGGAGAGTATCTTCCGGACGCTGTCACGGGACGTGTCGATCTGCTCAATGGAAAGCGTCGATACGATCTCCTCCTCCATCGCCTTGATGCCATAGGGCTGGCTGCTGTCCTGCGGTGTAAGCAGCACCCGGGCCGCAGAGAGCCGCACCTGCGCGACACTCTCCAAATAGACCATCTGCCCCCCATCGAAATCCTTTAGGGGCAGCGCATGATAAAAGCTGCCTTTCAGCAGGCTGACAAACTCTGCGAGATCTGCCTGTGGGTATTTGTATTTCAGTTTCTTCAAGTCCGTCACGCTCTTATCCGAAAGCATCTTTGTAAACAGCCCGGCATCCATCCCATATCGCCTCCGATATTTTGTAGTATCAATTAGTATCAGTATAACAAATGATGCCCCAATCTGCAAGGATAAAATCATCCCCGTATTGCCATTCCACACTCTCTGCGGTATAATGGATATGTACAGTATCAGAAATTGCCTAAGGCAATTAAAGTAAGCCGTGTTTCACAGCGTCTGAAGGCCGTGTTGGCCTTTGGGCGCTTTTTTCTGTTTCTGGGCAAAAATTTGATGAGCGCGCCACAAAGCATCTGAGGAACTCTCTTCAGGTGCTTTTTTATATAGATCCTGGTCACGGCCGGGGCTCCCCTGTTCTGCGGCGCGCTCCGGAGCGTGCCGATCACATAGATATCTCAAACGAAAAGGAGTGATTGACTTGGGTATCAGCAACTGCTGCGTGTTCGGAAAATATGAGGGTCTCTATTTCATCGACTACGATGACATCCATGTATTCCGCCATAAGGACTGCGACCCGGACGGTTCCGCCGAGGCCAGGTTCCTGCGCGATCTGGACTACGGGGAGCTGACGGGCGGCGACTGGATCTTTGATGACCTGGCCACGCAGATTGTACAGCAGGAGGTCCTGGACTCCTTCACCAGCGACTTCCTGCGGATGTTCCCCAATTTCAGCAAGACCTGTCCGGACCTGTGGATCTCCCGGAGCCAGAAGGCCATCCTGGAGAGTCCTCTCTTTTACCTCTGTCTGGAGGACAACAACTGGTCGCTTGCTGTGGAGCTGATCCAAAAAGAGCCGCCGCAGGGCCGGTCCTACGCGGCCCTCCAGGCCAGGTGCTACCAGCGGTACTTGACAGGGATCGCGCGGTGCCTGCTGAACCATCTACCCAGTGTAGGGCTCTATACGGGTCCCTGGACTTCCGGGCGCCTCAGGCGCGAGGAACTGAGCGCATGACGCCGTCAGGACAAGCACGCCAAACCATCGGACATCTGATTGAGGAGGTTCCATATGAAAAATGATAATTCGCCGGCCGCTGTGTATGAGCGGTTCAAATTGGAGTGGATGCTCGCGCATGGGTACACGCTCCAGCACCTTGTGGCAGAACTGGAAAAGCTCCGGGAGGAGTCACCAGACATGTCTCTGCCCGATATCTTTGCCGACTGGGAGTTTGGCTATGGGTTCGGCTCCGAGATTTGGCCCTGCTTTGAAGAATTTCTGGATTGCGAATACAAGGAAAGGATGGCTTGCGGCCATGATGGACAGTGAACCCAAGCGGCTGTGCGGCCGCTATCTGGCCGAGAACAAAGACGACTTCCTGAAGGCCTATCACATCGTTGTGGATGTGAAGGAAACCGACAAATCCTACATCATGCAGCTGGTCGAGTTCAACAGCCGGTACAGCGCCAGCCATATCTCCCTCCTGTTCTCCAAGTCCAAGCGGGTGGTACTCAATAAGAAAAAGGGAGGTTTCGCCATCAGGAGCTGGAGCGATGATAGCTTTACGTTTTACCCCTTTCAGGCTGGGACCCCCTATTACTTTGAGAAACTCCCCGGCACTGGCGGTAAGGAGGAACATGTTGTTCAGGAATTCAAGCCCATCCAGGATGACTGCCTTGAATGCGAGTCCAAGGACTGCGCCTATAACCGGGACGGCATCTGCCGCTTTTCCAAGGTCTTTGACCGGGGCCCCTCTATCACCGTGGAGGACGGCTGCACAGAATTTGTCATCCGCCACACATACTGAACACAGAATAGCCATTAGAGGAGGAATCACAAATGCAGTTTGCAGAAATCAGACACGATTACATCTGGGGTGAGGCGGTCGAAAACGGACTCAACCATCGAGCCGGCGATCCCCTGCTCGCCGCAGTTTCCATTGACGCATGGGAGACGGGCGACGATGATGAGGAGGGCCGCGTGGTGGCCAATGTCCTGTTGTCCCGGCACGGCGACATCATCGTGGACTTCCACGACAACGGCGTGCGGATGGACCAGCAGGTGCTGGAGCACATCGCAGAAGCCAAGACAGATCTGCGGCAGATCTGGGAAGAATACACCGCTGCGCAGCGTCAAGCTGCCGTTCATGTCAAAAGCCTGGGCTGCACCGCTGAGCTGGAGATCCCCCGCGATGCGATGGAGCAGATCAACGGCTACCTGCACGCCGCATCTGAGGATGCGTACCAGAGCGAGGATCATACCATCTCCTACACCGTCCAGTTTCCTGACGGGAAGCAGATGGATATAAAGTGCTGCGGGTGCCAGGATGAACCGTCCTGGACGGAAGCAGTCCTGTTCGATGAGGATGGCAGCCAGCTGTGCTGCACGGAGCCGGGCGACAGCTTTGACGGCCCCTGGGAACTGCAGTACGCAGGAATCCGCTACACTGTGACCATCAAAACCGAACACACCTGACAATCAGGCAGCGGGGGCCTTCCCAAACTTGGGAGGGCCCCCGCTTTTCTCTGTTCAGGTGCAGGACGCTCAGGACCTGTACATATTATGTTATTCTGGCGGTGAATCCGCAGGGACAACTTATTGAACCGGGGAAATCACCACTGCTCATCAAGCAGGAAGTCTGCCAGATGGACGATTCGAATGCCATTCTCGTTGCCTACATCCAGGCTGTTTGTGGTGACCACGTATTTGGGGTAGTGATCTTGGATCTCCATGAGATTGCCAATCTCTCGATCAGAGTTCTCCGGAAGCTGGACGCAGACCTGGACGTAGATCTTCTCATCCCGCCGGATACCGATGAAGTCGATTTCTTTGGCGGCGTTCTTCCCAATATAGACCTCGTAGCCCCGGCGCTTCAGCTCCAGGAACACGATGTTCTCCAAGGCCCCGTCCAGCATCTTCCGGTCGTAGCCCAGGAGGCAGTATTTCAATGTGACGTCGGCCAGATAATACTTCTCCTGGGTAGCCAGGACAGCCTTCCCCTGGATGTCATAGCGGTGGCAGGGGTAGATGATGAACGCCTGCTCCAGCCAGCGCAGGTAGTTGTAGATGGACTCCACAGAGACCGTGCGGTGCTCATTGCGCAGGAACTTGGTGATGGAGCTGGCCGAGAAGGTCTTGCCCATGTTTTCCATCAAATACTTCACTACCCGGTCGAACAGATCCTGCTTGTTGATCCGGTGCCGTTTGACAATATCCCGGGAGACAACTGTGTGATAGATGCCATTGACGATCTGGTAGGCGCTCTGGGTATCATACTTGCCAAGAGCGATGATGGGAAACCCACCGAAGCGGATAAAATCCTCCAGCAACTCTTTCGGCGTCCGGGGATCGCCTGCCTTAAAGTCCAGGAACTCCCGGAAGGACAACGGGTAGACCGGAATGGAAACATACCGGCCAGTGAGGTAGGTGGAAATCTCACTGGACATCAGTTTGGAGTTGGAGCCGGTGACGTAGATATCCACGTCAGCCCCCTCCAGCAGACTGTTGACCGTCTTCTCCCAGCCCTTGACCTCCTGGATCTCATCTAACAGCAGATAGCAGCGGCCCTTCCCCTGTATCTGCAGTTTCAGATCATCGTACATGTCCTTGGCGGAAATATCCGCCGGAATATCCATTTCTGTATAGCGCTTCTTGATGATTCGGTCCTCCGGCACCCCACGACGCCGCAGTTCGTCAGCCAGCATCTCAAAGATGGTGGACTTCCCGCAGCGTCGCACCCCAGCCAGGATCTTCACCAGCGGCTGGTCGATGAACGGGGCAATCGCCTCAATATAGGAAGGTCTTAAAATCATTACGCCACCCCCTTTGCTATAGTATACCAAACCGAGCCTCGAATAACAACATTTTTTCGTGTGTAACACGAAAAAGTTTCTGCAATGCCGAGATTTTTCTCGACAGACTAATTCCTATGCGCAGGAGGCGTGCCGCGACCCTCCATTTTAGCACTGACTTCTGGTAGGAGTAGTCTTGCCATATGTTTGTATCGCCGCTATAATTCAAGGTGGGAGAATTGCGCAAAAATCCGCTCCAATGTCCCCTGTTCTATGGAGGCAAGGCAATGATAAAAGACGGACAGTTCTATATCGACTTCCCGGAGCCTTATAAACGGCGGGAATTGAATGCCAAGTACCGGGAGATCCCACTGAAGGATACGACTTCACGACAGCTGAGGAAGTACTTCAATGCGATGGCTAACCTCTATGGGATCATTCCCCTTCGGAAGGCATACGAGATCATCTCCTCTCAAAGCCCGAAGCTGGTGACGCGGGACGAGTTCCTTGCCTTTGCTGAAATTGCCCGGCATGAGTGTGAGGACTACTATATCCTGGGCCTTGACGAACTCTATGTGGATGGGGAACTCAAAGATGTCCTGGACCGAGAGATCATAGATGTCTCGCTCATTGGAGATGGGTTGGACCGATACCATGCGCTCCTGAAAAGCCAGCGGGGAAAGCCCTACTATGTTCCATCGAAGGCCCAGCTGCTGGCCTACGATGATGCCTTCTACTGTGAGCCGACAGAGGAAACAAATCAGATGCGGGAGTTCATAGAGACTCGGCTGCAGCTGCCAGAGTGGAAAAAGGCTGAGGTCTTTGATGAGCTCGTCTTCGGTATCCGCTGCGCTGATGCCGATTTCCCACAGGTCCAGGAACGGCTGACGGCGATGGGTGTCCACTTTCCTCGTCGGAAGGACTTCCAAACCTTCATCGAACGATATCAGGCTTTCCACAATACCACCAGGATGCAGAGCAACCGTGGCTATACCCCCAACGAGCTTTTCGACCTCTTGCCTTGTGAAGAACAGATGCCCCAGACGCTGTCGTTCGGCCCGAATATCAAGAAGGCGCTTGCGGAAGGAAGTATGAATGCAGAGGAGCTGCGGCGAGGGATCATGGAGGCTGACCTGCCCAACGAACAACTGCGGCTGAGCCTCCTGAAGGAACTGGCCGAGGCAGCCCCTGCAAAGCCGGTGGGAGAAAAGAAACCGAAGATCGGCAGGAATGATCCGTGCCCTTGCGGGAGCGGCAAAAAATACAAGAAGTGCTGCGGCAGGTAGCGAATAGGTTTTGCCAGGCCGGAGTGGTTTTACATTGGATCTGAAGACATGAGGAAAAGCCCAGTACCTTGGAGGTGCTGGGCTTTTGCCATATCAGGATACCGGGGTCTTCCCAATCAGGGATGATCCCGGTATCCTCATTTTCTGTTCCTTAAACAGGTCAGAGGCTTGCATCGCTCCGCTCAAACTGATGTTGCCCCGCGGGCGCTCCCCCGTCGACATGCTCCTCGGTATCGTCAAAGTAGTTGGCCACAATATCCGCCAGCAGGCCATACCGGTCGATCTTCCGAATGAGCCTGCGTGCGTCGAGGTGATTGGTGATGTAGGTGGGGTCCTCTGTCAACAGATAACCGACGATCTGGCCGACTGCGTTATACCCCTTTTCCTGGAGCGCCCCATAGACGCGCAGGATATATTCCCGGTTTTCATTTTCCATCGTGCGCATCACCTCTCAGGCATTCCAAGAATGAGATAAATTCAGTTCAAGTGAGAGCGGACTATTTCAGTTAAATACGTCACAGACCTCCCAGAGCTGGGAGAGCGCATAGAGGGGCAGATTGATGAGCTTCTCCTGCCTGCGGTAGTCGGACATGGAAGTGCGGACGCCGAAAGGCAGCTCATTGCCGGCGACAAAGTGCTTCAGGCTCTTGGCCTGCAGATTCTCCTCCGCCTTGACCTCCAGCGGGATCACCTGTCCGCTGTGCTGGAGGAGGAAATCTACCTCTCCGGAGGAATTCTCCGCCGACCAGTAGTAGGGCGTGGCGCCCAGATCGGAAACGAGCTGCTGGCAGACATACTGCTCTGTGAGCGCTCCCTTAAACTCGGTGAAGATGGCGTTGCCCTTGAGCAGCGTCTTGGCATCCAGATCCGTCATAGCCGCCAGCAGGCCCACATCCACCAGATACAGCTTGAAGGCCGGAATGTCCTGATATGCCTTCAAGGGAACGGCGCCCTTGGTCACCCTGCCGACCTTGCAGCACAATCCGCAGTCGATCAGCCATTGGATGGCCAACTCAAAATCCTTGGCCCGGGCCCCCTCCCGCAGGACGCTGTAAATGAATTTCTTATTCTCCTTGGCGAGCTGAGAGGGGATGCCGTCCCACACCATACGGATGCGGGGAATGACGGCCGTCGGAGCATGCTTGGAAAAGTCCTGCTCATAGTCTGAGATCAGGCGCTTCTGCACCCGGCGCACGGCAGTCAGGCTCTGCTTGGGCAGGTAGGCGTTCACCGCCGCCGGCATCCCGCCCACAAAGTAATACGTTCTGAGCAAGTCAATGTATTTATCCCGGAAGGCGGTGACCATTTCAAAGTCCCGCTGCTCCAGAAGGGTGAGCAACTGGTCATTGCCTGTGGCGGACAGAAACTCGGTGAAGGAAAGCGGATAGAGTTCCATGCTGTCCACCTTTCCCACAGGGAAGGACGTGCCCTCGTGCATGGCGATCCCCAGCAGCGACCCGGCAGCCAGGATATAGTAGTTGTGCCGGCTATCCTCGCAGAAATATTTCAGGCTCTGCAGCGCGGCCGGCACCTCCTGGATCTCGTCCAGAATAATCAAAGTATTCTCCGGGTCGATCTCCACCCCGCTCTCGATGGCAAGGCCACGCAGGATCCGATCCACATCAAAATCGCCGGAGAACAGGTTCTGCATTCGCTCATTGCGGTCAAAATTGATATAGGCGCACTGCTCAAACGCAGTCCGGCCAAACTCCTGCATCAGCCAGGTCTTCCCCACCTGCCGCGCGCCGCGGATGATCATAGGCAGGCGGTACGGATCCTCCTTCCACTCCTGCAGACGGCTGATTGCATATCGCTTCATCGCCACACTCCCCCTCGACCATTTGATACTATCAGTATATCGCTTTCTATCAAATAGTCAACCGAAAAAGTGTGTTTAATGTCATAAAGTCCGCATAATTTATGTTTTTCAGCCTACGGCGTGGGGTTCGCCTCCAGGGCACGCCGTGTTCCGTCTGGCTTCCCATCTGTCGGAGGGCCCTGCCGGCTTGGACAACTCACTTCCGGGGGCGGTCCGTATATTCTGGATACCGCAGCTTGACTGCCTCATAGAAGTAGGGGGCAAATTCACAGCAGAACAGATTGTCCGGCGTGAATGCTTCTGACATCCGGCCCTCCTGCGCGTCCTCCTCCGACTCGTAGCACCACCCGTTCCAGAGATTGAAGGCCATGCGCACGATCCTCGCAGTACCGCCCGTCTGCCAGCCCTCCCCCAGGGCGGCTGGTCGGATCATCCTCGCCTCCCCGTCAAAGCACCGGGAGAAGTTGGCGCGTGTCTCCTCCGTCATACCGAGCAGGTAGACGAGCGCGCGATAATAGGGGTCTGCGCCGCCGTCCACATGGAGGCGGTAGAAGTTCCGGTGCTGCTCGCTGTAAAAAAGGTCTTCCATCAATTCTACACATCCTTTCCTCACGCCTCGCGCTGGGTCCTCTGCTTGTTCCCTACCTTATTATATATAGGATGCTTAAATCGCTCAGAGGCGGTTCGCCTTCTCCTTCATCTTCTCCCGGGTGGGGTTGGTGTAGAGCAGTGTGGTGTGGACATTGGAGTGGCCCGCCTGGTTTGCCAGATCGGCAATGGTGTATCCATTCTCCAGGGCATTGGAGCAGAAGAAGTGGCGGAGGGTGTGCGGGGTGATGGACTCTGAATACTCGTTGAAGATCCGGTTGACCTGGCTCCGGGTCAGGTGGCTGTCGCCCCGCCCGGGGAACAGATAGGGATTTCCCGTCTTCGGCCGGTTCCTGAGGTACTCCCGCACCGCGTTGACCACCTTATCCCCGAAGTACACCACCCGCATCTTGTCCCCCTTGCCATGCCGCACCTTGATCTCCCGGGCCGGCAGGGATATGTCCTCCACCCTGAGCGCCAGGCACTCGCTGATCCGCAATCCGGCGTAGGCCAGGATGGTGACGATTGCATAGTCCCGGACGCCGCTGCGCTCCAGGATCTCCTGCCGGAACCGCTCCACCTCCTCCCGGCTCACCGTGCTGGGGCTGGCGTAGGCCAGCTGCACCTTCAAATAGTCCTGCTTGTCCAGGACCACCTCCTTTGTATAGCCGGCGGCGATCAGGTAGAGGTTGAAACTGTGCAGGCTGGCCAGCTTGGCGTTGACCGAGCGGTTGCTCAGCCCCTTCACCGTGCGCAGATAGGAGATGTAGTCCAGCACATTGGCCCGCAGGAACATCTTCATCCGCTTCCCAAAGGTCTCCTCGTGCCAGCGCATATATTCCTTCATGCCCTGGCAGTACGCCTTCACCGTGTTCTCCGACTTCCCCTGCCGGCGCAGGTACTCGCAAAATCCTTCCAGCATCCTTCGGCCCTCCCCGGTCATAAATTATGTTGCATTGAGGTTCTCGGCCGGACGCATCAATTATGTTGCATCCACCTGCTCTATTACACGGATGCCGGGCCGGTTTTGCAACATAATTTACCTTATGGCGCGTGATATGCCCGGGGC
>ERZ824978.4123-NODE-4123-length-9988-cov-3.137119_pt1 | contig 9988 bp, 9 predicted proteins | sample MGYA00519860_ERZ824978 | MGnify/ENA primary metagenome ERZ824978 (study PRJEB31778, sample SAMEA3449184) | human gut metagenome | biome: human gut; feature: human-associated habitat; material: faeces | place: United Kingdom | collected 2010/2012 ... | reverse complement strand
GAGCCGGATGGGCCACCACGCCGTCGAACTGCTCGTCAACGGGCAGGAAAACCGCGTCGTCGTGTACCAGAACGGCACCGTAACGGACTTTGACATGGCGCAGGCGCTTGAAATGCACAAGCCGTTCGATATGGACCTCTACAATATCTGCCTGGAAATCAACTCGTAAAAGGCAGCGGCCCCGACAGGGCGCCTTGAAAGGAGCGCACAGTTATGGAATACAGGAAGTTCGGCGATATATACGCCGTGCGGCTCGCGCCGGGCGACGAGGTCTGCTCGAGCCTGCTGGCGCTTTGCAAACAGGAAAAGCTCGGCGCCGGCACCGTGTCCGGGATCGGCGCGGCAGGCCGGGCGACGCTGGGCGTGTACCGGGTCGCGGAGCAGGTGTATGTGAGCCGCAGCCTGGAGGGTGAATTCGAGATCGCGTCGCTTGCGGGGAATATATCCCGGCAGGCGGGCCAGCCCTATCTGCACCTGCACGCCACCCTGTCCGACGCGGACGGCGGCGTATACGCCGGGCATCTGAGCGAGGCGTACATCAGCGCGACGGCGGAGATTTTTATCACCCCGCTGCAGGGCGAGCTGGGCCGGGAACGCGACGAACAGCTCGGCATCAACCTTCTGGTCTGGTAGCCGCGCGGCGCCGGCCGGGCGCGCGGGCACAAGTGCGGCGGGCCGGGCGCGGACTTACAAGAAAAAAGAGCGTTTTGCCGAAAGGGCGAAACGCTCTTTTTATTTTTATATCCTCCGGGAGCTTCCGGCCGCCCGGCCCCATGCGGGCCTGTGCGGGCCTGCGTGTTGGTCCCTGCGCGCATACGGCAGCAGGCCGGCGCGGGCGGGACGGTCACTGCCCGTTCAGTTTTGCGGCGTATGCGGCGCGGCCCTCGGCGAACAGATCTCCGCCCGCAGGGTCGAGCCCGACGATGAGGGGAAAGTCCTCTACATACAGGCGCTTGACCGACTCGCAGCCCAGGTGCTCGAACGCGATGACCTCGCAGCGCTGAATCCGGGCGGCGGCCAGCACGCCCGCGCCGCCGATGGCGCATAAATAGATTCCGCCGTTGCGCACGACGGCGTCTTTGACCGCCTGCGAACGCTCGCCCTTGCCGATCATGCCGCACAGGCCGAGATCCAGCAGCCGCGGCGCGTACGGATCCATCCGGCCGGAGGTGGTCGGCCCGCAGGAGCCGATCACGCCGCCCGGCGGCGTCTGCGTCGGCCCGGCGTAATAGATGACCGCGTCACGCAGCGGAAACGGCAGCGCCCCGCCCGCGTCCAGCAGGCGGAACAGCTCCTTGTGCGCCGCGTCGCGCGCAGTATAGACCGTGCCGGTGAGCAATACCCTGTCCCCCGCACGCAGAGAGCGCGCTTCGGCGCGCAGGTCTTCCACTTTGATCCGGTGTTCCACTCGTGATTCCCCCTGAAAAACCGGCTGCGAAACGGGCGTTCCCCTTCGCAGCCGGCAGATTCGGATTTTTCTTACAGCGGCCAGTCCGGCTCGGCGGGCTTCTCCGCGTCCGCCCCGTTCTCGCCGAGCATGCTGATCAGGTGATTGTCGGTAATGCTCAGCGTGTCGCTGATGTTCTGGAACAGGGTGTTGACATTGCCCGTCGCGCTCTCGTAGCGGTCCTGGATCTCCCGGACCTCCTCCTGCATCGCGCGGATGCGGCGCTGCATTTCGGTCAGGCTCGCGACGCCGTCCGCCATGATCTGGCGGCTGGACTGTTCCGCCTCATAGATCAGCTCGGCGGCCTTGCGGCGCGCATCCGACACAAGGCGGGACACGTTGTTCTTGATATCGTCGTACAGCCGGCTCTTGTCATACAGAATGCGCAGTTCTTCGGTGCCGGGCACGTTCTCGTTCTTCTTCAGCTGCTCGTTGAGCGACTGCAGGCGTCCGGTTTCGGCCTCCAGCATGGCGGCCCTGTCCTGCGCCTCGCGCAGTTTCGCCTCCAGCTCCAGCCGGTCCGTCTCCTGCTCGGCCGCCTTTTCCGACTCGCTCTGCATGATCGCGATCCGGTTGCTCAGCAGCTTGTTCTGGCTGAACATATTCTCCGCCTTCTGCTCAGCCTGGGCCAGTTCCGCCTCAAGCTGCGCGTGCTGGGCCTGCTCCTTGGCGAGCAGGGCCTCCGCCCTGGCCTGTTCGGCCTGCGCCTTTGAGATCTCCGTCTGGGCCTGCTCCACCTGCAGCGCAGTCTGCGCGCGCAGGGCTTCCATCTGGCGCTCCAGCTCCGCGCTGGCGTCCGGCGCTGCCTGCGCGTCCGCCAGGCGCTTTGCAAGCGTTTCCGCGGAGGCGTTGGCTTCTGCGAGCTGGGTTTCCAGCCCGTCTATCCGGTTCTTGGCCTCGATCAGCGCGGCCTGGGCCTTCTGGAGCTTCTGCTCCGTATCGGCCTTCAGCGCGTCGTATTCGCCCTGGATCATGCGCACCTGCTGTTCCGATTCCACCTTGACCGAGTCGAGCGCGGCCTTGGGCAGCCCGCCCTCCTCCGCCGCGGAGGCCAGGCGTTCGCGCAGCGCCTGTAGCTGCTGCTCCAGCGCGCTCTCCCTGTCCGCCGCGGCGCGAAGCTCGTCGCGCATGCGCAGCAGGGCGTTGGCCATCTGCTCCTGTTTGGACAGATCCGCCGCAGGCGCCTTGGCCTGCAGCTCGGCATAGGCCTCCTGCAGGGATTTGTGATCCGCCTCCAGGGCATGGTATTTCTCAGCGAGGACGGCGTCCCCGTCCCCGCGCTCTATCACTGCGTTGAACCGGCGCTCCGATTCCTCCAGCGCCTCAGACTGCTCTGCAAGCTGGCGCTTGAGATCCGCGACCTCCTGTTCGGAGCCGCCGCTCTGCGCTTCGTCCTGCAGCCGGCGCACTTCCTCCTGCAGGCGGCCGACTTCCTGCGCCGTGCCGGTCGCCGCGGACTTGAGCGAGTTGTTCTCCTGCGTCAGCCGCTTGATCGTCTCCGCCATGGCCTTGGACTGCCGGTCGAACCAGTCCTGATTTTCCGCGGCCGCGCGGTTGATACCATCTATGTACTCAATGACGTCTTCTTTATTAAACCCACCGATTGCCGAACGAAACAATTGCTCTTCCGCCACTCGTACCACGCTCCTGTACCGTAAAATTCAATAAGGAAAAAAAGAGTCTCCCACTTTTAATACAGGATACCATAAATAGGCACAAAAAACAATAGAATGTTGAAAATTGCCGCAAACTTGTCATCCTGATCGAAAATGAATCGTTTTCAAATTGCTTTTTTGTTCCGAATCGAAAAAGCCCCTCCGCGTCGGCAGAGCGGAAGGGCGGCATATTCTGAATCCGGCGGCGCCGGCGTTGCATTGCGGGCGGTCACTGCCTGGGCGGCGCGGGGCGCTCTTCCAGCATGGCCGGGTGGTGGATGTACTTTTTCATCAGCTTTGTAGAGCGGGCGTAGTACAGGCCGTCGCAGATGCGCTCGTCTGTCACAATGCCGAGCTGCAGAATTTTTTTGATTTCCACATGCTCTTTGCCCACTACGACCGCTTTGTACTTCTCCTTGCCAAGTGAGATAAACTGGCTCGTCGTGCCGAAATTGTAAATGTGGTGAAAAATCGTGTCTATCCCGAGGGATTTCAGGTTTGTAATGAAAAACGACGAGTGAAAGGGGCTTGCCTCAACAATGGATTTGGGCATGAGGTTATGCCTGTCCAAAAGGCTGAGGAATTTCACGATGAACCAAATGATGCAGTACGGCACGGACGTGACGATTTTTGCGAGCTTGTCGGTGGAGTTCTGGTTGCCCTCCTGTACGGTTTCGTCAATGGCGGCGCTGATTTTGTCCGCAATCTCGGAAAGGGTTTCGTCCCCCTTAAAATGCAGTTTGATCGTCGTCTCCTCCGACGTGCCGCGCAGGGAGCGGTGCACCACAAACGACACAACGATACTGTTGCGCTGGTACGTCTTGCCGCCGATGACAAAGCGGTTGAGCTGCGGACGCTGGTACATCGTGCGCACCATGGAGGCGATGAGCACCTGCATGTAGGTACGCTCCACGCCGGCCGCGGCCTGCGCGCGGATATACTCGTCCATCGGTCTGCAGTCGACTTCCTCAAACATCATGTTGGTCGCGTCGTTCCTGGCGTACATGATATAGGGTACGATTTTGGAAAACGGGTCCAGGTTTTTCAGCAAATTGCCGTCCGGACGTTTTGAAAACATACGGTTCCCTCCTTCCCTTTTATGAATTTGACAATTTACGATACCACAATACCTTACGAATTGCAATATTTTATCAATAAAAAACCCTTAAAAAATTTACAATTCATTTAATGCGCGCTTTGCAGTGCGCCGCGCCCCGGCCGGCGCCGGCATCTTTTCAGGCGGGCTGCGCTTTACAGATATGGCGGACAAAAGTTCCGCGCGGGCGGCGGCACAGGCGCGTCAGGTGCGCCCGCGCGCGGGCGGGATAGAATGGGAAAGCGGCGGACAGACTGTGTCTGTCCGCCGCGCGGGTTCCGCATCAAAGCGGTCGGCGCCGCCGAATCGGGGCGGGCTGCCGCCGCAGGTTTTTTCCCTCAGGAAAGCGCCGTGAGCAGGATCAGCTCGCTCGTCAGGCTCGTGCCGGGGGCCAGGCGCAGGCCCTCGTATTTCAGCACGCGGCCGTCCAGCTCGAACTGTTCGCCGGCGCTGTCGACCTGGACGCGGTAGCGCTTCGACGCGTCGATGCCCTTGAATCGCACGGTCAGGCCGTCGTCTGCGCCGTCGGCCAGGCGGAACACGCCGAGCATGGCGCGGCTGCTGTCCTCCGCCACGAGTTCCAGCATGCCCAGCCCGCGGGAGTCCTCGCCGTCCAGGGCCGGGGTGTGGTGGTAGATTTTCGCATGCTCAATAAACGGAGTGACAAAGTTCTTGTACAGATCCATAAAGTGCCAGATCCGGGCCTGCTGCTGCGGGTTCTCCGCCGCGTCCATCGGCGTGCCGATGCCGTGGCCGTGGTGCGCCGTGGGACGCACGAACATCATCTGCCGGAGCTGGAAGTCCAGCTCGGCCATGGAATGGGCGCCCATGGTGGTGATGAGCCGGTCGATCAGCTCCGGGGGCAGGCACATGGTCATGCCGTTGGTGATGTCAAACGAACGCGGGGACACCGGGTTATCCGTGACCCAGGTGTGCGAGAAATACTTGACCGCGCCGAGGTCGGTCCGGCCGCCGCCCGAAGCGCAGTTTTCAAAGATCACGTCCGGGAAGCGCTCGCGCAGGCGGCGGAAGATGGCCGTAAAGTTTTCATTGTAACGGTAGTCCGCGTTTTCCAGATAGCCGTCGCGCAGATTATACGAGTAGGGGGCGTTGTAGACGTGGTTGAAGTCAAGGCGGAACATGTCGATCCCCGTCTGCTCAATCATCTTCGCGATCTCGTCCTCCACCCACTGCGCGGCTTCGGGACGGGAGAGGTCTACAAGCCCGCCCACGCCCTGCTGCGGGTAGCCGCCGTTGTTCTTGTCGTTATAGCCCTTTGTGACAAAGCCGCCGTGCGTCTTTGCCGCCGGGGACAGGCTGCCGATGCGCTCCGGTTCCATCCAGAGCCCGAACAGCAGGCCCTTTTCATGGCAGTAGTCGCGCAGCTCGCGGATGCCGTTCGGATAGCGGTCCTTATCCACTTCCCAGCTGCCCGTCATGGCCAGGCAGTCAAATCCCTGCGGGAAGTACCAGCCCGCGTCGATATAGAAAATGTCGTAGCCGCGGCCGGCGCAGCGGTCCACGCACTCCTTGTCCAGGTTGATCTCGCCGCCGCCGGCCGTCTCGACCCAGCAGCCGCGCCCGCGCGGCTGCGGCATCATGACGCTTCTGCGGATGTGGTCGTGCATGCCGTTGACCGCCATGTCCATATCGCCGTTGACCATGCCGATCAGCAGTTCCGGCGAATTGATGGTTTCGCCGGGCGCGAGCACGCGCTGGGGCTTGAGTCCGTCCGTCTCGGCGGCAAAGCCCAGATAGCAGTGGTTGTGTTCGGTGGCAAGGCCGTAGTTTTCATGGTTTACGTCAAAGGAAAACCTGTACCCGCCCGAATAGGCGAGCTGGCCGATAAAGCAGGTGCCCTTGCCCCTGTTTTCCAGCACGAAGAAGGGGTGGCGGTAGCGCAGGCGGGAGTAGCGGCCGCCGAAGCTGTATGTGGCGTTCGGCACTTCGTGCCAGCGGAACATGCCCTCGTGCATATGGCTCGTGTATTCAAAGTAGCCGAGCCGGTAGGGGCTGTCGGCGCTCTGGTCCTTCACATGGTTTTTCCAGCGCAGCGTCGTCTCCAGCCCGCCGCTGAGGACGGCGAGCCTGCCCAGCGCGGCTGGCGACTGCGCGCGGTTGGTAATCTCCAGCCAGCGCGAAAACACGCAGGCGCCGTCCAGCAGGGTGCAGACCTTGACTGTGACGGGACGGACGGTATGGCGCAGTGTGATTTTGAAGGTGAGGTTGTCTTTCCCCTCGATCCGCTCGCAGCCCTCGTACGCCCAGTGGGACATGAGCGACTGGCCGTCGAGCTCCAGCTCGAACGCCTGCGGCGCGATATAGTCCGCGGGGTTGAGGATGGTGGGGTCGCACCCGTCCTGTGCAAGCGCCATGTATCCGGCGCCGTTCCAGCCCAGGGCGGTGAAAATACCGTCGCGCAGGCCCTCCGTATAGGTGGTAAGGCCCGTTCGGTACGCGAAGGTCGGGTTTTCGCCTTCCGTGACAAATACGTCGTAAAACTGTGTGTCCATAATGCCTCCCCGAATATTTTGTATTGTACAGACATTATAGCGCCTGCCCGGCCAAGTTACAATCCCTTTTTTCTTGTTATGGACAAAAAACCGCATGCCGCTAAAAAAACAGGGGGGAGGCCGGATACATGCGCCTTACACGGACTGCGGCGCGGGGCGGGCGGCTGAGGCGCAACGGCCGGGAGCGCCGCGACTGTGCCGCGGGCGGCGCGGGGCGGGACCTGACCGAGCGGCGCGGCTCGGTTGCCTGAGCGCACAGGACAGCGGACAGCAAAAAAAGCCGGAGGCGGCCTCCGGCTCCAGTGTAAAGCCCGCCGGGAAACCGGCGGGCCTGTTTCAATAGAGGCTGTTTATGAGCATAACCAGGGGCAGGGTCGCGATATTGAGGGCAATGCTTGTAAACACGAGCTGGCCCGCGAAGTCGTCGTCGTACCCGTACTCCCGAAAAAAGGGTGTGAGCGAGATCATGGCGGAGGTGGCGTACTCGATCATGAGCAGCTGCCTGTAGTCCTCCGGCAGATACAGCCGCCCGGCCAGGTTCATCACAAACCCGAACAGCAGCGGCAGAAGCAGCAGCTTGAGGCAGAGGAAGACCGGCACCTCGCGGCTTTTGTAGACGACGGAAAAATCCGAAGTCGCAATGACGACGCCGATATAGACCAGGGCGAGCTGGGGCGTTACGTTGCCCAGCGTGTGCAGAGGCGCATACACGAGATCGGGCAGGCGCACGCCGACAAGCTTGAGGACGATGGCGGCAAGGATTGCGACGGTGACAGGCGTAAACGCCGCCTTGAGGCTGAAGCTCTTTTTGCCCGGCTCCGCGCTGTAACGGCTCATCAGGTACACGCCGAGCGTCCACATGGCGATGTGCCCGGCAAGGGAGACGAGGGCCACGCCGAGCTGGCCCAGCTGCTCGCCGAACAGGGCGACGCACAGGGGCAGGCCCATATACGTCACGTTTGACATGCCCAGCAGGATGAAAAACACCGGGCCGCGCCGCCTGTCGAGCTTCAGGAGCTTTGCTGCGGCCATCCCGATCAGAAAGCTGACGACGACCCAGCCGACGGCCGTCAGCAGAAGATAGCGGCTGTCCCAGATCTGGCCGACGGAGATGTCGGGGTTGAGAAAGATGCAGAACATCAGGATCGGGAACAGGACCCGCGCTATGAGCCTGGACAGCGCGTCGCGCACGCCTGCGTCCAGAAATTTCGTCTTTACGACGACAAACCCGATGACAATCGGGATACAGAGCTTGAGCAGCTCCACGACCAGTATTTTTACATTTTCCAGTTTCGTCACCCGGTTTCTCATGGATTCGGCCTTTGCGGGGCGCGCTGGTATTATACTAAAATCCCGCCGCTTTGGCAAGGGCGCAGGACCGGTATTTGGCGAATTTCAACAAAGAGTTTTTCATGAACCGTTGTTTGTTGACAGCGGCGGCTGGGTGTGGTATCATGCGAGTAGGAAAAACCGCCGGGGCGCGCCCCCGGAACTTTGAAAGGAGACGTATTTCATGGCTTTTAACGGCATATCCAACGGCCTTGGCGACCTGACCCTGCTTTCCAACGCGAAATCCCGCTCCCTGTGCGCGGAAAACCCGCGCGGCGAGGTGGGCAAAGGCGGAAGCTGCCCGCTGGAGGAGGGCGTTGCCAGGCAGGCCGCGCGCGACCTCGGCCTGGGCTGGAAAGTAAACCCCTACCGCATCATCCGCGCAGGCGAAACCGCCGAGATCGCGGACATTGACGGACCGGGCTGCATCCACCATATCTGGTGCACGCCGACGGGCAAGTGGCGCAACATTATCCTGCGCATCTACTGGGACGGACAGGAGAATCCCTCCGTGGAGTGCCCTGTGGGCGACTTTTTCGCCATGGGCTGGAACAAATATGCGCAGGTGTCCTCGCTTGCGGTATGCGTCAACCCCGGCAGCGCATTCAACTGCTACTGGCACATGCCTTTCCGCAAGCACTGCCGCATGACCATTGAAAACCGCGCGGAGGAGGACACCGTATTCTTCTATCAGATCGACTACAGCCTGACTGAAGTGCCCGAGGACGCGGCCTATTTCCACGCCCAGTTCCGGCGCGTCAACCCCCTGCCGTATAAAGAGGTTTACACGATTCTCGACGGCGTGCAGGGCAAGGGGCATTATGTCGGCACCTACATGGCCTGGGGCGTCAACAACAACGGCTGGTGGGGCGAAGGAGAGATCAAGTTCTACATGGACGGCGACAAGCAGTTCCCGACCATCTGCGGCACCGGTACGGAGGATTACTTCTGCGGCTCCTACGACTTTGAAGACCCCGTGACCCACGACCGCTACGTTGAATTCACCACCCCGTACGCCGGCCTGCCGCAGGTCATCACGCCCGACAGGCTGTACAGCAGCCAGTTCCGCTTCGGCCTGTACCGCTGGCATGTGACCGACCCCATCCGCTTTGAAAGCGACCTGAAAGTCACCATCCAGGCCCTCGGCTGGCGCGAGGGCGGCCGGTACCTGCCCATGCAGGACGACATCTCCTCCGTGGCGTTCTGGTACCAGACCATCCCGCACGCGCCCTTCCCCGCACTGCCCGACAAGGATTACCTTGAAGTGATATAACAAACGCAGGGATCAGGCGCAGGCCTGATCCCTGCTTATGACAGGAGCATGAACATGATTGCAAAAGAGCACATGGACGCGATGCACGCGTTCGACCAAAAGGCGAAAGCGGAGTTCAACCGCTTTCTCGACACGCTTGACGACGCGCCGTACGAGGCCGCGGCGGAGCTGATTCTGCAAAGCGCGGCGCACGGCGGACGGCTGCATATCACCGGCATCGGCAAGCCGGGGCATGTCGCGGGCTACGCCGCCTCCCTCATCAGCTCTACCGGCACGCCGGCCTATGAGCTGCACGGGACCGAGGCCGTGCACGGCTCCTGCGGGCAGCTTGTCAGGGGCGACGTTGTCATCTGCATCTCCAACAGCGGCGAGACGGCGGAGCTGCTCGCCACCATCCGCGCCATACGCAACAACGGCTGCGAAGTCATCGCCGTCACGGGCCGGCCCGAATCCTCCGTGGCCAGGCTCGCGGGCGTGCACCTGTTTGCCGGCGTGGCATGCGAGGGCGGGCCGCTCAACCGCGCGCCGCGCGCCTCTATCCTGGCCGAAATATACGTCCTGCAGCGGCTGAGCGTGCTTTTGCAGGCGCACCGGGGGCTGACGCCCGACGAGTACCTGCTCCGGCATCCGGGCGGGTCGCTGGGCGTGCGCCGGGAAAACGAATAGCTCCCGGAC
>ERZ824978.4122-NODE-4122-length-9994-cov-2.757722_pt1 | contig 9994 bp, 8 predicted proteins | sample MGYA00519860_ERZ824978 | MGnify/ENA primary metagenome ERZ824978 (study PRJEB31778, sample SAMEA3449184) | human gut metagenome | biome: human gut; feature: human-associated habitat; material: faeces | place: United Kingdom | collected 2010/2012 ... | reverse complement strand
GGATATGTATCCAAGCAGCTCTGCTGCCGTCAGAACGCACCCGATAACGAGCACAACGTTGAACACTGTCAGCAAGATTCTAAGCGCTTTGCCAGTTCTGAACAGCTTTCCAGCCTGTGCTTCCATTTGCGCCGCCTCCTTTCCTTGAGGCCAGCATAGCATATAGATTAACGAATGTCAACTATAATTTAACGACAAACATTAAATATTTTATGTTGCGCGTGTCAGCTCCGCGCCGGGGTAGTAGTGGGTGAGTATCTCCTCATAGTCCGCGCCGTCCTCGGCCATGACGTTGGCGCCGTACTGGCTCATGCCGACGCCGTGGCCGTAGCCGGTGACGGTGAAGAGAAAGCCCTCGGCGGTGTAGTCGAGCGTGAAGGCCGTGGAGCGCAGCTGGAAGAGGGTGCGCAGCTCCGTGCCCGGCACCTGGGTGCCGCCTATGTCCACGCTCTCGACCCGGCCGGAGGCGTCGCGCACCGCCGCGCCCAGCCAGAACGCCGGGTCCTCGCCGAACTCGGCCTCCGGGTGGACGGCGAGCACCGCCGCGCGGAAGTCCTCCGGGCTCACGGTGACGGAGGTCACATAGTTCGGCACGTCCTCCGCCGTCTCCGGGCTCTCCACGCTCACGAGATAGGGGACGGCCAGCCCCCATACGTCCTCCGCGCTCTCCGTTTTGCCGGAGGAAATGCTGTGGAATACTGCGTTTGCCGGTTTGCCGTCGTAAGTGATGATTTCGCCGAGGACGCTGTTGACCGCAGCTTCGATCTTGGCGTAGTTGATGTTGAAGTAGGTTTCGCCCCAGTTGAGCTTTGCGTCCTCTTTGGAGAGGTACGCCTTGCAGTGCCTGTAATCGGTGCACACATACGCGCCGTGGTGCTCCTCGATCAATCCCGGTTTGCTCAGTTCGCCCTCCATGCGGTACACCATGTAGGAGCAGGCCGCGACCGTCTGCGCCTTGAGCGCTTCCAGCTCAAATTCGGGCGACATCTCGGCCGCCACCACGCCGCACAGGTATTCGTAAATGGGGATGTCCTCCACGATATTGGTGTCCGCGTGCAGGACTTTGACGGCGATGTGGCTGAAATCCTCCCGGGTGTCGGTGAATATGACGTTGCCGGGCAGCTCGGTCTGCACATATGCGCTCAGCGTGGCTTTCCAGCCGCGCGAAAAGAGAAAGGGGAGCAGAAGCATGAGAATGATCGCCAGGCTGAGCGGCAGAACAAGTTTTTTCACCATAGAATATCTTCCTCTCTTTTCAACTTTTGACTTGACGCGGACGAAAAAAATAATATAATAGAATACATATATTTTTTAAAGGAGATGAATTGCCATGGAATTGCTGGACGAATCCGCAAGAGGTTTTATTCATAATCTATGCGGGAAACTTGAGAATAATAACAAGATTCCGCCGGAGTATTATGATCTTTACAGTGTTAAGCGCGGCCTGCGCAACGCGGACGGTACCGGCGTTGTCGCCGGGATAACGAAGGTGTGCAACGTACACGGCTACCTCATCAGCGAGGGGGAGCGTATCCCGCATGACGGCGAGCTCACCTACCGTGGCTACAATGTCGAATCGCTGGTTCGGGGATACCAGGCCGAAAACCGGTTCGGCTATGAGGAGACCGCATTTTTGCTGCTGTTCGGCTTCCTGCCGACCCGTGCCGAGCTGGACGCGTTCTGCGGTATGCTCGAATCGCTCAGCGAGCTGCCGGACGGGTTTGTGGAGGACATCGTCATGAAAGCGCCCAACCGCGACCTGATGAACAAGCTCGCGGGCGGCGTGCTGGCGCTGGCAAGCTACAGCGAAAACCCGGACAGCCAGAATATCGACCAGGTCATGGCCCAGAGCATGGAGCTGATCGCGCGCATGCCGGCCATCGCGACGGCGGCCTACCAGGTCAAAAAACGCGTATTTGATAAGAAAAGCCTGTATTTCCACATGCCCAAACGGGGCATGCATATCGCCGAAAACATCCTGCGCATGCTGCGCAGCGACAAGCAGTTCACCGACGCGGAGGCAAAGCTGCTCGACCTGTGCCTGATTCTGCACATGGAGCACGGCGGCGGCAATAACTCCACCTTTGTCGCGCGCATGCTCACCTCGGCGGGGACCGACACCTACTCCGCCATGTCGGCCGCGATCGGCTCGCTCAAGGGCAGCCGTCACGGCGGCGCGAACGCCAAGGTGACCGAAATGCTGGAGGACATTAAAGCCAACGTCGAAAACTGGGGCAGCGACGACGAGGTGGCGGCTTATCTGGAAAAAATCGTGCGCAAGCAGGCCGGCGACCGCTCCGGGCTGATTTACGGCATGGGCCACGCCGTGTACACCCTTTCGGACCCGCGCGCCGTCATGCTCAAGCGCAGCGCCAAGGCGCTGGCGGCGGAAAAGGGATTTTTGGAGGAGTTTGAGCTGATCGAGTCGGTCGAACGCCTTACGCCCGCCGTGTTTACCGCGGTCAAGGGCGACAAAAAGGTCGTTTCCGCGAACGTGGACCTCTACTCCGGTTTTGTGTACAAGATGCTCGGCATCCCGGCCGAGCTGTGCACGCCGCTGTTCGCCATCGCCCGCATCGTGGGCTGGTCGGCGCACCGGATCGAGGAGCTGCTCACCTGCGGCCGGATTATGCGGCCCGCCTACAAGTCGATTGCCGAGAACGGCGAGTACGTCCCCATTGCGGAACGCGGCTGACCGTCTCCGCACTTTTGCCGGACCCCGCGCGCTGCGGGGTTCGGCTTGTTTGTTTTACATGGGCGCGGGCGGCATATGCCGTTTAGAATTGGAAGATTCAGGGCATACTGATGTTTGCAGCGCGGGCGTCCGTGCGCCCGGCAGCCTCCGTATTTTGCGAAAATACTTTTCATTTCGCGTTTTTTGTGGTATAATCCCTGCGTGCAGCCGCTGAATTCGTTTCGGCGGAGCGCGGCAGGACTCTGGCAGGGGAAAGATGTGAAGATGGAAGAATCGAAGAAAAACAACCAGTCGACACAGCGGCTCGACGGTCCGGGCGGAAAACAGCCCGGAAAACAGGCGGACAGGCGGAAGGTGACGCGCATTTTCATTGTGAGCTTCTGCGTATGCCTGATCGCCGCGGCCATTGTCGGCGGGATTTGGTATATGCTCAGCGGCGGTATGCCCGGCTATGGGCGCAGCATGAAGCTCGGCGCGCAGGCGATGGAGGAGGGGGACTACGCGCGCGCGGAGGAGTATTTTGTCAAGGCGCTGGAACTGGACGGCCAGTCGGTGGAGGCGCGGCTGAATCTGATAGCGGCCTGCGAGAAGCAGGAGAAGTTCGAGCGCATGCTCGTACTTGCAAAAGAGGGCGTGGAACTTTCGCCCGCCACCTATGAATATTATGAATGCGCCGTGCGGGCCTTTGTCCACATGGACAGAATGGATGAAGCGCGCGCATTTATCAACGGCGTGGAGAACAACTACGCCAAAATAAAAATTGAGCGGAACCGGCCGGAGCCGGTCAGCTTTTCCGCAGAGCCGGGCACATACGGCGAGGAGTTTTCGCTGCGGCTGTCGGCGTCCGTCGGGTGCTCGATTTACTATACCACGGACGGCGGCGTCCCGACGATCCATTCCACCCAGTATACCGATCCGATTCCGCTCACATACGGCACGACCGTCGTGCGTGCGTTCGCCGTATCGCACAGCGGTATCATTACCGATGAATACAGCGCCACGTACGTGCTGCGCGACGAGAACGCGCCCTATACGTTCAAGGACGCGAAAGTGGAGCAGCTTGTGCGGCGGATTCTGGGCCTGGCCTATGACGACATCACATACAAGCAGCTCGACAAGATCACCGCGTTTACCAACACGCCGGACGGCGGGGAGATTGACGGCTCCATACTGACAATCGCCGACTTTAAGGAATTTATTAACCTGGATGAAGTGCGGCTGACCGGGGAGCGGGAGATTGCCGACCTGGAGGTGCTCGCAGAGCTCCCGGGCCTGAGCTTCCTGACGCTCAACCAGTGCGACGTGAGCAACGAGGATCTGCAGATGATCTCGCAGCTTGCCGCGCTTACCTCGCTGTCGCTGGACGACAACGTGTTTACCGACCTTACGCCGCTGGGCGCGCTGACCGGCCTGACCTATCTTTCCGTTTCCGACAACGGGCTGCGCGACGTGGCGGGCCTGGCCTCGCTGTCCAAGCTCAAAACGCTTGTGGCGGCGGACAACCAGATCATAGACCCGCAGGGCGTCGCCGGGATTGTGTCCGTCAGCGTGCTGGACCTGTCCGGCAACCAGCTCTCCTCCGTCGTCAATCTCGCGCCGCTGACGCGGCTGACGGACCTCAACCTCTCGGGCAACAGAATTTCTTCGCTCGACGGGATTTCGGCTTTCCCGTCCCTGCGCAATCTGGATCTTTCCGCCAACAGCCTGACGGACATTGCGCCGCTGTCCGCGCTGCGCAACCTCGACGCGCTCGACCTGAGCCGAAACAGGGTGTCCGACTATGCGCCGCTTGCGCAGACGAAGCTGACGAGCCTGAAGGCGACGCACAATTCCATTGGCGACCTCGACAGCATCGCCTCCATCCGGACCCTGCGCACGCTCAATGTGGCGACCAATATGATTACGTCCGTCAAACCGCTGGAGAATCTTTCCGAGCTTGCGGAGCTCGACGTCAGCAACAATCTGATTTTCCGTCTCTCGCCGCTGACGGACTGTCCGTCGCTTGGCACGGTGGCGTGCGGCGGCAATCCCGCTATTGATACGAGGAAGCTGGAGGAGCGGGGGATTACTCTGAAATGACAAATGCGGCGCCGCCGTGCGCTGTGCGCCGCAAGGAGAGGAGCGTTTCGTTATGAGACAAAAGAAGAAATCGAGACGCGGCGTAGCCGCGCTGATTGTGGCCCTGTGCCTCGTCGTGGCCGTCGCGGCGGCTGCGTTTCTGCTGCTGTGGGACGGCGGGCGGCTGCTGGGCCTGGATCGGACGGGCGGCTCGAGTTCCGTGGATTCGGCGCAGGCCGCCAGCCGCTCCGCGCTGGAAGCCGAGCGGGAGGCGCTCCGGCAGCAGCTCTATGAACCCGTGCTGCAGCCCGACGCGGTTGTGAGCGAGGCCGGACTTGTGACCCTCGACCCGTCCTATACGACGGGTGCGGCGGACCTCAGGCTGGACACCGACGCGGCCAAGGCGTTTATGAGCCTGCTTGACGACGCGGCGGAAGAGGGGATCGACGCGCGCATCGACCTCGGGTACGCGCCGGAGCAGACCGGCTGCGGCGGGGACGCGCACGGCGGATACTCGGCGGACATCGTGTCCGGCGCGGCGGAGGACGAGGGCGTGCCGTTCGAGGAGACGGTGTGCTTTCTGTTTCTGAAGGACCACGGCGTGCAGTACGGAATCGTCTGCGACTACCAGTTGTTCCTGGAGAGCAGCGCCGACCGCAGCCCGAACCACTTCCGCTATGTAGGAACAGAGGCGGCGGCGTTTATCTATGAAAACAATCTCAGCCTTATGGAGTACCGCGAACTGCTGGAGCAGCGGCTTTCGCAGGCCGAAGCCGACCTCGGCGGCGCGGCGTCCTCCGCCTCATAAAAAAAGCTTGATTTTACGGCGCTTGTGTGGTATACTGAATATGGAAATGAGGTAAGAGCAGGGGAATCCCTGCTCTTACAGTTTCATTCAACCGAATTTACGGGGTAAAAGGGGTGTTCCGGCATGTCTGACAGGATACGTGACCTGGTGTGGTCGCTCGCGGAGGAACCGGCGAAAAACGTAGGCGTTTCCATTTGGGACGTGGAGTTCCAGAAAGAGGGCGGCGAATACTATCTGCGCGTGTATATCGACCGCGTGCCGGACGGCGTTACGTCCGACGACTGCGAGAATATGGCAAGCCAGCTCAACCCGCTGCTTGACGAGGCCGACCCGATCGACCATTCCTACATCTTCGAGGTGAGCTCGCCGGGCATTGAGCGCAAGCTGCGTCTGCCGGAGCACTACCAGGCCTGCATCGGCGAGACCGTGCGCGTGAAGTGCTACCAGGCCGTGGACGGACAAAAGCAGTTTGTCGGCACGCTTGAATCCTACCGCGACGGGGATATCGTCGTCCGGGACGGAGAGGGCGCGCACCCGGTTGAGAAAAAAAATATAGCCCTTTGCAGAATCGAATTCGACTTTGAAGGCTGATCCCGCGCGGACGCTTATACAGACCGACAGGAGGAAAGAATATGAATAGCGAGTTTTATGAGGCGCTGACCCTTTTGGAAAAAGAAAAGGACATCAAAAAGGAATATATGCTGGAAAAGATCACGGCGGCCATCATAGCCGCGGTCAAAAAGGAAAAGAATATGGATATGCAGCCGGAGAACATCGCCTCTTTCTTCGACGAGGAGAAAAAGACGGTCCGGTTCTTCGTGCGCAAAGAGGTCGTGGAAAACGTGGAGAACCCGCTGACGGAAATCGACCTCGCATCCGCGAAAAAAATCAATAAAAAATACGTTATAGGCGATATTGCCGAGATTGACCTGGACACCAAGAGCTTCGGCAGAATCGCCGCCAAAGTCGGCAAGAACGTCATCGTGCAGGGGATCAACGAGGCGGTATACGGTTCGCTCGCCCGTGAGTTTACGGATAAGCAGGGCGAGATTGTGACCGGCATCGTCGAACGCATCGACCTGAAGAACAAGGCCGCCGTGCTCATGATCGGCCGCTATGAGATGATGCTGCCCGTGCGCGAGATGATTCCGCGCGAGCTGATCGGCGAGGGGGACCGGATCAAGGTCTACGTCGTCGAAGTGCGCAAGAAAGAGCGCGAAAAGGGCCGCTCTTTCAACGAGGTGCTGCTGTCGCGGACCCATCCGGGCCTTGTCCGCCGTCTGTTTGAGCTGGAAGTGCCCGAGATCGCGGACGGCACCGTCGAAGTCATGTCCGTCGCCCGGGAGGCCGGGTCGAGGACCAAGATCGCGGTCATGAGCACCGATCCGAGCGTCGATCCGGTCGGCGCGTGCATCGGGCCCAAGCGCAGCCGTATCTCCAATGTGATCGAGGAGATCAAGGGCGAGAAGATAGACATTATCAAATACAACGCCGACCCCGCGCTGTATGTGACCGCCGCGCTCTCGCCGGCCGTCGTCATCAGCGCGGAGGTGGATGAGAAAAACAAGGCGTGCAGCGTGATTGTTAGCGACGATCAGCTCTCCCTCGCCATCGGCAAGGAGGGGCAGAACGCGCGCCTGGCCGCAAAGCTCACCGGGTACAAGGTGGATATCCGTCCCCTGTCCGGTCTGCAGCGCTAGGGAGGGATCCGCATGAAGGCACGCAAAATCCCCATGCGCATGTGCGCGGGGTGCGGGGAATCGCGGCCCAAGAAAGAACTGATCCGGGTCGTGCGCAGTCCGTTGGGCGAAATCAGTCTGGACGCGACGGGCAAGAAGCCCGGCCGCGGCGCATATATCTGTCCCCGGCCTGAATGCCTGAAAAAGGCGCGCAAAAACAAGCGGATTGACCGTTCGTTCGACGCTTCCATTCCGGAGTCCGTATACGAGGCGCTGGAGCGGGAGCTGGCGGAGTCGCCGCCGACAGGGGGGCAGGATTCGCCTTGACAGAACGTTTTTTGACAAACCTGGGCCTTGCGCGGCGGGCCGGCAAACTCGCGCGCGGCAGGGAGGAGACGCTGGAACGGCTTCGCGCGGGCGCGCTGCAGGGCGTATTTGTGGCGTCGGACGCCTCTGAACGCAGCAGGCGCGGCATCGCGTCGGCCTGTGCGCGGTACGGGAAGGAATGCGTTTCGGTGCCGTTCACAATGGAACAGCTTGGAAACGCAGTCGGCGCGCGGCCGACGGCGGTATTTGGAATTACGGACAGCGGATTGTACGGGCTTTTGATGTCGGCGGTGCCGACGCCAGAGAAGGAGGCAGGCTATGAGTGCAGTAATGAAATATAAGGTATACGAGTTCGGGAAGGATTTCAACATGTCCAGCACGCAGGTGATGGACGTGATTGAGAAATACTTTGAACGCCCGAAAAACCACATGACGGCGTTGTCGGACAGAGAGCTGGATATGCTCTTTGAATATATCACGAAAGAGCGCGGACATGAGAATTTCGACAAGTATGTCGAGATACTCAATTCGGAGAAAAAGGCGCAGGCCGCGCCGCAGGCTCCGGCTGCCGCGCAGAAGGGCGCGCCGGCCCAGGCCGGCGCGGCGCCCGCCGCGCCCGGCGTACAGAATGCTGCGCAGGCCCGGCCCGCGTCTGCGTCCGCGCCGCCTGCGCCCCGCAAGAAGAAATCGGGCCCGCGCCAGATCCGCGGCGAAGTGGAAAAGCGCATTGTGGACACCAAGTCGGTAGAGGTCAACCTCTCCAAGTACGACCAGAAGCTCGAGGACCTTGCGCCGGAGCGCGCCAAGGACCTGGGCAAGCAGTTCCAGAAGCTCAAAAAGCAGCCGAACCGCCGCGGCCCGCGCCGCCGCACCGAGACCGAAGCGGAGAAAATCCGCCGCCTCGAAGCGGAGCGCGCCAAGCGTCCGCAGCTTTCCATTGTGCTGCCGGATGAAATCGTTGTATTCGACCTTGCGGCAAAGCTGCATGCGACAAACGCGCAGGTGATTAAAAAGCTCATGTCGCTTGGCATTATGGCTTCCGCCAACCAGACGATCGAGTACGACGCGGCGGCCCTGGTCGCCGAGGACTTCGGCGCAAAGGTCACGCGCGAGGTGGTCGTGACCATTGAGGAAAAGCTGATCGACGAGAGCGAGGACAACGAAGGGAACCTCGTGCCCCGCAATCCGGTTGTGGTCGTCATGGGCCACGTCGACCACGGCAAGACCTCCCTGCTTGACGCGATCCGCGACAGTAACGTCGTATTGGGCGAGGCCGGGGGAATTACCCAGCATATAGGCGCGTACAAGGTCAATATTAAAGGCAGGGACATCACCTTTCTGGATACGCCCGGACATGAGGCGTTTACCGCCATGCGCGCCCGCGGCGCGCAGGTCACGGATATCGCCATACTTGTGGTCGCGGCCGACGACGGCGTGATGCCGCAGACGATCGAAGCGATCAACCACGCAAAGGCGGCCGAGGTGGGCATTGTCGTGGCCATCAACAAAATGGATAAGCACGGCGCCAATCCCGACCGCGTCAAGCAGGAGCTCACCGAATACGGGATTATCCCGGAAGAGTGGGGCGGCGACACCATCTGCGTGCCCGTCTCCGCGCTGAAAAAAGAGGGCCTGGACGACCTGCTGGAAAACGTTCTGCTCGTGGCCGAGATGCGCGAACTGAAAGCCAATCCCGACCGGCAGGCGCGCGGCACCGTCATCGAGGCGCGGCTTGACAAGGGCCGCGGCCCGGTCACGACCCTGCTCGTCCAGAACGGCACGCTACACATGGGCGATACGCTCATTGCCGGCAAGACGGTCGGCCGCGTCCGCGGCATGACCGACGACAAGGGCCGTCCCGTGCAGTCCGCCGGTCCGTCCGACCCCGTCGAGATCATCGGTATGTCCGAAGTTCCCGAAGCGGGCGACGTGTTCCACGCCGTGGCCGACGAACGCATGGCCAGGGAGCTTGTGGAACAGCGCAAATACAAGGAAAAGGAAGAACAGTTCAAGCAGAACCAGTCCGTCTCCCTGGAGGACCTGTTCAGCAGGATCCAGGAGGGCGACGTGAAAGACCTCAATATCATCGTCAAGGCCGATGTGCAGGGCAGCGCGGAGGCGGTCAAGGCCTCCCTTGAAAAACTGTCCAACGACGAGGTGCGCGTCAAAGTCATCCACACCGGCGTCGGCGGCATCAACGAGTCCGATATCATGCTCGCGTCCGCGTCGAACGCGATTGTCGTGGGCTTTAACGTGCGCCCTGACAATTCGGCGGCCGACAGCGCGGCGCGCAACGGCATCGACATCCGCACCTACCGCATCATCTACGAGTGCATCGAGGAGATCGAGGCCGCCATGAAGGGCATGCTCGCCCCCAAATTCCGCGAGAAGGTCACCGGCCACGCGTCGATCCGGCAGGTGTTCCGC
>ERZ824978.4121-NODE-4121-length-9994-cov-5.039239_pt1 | contig 9994 bp, 7 predicted proteins | sample MGYA00519860_ERZ824978 | MGnify/ENA primary metagenome ERZ824978 (study PRJEB31778, sample SAMEA3449184) | human gut metagenome | biome: human gut; feature: human-associated habitat; material: faeces | place: United Kingdom | collected 2010/2012 ... | reverse complement strand
CCTTCTTCTCTTATCCCCTCTTTCTTCCTCATCCCACTGAGTTTGACGAAGAGCGACTTTTAGTTAAACATAAATCTCTTATTATTAACGGACCGTGGTGCTTTGCTTATCATGCTGTCACTCTAGATGTAGTATTTTCCCCAGCATCTCGCAATATATTAGAAAAACGCGCTACACTTCATTTCCCCATTGTTGCCCAATTTTGCTGGATTGGGTCTTTTCGATGTTTCGCGATATACCCCGTCTGCTTTGGTAGGCAAAGCTTTATCTGATGGCATAATCTCTACATTTTATGGCATATTTACAATCAATTATTCGCCGCAATATTCCCTAATCTTATTTAAAAACAATTTTGCAGGAGTAGAAAAAAGGCGGCCTTTCTTCCATATGATTCCCATTTCAGATTCAAGTTTAGGAATTAGTGGCCTGAAGCATAGCGCACTATTTAAAGACGTATCGACTATCTTATCGAGGCCCACAACATACCCTATGCCTTTTTCAGCCATTACTGATGCGTTGTATAGTAGATTGTATCGTGCAACTATATTGTACCTCCCGATATCGGGGCCAAGCCATTTTAACAATCCCCCTCTTGCGGACTCCCTCCTTGAGATCTGCTTTGATATTATTAGCGGCTTTCCGCGCAAATCTTCCCTTTTTATCGCCTTTTTTGAAGCTAGCTCGCTTTCTCTATTCATTATTATCCCCCAGGTGTCTTTATTTGGAAGAATGACGCTGCCGTATTTTGAGATGTCGGCCGGCTGTATTATAAGCCCAAAATCCAGAAGCCCTTTATCAAGCCTCTCCATGATGTCCTCGGCATTGCCGCTATGAAAATCAAAAGTTATCGCGGGATATTTCTCACGCAATTGCTTTGCAACTTCCGCTACTGCTTTTATGCCGTTTGTCTCGCCTGCACCTATATAAATTTCTCCAGATACATCGCTGCAATTGCGCGTAAATTCGCTTATCGTTCTTTCCTCTATTTCCAGAATCTCTTCGGCTCTCCTTTTTAGCAAAAAACCGTCTTCAGTCAATCTGACACTATGGCTCCCGCGCACAAATAGCTTGCAGTCTAGCTCGCCTTCCAAATCCATAATCTGTTTGGAAAGTGCAGGCTGTGTGACATGCAGTACATTTGACGCTTTGGTAAAGCTGCCTTCGCGGGCTACCGCCAAAAAATATCTCAATACCCTCAATTCCATAATTTGCCTCTATGGTGCTTTTATCGCAAAATATGATATTACCGTCAAGAATATCATGATATAAATTATAAGTATTTGCTATATTTAAAAATTATGCGATAATTTACCTCGAAGATGCAAGATTACTTCCCAATTTTAACAAAAGGATAAAACATGAAAGGTAAAGTTGCAATAATAACTGGCGCAACCAGCGGGATTGGAAAGGCCACCGCTAAAATATTCGCAAGGGCGGGAGTCTGCGTAATGCTCGCCGCAAGGAGAGAAAAACTTTTAGAAGAAATAGTCTCATCGCTATCGTCCGAGGGTTTTAACGCAGATTATTCAGTATGCGATGTCACGGACGAACCCCAGGTAAAAGCCATGGTCGAAAGAACGGTAAAAAAGTTTGGCCGGCTTGATTTCGCATTTAATAACGCCGGAATAATGCCCGACGATATTGAAACATCAATGCTTCCATCTTACGAGTTCGACAAGGTAATTAACGCAAATTTGCGCAGCGTTTTTCTATGCATGAAATATGAGCTTGCGGAGATGTTAAAAAATGGGGAGTCCGGAGGAGCGATAGTTAATAATTCTTCAATAGGCGGCCTTATTGGAATGCCCGGACGCGCCGCATACCACGCCTCAAAACACGGCGTGATAGGCCTTACAAAATGCGCGGCTCTCGAATATGCAAGCCGCAATATAAGAGTGAATGCCGTATGCCCCGCAACAATAAAAACCCCAATGGTTGAGCGCATGATGCAATCAGGCGCGCTTACAAAAGTAATCGAACCCATAGGCAGAATGGGCCGCCCGGAGGAAGTAGGCGAGTCAGTCCTGTGGCTATGCAGCGACGGCGCCGGTTTTACAACAGGGCAAGCGATAGCAATAGACGGAGGATATACCGCCCAGTAAGAATATTCGGAAGGCAAAATTATGAAAAAAATAAAATATATTGCGCTGATGCTTCTTATTGGAATATTCACGGCAACCGCGCCCGCTACTGAAATTAAGGAGAACAATTCAATGCAAAATAGACACATAACCCTTAGCATAAAATCCGGTAAAACATATACGGCAACTCTGGCAGACAATTCCTCTGCAAGAGCTTTAATCAGGCTGCTTGAAAAGTCGGATATTTCAATTGAAATGCAGGACTACGCGAATATGGAAAAAGTAGGCCCCCTCGGTAGCACCCTGCCCCGCAACGACGAACAAATAACTACTGCCTGCGGAGATCTAATTCTCTATCAAGGCAAGTACTTTGTTATCTATTATGCCCCCAACTCCTGGAATTTTACAAGGCTTGGGGAAATAGAGGATGTAAACGATGATGAACTAAAAACGTCACTCGGTGCAGGCAACGTTTTAGTCACAATTTCTATAAATAAACATAACCTATGAAAAAAATAAATTCTTTAAAAGTTATTTTTTTAGGGCTTATCGCGCTAACAATAAATATGCAAAATATTATGGCACATGAAAAAATTACACAAGACGCGGGGCGCCTACAACTCGGCGACTTCTCTCCAAAATTTGCAGAACTGAACGACGACGTCCTCTTCGGAGAAATTTGGAACCGTCCGGGGCTAACCCCGCGCGAACGCAGCTTGGTAACCGTCGCTGCGCTGATTGGCAAGGGGATTGTAGATTCTTCGCTTGCGCACCACCTAAAGTTTGCAAAACAAAACGGAGTCACGCGGACTGAAATATCCGAGATGCTTACCCATATTGCATTTTATGCCGGCTGGCCCAATGCCTGGGGAGCTTTCCGCCTTGCAAAAGATATTTGGGCGGACGATTCGCAAGGCAGCGGAGCCCTTGCCAATTTTCAGCGTGAAATGATTTTCCCTATTGGAGAACCCAACAAGGCATATGCAAAATACTTTGTGGGCAACAGTTATCTTGCGCGAATATCGGCAGAGCAAATAGCATTTTCAAATGTCACCTTTGAACCGCGCTGTAGAAACAACTGGCATATCCACCGCGCCTCAAAGGGAGGCGGGCAAATGTTAGTGTGCGTCGCCGGCAAAGGATGGTATCAAGAATGTGGAAAGCCCGCAAGACAGCTTCTGCCTGGAGATGTCGTAAATATACCCGCAAACGTCAAACACTGGCACGGCGCGGCGGGCGACAGCTGGTTCGCACATTTGGCTTTTGAAGTTCCCGGAGAAGGCACTTCCAACGAATGGCTGGAACCCGTTAGCGACGAAGAATTCGATAAATTGGGAAAATAAAACGACAATAATAAGGCAAAATATGTTAAGAAATATAGACAGGAGAAAATTTTTTAAAAATTCGGCACTTTTGTGCGCACTAATGGGCGCAAACCCGTCGGTTTTTGCAAACCTGCCGAAAAATTCTGAAAAAGTAGGTTTCAATAGCCCGGATAGCCTTCCTTTAATAAAACGCCGCACACTTGGCACGGGGAAGGCGGCAATGGAAGTTTCCGCCATAGGGCTTGGCTGCATGGGAATGAGCCACGGGCACGGCCCCGCACGCGATAAAAAGGCCATGTTAAATCTGATAGCCGAGGCAGTAGATCTCGGGGTGGATTTTTTTGATACGGCGGAGGCGTATGGTCCGCATACAAACGAGGAACTTTTGGGAGAAGCGCTCTACCCGTATAGAGATCGCGTAAAAATAGGAAGTAAATTTGGGCTATATTATCCAAACGGCAAGCAGTTGGAGGACGCCCGTCCGGAGCGCATACGCGAAGCGCTCGATGCCTCTTTAAAACGCCTAAAAACCGACCATATAGACATCTATTACCAACACCGCATCGACAACAAAGTGCCGATTGAAGATGTTGCGGGAACTATGCGCGAACTTGCCGATGCGGGAAAAATTCTGCATTGGGGAATGAGCGAACCCAATATTGAAACAATACGCCGCGCGCACAAGGAATTTCCGATTACAGCCGTAGAGAATCAATATGCACTCACTTTCCGCTTGCACGAGAAAAATACCTTTCCCGTATTGGAAGAACTCGGCATAGGCCTTGTTGCATACAGTCCGCTCGACAGAGGATATCTGGGCGGCGATATGGACGCAAATACGCGTTTTGACCCCAAACTTGACATGCGTGCAAACTTTCCGCGCATGGAACCTTGGGCTATGGCAAAAAATAGGATTTTCATAGAACTGCTCGACAGGATAGGAAAGGCAAAGCGGGCAAGCTGCGCACAAGTTGCGCTCTCTTGGATTCTGCATCAAAAGCCGTGGATAGTCCCTATTCCCGAAACGACAAAACGCGCGCATCTATTGGAGAATCTTCGCGCGCCGAGCTTGGCTTTCACCAAGGAGGAAATAACAAGCATAAACTCGCTTTTAGCAAAAATGATTCCCGCAGGAGAACGCTACAAGCCCGGCAGCGATATGGCAAGAAGCGTTTACAACCTAATATAAGGACACATATGGCTGCGGAGATTCCGTATATTCAGAAAAGCTCGTCAAGATATAAAAGGAGCATATTCCAGCAACATTGCCAAAGATTGACAGATGCATGCGGGAAATACGCTCCCTCCCTACGGATAAGATTAAACAATTTAAGACTGCAAACTTTAACATTCGTAAAGAAAAATTCTAACGTAGCGCAATATAAGAATCGGACAAAATAAATATGTATTATTATAAAAATACAGTTTCAAAAACAGCGCGGCGTTTTTCTTGCACGGCAAAATCTGTAAAATTTAAGCATCTATAAATCAGAAGGAACATAGAATATGAAAACTCGAATATTGGGCAAAAACGGGCTAAAAGTTTCATCGGTCGGGCTTGGCTGCATGGGGTTTACCCAGAGCTATCCCCCATTCCCAGATAAGAACGAATCAATACGCGTAATGCGCAAAGCCTTTGAATTGGGAGTAAACTTCTTCGACACGGCAGAAGTATATAGTATGTACAAAAACGAAGAATTGGTGGGAGAAGCCTTGGAACCATTTCGCAAAGACGTAGTAATTGCCACAAAATTCGGATACGATATTGAAAATATGCGCCTTGATAAAAGCAACCGGCCTGTAAACTTGTGCAGCTCGCCTAAGTCAATTCGTAAATCCGTGGAGGGGTCTTTGCGCAGATTGCGGACAGACTACATCGACTTGTACTATCAACACAGGGTAGATCCCAACGTTCCGATAGAGGAAGTCGCCGAAACTGTCGGAGAATTAATAAAAGAAGGGAAAGTCCTACACTGGGGGTTATCCGAAGCGGCGGCGCCGACCATTTGTAGGGCGCATGCCGTATGCCCGTTGACGGCTGTCCAGAGCGAGTATTCAATGTGGTATAGAAGGGCTGAAAACGAATTGTTTCCGACTTTGAAGGAATTGGGCATAGGGTTTGTTGCATTCAGCCCTCTTGGGAAAGCTGTTTTAACCGGACGCTTTAACCAGAGCACAACTTTTGGCAGCGACGACTTCCGTTCAACAATCCCAAGATTTCAGGGAGAGAATTTTAAGCACAATATGGAGCTTGTTGATTATGTAAAAAACCTTGCGAAGTCCAAAGGGACAACCCCTGCCCGAATTGCCATCGGTTGGATACTTGCGCAGGAAGATTGGATTGTCCCGATACCGGGCACAAAGCGCATTGAACGCATAGAAGAAAATATCGGAGGAGAGAATGTTCAATTTTCATCGGAAGAACTTGCGGAGATTAAAGAGCATCTTGAGAGGATAAAGATAGAGGGAAGGCGCTATCCGGAAGAGCAGGAAAAATTGACGTATAAATAAAAGGTATAATAGAAAATTACTGCGCCCAACGCAACCCCGCATCTTGGCAGGTTCACCGCTGGCGACAATCAGATTTTCTTACAACTTGAACGGCAAGGTTTATTTGTTATCCGCATGAAAATTCGGTAAAAAAAACTTATGCAAAAAGGGCTTCCCAAAATTGGGAAGCCCTTTTTAGTTATTCATGAAAGAAAACTATTTTCTTCTGCGATAAACAACAAAGGCGAGCGCCAAAACCCCGAATACTGCCGCATAAATTGAGGGTTCCGGGATTGCAGAGCCAATGTGTATATTGCCCATTTCATAATCAGCAGCCCATTCGTTCCCTTTTGAATCAAACACAGTGAGATTGCTGCCGCTTTCCAATGCCGCAAGGACAACTGAGCTATCTGCAAAAACATTGTCAAAATTGAAATCGAACTCCTCGCCCGTCGCAAAGCTGCCGTTTTCAAATATAATTGAAATCGAGTTAAAATTGGTTTCCGCGATAAGAGAAACCTTCGCTGTTGATTCCACCAATAGCCTATCAACATCAAAAGAGTTAGCAAATTCAACATCGCTTGTCCCTTTTATTTCCACCACGTCGATTTCAGAAAGCTTTCCATTAAATGTTCCGGAGAATGAGTTGGAAGAATCCCCGAAAGTTAATTTTGAATCGCCTTCGACAGTGCCTCCATTCTGGCCGCCGCCATATATTGTTCCGCTAAAAGAAACATCTCCGGAGTCGCCGACAAAAATTATGTTTGAATCTCCCTTGACACTTGTAAGTTTTCCAGAGCCACCGGCATATATGTCGCCTCCGATAGTGCCTCCGGAAATTTTTACTTCTGCGGATTTTTCAATAACGCTTGAAGAGGTGTCGTCCAAGGCGAATCCCCCAGCGTAAATATTGCCTGAAATATTTGTTCCAGAAATTTCAATAGTGGAGCTTCCCTTTAGAGTCGCAGTCGCACCTGACGCCGCTGCGCTACCGCCATAAACATTTCCTTCTCCTTGGGAAGTCGAGCCGTAATAATTCACTATTTTCCCCCCCACAAGTTTTGTGGAAACATTTCCCTCAATCGTGCTATTTGCTCCGTTATACGCATAATCCCCGGCAAAAAGCATATTCACGGAAGCATTGTTTATTTCCGATGCAACTCCGCCTTTCAAAGTGGAAGATGCCTCATTAATTGCATAATTTCCGCCGATAAAAGTATAGATTTGCCCAGAGGAAATATTGGAATTTATATTGCCATTTACCACGGCATTGGCCTTTGTGTCTGCGCAGGATCCAGCATAAATATATGCGGGGGAAGTCCCATTTATATTTAAAGTAATATCTCCGTTTATGTTGGAAGATGAATTTTCACCATAAACATACGAACCGCCAGTGATTGACGAAGGCGTGCCGCCATTATAGGAAAAATCTGCGCCTTCTGCGGTCGTTATATTTATATTGCCGTTGATTGTCTCTTTGGCTCCGTCATGAACATAACCTCCACCGTTTAGAGAGTTTACATGGGCATTGTTTATTGTTACATTTGTTCCTCCGGAAATTGAAGAATTGCCTTCGCCCCCGCCCATTACCCAGTAGGCAGAAGCTCCGCCGTCGAGCGTGACATTTGTAGCGCCTTTTATTTCAGCACCGTCAAGGCCGCCGCCAGCAATCTGGTTTATATACACGCCGCCGTTTACATTGACGTTACTATCGCCTACCACAACGGTGTTTGCTCCCCAACTGCCGCCATAGACATTTCCAGACAATGTCCCGCCAGTAATATTAACTTGTGTAGAACCAACTGAAGAGGCCCCCTCACTCCCACCATAGACATTTTCTTTTATCTCACCACCGGAGATTGTAATTTTTGACAAGCCATCGACATTTGCGTAATAGCCGCCGCCCGCCACATATTTATTTACAGTGCCTCCAGAAATTTCAACTGTGGACGAATCAACAGAAACATTCTGAGTAGCCTGCTCGCTCCAATTGGCAGCGCCGCCATAAATAAAAGCAACAGATCCAGATTTCATCTGAACCGTAGTTCCGCCTAAAACTGTATTGAGCGACCCGTCCGCAGATTCACCGCCGCCTAAAACCGATCCGCCAACTGTTGAACCGTCTATGACTATCAAAGATCCGCCTTCAAGAGTGCCTTTTGATTGGGAAGTCCACGCGCCGCCGAATATGTTGCCGTCAACTACTCCTCCTGTAAATTCGAGCCTGGAGCCCCCCAAAGACTTCGTTTCGGAATTTGAACCAAGTGCCCAACCGCCGCCGTATGCACCCCATATATGGCCGCCGCTCATTGTAAGCGAAGATTGTCCTTCAACCTCATTGTATGCGTACGCTCCGCTATCGCTTTGAGCAGCGCCCCCAGCAACGGCATAAACCGCGTATCCGCCCGATATATTCACTGAAGAGTTTCCGCCTATTTTAGAAATTGACTGTGCGTCTTCCGTAGAATGTGCGAATCCCCCGCCGATTATAGTTGGGTCATACGGAGCAGAATCTGTTTTATAATCTATTGTACCGGAAATAATACTTGCCGAAGAGTTTCCATTCACAATGGCAGTAGCACCGTCTTTTGCATAAGACCCGCCGATAAGGATGCCATATACGGTTCCGCCATTTAATATTGCGGAAGAAGTTTCAAGCGTTGAGGAAGCGCCATTTCCGGAAGCCATGCTTCCTCCCCCTGCGACAGCCGCACCGTCCTCCTTTCCGCTTTCATTGGAGATGGAATCTACAATTTCACCATTAGAAATTTCAAGCTGTCCATCGCCAAATCTATATTCGCCATAGACGGAGAATGTAGAAGATACAATTAACGATATTCCAGTTAACAGAATATTTTTAGTATTCATATCTTAAAAAATTAAAAGGAATGCAGATAATCCATGCCATTATAATGTCAAGAATTTTTGTAAGATAGAAGAAAGGATTTAGATGCACATTTCACATTGTTAATTGGATTCAAAAAAAATATACGCTTCACTATTTTGCGATAGAAAGATATGCCAACAAATTTTTCTAAGAGTTAAGCAACAATCATAGTGGAATGATTCGAAAATTGCCTTATGAATAACAGTGGATATATATGTTTGTAGCACCTATTTAAGTAAAAAATTTGGCAGGGCGTAAAAAAAGGAGCATTGAAACATCTGTGATAAATTCCAATACTGTATTCAATTTACTGTCGAAATTGTGCGATAGGGGACAAAAGAATATAAAGAAAATAAAAGCAGTCTGCATTTACCTGAAAAAAGGATACAAAAGTATTGCAAGAAGATGCTTTCTAAATGCGAAGATTAAAGCCGACAAGTTCCATGCGATACGCTTAGTGCTTTATCATTTTACGGAATTTTGCAAGGATACGCAGTAAGATAAAGTGGAATAGGAAGCTTAATTATCCTTTGCGGGAAAGGAAAGAAAGGGGTTAACCGCACGAGCGGGAGCGCCTGAACCTATTTTTTAAAAAAAATCCGGCAATAAAGCTAGCGTACGAAATTAAAGAGAAGTTATGCGAGTTGCTAAACAGATAGAGTCAGGCGGCAAAGCAACGCAGTAAGAATATAAGGAGGTTATGATATACAAGCCGCCGACAGAGTTTTAAAAGTTGACAGAAACGATAGGCGAACGTTTTGCGCCAATAATCAGAATGTTGAGATTTACGAAAAATAACGGAATAACTGATGGGTTCTACCGCAAGATAAAGCTAATATACGCTTACGGCTATAAAAACTTTGAAAATTATAGATTAAGAGTCCTTGTCCAATAAGGCGTCTTCCACTAAGTCTCATCAACTTTGAGTTTGACCACACAACCTTTGGTGTTGACTCCTAATTTTTACTTACTTGAGAATTAAACTCAAATGTGTTGCAAAGTGTTGCAACTTTTAAAGAAAAAATACCGATTTTTGAGTTTGAATCCGGGAGAAGTGAGGACTTTTCAAGATAAAAAACGCATAAATCAAGCACTCCGAACGCACGCGCCGCGCATTGCCTGAAAGCGCGCAAAGCCTTTATTCAAGGGACAAAAACGCTCTTCGTCAAACTCAGTGGGATGAGGAAGAAAGAGGGGATAAGAGAAGAAGG
>ERZ824978.4118-NODE-4118-length-10004-cov-2.642175_pt1 | contig 10004 bp, 10 predicted proteins | sample MGYA00519860_ERZ824978 | MGnify/ENA primary metagenome ERZ824978 (study PRJEB31778, sample SAMEA3449184) | human gut metagenome | biome: human gut; feature: human-associated habitat; material: faeces | place: United Kingdom | collected 2010/2012 ... | reverse complement strand
ACAAGAACGCCCTCTGCAGACTGGCTGCAAAGGACGAAATATTTCCGCGGTACCACCTTTGTTCCTGCATATCATATATGCAGACACTCATTTATCGCAAAACTCAGAAGCAACCTTCGTAATACACATTCCTGCGAAGCTCTCAGCCTGTAGACTCCACTCTCTGTAAGGCGCCCTTATTACTACTCCTCTTCATCACCGTTTTTATTAATTTAATAAGGTGAGAAGCAACTCACCTATAGTATTAGTCTATATTATTTTTGTTAAAAGTCAAGCACAAATCACTGTTTCACACCTATGTTATCACAAAAATTCAGAGGAAGCGCATCGCTCCCTCTGGATACTGTTCATACTATCTGAAATTAACTCTACAGGTCATAATACTTCTCATACTCTGCCGATGACGGAATTGAATTGATATAGTCAGCTTCTTTCTGCTTGTTTTCTCTCCATATCTTAATCAGTTCAACAGGAAATACTCCGCCTGCTGTAAGGTAATCGTGGTCCTCGTCAAGTGCTGCAAGCGCTTCATCAAGAGTCTTTGGAAGTCCCTGTATCTTTGCCTTTTCCTCGTCTGTCAGATTATAAAGGTTGAAGTCATACGGTCCCCAGCCCTCTTTGACAGGGTCGATTTTATTCCTGATACCGTCAATACCCGCCATAAGTATTGCCGCATAGGCATAATACGGATTGCATGTGCCGTCAGGGTTTCTAAGCTCAAATCTCTTGTTTTCAGGAGATTTGGCATATGCCGGTATCCTTATAACCGAGCTTCTGTTGGCTGTGGCAAATCCTATTGTCACAGGAGCCTCAAATCCCGGAACAAGTCTTTTGTATGAATTTGTTGACGGGTCTGTGAATGCGCACAGAGAAGCCGCGTGCTTGAGAAGTCCTCCTATAAAGTACATGGCCGTATCGCTAAGCTGCGAGTAACCGTTCTTATCATAGAATAAAGGCTTGCCTTTTTTGAAAAGATGCATATGCACATGCATGCCGGAGCCAGCCTCGTTATATATAGGCTTTGGCATAAGCGTTGCTGTTTTGCCTGCCTGCGCAGCGGCATTCTTGATTACATACTTTGCAATCATTGTCTTGTCTGCCATATCAAGCATAGGTCCAAGCTCAACCTCGATTTCAACCTGTCCCGGTCCGCCTACCTCGTGATGGTGATATTTGACTCCAACGCCCCAGTCCTCTAAAAGCATACATATATGGCTTCTGAGTCCGTAGGTTGTATCGTGAGGAATGTCAACATGATATCCGCCCTTTACAGGTACCTGATACCCCATATTGTTGTCATACTCGCCTGAATTCCATTCCGCATATCTTGTATCAACCTCAAAACCCGCAGTCTGCGTCTTGGTTTCATAGCTTACTCTGTCAAACAGATAGAATTCAAATTCAGGTCCGATAATCATCTCGTCTGCTATGCCCTCTGATCTCATATACTCCTGCGCTGCAGCCGCAACGTTTCTCGGATACTGATCAAAAGGTCTGTTTTCGGGCAGATCTATAATCATTACATCGCCCATCATTGTAATTGTCGGTATATCCATAAACGGATCAATAACCGCTGTCGAAAGGTCCGGTATAAATACCATATCGGATTTCTCAACTGCCGCATATCCGTAATTGGAGCCGTCAAAGCCTATACCGTATTTCATTGTGTCCTCAGTAAGTCGTTTCCACGGGAATGCAAGATGACGCCATCTTCCGTTGATGTCAATCATTTTAAAATCGATCATTTCGATTTTGTTTTTTTCGCAGTATGCTCTTACATCTTTTACGCTTTTAAACATTTTTCCACCTTTTTTTCTTTAATTTATTTCATTGCTTCTGCAATTTTAAACGGAATTGCTGCGCATCTTTCTTCTGATATAGATGCAACCGACACTCTCAGGCCCTTTGCAAGAGGAACTATGAAAATACCCTCTTTTTCAAGCTTTCTGCTGATTTCATCAGGATTAGGGCAAGGTATTGATGCGAAGAAACCCGAGTCAAAAGGCACGATTTCAAGACCTGCCTCCTTTGCTGATTTTTCAAAGGCTCTGCCTCTTGCAACCAGCATATCTCTGTACTGTTTTCTTTCTTCGTTTACCCTGGCAAGCAGCTTCTCATCCTCATATATGTTAGCTATAACTTTCTGGGCTGCTCTTGTGCTGTTTGACCATGTAGCTCTTGCAGAGAATTCGCATACCTGCTTGAATTCAGCCGCAATTTCCGCTGTTTTTGCCATACATATCATAGCTCCGCATCTCATTCCGTAAAGTGTGAAAGTCTTTGATGCGCTGTAGCCAAGTACAGGAAGCACGTTTGCAGGAAGTTCCTCAAGCTTAGGCAGGAATTGTCTGTATTCCTCTTCATCACCTGCAAAATCTATATATGCAATATCAACAAACAGAGTTATTTTTTTGTCGCTGCCTGCTGATGAAAGTGTTTCGATTACTTTGTCCCAGTCGGAAAGTGTAAGCGAGTATCCTGTAGGGTTGTGAGCCGGTGTGTTGAGCAGTATAACAAGAGAGTCCTGCTTTGCAAGAAGTCCGTTTACCTTGGCGTCAAACGCCTCTTTGTTGAAGCCTCCCTCTTTGTTTAAAAGCTCATAGGTTTCAAGAGTTCTGCCCTGCTCCTGCGCTATGCTGTTGTAAGGCGCCCAGAACCAGTCTGCGGTAAGTACTGCATCTCCCGGCTTTGAATAGTTTGATACTGTGTTTCTGATTGAACCTGTGCCGCCCGGTGTTGCAACAGCTTCTGTAAAGCACTTTGGAACAAAGCTTCCGAAAGCTGCTTTCTGAATTGCTTTTTTGAATTCAGGAATTCCGCCTATAGGCGCATATTCCGCAAAATCCGTAGGGTTTAATTTTTTGAGTTCCTCAACAACTGATGACATTACGATTAAATCTCCCCTGTCATCAAGAAGCGCACCTATTGTAGCGTTAACTACGTTTTCCTTGCCCTTCTCTGCTATCATTGCCTTTGCTCTTGTGCTTATTCCGAATATTTTATCCTCTTTTGGAATTTTTCTTCCGTTTGCCTGTGCCATTATATATTCTGCCATCTCAATTCTCCTTTCATATGTGTAAATTGCTGTAAGCCTCGATTTTTAATGCTTGTATCTGGGTACAGTTACTACTTATTATATTCGAAACCACAATTTATTACAAGCATTGTCAGTATTAAATTTGTATATGGTGGCGATAATATTAACGGAGGTGAAAGCAATGAGACAAAAGGTCAGAAAAAAAGATAAGACTGCCATAGCACTTGTTCTGTGTTTCTGTGTAATCGCTTTAGCTTCGGTGTTTACGCTCAAGGCCAATATAAATAAGGTGCAGGCGCCTGCAGGTGAAGAGGTTGATGCATCAAAGCGTGTTGAGGAAACAGCAAAGACAAAACCGGAGGAAAGCGCTGCATCGTCACAAATTCCTGTAGTGGACAGCGGTCAGGCCAAAAAGAGTACATCACAGTCAGAAGCTGCGTATATCGCCCCTGCTGAGGGAAATATACTTAAAGGGTATTCCGGCAAGGGATTAGTTTACTCAAAAACACTGGATCAGTATATGGTTCATAAAGGCATAGACATCGGCGGCAAGCTTGACGCTCAGGTAAAGGCAGTCGCAGACGGCACTGTTACAAAGGTCTTTACCGATGACACAATGGGAATAACCATAGTTATCGACCACGGAAACGATATATGTACGGTCTATTCCAACCTTTCAACCGACAGTATGGTTGAAACCGGCGACACGGTAAAGCAGGGACAGGTTATATCGGGCATAGGCGATACGGCGCTGTTTGAATGCAGTGATGAGGCTCATCTGCATTTTGAGGTTTTAAAAAACGGCAGAAATATAAATCCGGAAAAGCTTGTAAAATTATAGGGTTTGCGCAGGCAGGGCTTTTGAAAATATCAGACGCCCTGTTTTTTTGCATTTAAAGTCTGTTTGTGCTATCATATTGTTATTATTTTAAACCACGAGGTGCTTTATGCAGATATCAAGCAGATTTACAATTGCAGTTCACATACTCATATGTATAGAAACATTCAAAGAGGATTACAAGATTACAAGCGATTTCCTCGCTTCAAGCGTAAACGTCAATCCCGTAGTAATACGCAGGCTGCTCCAGCAGCTCAAAAAAGCGGGCATTATAAATGTTAAAAGAGGCAGCGGAGGCGCATATATAGAAAAGCCTCTTGATGAGATTACCCTGCTTGATGTCTACAATGCAGTCGAATGTATAGACAACGGAAATCTGTTTCATTTTCACGAAAATCCAAACAGCAGATGCCCTGTCGGCAGAAATATCCACTCTGTTTTAGACAGGCGGCTTGACAGTATCCAGCAGGCAATGGAGCGTGAAATGAGCTCGGTGACATTACAGGATATTGCAGACGATACGGACAGACTTATAAATATGTAGCTTTAGCCCGCATACTGACAGAACACAGTATGCGGAAATTTTTTTAAATTTTTTCGTTGTAACTATTGACATTACAACAAGACAGATATATACTCGTTGTATCAATTTAAGTTACAACAAATTTTCAGGAGGTATATATTATGGCTAACTTCAATAAGACAAACGTTGCAGACGGCGCAAGAACAGAGCTTCACGATATTCTTAATCTGACAGGAGCTGAAATCAGCATCAACAATCTGCCGGCAGGCGCAGGAGTTCCGTTCGTTCACTCGCACAAAACAAACGAAGAAATCTACGCAGTGCTTTCAGGCAGAGGCAAGGCAGTTATAGACGGTGAAACAGTAGAGCTTGCCGCAGGCGACTGGCTTCGCATCTCCCCTGCCTGCAAAAGACAGTTTTCCGCTGCAGATGACTCGGCTATAAGCTTTGCATGTATTCAGGTCAAGGAAAACTCCCTTGGCGGCTATACCGCAGATGATGCCGTAATACACGAATAGTCTGTGTCAGGCAGTCGCATAACAGACAGCTTCGTCTAAACGCCCCGGCAGCCCGGGGTTTTTTTAATTATTCCGATATGATATAATCGGCATATAACAATGCAAAGGAACGAAATTTTATGACACGTATCGGAATAATAGAAGATGACAGGCTGCTTAACGAGGCTCTGTGCACATACCTTGAAACACTGGGATACATTACCGACAGCGCTTTTTCTTTTGAAGAGGGTATGGCTCTTGCAGATAAACACCCCGATCTGCTGCTGGCAGACATAGGGCTTGCAGACGGCAGCGGCATTGAAATATGCCGCATGGTGCGCGGTAAGACTCCTGTCATATTTCTTACCGCAAAGGACGGCGAGGAGGATATGCTCAGGGCTTTCGGCTACGGCGCAGATGATTATCTTGTAAAACCGTTTCCCATGCCTGTGCTTGCGGCTCACATTCAGGCAGTGCTGCGAAGAACCGGCGGTAGCAGGAATGAACTGCACTACCTGGATATGTATATCGACTATGATAAAAAACAGGTACAGCTTGCAGGAAGCCCTGTAAAACTTACACCGCGGGAATATCAGCTTCTGGAGCTGCTTTCGCAAAACCGCGGCAGAGTCGTAACAAAAGATATGATTTTAGAAAAGGTATGGGACTCCCGCGGCGTTTTTGTAGACGACAATACAGTAAACGTCACCCTTAACAGACTCAAAAAGAAAATAGAGCCTGACCCTTCTCACCCGCTCTACATCAGAAATATATTCGGGCTGGGATACACCTTTGGAGAATAGCCATGAAAAACAGCAGAAAAGAAATGGAGAATATATCTCTTGCTCTTGAAAAGATACTAAACGGAGAAGTTCTTGAACCTCCTGCGGAATACACAGACACCCTGCCCTCAAAAATCACTCACCAGCTTTTCCGGCTTGATGAAATGCTCAGGGCAAGAGAAAAGCAGGCTGCTCTTGAGCACAGTCAGATAAAAGAACTTATCGCAGAAATAGCTCACCAGATGAGAATGCCTCTTGCCAATCTCGAAAGCTATACGGAACTTCTGTCGGGCGCTCTTGAAAATGATGCGCAGCGTCACTATCTTGAAGCTGTCTGCAAATCGGAGCAGCAGCTTAAATTCCTGACAGAAAGCTTTATAAAAACGGCGCGGCTTGAAAACAGAATTATACAGATAAAAAAAGAAAGCGTTTCTCTTAGAGATACAATTCTAAAAAGCATTCTTACGGCAAGCAGAGCCGCAGAGGCAAAGCATATAGACATAAGGCTGGAGGCTCTGCCTGAAATATCCGCGCCTCACGATGCAGGCTGGCTCGGAGAGGCCATATATAACCTTATTGACAACAGCATTAAATATTCACCGGAAAATTCTGCAATAGCTATCAAAGCCGCCGCAGATGAGATGTATGTCAGAATAGTCGTATCGGACTTTGGCGCAGGAATATCCGAAGATGAGGAGAGCCGTATTTTCAAAAGGTTTTACAGAGGGAAAAACACAAGCGGCCAGCCCGGCTTTGGCCTGGGCCTGTATATATCAAGACAGATTGTGATGCTGCACGGCGGTTTTATGAAAGCGCGCCGAAAAGAAAACGGACTTGATATGTATATTTTTCTTCCTGTTTCTTAAAATGTAAGCAGATTGTAATAACTCCCTGCTAGAATTTTATTCAAAACAGAAATCATCAGAAAAGGGAGTAAATTATTATGAATATATTAACAACAGAAAATCTCAAAAAAATATATGAAACTCCATCAGGCAAAGTCTATGCTCTTGACGGAGTTTCTGTTTCTGTATCAGAAGGTGAATTTATAGCAGTTGTCGGCTCCTCCGGCAGCGGCAAGACAACCTTTCTCAATATGATAGGCGGACTTGACCGGCCTACAGCAGGGCAGGTTCAAATACGAAGCAAGCCGCTTGGCAACCTATCCTCAGAGGAGCTTACCGTATTTCGCAGAAGAAACATAGGGTTCGTATTTCAGAACTACAACCTGCTTCCATATTTAAATGTATGGGAAAACATCACCCTGCCGCTTCGCCTTGACGGCGTTTCGGCAGACGAGCCTTTTATCGCCGAAATAATTAAAAGTCTGGGACTTGAGGATAAAACCTGCAATATGCCGTATATGCTTTCGGGCGGTCAGCAGCAGCGTGTTGCAATCGCAAGGGCGCTATCCACAAAGCCGGCAATCATACTTGCCGACGAGCCTACGGGAAATCTTGACTCAATAACGGGTATGGAGGTTATAGGGCTTCTTAAAACCTGCGCCGTAAAATATCATCAGACCATTGTGGTGGTTACTCACAACGAGGAAATCGCCCAGATGGCAGACAGGATTATCCGCATAGAGGACGGAAAGGTCACAGGTGGCGCTGATGAGAAATAACAACAGGGAAGTTATAAAAATGATTGCGGCAAGGCAGTACCAAAGCAACAGAGGCAGAAACACCATACTGATTGCCGCAACCGCTCTTGCCGTTGTAATGATATTCTGCATATTCAGCATTACCTCAGGAAAAATAAATGCGGACTATCTGCTGTATATGCGAAGCTCCGGTACTGCTGCAAGCACAACTCTTGAACAGGCTGACGAAAAGCAGTATGAGCAGATAAAAAATCTGCCGTATATAAAGGAGGTCGGAAAGGAAACGGCTTTTGGAGTATCAGACAAATTCCTCTGTTCCGTGCTTGACAAAAGCGCATGGGAAAACATACAGGTGCCCGCATATACGGATATCTGCGGAGTTTATCCTGAAAAGGCAGATGATATAATGATGTCTGTGAGGGCACTTGAGGCCATAGGGATTAAAGCCCCCAAACTTGGAATGAAAATCACCTGCCCCATATATTTTGACGAGGGCGTATCAAAGGAGCAGACCTTTTATCTGTGCGGCTATTTTACCGAGTATGTTGACCCTGTGCTGAGTATGCCTCCGGCATATTTTTCACAAAAGTATCTTGACACGCTTACCACAAACATCGACGACTGCACCACCCTGCTGATAATGCAGGAGGACAGTATTTCAGGTGAGTCTGTGGTAGAAATGCTTTATAACGATGTTACAATGCGTGATGACAGTCAGCAGTTCTTCGGCGGCAATCCCATGAATATGCAGGCAGTAACCGAGCTTGCTGGAGGCTATGATCTGGCATATATTATGGCTGCTGTCATATTTATATCTGCCCTCCTCCTCATTTTCAATGTGCTGCACATATCCTTAGGACATGATGTCCGCCAGTACGGACTGCTGGTGACTATGGGAACCACAAAAAAGCAGCTTTACAGAATTGTTTTCAGGCAAACGGGAAAGGCAACTGTAATCGGCTGCGCCATCGGAGCTGCTGCCGGGCTTGTTATAACCCTTGTAATACTGCCGGGGGTTCTGTCGGATATGTATCTTCACGGGCTCGGCAGCGCCTCTGCAATGATATCCTTTAATCCGTATATACTGATATTGTCTCTGGCCTCCGGGGCTTTAGCCGGCTTTTTAAGCTCCGCCCTTGCCATCAGAAAGCTTGCAGGAATATCGCCTGTCCAGTCAGTAAAATATACTGAAAAGGTACACAGTCACACAACCCGCAGCACCGGAGCAGGCAGATTTGATATTATAAATATGTCGTGGAAAAACATTTTCAGGTTTCGCGGCAGGTTCTGGCTTACGGTTATATCACTGACTCTAGGCCTTGGCATCTCTGTGACGGCGATTGCTGTTTCCCACGGTATTGACACCACAAATCAGATATCCTATGAGCATCACGATTTTCAGATTATGAGTATGAAAGATACCCTGACAATGGATCAGTACAGCAAAGAATACAGATTTTTCCCTGAGGATATGGCAGAGAGAATGACTAAAATAAGCGGAGTTGAAAAGGTAATCAAAACCACCGGCGGCTACGGCAGTATTTCAAAAAAATCAAAGCCTTTCGAACTTCGTTTCAGTGACGAAGACAATGGCAAGTCTTATTTTGTTGTACAGGAGGTAAGCAAAGCTTATCTTGCAGAACTTAAAGCCTTTGCCGAAAAAGAAAATCTGTATATAGACACCGACCCTGTACTAAAGGGGACCGGCGCTTTAATGCTCCATTACAATGTGCTCTCCAAAGTCGAAACGGAAAAAAGCAGAGAGTATGTGGGACTGCCTTTTACGGTATACGATACTGACGGCAGCAGGACCTGTGAAATGACATTCTGCGGGTATCTGAACTTCAAGAAAAACGGACTTCCAAAGCTGGAGACGACTTGGAACGGCAGGAATATCATATATCTGCTTGCTACAGATGAAGGCATCCGAAATATGAATATAGATACGGGCATATTCCTGATTAATCTTGATGTTAATGAAGATAAAGAGCCGGCAGTGAAAAACACATTAAATCATATGGTGGAGCAGTACAATTCGCAGTTCACATCAGGCAGATCCTACGGAGGAATTGTTACGGACTCCCGTATCCTTTCACTTACCGCCAAATCCGATCTGCTGGCCGCTGCAAAGGATTATATAAACTCCAGCCGTATAATTATGGCATCACTTTGCATAATGCTTCTTTTTATGGGACTTATCAATTTTGTAAATGTCACAGCCACAGGACTTGTGCTGCGCAAAAAGGAATTTGCCGTAATGGAGAGCATAGGCATGAGCAAAGGTCAGCTAAAAAAGATGATTTTAAGCGAAGGGCTTCTGTACAGCATTTTTGTCATACTTATGACTGCCGTTTCCGGAAGTATTATATGGTATATCACCTGCCACGTTATAAAATCAAGGCTGGCATATTTCAGATACTACTTCCCTTATATCGAATTTCTTGCGGCCTCTCTGCTGCTGATACTGATATGTATAATCATATCTCACATCGCATTTAAAAGATGTACAGCAGACAGCATTACAGACAGGCTCAAGAGCTTTACAGATTAACACAAAAGCTGTTTCTATAGAGACTTCCTCACTGTAGAAACAGCTTTTTCATTCCGCTTCACTTTATTTCATTCTCCAGCCTGAGCTTCAGCTCCTGCTTTTGAAGTCTGCTTTTTTCGATAATAACATAGCAGGCGGATACAATAACTATCAGCCCGCCTGCAATCTGCATA
>ERZ824978.4112-NODE-4112-length-10016-cov-3.536492_pt1 | contig 10016 bp, 8 predicted proteins | sample MGYA00519860_ERZ824978 | MGnify/ENA primary metagenome ERZ824978 (study PRJEB31778, sample SAMEA3449184) | human gut metagenome | biome: human gut; feature: human-associated habitat; material: faeces | place: United Kingdom | collected 2010/2012 ... | reverse complement strand
TATAACATCTTCTGCAGCGATTGAAGAGGACTTGGTAACAGATATAGATAAAAGTGGTCAATTTGCTTGTACTGGTGGAATTGAGGTAGCAGGAGTTAGAATAAAATGTTGGAGATATTATAGACCACATGGAGCTGAGAGCTTAAGACAGGCATTAATGAATTCATGTAACCCAGTATTTATAGGATTGGGACAAAAAATGGGAGTTACAAAATATTATAGTTATCTAAGAAGATTTGGATTATTAACCACAACAGGTGTAGACTTGCCAGGAGAAGCAGGAAGTATATTTTTGGCGGAAAATAAAGCTGGTCCAGTAGAATTAGCGACAATAAGTTTTGGTCAAAGATTTGAAATAACACCATTACAATTAGTAACAGCAGTATCTGCAATTGCAAATGGTGGAGATTTAGTACAGCCAAGAGTTGTTAAGCAAATTGTGGATAGTAAAACTGGTGAAAAAAGAGATGTTGAAGTAAAGAAAAAAGGCAATGCAATATCAAAGGAAACTTCAGAAAAGGTATTGAGTATGATGGAATCAGTAGTTGCTGAAGGAACTGGTAAAAATGCTAAGGTTGCTGGTTATAGAATAGGTGGAAAAACTGGAACTTCAGAAGATGGCGTTAATACAGGTAAATATGTTACATCTTTTATTGGTGTTGCTCCAATTGATAATCCTCAGTTGGTAATGCTTATAACTTTATATAATCCAACAGGAGAGGGAGGACACCAAGGAGGTGGTGTTGCAGCACCTCTTGCTGGGCAAATTTTTAGGGAGATTTTGCCTTATATGGAAATTAATCAAGGTAATGCTGATGAGGTTGAACAGGTAGAGCAAGTGGTAGCTCCTGATATTGTTGGTAAAAGTGTTGCTGAGGCAGAGAAATTGATTAAGGAGAATGGATTGGAGTTGCTTTTGGAGAGTGAGGTAGAAGATACGGAGGCTTTGGTTAAGGAACAAGTTCCTAGTGCGGGGATTATGGTGAAGAAGGGGAGCAAGGTTTTTGCGAAATGAGTGAAAAAAATGTTTAAAAAGTCTATACAAATGTGTGATTTAGTTATATAATGTAGGAAAATTATGGGCAAGATTTTGGCTATAAGACGTATTAGTTTGAAAGGATGATTCTAAATGGAATTAAAGAAAGTTTTATTAGGAATTGAAGGAATTAAGGCTAGAGGTAATCTAGACTTAGATATTGTAGGAATTGAAAAAAATTCTAAAGAAGTTAAGAAAGGGTATATGTTTATTGCTATCAAAGGTTTTTCTGTTGATGGACATCAGTTTGTTGAGAGTGCTATTGAAAATGGTGCTATTGCAGTTATGGTGGAAGAAGGTTGTGATTTAAAAGCTCTTAAGATACCAGAGGATGTAACTGTTCTTATGGTTAAAGATACAAGAGAGGCTTTGGCTATTTGTTCTGCTAATTTTTATGGTAATCCATCAAGAAAAATGAAGTTGATTGGTGTTACTGGAACAAAGGGTAAGACTACAACTACTTTTATGATTAAGGAAATTTTACAAAGATCTGGTAAAAAAGTTGGTTTGATAGGAACTATTGCAACATATATTAATGATAAGAAGATAAAAGATAGTGATAGAACTACTCCAGAGAGTTTAGAGTTACAACAAATTTTTAAAATGATGCTTGATGAAGGTGTTGAGGTTGTTGTAATGGAGGTTTCTTCACAAAGTTTGAAATTACATAGAGTAGATGCTTGTGATTTTGATTTAGTATTATTCACAAATTTTTCAGAGGATCATATCAGCGAAAAAGAACATCCAGATATGCAAGATTATTTTAATTCAAAATTAAAATTATTTAAAATGTGTAAAAATGGAATTGTTAATGTTGATGATTTACATGGAGCTAAAATACCAGGATTATTCCCTGAAAGTAATATAGTAACATATGGTATTGATAATTTTGCAAATGTACTTGCAAAAGATATAACAATAACAAATTCATATGTTGATTTTAAAGTAAGAATAACAGATAGAAATGAAAGAATAAAAACTGGAATACCAGGAAGATTTAGTGTATATAATTCATTAGCAGCTATCTGTGTTGCACAAAAATTTGGAGTTTCTCCAGAAATAATAAAAGAGGCTTTATTAGAAGTAAGAGTACCAGGTAGATCAGAGTTAGTTGATAATAAAAAAGAACTAACAATTATGATAGATTATGCACATTCTCCAGAAAGTTTGCAAAATATATTACAAGCAACAAAAAGTTATACAAGAGGAAGAGTAATTAGTGTATTTGGTTGTGGTGGAGATAGAGATAAAGGAAAAAGACCAATAATGGGTGAAATCTCAGGTAAAATAGCAGATTATACAATTATTACATCAGATAACCCAAGAACAGAAAAACCAGAAGATATAGTTGAACAAATTGAAACTGGTATAAAGAAAACAAAAGGAAAATATGAAGTTGTAGTAGATAGAGTTGAAGCTATCGAAAAAGCGATTAAAATGGCTAATAAAAAAGATATAATAATATTAGCAGGAAAAGGTCATGAACCATATCAAGAAATAAATGGTGTAAAGCATCCATTTGATGAAAGAATTATTGTAAGAGAAATAATTGATAAATTAGATAATAAATAAAAAAACGGAATAATAAAAATAGAAAGGTTTGATAAAATTGGATTTTGAGATAAAAATATTACTTATAACTTTTGCAATCTCAGTAATTTGTGGAATAATAACAATACCAATATTAAAAAAATTAAAAATAGGTCAAATAGAAAGAGATGATGGACCAGCATCCCATTTAAAGAAACAAGGAACACCAACAATGGGAGGAATAATAATGATAGTTGCAATAATTATTGCAACTGTTGGAGCTTGTATATTCTTTTCAGTAACAAATAATCAAGAATTGATTAAAAGATTAATTCCATTATTAATAATAACAATAGCATTTGGAATGATTGGTTTTATAGATGATTTTAAAAAACTAGTTTTAAAAAATACAGATGGATTAAAACCAAAATATAAAATGTTAGGATTACTAATTATAGCAGTTATATATGTATTGTTTTTGGTTTATGGATTTAAATTAGGAACAGATACATATATTCCAATATTTAAAATATATATTAATATACCAGTATTTTTATACATACCACTAGCAGTATTGGTAATACTTTCTACTACAAATGCAATTAATTTAACAGATGGAGTTGATGGATTAGCATCAAGTGTTTCTTGTTTAATTGTAACATGCTTGACAGTAATAGGAATTAGTAACCAAATGTATGAAGTTTCAATATTTGGAAGTATAGTAATTGGTGCGACTTTAGGATTTTTAATATTTAATTTACACCCAGCAAAAGTATTTATGGGAGATACAGGGTCACTTATGTTAGGTGGAGTAATTTCATCAATTGCATTATATTTAAAAATGCCATTATTATTAGTATTAATAGCAATAATACCAGTATTAGAAGCATTATCAGATATAATTCAAGTAATGTATTATAAAAAAACAGGAAAAAGAGTATTCAAAATGGCACCATTGCACCATCATTTTGAATTATCAGGATGGAAAGAAAATAAAATAGTTGTAGTATTTTCTTTAATAACATTAATTGCCTGTGCAGTAGGATTAAAAATAATATAATACAAAAGTAAAAAAACTCGTTAGGAGGATTTTAAATGGCAAAAAAGAAAAAAGAAAAAAGTTTTTCAAGTTTCTTAAATAATCCAATAGATTTTACATTAGTAATAACCATTCTATTTCTTTTGGGAATAGGCTTAGTTATGGTGCTTTCAGCAAGTTCACCATCAGCTCTTTCTGAAAGTGGAAATAGTTATTCATATTTTTCAAAACAATTGCTTTTTGCAATTTTAGGATTATTAGCAATGGTATTTATATCAAAAATAGATTATAGATTTTATCAAAAATTTTATAAACATGCATGGATTCTTTCTGTTATTTTATTAATAGCAGTAAAATTAATGGGAACAGAAGTAAATGGAGCAAAAAGATGGATTTCTATAACAAAAACACTTTCATTCCAACCATCAGAAGTTGTAAAATTTTTAATGATAATATTCTATGCAGCAATTTTGGTAAAAGATAGAGATGAATTAAAATTATATGGAAAAGGTTTTATAAAACATTTTCTATATTTAGTTCCAATAATTGGACTACTAATATTGGAACCACATCTTAGTGCATCAATGGTTATAATTGGAATTGTTAGTATTATGATGATTGTTGCAGGATGCAAATTTAAACATTTTGTACTTACAGGATTAGGAGCTGGATCACCGCTTTTATTTGCAGCTATAGCATTTTCACCATATAGACTAGAGAGATTTGTAACATTCTTAGACCCTTGGAAAGATGCAACAGATAGTGGTTGGCAAGTTATCCAAAGTTTATATGCAATTGGTTCAGGAGGACTATTTGGAGTAGGGCTAGGAGATAGTAAACAAAAATATTTATACATACCAGAACCACACAATGATTTTATATTCTCAATATTAGCAGAAGAATTAGGATTTTTTGGATGTGCAGTGGTTTTAATATTATTTGCAATATTCATTTGGAGAGGAATTTTAATTGCAATGAAAGCACCAGATATGTTTGGTAGCTTACTTGCAACAGGAATTACAGCTTTAGTTGCAATACAAGTTATCATAAATGTAGCTGTTGTTACATCATCAATGCCTGCAACAGGTATGCCTTTACCATTTTTTAGTTACCGGTGGAACGGCACTATTTATATTACTGTGTGAGATGGGAGTATTATTAAATATTTCAAGGGCAGGAGCAAAATAAAAAAATATAATTTAAAGCATTAAAAAGGAGATTATTATTATGAGAGTAATAATTGCAGCAGCAGGAACAGCAGGTCATATTAATCCAGGTCTTGCAATTGCAAATAAAATAAAAGAAGAAGAAAAAGATTCAAAAATAATATTTGTAGGAACTACAAGAGGATTAGAAAATGATTTAGTTCCTAGAGCAGGCTATGAATTAAAAACAATTGATGCATATGGTTTAAGCAAGAAAATATCAATAGAAAATATAAAAAAAATGTATAAAACACTAAAAGGCTATGGAGAAGCAAAGAAAATAATAAAAGAATTTAAACCAGATATAGTAATAGGTACAGGAGGGTATATATGTGGTGCAACAATTTCGGCAGCACATAGTTTAAAAATACCAACTTTATTACATGAAAGCAATGCTTTTCCAGGTAAAGCAGTAAAAATGTTAGCAAACAAAACAGATACAATATTAGTATCTTTCGAAGATGCAAGAAGTAGAATAAAAAATGCAAAAAATATTGTTTATACTGGAACACCTGTAAAAATAAGAAAAAAAGAGTATGGAATAAATGAAAAAAATTCAATAATAAAAAGTGCTGGACTAAATGAAACAAAACCAATAGTGTTAATATTTGGAGGAAGTCAAGGGGCGCAAAAAATAAATGATGCAATTTTAGGAATATTAAAAAATAAATTAAACAAAAATTATCAAATTATTTGGGCAACAGGTCCAAAACAATATGATAGAATAAAAGAAATTTTAGAAGAAAATAATGTATATATAAATCATTTAGAAAATGCAAAGATTGTACCATATATTTATAATATGGAAGAAATGATGAATGTATCAGACTTAATCGTTGCTAGAAGTGGGGCAATGACAATAACAGAAATTTCAAATTTAGGAAAAGCATCAATATTAATACCATTACCAAATGTTAGTGGTGACCACCAATTACATAATGCTAAAGTATTAGAAAATATAGGTGGTGCAAGAATAATTTTAAACAATGAATTAAATTATGAAAATTTAAATTCAAATATAGAAGAAATTATATTAAACAAAAATACAATAGAAACAATGTCAAAAAATGCATTAAAAGTTTCAACTTCAAATGTTGAAGATAAAATTTTTGCAGAAATAAAGAAAATTGTTAGGGAGTAAAAAGGATGTTTAAAAAAGTAAAAGCAAGAACAATAATATTTGCATTAATTATAGGGATTGTAGTTGTAGGAATATTAGGTGGATTTTATTTAAGTATGATAAAAGAAATAATACAAATGTCAAATGGAAATGTTGTTGATATTATAAACCAAGCTAATATAATAAAAAAACAAACAGAAATATCAATTTTAGTGGCAATAGGAGTATTAATAATATTTGCATTAATTATTTCTAAAGTATTATCAAAATATGTAATTTATCCAAAAAACAAATTTATAAAAAGTGATGAAAAAACAGAATTAAAAGATAAATTAAGTGAAGTCTCAACAAAGAAAAATCAAATAGAAACAATTCTTTTGCATATGACAGATGGAATAATAGCATTTAATATGTCTGGAGAAATTATCTTAATAAATCCAGCTGCAAAGAAATTTTTAAGTATAAGCCCAGAAGATAATACTTTTAATGACATATTTAAAAAATTCGAAATAGATATTAATATGGAAAAAATAATATACTTGGAAAGTTGGACATCAACAGAAAAAAGATTCCAAGTTGATGATAGATATGTTAAAGTATTTTTTGCACCATTTAAAAATGAAGAAGATAGACCAGATGGTGTAATTGCAGTAATTCAAGATATAACAGAACACGTAAAACTAGATAATATGCAAAAAGAATTAGTTGCAGATGTATCTCATGAATTAAAAACACCAATTACATCAATTATGGGTTATGCAGATACTTTACTAGAAGGCGGCTATGATGAAGAAACACAACAAAAATTCTTGAATGTAATAGCCTCAGAATCAAGAAGAATGGCAAGACTAGTAACAGATTTATTAACACTTTCTAGATATGATAGTAATAAAAAGAAAACTCAAAAAGAAGCTTTTGATTTAGGGGAACTAGTAAAAAAATGTCAAGAAAAATTGGCAATAGAAATAAAAAAGAAAAATCATACTGTAAATTGTTTTGTTACAGCAGATGTACCTTTAGTTTATGCTGATAAGGATGACATTGAGAGAGTTGTTTTAAATATAATGACAAATAGTATAAAATATACTCAAGATGGCGGAGAGATAAAGATTTATGTAGGGTTTGTTTATAATGATGCTTATATCAAGATTTTTGATAATGGTATTGGTATTCCTGAGGAAGATTTGTCTAGAATTTTTGAGAGATTTTATAGGGTTGATAAGGCTCGTACTAGAGAGATGGGAGGAACTGGTTTAGGTCTTTCTATTGCTAAAGAGATTTTGGATAAGAATGGTGGTAGTATTGATATTAAGAGTAAGGTTGGAGAAGGAACTGAGGTTGTGATTAGGATTCCAACTAAGCAGTGATTTTGATACGTGATTCCTCAGAGCGAGTATATATATAATATTTAAAATTTCCGTTCTCCAAGGCGTTTGGGGATACGGAGGATTCATAGAGTTGATACGTACTATGGTCGGTTGTATGATTGATTTTGTAGGTCGAACTCGATTTTAAATATTATATATATACTCGCTCTTTGAATGAGGGATGTTTTTTTTCTTTTAAAAAGTTTGTCTTTTTAATACTTAGAGTTGAAAGAGATTGAAGGCAATTTGTCGAATTTTGCGATGAAAAGTTCTTTACAAATGTTAAATGTTGTAGTATTATAATAACAGATTTGAATCAATCTATTTTTTAAATCATAAAAAGTTTTTTCGAAAAAACAAATTTCCAAACAAAAAAATTTAATAAGAGGTGGTGAAGTTTATGCATGATTAGCTATACCAAAAGATTTGTTAATGTTATTAGTTTGATAATAACAATAGTAATATATTTTTTTGTCACAAATGTGAGTATTAATTTTTGTCCACAGTCTATCTTTAATATGTTTAAGAAAAGTGTAGTACAAGTTGAATTAAATTCTAATAGTGTTAATTTAAATTCTGATAATGGTATAGATGAAAAAATAGAAATTCAAAATGATTACCCTAAAAATCAAATTGTAACAAATGAAGTTATAGAAGATACAAAAGCGGTTAATTGGAAAATTTTGATTCCAGCTATAGCATTAGAGGCAGAGATATCTGAAGGCACAAGTAAAGAAATTATGGATAAGTATGTCGGTCATTTTGAAGAGACATCTAAAAGTGTAGGGAATGTAGGACTTGCGGCACATAATAGAGGATATAATGTTAATTATTTTGCTAATTTGAAAAAATTAAAAGAAGGAGATAAGATAATTTATAAATGCTATGGTTTTGAAAGAACATATGTAGTGACCAAGAATCTTATTATAACAGATGAGGATTGGAGCTATTTAGAAAGAACAGAAAAAAATACAATCACATTAATTACGTGTGTAGAAAATGAGCCAATGTACAGAAGATGTATACGAGGAGAGGAAATATAAAGGAGGCATGGAAAATAAAGAAATTTAGAGGATTAAAAAATATTAAAAAATTTTTTGCAATGTTTGTTAGTTTTAGTTTGTTAAATATAATTACTATTTTTAGTACAGTTCAAGCTGTTGATATAAGTTCAGCAAATATAGTGTCTGGAGGAGAATGTGGCAATTTATTAAAATATAAAGGTAATGTGGTTTTAGTTCATTATGTTGAATATAAAAAAGATGGAGTTAGCTATCCTGCATATTGTTTAGATAAAACAAAACCACGGAGTGACCGATGGATTTTCATATTTTGTATCTGTAAATGAGGCAATAACAGATGTTAATTTATGGAGAATTATAATTAATGGTTATCCATATAAATCTATTCAAGAATTAGGATGTAATAATAAACAAGAAGCATTTACAGCTACAAAACAAGCAATATATTGTTATATACATGGAAACAATCCAAATGATTATCAAGCAATAGGAGAAGCTGGTCAAAGAACTTTAAATGCTTTAAATAAAATATTGAGTGATGCAAAAAATAGTAATGAAACACAGATATCTAATAATATAAAAATAAACATAGAAGCAGATACATTTAAAGTAGATAATATAAACAAAGAATGTGTATCAAAAATATATTCTATAAAAGCAGGAACAACAATAACAAACTACAAAGTTAATTTATCAGCAACAAAAGGTCAATTACCAGAAGAGATAAAAATAACAGATTTAAATAATAATGAAAAACAAGAATTTTCCCAAAATGAAAAATTTAAGATTTTAATACCAATTAAAAATCTAAAAAATAATGGAAGTTTTAATATTAAGATTGAAACGAAAATAAAAAATAAACCAGTATTATATGGAAAAGCACCAGATAGCACTTATCAGGATTACGCTTTAACAGCAGCAACTTATGAAGATGCAACAGGAAAAACAGAAGACGATTTTTATAAAAATGAAACAAAAATAAAAATAATAAAACAAGACAAAGATACTAAAGAAAAATTAGAAGGAGTAGAATTCAATCTTTTAGACAAAGATAAAAATGTGTTATATGCAAATTTAAAAACTAATAAAAATGGAGAGGTTGAAGTTTCAAATTTACTTCCTGGAAAATATTATATAAAAGAAACTAATGCAAAAGATGGATATGTTATTAGTGATGATTTAGTTGAGATTAATGTAGAATTTAATCAAAATATAATTGTTACAATTAACAATAAATTTAAAGAAAAAACTGAAGTTAAAATAGAACATAAGGAAGAAACGGCAACCATAGAAAGTTCTAAAAATAGTACAAGTGAAAAAACGATAGTTAATATGGAAACTGAGTTGAAAGAAACTCATAAAAAATTACCTGTTACAGGTATGTAGATAATTGTGTATGTAAATATTTTTGTAGATAATCTTTATAGTAAATATTTTTATATTAAATTTATAATTTTTTTAGAATTGGTCAATATTTGATTTGATGATTAATTATATTATTATAAAGCTCATAATCTAAGGTAGGTTATGGGCTTTTTATTATTTTATAGAAAATTATATTGAAAAAAAAATAAAAAACAATTATAATTAATCTAGTTTAACACGAAAGGAAAAAGTAATATGAAAAAAAGAATTATAATAATAACAATGGTTTTAATAGTAATAGTATTATTAGCAGGATTTATAGCATATGAGAA
>ERZ824978.4107-NODE-4107-length-10027-cov-6.055255_pt1 | contig 10027 bp, 8 predicted proteins | sample MGYA00519860_ERZ824978 | MGnify/ENA primary metagenome ERZ824978 (study PRJEB31778, sample SAMEA3449184) | human gut metagenome | biome: human gut; feature: human-associated habitat; material: faeces | place: United Kingdom | collected 2010/2012 ... | reverse complement strand
GATTTTGCATTACTGAATCATTATCTTACGGTCTCAGCAGTAAATGCTTCGACCTTCACTGAATAGTTACATCATTTCTTATATGATGAAGCTTTGCAAGATGTAATAATGCGCTTTCCATTTCATGATAAGAAATATTGGAAGCACTGTTTCTTACTACGACTACGATATCTAAACCACTATTAAATATACTTTCATGCAGCCGGTAACTTTCTCTGACTAATCTTGCCATTCTATGTCTGACGACACTATTTCCTACTTTTTTGCTGGCACTGATTCCCAATCTGTTCTGATCTGTATTATTTTCCAAAACATACATAACAAGATATTTGTTGGCATAAGATTTGCCGTTTTGATACACATTCTGGAAATCAATATTTCTTTTTAATGAATCTGAAAATTTCATCATAAAATTAACCCAACATCTCTCAAATCTGTCGATTCGATTGTAGAAAAAAAGGCCACATTACGCGGCCTATGCTGACAATACTTTTCTTCCTTTAGCTCTTCTGGCAGCTAAAACCTTTCTTCCACCAGGAGTACTCATTCTGGCTCTGAAACCATGAACCTTAGATCTCTGTCTGTTCTTAGGCTGGAAAGTCATTTTCATGTTGGAACACCTCCTTTACTATGAACCTTATTTATATATAAGGTAAACAAATATCCTCTTAGGAAAATAACAAGTCGATTATATAGGAATAAATGCCGGGAGTCAAGTAAAAAAGGGGGATTTTTCAATATTATTAGATATAATTTTTTATCATTGTATAATAAAAACAATATGTTGAATTGCATAATCTATATATAGTACAAGTAAATTTATGTTAAGCGATTCATGAATTGCTCCGCTGCTTCGCAGCTCTCACAATTCATCAACGGTAAAGCCTGAATTTTATATGATTTGCTTTGCAAATCACAAATATAGGTATAATCAATCTATATATAGTACAAGTAAATTTATATTAAGCGATTCATGAATTGCTCCGCTGCTTCGCAGCTCTCACAATTCATCAACGATAAAGCCTGAATTTTATATGATTTGCTTTGCAAATCATAAATTCAGGCTTTACCGTTGGTTTCCAAGATAAGACATGAGTTTCTGCAAGCAGACTCATGTCTTATCTTGGAAACTTTATCGCTTAACATAAATTAATCCACATTATGTGGATAAATTGTGGATAACTTTTTATTTATCGACATAATTTTATTTTTTACAGCGATTTATCCCATAAAACCGTTGTGTATATTGTTGATTACTTAAAAACTTTATTCACAAATAAAAAATTATAATAATAACTTTATGTAAACTATTTGTAAAATGAATGAAAAAGCTGTTAAAAATTTCTTTCCTTATTCTAAATTTATCACAGATATATTATTTGAAATTTTATCAAATTTATATTAAGATAGAGTAGGACAATAATCATCTGTTCTCTTTAATTAAGTAAGTAAGGAATTGTAAAATGGATAACGTGAATCAGATCAGGGAAAATTGGGATCTCATCAAAGAAACTCTTCGTGAAGAATACGATCTTTCTGATATTTCCTATAATACATGGGTAAAACCATTAAATTTCAATAATGTAAAAGACGGAGTGGTAACCATTATGATCCCCTCCGATCAGGCGCATGCCTTGAAATATATTTCAAATAAGTACAAGAGCTACTTTCAGGTAACCATTTCCGAAATGATGGATGAAACCTATGACATATCCTTTATTTTGGAAAAGGATGCAGAAGATGAAATGCTTTCTGCACCCGGAAATGTTTATAACATCAACTATGAAAATGCAAACCTGAATTCCAAGTATCGTTTTGATACCTTTGTTGTTGGAAATAATAATAAATTTGCACATTCTGCTTCCCTGGCTGTAGCAGAATCTCCAGGAATTGCCTACAACCCTCTTTATTTATACGGAGGAGCCGGTCTTGGTAAAACGCACCTGATGCATTCCATCGGTCATTTTATTTTGGATCAGAATCCGGATATGAAGGTATTGTATGTAACCTCAGAACAGTTTACCAACGAAGTGATTGAATCCATCCGTAGCGGTAATGCTGCCAAAATGACCAAGTTAAGAGACAAGTACCGTACAGTCGATGTTCTTTTAATTGACGATGTTCAGTTTATTATAGGAAAAGAAAGTACACAGGAAGAATTTTTTCACACCTTTAATGAACTTCATTCAGCCGGTAAGCAGATTATTCTTTCTTCCGATAAACCTCCGAAGGAAATGGAGACCCTGGAAGAACGCTTCCGTTCCCGCTTCGAATGGGGATTGATTGCAGATATCCAGCCGCCGGATTATGAAACCAGAATGGCCATCCTTAAAAAGAATGCAGAAAGCTATAATAAGGAAATTTCAGAAGAAATCTTCGATTATATTGCTTCTAATATTAAATCAAATATCCGGGAATTGGAAGGTGCCTTTAACAAAGTCATCGCTTATTCCAAATTGAATAAAGTAGATATTACACTGGATATTGTAATTGAAACCCTGAAGGATCTGATTTCCCCTAATAAGGTAAAACAGGTTACACCGGAGTTAATCATTAATACAGTAGCAGAACATTATGGAGTAAAGCCTGAGGATATTAAATCTCCTAAACGTAACTCCGAGTTTGTTCTTCCAAGACAGGTTTATATGTATGTTGCCAGCAAGCTTACGGTAGAATCCCAGCAGAATATCGGCAAATATATTAATAAGAAGGATCACACTACAATTATCCACGGTATCAACAAGATTTCCACCAAACTTGAGACAGATGAAGAGCTTCGTAACAATGTGGAAATCATTATGAAGAAACTTAATCCACATTAGTTCAGAATTACTCACAGGTCTAAAATGAAATATCCACGTGTTTATCATTTCATTTTTACCTTATAAATAGTATAATAAAAGAGTTATACACATATCTACATTGCTTAATAAGAATCTTACTAAATATATTATTAATTAATTACTACGAAAGGGAGCCTGATCGGATGAAGTTAGTATGCAGTAAATCGAATCTTTTAAATGGAGTACAGATTGTTTCAAAGGCTGTACCGAATAAAACAACAATGTCGATCCTGGAATGTATTCTTCTGGATGCAACAAGGGGAGTCATTAAGCTGATGGCAAATGATATGGAGCTTGGCATTGAAACAGTCATTGAAGGAGATATTCTTGAAAAAGGACAGATTGCTTTGGATGCCAAAATTTTTCTGGATATTGTTCGTAAGCTTCCCGACAGTGATGTTACGATTGAAGTGGATAACTCCATGAAAACCAACATTACCTGTGAAAAAGCGAAATTTACCATTATCGGTAAATCCGGTGAAGATTTTACTTATTTACCTTCGATTGAACGAATTGATTTTATTACGGTTTCCCAGTTTACATTAAAGGAAGTTGTAAGACAGACGATTTTCTCTATTGCAGATAATGATAATAACAAGCTGATGACCGGTGAATTATTTGAAATCAATGGTGATGTATTAAAGGTGGTATCTCTTGACGGACACCGTATTTCCATTCGTAAGATTAATTTGAAGAACAGCTATCCTGCAAAGAAGGTGGTTGTTCCCGGTAAGACCTTAAGTGAAGTAAGCAAAATTCTTTCCGGTGATGCAGACAAGGATGTCAATATCTTCTTTACCGGAAAGCATATTGTATTTGAATTTGAAAATACTGTTGTGGTTTCCCGTCTGATTGAAGGAGAATATTTTAAAATAGATCAGATGTTATCAAGTGATTATGAAACCAAGGTAACCATCAATAAGCGTGAATTATTGGAATCCATCGACAGAGCGACTCTTCTTGTAAAGGAAGGGGACAAGAAGCCTATTATCATTCATATTATGGATGAAACCATGGAATTAAAGATGAATTCCACGGTTGGAAGCATGAACGAAGAGATTGCAATTACGAAGCAGGGAAAGGATCTTCTCATTGGATTTAATCCTAAGTTTATGATTGATGCACTTCGTGTCATTGATGATGAAGAAATTGATATTTATCTGGTTAATCCTAAGGCACCCTGCTTTATTAAGGATTCCGAAGAAAAGTATATTTATCTGATTCTTCCTGTTAACTTTACAACCGTTTCATAAGAGGGCAGAGTATGGAATCCATTAAGATTAAAGACGAATTTATTAAACTGGGTCAGTTATTGAAGCTGGCAGGGTTTTGTGACAGTGGTGTGGATGCAAAGTTTGTGATTCAGGACGGACTTGTTAAGGTGAACGGAGAAGTAGAAACACAAAGAGGCAAGAAATTACATGATGGAGACATCGTGGAATTTGAGAATAAACAAGTAAAGGTTGTTAACTGATTCATGATTATCAAATCATTAGAACTTGCAGATTTCAGAAACTATGAGCATCTGGAAATCAGCTTTGACAAGGGTACGAATATTCTTTACGGAGATAATGCCCAGGGAAAAACGAACATTCTGGAAGCAATCTATGTTTCTGCTACGACAAAATCACATAAGGGAAGTAAGGATAAAGAGATCATCAACTTTGATAAAGAAGAGGCTCATATCCGTACCTATCTTGAAAAAGATGGTCTGGAACAGCGTGTGGATATGCATCTTCGTAAGAATAAGTCAAAGGGAATAGCCATTGATGGACAGAAGATTAAGAAAGCAGCGGATTTGTTAGGATTATTGAATGTTGTTTTCTTTTCTCCGGAGGATTTATCCATTATCAAGGACGGTCCTGCAGAGCGCAGACGTTTTGCAGATATGGAGCTTTGCCAGTTGGATCATTTTTATCTTTATAACCTGAACAATTATAATAAAATCATTAATCAGAGAAATAAACTCCTTAAGGATATGTATTTTAATCCGGGACTACGTGAAACATTGAATATCTGGGATTCACAGCTTGTTTCCTACGGAAGCAAGATCATTGAAAAGCGTGAGATTTTTGCCAGACAGTTAAGTGAAATTATAGGAGAGATCCACAGTAAATTATCCGGTGGCAGGGAACAGATTGTGATTCAGTATGAACCGGATGTGTCCATTGAAAATTTCGAACAGAAGATGAAGGATTCCCAGGAAAGAGATATCCGTGCCAAAATTACTTCGGTAGGACCTCACAGGGATGACTTTTCTTTTTTGGTGAACGGAATTGATATTCGTAAATATGGTTCTCAGGGACAACAGCGTACCGCTGCACTTTCTTTAAAATTATCAGAGATTGAACTGGTAAAGAAAATTACAAAAGATACTCCTGTTTTACTGCTGGATGATGTTTTGTCAGAGTTAGACAGCAACCGGCAGAATTATTTATTGAACAGTATTGGTGATATTCAGACCATTATTACCTGTACAGGTCTGGATGAGTTTATTAATAACCGTTTTGAAATAGACCGGGTATTCAGGGTAGAAAACGGAAAAGTGGAGGCAAGTCATGGAACAGAATAATTATGGAGCTGACCAGATACAAATTCTGGAAGGTCTCGAAGCAGTTCGTAAAAGACCTGGCATGTATATTGGTACTACTTCCAGCAGAGGATTACATCACCTGGTGTATGAAATTGTAGATAATGCCGTAGATGAAGCCCTGGCCGGTTATTGTGATAAGATTATTGTAACCATTAATGAGGATAATTCCATTACTGTTGTGGATAACGGAAGAGGTATTCCGGTTGGAATTAATCATAAAGCAGGACTTCCTGCTGTGGAAGTAGTATTTACAATTCTTCATGCCGGAGGTAAATTCGGCGGTGGAGGATACAAGGTATCCGGTGGTCTGCACGGTGTAGGTGCTTCTGTTGTGAATGCATTGTCTGATTGGCTGGAAGTTAAGGTTTATAAAGACGGCAAAATTTATCAGCAGCGCTATGAAAGAGGACATGTATGCTATCCTTTGAAAGAAATCGGTACCTGTGAGAAAGAACAGACCGGTACTACCGTTACATTCAAACCTGATGAAACAATTTTTACAGAAACAACGGTATATGAATTTGATGTATTAAAGCAGCGTTTAAGAGAAATGGCATTCTTAACGAAGGGACTCCATATTATTCTTCGTGATCTTCGTGTGGAAGAAGATCAGAAGCCGGTTGAGAGGGAATTCCATTATGAAGGTGGTATTAAGGAATTCGTTACTTACTTAAACCGCAGCAAGACAGCTTTGTATGAGAATGTGCTTTATTTTGAAGGCAAGAAGAATAATGTATATGTGGAAGTTGCTATGCAGCATAACGATTCTTACAACGAAAGCTCTTTCAGCTTCGTAAATAACATTAATACACCGGAGGGTGGTACCCATCTGGTCGGTTTTCGTAATGCATTAACGAAAACATTTAATGATTATGCAAGAAGTGCCAAATTATTAAAGGACAGTGAGCCTAATTTAAGCGGTGATGACATTCGTGAAGGATTGACTGCGATTGTCAGTGTTAAGATTGAGGATCCCCAGTTTGAAGGACAGACTAAGCAGAAGCTTGGCAACTCTGAAGCAAGAACAGCGGTAGACAGTATTGTAAGTGAGCAGCTGACCTATTATCTGGAACAGAATCCGATGGTAGCCAAGACCATCTGTGAAAAATCAATCCTGGCGCAGCGTGCCCGTGATGCTGCACGGAAAGCAAGAGATTTAACCAGAAGAAAGACCGCTCTGGAAACGGCATCTCTTCCCGGTAAACTGGCAGACTGTTCCGATAAGGATCCGAAGAATTGTGAAATTTACATTGTAGAGGGAGATTCCGCAGGTGGAAGTGCAAAGACCGCAAGAAGCCGTGCTACACAGGCTATTCTTCCGCTTCGTGGTAAGATTCTTAATGTAGAAAAGGCAAGACTGGATAAGATTTATGCGAATGCGGAAATCAAAGCGATGATTACTGCATTTGGTACCGGTATTCATAACGATTTTGATATCAGCAAGCTTCGCTATCATAAGATTATTTTAATGACTGATGCCGATGTGGACGGTGCGCATATTGCAACCTTACTTTTGACCTTTATTTACCGGTTTATGCCGGAGCTGATCAAGCAGGGACATGTTTATCTTGCACAGCCTCCTCTTTACAAGCTTGAGAAAAATAAAAATGTATGGTACGCATACAGTGATGAAGAACTGAATCAGATTCTTACAGAAGTTGGACGTGATCAGAATAATAAAATCCAGCGTTACAAAGGACTTGGAGAAATGGATCCGGAACAGCTTTGGGAAACTACCATGGATCCGGAGCGGAGAATTCTTCTTCGTGTATCCATGAATGAAGAAACCGAATCCGAAGTAGATCTGACTTTTACTACCTTAATGGGTGACAAGGTAGAACCGAGACGGGAATTTATTGAAGAAAATGCAAAGTTTGTAAATAACCTGGATATCTAACAAAATTTCTTCGAAATGGAGACAAGCATGGAAGACAATATTTTTGATAAAATTCATGATGTGGATTTACAGAAAACCATGGAAACCTCTTATATCAATTATGCAATGAGCGTTATTGCATCACGTGCATTGCCGGATGTAAGGGACGGTTTGAAGCCGGTACAAAGACGAGTGCTCTATTCCATGATTGAATTAAATAACGGACCGGATAAGCCGCATCGTAAGAGTGCCCGTATCGTTGGTGATACCATGGGTAAATATCATCCTCATGGTGACAGCTCTATTTATGGTGCGCTGGTTAATATGGCACAGCCATGGTCCTTCCGTTATCCTCTGGTAGATGGTCATGGTAACTTTGGTTCCGTTGATGGTGACGGCGCGGCGGCCATGCGTTATACAGAAGCAAGATTAAGTAAAATTTCCATGAAGCTGCTTGCCGACATTGATAAGGATACCGTTGATTTTGTACCAAACTTTGATGAAACAGAGAAGGAGCCGGCTGTTCTTCCAAGCCGTTATCCGAATCTTCTGGTAAATGGTACAACCGGTATTGCAGTAGGTATGGCAACGAATATTCCTCCTCATAACTTACGGGAAGTGGTTAATGCGATTGTTAAAATTATTGATAATCGGATTTTAGAGGACCGCCAGACAGATATTGATGAAGTCATTTCCATTGTCAAAGCACCGGATTTTCCGACAGGAGGTATCATTCTTGGCACGAGAGGCTGTGAAGAAGCCTATCGTACCGGACGTGGAAAGGTCCGTGTCCGCGCAGTTACGGATATGGAAACCATGTCAAACGGCAAAACAAGAATTATTGTAACGGAACTGCCTTATATGGTAAATAAGGCAAACCTGATTTTAAAAATTGCAGAGCTTGTGAAGCTGAAAAAAATTGATGGAATTACTGATCTTCGTGATGAATCCGATCGTGAGGGTATGCGGATTGTAATTGAATTACGTCGTGATGTAAATGCCAATATCATTTTAAACCAGCTGTTTAAGCATACACAGATGCAGGATACCTTTGGTATTATTATGCTGGCTCTGGTGAATAATGAGCCGAAGGTATTAAATATTCTGGATATGCTGAAGGAATATATTAAGCATCAGGAAGATGTTGTTACCAGAAGAACGAAGTATGAGCTGAAGAAGGCTGAAGAACGTGACCATATTTTACAAGGATTACTGATTGCTCTTGATAATATTGACGAAGTGATCCAGATTATCCGTGGAAGCCAGACAACGCAGATTGCAAAAGAAAGCTTAATGGAACGGTTCGGATTAACCGAGGTTCAGGCGCAGGCCATTGTTGACATGAGACTGCGTGCTCTGACCGGTCTGGAAAGAGAAAAGTTAGAGAACGAGCATCAGGAGTTATTGGCAAGAATTGCAAGATTAAAAGAAATTCTTGCAGATGAAAAGGTATTACTTGGTGTTATCCGTACTGAAATTCAGGAGATTTCCGATAAATTCGGAGATGACAGGAAGAGTAAGATCGGTTATGATGTCTATGATATCAGTGTGGAAGATATGATTCCAAATGAAAATACCATCATTGCAATGTCTAATTTAGGATATGTGAAGAGAATGACCATTGATAATTTCAAATCACAGCACCGTGGTGGTAAAGGAATTAAGGGTATGCAGACCATCGAAGATGACTTTATTGCAGATCTTCTGATGACAACAACCCATCACTATATTATGTTCTTTACAAATTTTGGACGGGTTTACCGGTTGAAAACCTATGAAATTCCGGAAAGCGGACGTACTTCACGTGGAGTTGCCATTGTGAATCTGCTTCAGCTGAATCCGGGTGAGAAGGTAAGTGCCATTATTCCAATTAAGGATTATGAAGAAAATAAGAATCTGTTCATGGTAACCAGGAAGGGTATTGTAAAGAAAACCAGTGTAGTTGAATACAGTAATGTACGTAAGAATGGACTTACTGCAATTAATCTTCGGGAAGATGATGAACTGATTGAAGTTAAGGTAACAGATAAGGATACTGAAATTATTCTGGTAACCAGATTTGGTATGTGTATCCGGTTCAAGGAAACCGATGTACGTTCTACCGGAAGAGCATCTATGGGTGTGATTGGTATGAGCCTTAATGACCAGGATGAAATCGTAGGAATGCAGCTGGATCATCAGGGTGATTCTCTTCTGATTGTTTCTGAGAAAGGAATGGGAAAACGTACCTTCCTTGAGGAGTTTACGGTTCAGAAACGTGGTGGCAAGGGAGTAAAGTGTTACAAAATAACGGATAAGACCGGCTATGTAGTTGGTGTAAAGGCAGTCAATGATGAAAATGAAATTATGCTGATTACTACCGGAGGAATTATTATTCAGATTCCGATGTCTGATGTGTCCATTCTTGGAAGAATTACATCCGGTGTCAAGCTGATTAATCTGGATAATGGAGTAACGGTAGCTCAGATTGCCAAGGTACGTGAGAAGGTTTCCAACGGTGATGAGGAAATCAGTGATGAAGAGTTGGAAAATCTTGAGGATCCTCAGGATGATGGTATGTTAATACCGGAGAAAAATGATGAGGAAGACGAAGAAGTCATTTTTCCAACAGAAGAAAATGAGGATGATGAATAATTAAGAAATCATGTAACTATTCAGACCCCCATTCGTAAAACCGTTGCTAACGCAACGTAGTTTACCTCATGTGGTTACTTC
>ERZ824978.4106-NODE-4106-length-10029-cov-7.394325_pt1 | contig 10029 bp, 9 predicted proteins | sample MGYA00519860_ERZ824978 | MGnify/ENA primary metagenome ERZ824978 (study PRJEB31778, sample SAMEA3449184) | human gut metagenome | biome: human gut; feature: human-associated habitat; material: faeces | place: United Kingdom | collected 2010/2012 ... | reverse complement strand
CTGCCGCACCTCGCTCGCCGTATCGGCACTTAGAATTATGCGGTATTGCCCTATGTTTTCCCGCGCCGGACAGGGCCGGTACGGGGGTATTTTGATTTGACCTTTTAACATTATAAGGCATAAATGTGGAAAAATAAAGAACAACCGGTGGTCAAAACAGGTAAAATGTGTAGAATTGCGCAAAATTATGAGCATGGCCGCGCCCTGCCCTTGCACGCAGTGCGCTGGTTGGGTATAATGATAGACAGTCAAAATATTCCGTTAAGGAGAATGAGTACAAATGAAATTAGGTATCGTCGGTTTGCCCAATGTTGGCAAATCCACTTTGTTCAATGCGCTGACCAGCACCCAGAATGCTCAGGCAGCCAACTATCCGTTCTGCACCATTGAGCCGAACTCCGGTATTGTTCCGGTTCCTGATGCCCGGCTGGACAAACTGGCCGAGATCTGGCAGACAGACAAAAAGACCCCCGCCATTGTGGAGTTTGTGGATATCGCCGGTCTGGTCAAAGGTGCCAGCCAGGGCGCTGGTCTGGGAAACAAGTTCCTGGGCCATATCCGCGAGTGCGATGCCATTGTACATGTGGTGCGCTGCTTTGACGATGACAACATCATCCATGTTGTGGAGGATGTGAACAAGCCGGAAAGCGTTGACCCCATCCGCGATATTGACGCCATCGACCTGGAGCTGATCCTGGCCGACCTGGAAGTTGTCAGCAACCGCCTGGGCCGCCAGCAGAAAGCCGCCAAGACCGGCAATAAGACCGCTGCTGCCGAAGCTGCCTGGCTGGCAGAGCTTGCCGCTCATCTGGAAGGCGGCAAGCCCGCCCGTTCCTTTGCCTTTGACCCGGATGACGACAGCCAGAACACCGCTCGCAAAGAACTGGGTCTGCTCTCCGCCAAGCCGGTGATTTATGCCTGCAACGTGGGCGAGGATGACCTGCTGGGCGGGTTGGACGAGAACCCATACTATCCGTTGGTTGCCGCCCGCGCCAAAGAGGAAAACGCACAGGCAATCCCCATCTGTGCCAAGACCGAGGAAGATATCGCTGGTTCCAGCCAGGAAGAAAAGCTGGCGTTCCTGCACGAGATGGGCATTGAATCCACCGGCCTGGATAACCTGATTAAGGCAAGCTATGATCTGCTGGGCCTCATCAGCTTTTTGACGGACGGCAAAAAAGAATGCCGCGCCTGGACCATCAAGCGCGGCACCAAAGCCCCGCAGGCTGCCGGCAAAATCCATTCCGACTTTGAGCGCGGCTTTATCCGCGCCCAGGTCATCAGCTATGACGCACTGGCCGACAACAACTTTGACTATGCTGCGGTTAAGGCCAAGGGCCTGCAGCGCACCGAGGGCAAGGAATACGTTGTGAATGATGGCGATGTGATCGAATTCCTCTTCAACGTCTGATAAAAAGGAGCAATACCATGATCATTGGCATTATGGGCGCTATGCCCGATGAAGTTGACCAGCTGTGTGCCAAGCTGGAGCAGGTGACCAAAGAAACTTACGCCGGGGTGGAGTACCACCAGGGCATGCTGAACGGCCGCCAGGTCGTTGTGTGCTGCGCCGGTATGGGCAAGGCAAACGCCGCTTCCACCGTGCAGGTTCTAATTACCAAGTACGGTGCCGAGAAGATCATCTTCTCCGGCATTGCAGGCAACATGACCAGCAAGATCGGCATTGGTGATGTCTGCGTGGGCGAAACCGTGGTATATCACGACGCCCAGAACGACATGATTGCCCAGAGCGCACCGTTCACCGCAGAGTACCACGGCGACCCGGCCCTGGTCAAAGCTGCACTGGATGCCTGCAACGCCTGTGGTGTTAAGGCCATTGCCGGCAAGATTGCCACCGGTGACCTTTTTGTTGGCGATGCCGCCACCAAAAAGGCTATCGAGGACAAATGCCAGCCCGACTGCGTGGAGATGGAAGGCGCTGCTGTAAGCCAGGTTGCCGCCCGCAACGGCGTCCCCTGCGTCATCCTGCGCGCCATGAGCGACAACGCGGACGAGAGCGGTTATGAAGTTCTTGTCGTGAAAAAGTTCAGCATCGGCGAATACATCAAAACTGCCACTGCCATTGTGGCAAATATGATCGAAGCACTGTAATTGGGGAAAACGCTTTTAGGAAAAGTATAAAACACTTTTAGGAAAAGTATAAAATAACGGTAAAAAGATGAAAATTACACGTGAAGAAGAAAGCAAAATAAAAGGCACACCTGAGGTTTCTGCTCCGGCCCTGACTGAAACGCCGGAACAGCCCGCAGCGGCCGCAAAGCCTGCCACGCGCTGGGCGGCTATTCCGCTGTGGGGGCGGGTACTGCTGATTCTTGGCATTGCACTCCTCTTGTTGGTATTCGTTGGCTATGCCGCTTTGCAGGGCATGCTGGGGCGCATCCGGCGTGCATCGGCCACCGAGGCAGTCTCCCAACAGGAAGAGACCTTTGAATCGGACGAAAACGCCGATGATACCTTGAGCCCGGAGGATGTAATCTGGAACGGGGCCGACACCAGCGTGATGCAGGACAAAGACATTGTGAACCTGTTGCTGATTGGCCAGGACCGCCGCGAAGGCCAGGACCGCCAGCGGTCCGACAGCATGATCATGGTCACGCTGAACAAAAAGACCAAACAGATCAGCATGACCTCCTTTATGCGGGACCTGTATGTACAGATTCCCGGCTACAGCGACAACCGCATCAACGCAGCCTATGCCTTTGGCGGCATGGATCTGCTGGACAGCACGCTGAACACCAATTTTGGTGTAGAGATTGCTGGGAATGTGGAAGTTGACTTTGGCGAGTTCCAGACCTTGATCGACAGCATTGGCGGCATTGACCTAGAACTGACCCAGGACGAGGCAGATTATATCTGCGGCAGAAAGCGAGATGTAACCTACCCACAGCAGCTCCGCACGGACTGGAACCTGCATGAAGGGGTAAACCACCTGACCGGCGAGCAGGCCCTGATCCATGCACGCAACCGCTCCCTGGGCAACGATTATGCCCGCACCGACCGCCAGCGTGCTGTGCTGATGGCGATCATCAATAAAGTGAAACAGATGGATGCTGTTTCCATCGTCAACTTTATTAACCAGGTTCTGCCACTGCTGACCACCGACATGACCTCCGGCGAAATTCTGGGGTATGCGATGGAAGCTTTGCAGATGAATTTTGACAGTGAGCACTCTTACCGCATCCCGGCAGAGGGCACCTATACCGGCGCGGTAATCCGCGGCATGCAGGTACTGGTACCGGACCTGGCTGCCAACCAGACCTACCTGATGGATGTTCTGTATCATACAGACAACAACCAATAAACACATTACAAAAATATCGCCCGGCGTGGAACTGCAATGTTCCCGCCGGGCGGTTTTGTTTTGAGTTATGCGCCTGCCCGCGGCATGATAAGCACGGCGGCAAGGTACATAACATAAAGTATCAGGCATACCCTGCCCTGCCAGCGGTAAAGCCGCTTTTTGACCAGCGGCGGCAGCAGCAGGATCAATGCCATCAAAACGCAGAACGGGATATCATACTGGCGGAACTGTTCACCCACCGGCAAGCGGCGGCGGTACATCAGGCTGGAAACAGGCAGCACCAGCGTGATGCTCAAAATGGCGCTGTTCAGCACCTGCATGGGCAGTGCCTGCGGCGGGTAGATGCGGCATTTTTCCGCAAATCGCTTCCAGGCGGAGCCAAGGGGATGGTCGAACACTTCCACCAGCAGGGGCAGACAGAGGCCAAAGGAAATCAGGGTTGCCGCCCACTGGGCCTGAATGGTGCCAGTCAGGTTGGCCAGCGCCACGGCGCTGTTCAGCAGGGCCCACGCTCCCACGCAGAGCACTGCCATGCCGCCCACCACCCCGGCCAGGTTGCGCAGGCTGGTGCGGATGCTCATAGCCGGGAACAGGACGGTCCGCCCGGATGGGTCTTCCGGCGGGGGCTTTTCGCCTTTTTCCTTCTGGACAGTGATAAGCTCCAGCCCCTCCCGGAACGCAAAGCGGTACTGGTAGGCGATGCTCTGCATGACAAACAGAACAAACAGGCCCATCAGCAGGCCGGTACCGGTATAGCTCAGGGTGCCGTCCCGCACAAACAGGGCCACCACGCCGCAGGCCACCAGCAGCAGGGCGCATTTGCGCAGCAGCTCGCCGCGGTCCACCGTGACATTACAGCGCAGCAGGCAAAGCGCCAATACCAGCCCCAGCTGGGTGACAGCGCCCGCCAGAGCCGTACCAACGGCCAGCGCAGTAACGGACATACCTGCCGCCAGAAACGCCAGCACCAGCTGCGGCAGCGCCGTACACACCGCCACCAGCGTGCCGCCCACCATCCACATAGGCAGCCCGCACAGCGCCCCGCACCACGTTGCGCAACGCGAAGCCAGCCTGCTGCCGATACCAGTCAGCAGCAAGCCCAGAGCATAGAGCAGCAATGTAGGGAGAAGAAGCATAGTTTTTTAGTTAGAAGTTGGGGGGGGCGTCCTCGACGCCCCGGACTGGTATGAAAATTACCGGACATTTGCCATTTATTGCGCGCTAGGGCGGCCACCGCCGGAAAGCTGGAACATAGCATATATTTTAGGCTCTGCGCAAGGAATCACCCTTCCGTCCGCTGCGCGGACAGCGCGCAAACAGTGCCCGGTCCCCTCTGTCGCTTCGCGACATCTCCCCGCCCCGCGGGGAGTCACCCTCAAGGGAAGCCAACGCATATCTTCGGATTGATACCAAAATCACAAAGACATCTCTCACAAAGTCCCGGAACGGTCACTGCGCCCGCAGGCGCGTTTCGGAGGCCAACCGGGATTTTAATCCCGGCTCTTAGGCCGGAGATAGACCGTTCCCTACGGACTATTTTGTAATGGGCAACAAAAATCAAAAATAGCCACACACCGATCGTGGCACAACAGCAGTGCCCTATATATACCCTGAGTTTCCCAAAAAGCACCCGTTTCCCCATACAAAAACCGGCAGTGCCGCATAAAACAGCACTGCCGGGATTGGCTTAGTATGCGATGCCCCAGACGACCATGCTCTTGGCGGGCTTGCCGCAGACCGGGCATACGTCGGACAGGTGTTCCTGCTCGAACGGCATGCAGCGGCTGGAAAGCCCTGCTTCGGTCTTCATGGCTTCCTCACAGGCCAGGTCACCGCACCACATGGTTTTGACAAAGCCGGTCTTTTCGGACACGATCTTTTTCACTTCGTCCATGGTGGTGGCGCTCCAGGTGCGGTTTTCGCGGTTCTGCAAAGCGCGGTCATACAGATCCTTGGCCAGAGCTTCCATTGCGGCGGGAATTGCGGTGGCCAGATCTTCAAACTTCACAAACTGCTTTTCGCGGGTATCGCGGCGGACCAGCACGCACTGGCCGTTCTCGATATCGCGGGGGCCGACTTCCAGGCGAACAGGCACGCCCTTCATTTCCCACTGGGCAAACTTCCAGCCGGGCTGCTTGTCGGAATCGTCCAGCTTCACGCGGGCATACTTACCGATTTCGGCAGCCAGTTCGCGGCATTTGTCCAGTACGCCGGGTTTGTGGGCGGCAACGGGAACGATGACCACCTGCACCGGGGCAATGGCCGGGGGCAGGATCAGACCGTCGTCATCGCCGTGGGTCATGATGATAGCGCCGATCAAACGAGTAGAAGCGCCCCAGCTGGTCTGGAAGGGGTACTGCAGGGTGTTGTCGCGGCCGGTAAAGGTAACGTCATAGGCGCGGCTGAACTTATCGCCAAAATAGTGGCTGGTGCCGCTCTGCAGGGCTTTGCCGTCCTTCATCATGGCTTCGATGGTGTAGGTAGCCTCGGCACCGGCAAACTTTTCCTTATCGGTCTTGCGGCCTTTCAGCACGGGGATGCACAGATCATGCTCGGCAAAGTCGGCATAGCAGTTCAGCTGCTGCTCGGTCTCAGCCTTGGCCTCCTCGGCAGTCTCGTGGATGGTGTGGCCTTCCTGCCACCAGAACTCACGGGTGCGCAGGAACGGGCGGGTGGATTTTTCCCAGCGAACCACGCTGCACCACTGATTGTACAGTATAGGCAGGTCACGGTAAGAATGCAGCACATGGCTGAAATGGTCGCAGAACATCGTCTCGCTGGTGGGGCGCACAGCAAGGCGCTCTTCCAGCGGGTCAGAACCGCCTGCAGTGACCCAGGCAACTTCGGGGGCAAAGCCGTTTACCAGCTCGCCCTCCTTTTTCAGCAGGCTTTCGGGGATCAGCACAGGCATGGCCACGTTTTCGTGGCCGGTTGCCTTAAAGCGGCCATCCAGAATTTTCTGGATGTTCTCCCAGATTGCATAGCCATAGGGGCGCAGCACAACAAAGCCCTTGACGCTGGAATATTCAACCAACTCTGCCTTGGTGCAGATATCCGTATACCACTGCGCGAAATCAACTTCCTGCGCGGTAATTGCTTCGACCATTTTTTTCTTATCGTTTGCCATTGGTTCCCCTCACACTTTCTTACAAAACTGCATGCTGCCATGCCGCATTACTGCATATGCTCTTCCACATAGGCAACCACATCGCCCACGGTGTGGAAATTTTCGATCTCCTCATCCGGGATCTCGACCCCGAACTCGTCAGACAGGGTAGTGATCATATCGATCACATCCAGGCTGTCTGCGCCAAAATCATTGATAATATCGCTTTCGGGGGTGATTTTTTCAGCCTCGATGTCAAGCTGGTCAGCCAGATAATCGCGGATGCGCTCAAAAACTTCGGATTCCATAGCTTTTACTCCTTACCCGTATCAATATCGTATTTCTGCCATGCCGGTATCAGCACGCAGGGCACACATATACAGAATGTCATAGTACTTTTATATCGTATCTGCACAGCCTTGTCAAGTTTCCCGGCAACTTTTTTATCCGTGAGCTTTCACATCCCTGTACGCCGGTGCAGCGGGATGCTATAATATAGGATTAGAAGTAATAAATAATAATTCATGTTGGTGCGCCGCCCGCGGCGCGAATAAAACAGGCGGGCTGCTCTGGCTAGAATGCTTTTGCCGGAGTGGTTGGCTTGATTAAAATGTGACGCCATGGGCATCACACAACCATTATTCTTTTTTCTTTATCCTTTTATTTGATTCTTTCCACACCGCACAACAAGGAGGCACTTTATGCAACTGCACTTTACCAAAATGCACGGCTGCGGCAACGACTACATCTATCTTGACTGCCGCGAAACCGGCCTGCCTGCGGAGATTGCCGCCTGGAGCCAAAAACTTTCCCGCCGGCATTTTTCCATTGGGGCGGACGGCATTATCTGCATCTGCCCGCCGCTGACGGCGGACGGCGACGCCACCATGCGGATGTTCAACGCGGATGGCTCCGAGGGCAAAATGTGCGGCAACGGGGTGCGCTGTGTGGCGCAGTTTTTGTACACGCACGGCGTGCCGAAGGATGTGATCGAGATCGACACCCTGATGGCGGGCCGTAAAACGCTGCGCCGCAAAGGCGAAGGGCTGTGGCAGGCCGAAATGGGACATTTTTCTGCGATGGCGGACACCCTGCCCGCCGTTGGGTTGGGGACCGGGCCGCTGGTTCACGCTCCGCTGACGACAGCGGGCAAAACCTGGGATGCCGCCTGCATCAGCACCGGCAACCCGCACTGCATCATTGAATGGCCGGATTGCGACACTTTGCCCACCGGCCACGCCCTGGCCGCAATCGGCCCGGAGTTTGAGCACCACCCGGCGTTCCCCGAAGGGGTCAACACCGAGTTTGTTTATATCGAAAACCCCACCAGCGTAGTGATGCGGGTTTGGGAGCGCGGCAGCGGCGAGACGTTCGCCTGCGGCACCGGCTCCTGCGCCACGGTGGCCGCTTTGGTGCTGCGCGGCGTGTGCCCCCGCAATGTTCCGGTGGATGTACACCTGCTGGGCGGCATCCTTTCCATCACCATCACAGCGGATAACAACATCCTGATGACCGGCCCGGCGGAGACGGCGTTTGTGGGTTGCGTGGAAGTGTAAAGTTCGTTAGGAGTTAGGAAGTAGGCGTTAGGAGTTTTCTCAAATTAGAAATTGGAGGTATGGCGAGGTTGACGGTAACACACTGAACCATATGAAGCCATATAAAATTAAAGAAATCTGGCGAAAATACTGTTTATCATAAGGGGTAGATTTTCGCGGTTTTTCTTGAATGTGGCGGCGTTTTATGATACCATACAGACATATCATTTAGGATTCCTAACCGCTACAGTATCATGTTAAAATGCAGAGGGAGCGAAAGATGAAACTGAACAAGCATTATTCCGAGCTGAACGAAAGCTATCTTTTCAGCACCATTGCGCACAAGGTTGCTGCTTACCAGAAAGTCAACCCGGATAAGGATATCATCCGCCTGGGTATTGGCGATGTAACGCTGCCGCTGGCCAAAAGCGTGACCGACGCCATGCTGAAAGCCGTTGAGGAGCAGGGCAAGAAAGAGACTTTCCACGGCTATATCCCCAGCGAGCAGGGCTATGAATTCCTGCGCTCCGCCATCCAGAAATACTATGCCGGCCACGGCGTGGAGCTGGACATGGCCGAAATCTTTGTATCCGACGGCGCCAAGAGCGACCTGGGCAACCTGCTGGATCTGTTTGATGTGGACAATACCGTGCTGGTTCCGGACCCCGTTTACCCCGTTTATGTGGATGACAATGTGATGGCCGGGCGCAAGATCCTGTACATGTCCGCCAGCGCCGAGAATAACTTTTTGCCGATGCCGGATGACAATGTTCATGCCGACATTGTGTACCTGTGCAGCCCCAACAACCCCACCGGCGCCACCTACACCGTGGACCAGCTGAAAGAGTGGGTGCGCTGGGCCAAGGCCAACAACGCCCTGATCCTGTTTGACGCCGCCTATGAATGCTTTGTCAGCGAACCGGGTCTGGCCCGCAGCATTTATGAGGTTGAGGGTGCTAAGGATTGCGCCGTTGAGGTTTGCAGCTTCTCCAAGATCGCAGGCTTTACCGGCACCCGCTGCGGCTACACCGTTGTGCCGCAGGCCATTGTCTCTGACGGCCAGAGCCTGAACAAGATGTGGCTGCGCCGCCAGACCACCAAGTTCAACGGCGTTGCCTATGTGGTGCAGCGCGGCGCCGAGGCCGTGTTCACCGAGGAAGGCATGAAAGAGATCCAGCACAACCTGGACTACTACCGCCAGAACGCTGCCGTGATTGCAGCAGCACTGGACGAAGCCGGTGTGTGGTACTGCGGCGGCAAAAACAGCCCGTACATCTGGCTGCGCTGCCCCAACAACATGGGCAGCTGGGAGTTTTTTGACTGGCTGCTGGAGACTGCCAATGTTGTTGGCACCCCCGGCGAGGGCTTTGGCGAGTGCGGCAAGGGGTATTTCCGCCTGACCGCATTTGGCGATGCCGCCAAGACCAAGGAAGCAGCCGCCCGCATTGTGGCCGCACTGAAAACCCTGTAATAATTACCCGGCTGTCCCGCAGCCGAACCTGATAACACGCGGATGATTGGAGGAGCAACCATGACCCCAAGCGAAGAAATTATGCAGTTTTTGAAGGACAACCCGACCTTTTATCTTGCCACGGTGGATGGCTATCTGCCGCGCGTGCGCCCGCTGGGCTTTGCCATGTGGTACAAGGACCACCTGTGCCTGGGCATCGGCAAGCACAAGGCCGCATACAAGCAGCTGTTGGACAACACCAACCTGGAAATCTGCGCCTGCAACGAAAAGGGCGAGTTTTTGCGCGTGCAGGGTACTGCCAACTTTGACAATACCCCCGAAGCACAGGCCGCCGCATTCAAGATTATGCCGCAGCTGGCCGATATGTACAACGAGGAAACCGGCCTGAAGCTGGGTATTATCTACCTGGACCACCTGTCCGCCAAGCTGTTCTCCATGTCCGGCAGTGTAAAGGATATCATGGCCTATTAAGCGATAAGCAAAATAAGAGCAAAACCAACGCCCGTGCGTTCCGTTTATGGGGAGCGCACGGGCGGTTTATTTTAAGGCAATACCGCATAATTCTAAGTGCCGATACGGCGAGCGAGGTGCGGCA
>ERZ824978.4105-NODE-4105-length-10031-cov-2.779170_pt1 | contig 10031 bp, 6 predicted proteins | sample MGYA00519860_ERZ824978 | MGnify/ENA primary metagenome ERZ824978 (study PRJEB31778, sample SAMEA3449184) | human gut metagenome | biome: human gut; feature: human-associated habitat; material: faeces | place: United Kingdom | collected 2010/2012 ... | reverse complement strand
CTATAGCCGGTGCGTTAAAGGCATTCAGGAAAGTAAATGAAATTGTAAGTACACTTTTAATGAACTACATAGCACTTTACCTTGCAAGTTACCTATATACGTATCCTCTTGCAGCAACAAACAGCAAGATTCCCCAGACTGAAAAAGTTGCTGAGGCGGTAAGACTTGCCAATCTTGTTCCGGGAACAAGAGTTCACATAGGGATTATAATCGCATTACTTGTAGCGGCACTTATATGGTATGTGCTTTATAAAACCTCTTATGGAGTAAAATTCAGGGCTGTAGGAATTAATCCTGTGGCAGCTGACTGTAACGGTATTCCGGTAAAAAAATATCTGATACTGTCCATAGCAATTTCAGGAGCAATCGGCGGTCTGGCAGGTACCATTGAACTTCTCGGTACCCAGTTCAGAATACAGAGCGGTTTCTGTGCAGACTATGGTTTTGACGGAATTGCCATAGCACTGATAGGTCAGCTTCATCCTATAGGAACTGTTCTTGCGGCACTGTTTTATGCGGCATTGAATGTAGGTTCTAATTCAATGGAACTTATGACAAATGTTCCGTCTTCTATTGCAAGTATTATTCAGGCGATAATTATATTCTTTGTAGTAGGCGGAAGTGTATTAGTAGAAAAAGATAAGTTTAAGCAGTTCTTTAAATCAAAATTCAAAGGAGGTAAGGCAGATGAATAATATATTCACTTTAACGTTTCTTACGGGTCTTTTGATAGCAACCATGCGTATGCTTCCTCCGTTGTTACTGGGAGCGACAGGCGAGATGTTTTCAGAAAGATGCGGACTTACCAATATCGGACTTGAAGGCATTATGTCAGTGGGTGCGATTGTAGGTTTTATTACTTCATATTTTACGAAAAATCCATATCTTGGTATGCTTGCAGGTGTTGCAGCAGGATGGGGCGTAAATATGATATATGCTTTCCTTACAATTAATCTTAATGCAGACCAGGTAATAGTGGGAAATGCCATGAATATTCTGGGACTTGCCATAGCATCGCTTGTATATACAACAGTATCAAAAAAACAGGCAGGAATCATGCAGTCGGTAACGGCAGATAATTATTCGGTTCTTATTATTGCTGTTGTTATGACACTTGTTATAGGTTTTTATCTTTATAAAACCAAATCAGGACTTGCTTTTAGGTCGGTAGGTGAATTCCCGAGGGCAGCAGAAACACTTGGTATCAATATTACCAAGAAAAAATATTTCGCATGTTCTGTTAATGGTGCCCTTTGTGGTCTTGCCGGTGCATATCTTACAACCATATATATATCATCTTATGTAAACGGTATTGTATCAGGACGAGGATATATAGCTCTTGCTGCAGTTATTTTTGGTAAGTGGAAACCTAAGGGTGTGCTTTTAGCCTGTATATTCTTTGCATTTCTTGACGCTTTGCAGTTAAGACTCCAGGTTGTAAGTAATGCGATACCTTATCAGTTTTTACAGATGCTTCCTTACCTTGCAACCCTCATAGTGCTTTCATTCTTTATGAAGCCGGGTTCAGAGCCTAAGGCAAATGGCAAGCCATATACAAGAGAATCAAGATAGGAGGAGAAAAGTATGACATCATTAAATACAGTCTGGCTGTTGATTTGCGGAACCTTGGTTTTTTTCATGCAGGCAGGTTTTGCGATGCTTGAGACAGGTTTTACAAGAGCCAAAAATGCAGGTAATATTGTAATGAAAAACATAATTGATATATGTATAGGTGCTCCGGTTTTCTTCTTTATCGGATTTGGACTTATGTTTGGTAAAAATTGCGGTTTTATCGGAAATCTTGATTTGTTTATCAGAGATGACTATACGTCCCTTTTACCTGACAGGGTATCTCTTTGCAGCTTCGTATTTTATCAGATTACCTTCTGTGCTACGGCAGCAACAATTGTTTCCGGGGCAATGGCAGAAAGAACTAAATTTTCGGCATATTGCATATACAGCGTAATTATATCAATGTTTGTATATCCGATTGTAGGACATTGGATATGGGGCGGAGGCTGGTTATCACAGTTAGGCTTCCATGATTTTGCAGGTTCCTGTGCAATCCACATGGTTGGTGGAACAACAGCATTTATCGGAGCCGCACTGGAAGGAGCCAGAATTGGTAAATTTACCAGAGATAAAGATGGAAAAGTAACAAAGGTACATGCATTCCCTGGACATAACATTGTAATCGGTGCACTTGGATGTTTCATCCTCTGGTTTGGATGGTATGGATTCAACGGAGCTGCAGCTACGACAGGTCCACAGCTTGCATCGATCTTTATGGCAACAACGATCGCACCGGCAATCGCAACGGTTGTATGTATGATATTTACATGGCTTAGATATGGCAAACCGGATGTATCGATGTGTCTGAATGCTTCACTTGCAGGTCTGGTAGCAATCACTGCACCTTGTGATGTCGTTGATGCAACAGGTGCGATCATCATCGGTGTGGTAGCCGGACTTCTGGTTGTATTTGGTGTATGGTTCTGTGACAATGTTGCTCATGTAGATGACCCGGTCGGAGCAGTTGCAGTTCATTGCTTAAATGGTATCTGGGGAACGATCGCAGTTGGTCTCTTTGCAACAAAAACAGCACCAGAGTGCACATTGAAAGGTCTGTTCTACGGCGGCGGATTCCACCAGCTTGGCTTACAGCTGCTTGGTGTAGTAACCGTAATGGCATGGACGATCATAACCATGACGATTGTATTTAAGATTATCGATAAGACGGTAGGTCTTCGAGTAACAGAAGAAGAAGAGATTGTAGGTCTGGATGTGAAAGAACATGGTCTGGCATCTGCATATGCAGGTTTCAGTCTGATGGATATCACAGAAGGAAACATGAGTATCAATGAGAATACAGAGCTTGGAGAAAATGATTATGATGAAGCTTCAGAAGCACAGAGAGCTGCATCTGTCAAAGTAACTGCTCCTGTAGATCCTGAGACTGGAATACATAAAGTTGTTATCATTGCCAAACTTTCAAGATATGAAAAACTGAAAACTGCACTCAATGATCTTGGAGTAACAGGAATGACAGTCACACAGGTTATGGGATGTGGTGTTCAGAAAGGTGCCGGTGAGAAATACCGTGGAGTTGAGATGGATGTAACCGTACTTCCAAAGGTTAAAGTAGAAGTTATCGTAGGAAGCATTCCGGTAGACAAAGTGATTGAGACTGTGAAGAGAACTCTTTATACCGGACATGTCGGAGACGGAAAGATATTCGTTTACAATGTACAGAAGGTTGTCAAGGTTCGTACCGGCGAAGAAGATTATGATGCATTGAAAGATGTAGAGTAAGAAAAAAGTTTACAACAATATAGTGGTTTATTATGTATAGTGAGAAGAGGCATATAGAATAGAAGTTCGAATATGTCTCTTTTCACTGTCATGTATTCGGAAGGAGTTGCCAATTATCTGTATTATCTCAAATTTTATTAGGTGAGAGGCTTGACAAATGAAATTGATTAAGACTATAATTAAATTTACGTAAAGACAGTCTGCAAACCAGAAAAGCATTACAATCAGGGCTTGTACTGGTTTCGACGGGGGTCTGGAAGTTGGAGAAGCCATCCGTAGCGGGACACTACGTTAAAAGTTCCACTTAAATATAAACGCAGACAATACAGAATTAGCGTACGCAGCCTAATTAGGCCGCAGTCGGCCCCGGATCATCCGCTGTTCGGGTCACCGGCTTCAAACAGGCGGAGCACTTCGTTCCCAAAGCTTTGAGGGGATGGAAGAATTTATGAAGCTACTAAAGTGAGGAACCTGTCATTAGGTGCCGCATGGAGGGAATGTTAATATAATGACTGTGATGGGAGATGCTCGAATGGATGGGCTTTCGGACGCGGGTTCAACTCCCGCCAGGTCCACTGATATCCTGAAATTTTTGAAAGAATCAAAGATTTCAGGATATTTTTTTTGCGCTTTTTTGGTGGAAAATCAACAGTGGAATTAAATGATAATAAATATCAATATCAAAAAAAGAATTGAAGCAGAAAAAAACATATGGTACATTTATTGAGTTAGAAGAGTGAAATTGAAAATAATACAGACTAACTATTAATAGATGAAAGTAACTATAGATATAGAGGATAAAGAATGAAAAGAAAGATTGTAATAGCCATTTTATGTGCGGCGGTGTCAATGGGAACCGTTGGATGTGGAAACAGTACGGCATTCGCCAAGACGACACAGACGCAGACAGATAAAAAAGAAGATTCCAAAAGTGAAAATTCCGAAAAATCCAGTGAAGAAAAGCAGAGTCGCGATATATTTGCGATGGATACGTATATGACGGTAACAGCATATGGAGAGCATGCATCTGAAGCAGTAGACAAAGCTGAGACAGAGATCAAACGGCTGGATGAAATGTTGTCTACCGGAAATGAAAACAGTGAAGTGTACAAATTAAATCAAAACGGGGAAGCGGTTGTTTCGGATGACACGGCGTACTTGTATGAACGCTCTGAAAAAATATATAAACAGACAAAAGGAGTATTTGACATATCCATCTATCCGGTCATGGATGCATGGGGATTTACAACGGAGAATTACCGGATCCCTGCGGAGGATGAACTGAGTGCGTTACTGAAGAATGTAGATGCATCGAGGATCCAATACGACAAAAAGACAAAAAAAATCACGCTGCCTAAGAATGTGAAAATTGATTTCGGAGGCATTGCGAAGGGATATACATCTTCAAGGATTATGCAGATTTATAAAAAGTGCGGTGTGACGAGCGGTCTGGTAAGTCTTGGAGGAAATGTACAGCTTCTTGGTGCAAAACCAGATGGAAGCGCATGGAAAGTTGCGGTAGAAAGTCCGGATGAAGACGGAAATTATCTTGGAATCCTGCAGGCAAAGGACATGGCGGTTATTACATCGGGTGGATATGAGAGATACTTTGAAAAAAACGGGAAGAAATATCACCATATTATTGATCCGGCTACCGGCTATCCGGCAGAGAACGGACTGACTTCGGTGACAATCGTAAGTGATGATGGAACACTTGCGGATGGATTATCTACTTCACTTTTTATCATGGGAAAAGAGAAAGCGGAGAAATTCTGGAAGAAGTATAGCGATAAATTTGATGTGATCCTGCTTACGGATGACGATCAATTATATGTATCAGAAGGAATTGCGGATGATTTTCAATCGGATTATAAGGTAAACATAATGAAAAAGTAGAGGTGGAAGACATGGATAAAGAAAAAGTGATCAAAAAAATAAAACAGGGTGCACCGGCTACCTCGGCGATTGTAGTTGCAGCCTGTATCGGGGTGTCGTTAAGCGGCTATCAGGCACCGGTTTATGAAGCTCAGGCGCAGACGAAAGAGACAAAGACAACGGATGCCGATGAAGCGAAGAAGACAGAAAGCAAGGCAAAAGGTTCTTTTGATCTGGCAGACGGAATCTATAAAGGAACAGGAACCGGTTATGCCGGCGAGGTGACTGTTGCGGTAACGATCAAAGATAAACAGATTACGGCAATTGATATCTTAAGTTCTTCGGACGATGCAGCGTTCTTTAACCGTGCAAAAGCAGTGATAGACAGGATCATTGCAGGACAGACTCTGGATGTGGATGTGGTGTCTGGTGCAACATTTAGCTCTAATGGTATTATCAGTGCGGTGAAGAATGCATTGACAGGAGAAAAAGACAGTGGAGAGACGGGAGAATCCCAGTCCGGAAATGCAGCGGCACAGGGAAGTACACTGTCACTGGCTGACGTACAGGATGCGGCAGCGTATAAAGATGGAACCTATTATGGAACAGGAACCGGATTCGGGGGAACTTTGAAAGTTAAGGTTGTGATCAGCAGAGGAAAGATTATGTCTATTGAGGTTGTGGAGAATCATGATGACAGCAGTTATCTGAATCGTGCAAAAGCATTGATCGGCAATATTATTTCATCGCAGAGTACAAATGTAGATGTAATCTCCGGGGCGACTTACAGTTCGAACGGAATTAAGAGTGCAGTAAGAGATGCACTCCGTCAGGCTGCAGTAAGCGGTAATTCACAGTCTGTGAATGCGAAGACGGAAGATACTTCTAAGACAGAAGACAATACGACTGTCAAAGGCAATTTCCCATATAAAGAAGGTATTTATTACGGAACGGCAGAAGGATACAACGGAGAGATAGAAGTAGCGGTGGTTCTTCAGGATAAATCAATCAAGGCAGTGCTCGTAACAAAGAATCATGATGATGAAAAATTCTTTAACCGTGCAATGGATGTAGTAAAAAATATTATGAAAAAACAGAGTACGGATGTGGACGTAGTATCCGGAGCAACTTACAGTTCAAATGGTCTCATAAATGCAGTGAAGAATGCATTAAAAGAAGCAGAAAAGGTAACAAACGGACAGACAACGGAACCAGATAAAGAAAAAGCTGATACTTCAGAACTTGAAAAAGTGATGAAAGAAGCAGAAGAACTGAAACAAGAGGATTATACGGAAGCAACCTATGCGGTTCTTAAGACCAGAATGGAAGACGCACAGAAGCTGCTTGATGCAGATAAGACAGAGATCAGTCAGGAAGATGTGGACCAGGCTCTTGAGAATCTGAACCAGGCACTGGCACTGCTGGAGAAAAAAGATGATGGCGAAGATGATACTACAGTATATAAAAATGGTATCTATGAAGGACGTGCGCTGTGCAGACCGGATGAAGATGAAGATTTCACGGCTTATAATCTGACATTGAAAGTGACAGTGCGGGATGACAAGATTGTTGCTGTTACTGATGTAAAAGGGGACGGAGATTCATCGAATGACAGATATATCCTTCGCGCTGCAAACGGAACATCGAATAAAAAAGGTGTGACAAGCCAGCTGATCGAGAAAGGTAATACAGAAGGAATTGATGCAGTATCGGGTGCAACCTGTACTTCAAAAGCAATCCTGGATGCATGTGAGAACGCCTTGCTTTCTGCAAAAAGACAGTAAAAAGAGACTGAGTTAAAGGAGAGAGAAGAATGAGAGAATTCTGGATGCGCCTGATGAGTGTTGTAGTGATCGTCGGGTTGATATTGGGATATAATTCCGTGCTGGAAGTCAGAGCAAAAGATGAGGAAATTGCAAAACTGAATGCCAAAATCGAAAATACGGAAAGTTTAGAAGATGAGGATTCAAAAAACGGTTCTTATAAAGACGGAACATATACCGGAGAAGCGGATGGATTTGGTGGAACTGTTAAAGTGGAAGTAATAGTAAAAAAGCAGAAGATTAAGGAAGTAAATATTGTCTCTGCTGATGGAGAAGATGGTTCTTATCTGACTATGGCGAAAGATATTATACCGAAGATTCTGGATGCGCAAAGTGCAGAAGTAGATACGATCAGTGGTGCGACTTTCAGTTCTACAGGAATTAAGAATGCGACAAAACAGGCATTAGAAAAGGCGGTAAAATAAATGAATGCAAAACAATTGAAAAAGATACATATATGGATAAGGGCAATCATCCAATTGCTGTATTTTATCTTTATTCCGTCGGTATACACGGCAGCATTTGCAGGTGTGAAATATATATTTACACAGATTGGTGCAGGTGAAAAAGTGGCGCTGACATCATTTGTTACTGTACTTATTGTGGTGTGTGTATATACTGCTGTTTTCGGAAGATTCTTTTGTGGATTTGCCTGTGCATTTGGAAGTCTTGGCGATGGAGTGAATGCATTATACAGACTGATCTGCAAAAAGATGAAAAAGAAACCGGTGCAGATTCCGGACCGGATTGCAGACAGACTTGTATATCTGAAATATGTGATTCTGGCAATCATCGTATTTATGTGTTATGGCGGTGTATACAATAAAGCGCAGGGAACAAGTCCGTGGGATGTATTTTCCATGATACATGCAGGAAATTTTAAACTGAATGGATATCTCATAGGGTTGGTCATTCTGGTATTTCTGATTGTCGGAATGTGTCTGGAGGAAAGATTTTTCTGCAGAAATTTCTGCCCGATGGGAGCTGTATTCTCACTGGTTCCGGTGTTACCGACATTTGCACTTCACAGAGACCGGGAATCCTGCATTCCAAAGTGCAGTGCATGTTCCAGAAAATGTCCGGCGAATATCGGACTTCCGACGGACGGTTCCTGGAAAGTAGAAGGTGGCTGTTTCCAGTGCCAGAAATGTATAGATACATGTCCGAAGAAGAATATTCACTGCGGAGTGAAAAAGATCAGAGGCAATGAAATATGGTTTACAATCTTAAGAGCTTTGATATTACTTGGATTATGTATCTGGCTTGGCGTATAAAATAACATAACATGCAGACGTGTGTGGAAAACGCACATGTCTGATTAGTAAAATTTTTTTGATTATAAGTTAGAAAATACTAACTTAATAATAAATATTTTCATTAAGGAGGCTTTTATGAAAAAGAAAGAAATGAAGACAAAAGTAATGGCAGTTGCGATGTCGGCGACCATGGCAGCCAGCATTTGTCCGGCGGTACCGGCGATGGCGGTAACGAAAGATCAGGTGGCAAAAGATGGAACATATACGAAGACTGCACATGTCACAAGAACAGAGGATGATGATGAAGATGAATGGAATGAATATGATGTCCGAGTAGCCTTGACTGTAAAAGATGGAAAGTTTTCTGATATTGTAGTAACTCCGGAAAATGGCTATGAGTCTGGTAACGATTCATATTTTAACAAAGCATATTCTAAATCAAAGGGAATAAAATCAAAATTAGCTGGTCAGTCAGCAACAGAAGATACAATTAATAGTTGGGATACCGTATCTACTGCAACAAGATCATCTGATGCCATAAAAAAAGCGGCATTAGAAGCAATCCAGTCAGCACCAGAAGCAAGTACAGCAGCAACTGTAGATACAGCAGCTCTGGAAGCTTCAATTACGAAAGCAAAAGCATTAAAAGAAAGTGATTACACAGCTGAGACATGGAATACGTTAAAGACAGCACTTGCGTCTGCAGAGACAGCACTCGCTGAAAAGAAATCTCAGGATACAGTCGATGCAGCGAAAAAAAATCTTGATAGTGCAATTGATAACTTGAAAGCAGCAGTAAAAGAAGAATATAAATATGTCTATGCAGGACTTAGCTGGGCGGAATACTGGGCAGCAGAAGGAGTACAGGCAGCAGGAGACAGTTCATCATCAGGTGAAGCTGATAAAAAAGGAGAGCTGGATAAAGGAGCTTTTGATGTCGTAACACGTGCAACCGTGAATCATGGACTTCACAGAGGAAGTTATCAGTGTGCGGCAACCATAGAGGCAGAAAATGGAAAATCTTATGAAGTCTCATATTGGACAGATTCAAAGACAGCTGTTCTGACAGATGGAAAAACGATTACATTTGACCGTGGAGCAATCACCGAAGAAGACGGAACAACAACGAAGATGACAAAATATGATGTTACAGGACTGAAATATGTACCGGTAAAAGTAGCGACAGAAGATTATGAAGCATTCTGCAAAGCATACAAAGTTGTAGAAAACGGTGGAGAACTTGCAGGAGGATATGCAGAAAATAAATTGCAGTCATATAGCGGTCTGAAAGCAAAAGTTACAGCAGATACAAACGGACTTAAGACAGCAACCAGGAATGCAGATGGAACATTCAGTTTCTCAGCAAAAGAGACAGGAACGGAATCTGGAATTGAAGGCCAGGAATTAAAAACAGCACCAACAGCAGAAGAAGCAGGACTTACAGTAAAAGAAGCAAAGGGCTCTTATGGAGAATTCTTAAGAGTAGATCTGACGGGTAATTACGGAGCCCTCGGAGTAAATATGCAGAGTGTAAAATGGACATACTATGGAGATGACAGTACATACACGAATGCAAAAGCAACATACGGAACAAAATTTGCAGCAGATAACTGGATGCATAAATCAATGGGAATTCAGCTTGGACTTACCAAGTCACTGCGTTGTACATTACCGGAAGGAACGGATGGAACGGGATACTGGACAATTACAATTTCAGCACTGGGTTATAAAGATGTAACATATAATTTCCGGGCAAAAGATGAAA
>ERZ824978.4104-NODE-4104-length-10036-cov-3.900010_pt1 | contig 10036 bp, 9 predicted proteins | sample MGYA00519860_ERZ824978 | MGnify/ENA primary metagenome ERZ824978 (study PRJEB31778, sample SAMEA3449184) | human gut metagenome | biome: human gut; feature: human-associated habitat; material: faeces | place: United Kingdom | collected 2010/2012 ... | reverse complement strand
AAGCTCATGGACGAGCTCCGCGAGCTCGAGAACGGAAAGGGCCTTGATCTCCTCGATCATGGCGGTGACTTTTTCGCTGGCCATTGTTATTTCCTCCTGAATATCAGAATTGAATGTACCGAGATCACTCGGCGGCGGGGGCCTCGGCCTCCGCGGTGTCCGCGCTCTCGACGGAGCCGCCGGACTTCTCGACTATCTGGCCCAGAACAACGGCCAGGCTGGTGATGGGTGCGAGCATGGTGCCGAGGACCTTGGAGTACAGGGCATCCTTGCCGGGAAGCTGAGCGATCTCATCGATGTCGGCCATCGGAAGGACTTTACCTTCCATGAAGCCGCCCTTGACCTCGAACTTGCCGTTCATCTTCTTGGCGAACTCGCTGACGATGCGGATGGGCGCGATGGGGTCGCCCTCGGTGGTGGCCAGAGAGGTGGTGCCGTTGAGCACGGAGTCAAACTCGTTGAGATTGCACTTGTCAACCGCAAAGCGGAGCAGAGTGTTCTTCACAACGGTGTACTCAATGCCGGCAGCACGCAGCTCACGGCGCAGAGCGGTATCCTCCAGAACGGTGATGCCCTTGTAGTCCACAAGGACGCCCGCCGTGGCGTTACCGATACGCTTGGTGAGTTCCTCGACGATGGCCTGTTTCTCGCTGAGTACTTTCGCGTTAGGCAATGGTTTCACCTCCGGGGTAAATTTCTGCGCCCGAAAGAAAAACTCCCTCTGCCGAAAGACAGGGGGAGACACAATACAAGTATCGTGCTTTCCTCGGCAGGATTTACGGCGAATGCCACCTGCTGTCTTTGGAGCGCCATGACATAATACCATAAATCTCAGGAAAGTCAATACTTTTTTCGTATTTTTATGGAGAAAAGGCCCCCTTGTGTAAAGGGGGCTGGCAGCGAAGCTGACTGGGGGATTGTAGTCTTCGGAAAACGACAATCCCTCCGTCAAACCCTTCGGGTTCGCCACCTCCCTTTGCACAAGGGAGGCTTACCGCAGCAGCTCCTCCAGCGCCGAAAGGTCGGAGAAGTCCGGCAGATACACCGCCGCTCCGGCGCGGATCATCTCCGTATATTCCTTCATGCTCTCGTCGTATACGCCGACGCCCGAAACGCCGAGCGCCTCCGCCGCGGCGAGATTGCGCGGCGCGTCCTCCGCGAGGAGCATTTTCTCATACGGAACGCCGAGCCTGTCCCGGAAAAACGCATACGGCGCTTCGGTACGCTTTGAGCCGGTCTCCTCCTCGGCGTAAACGCCGTCCACGAGCGGCGCGACGCCGAGCCGCTCAATGGCCGGATCGAGCAGCGCGTGGCGCGTCGCCGAGAGGATGTATACGCGCAGCCCCGCCGCGCGCAGCGTTTGCAGAAGCTTCTTTGCTCCCGGCTTGAGAGGGATCTCCCGCGCGTAATGCGCCGCCATCTCCGCGCTCCAGCGCACGGCGAGCGGCGTTTCCGCTTCAAGCTGCGGGTACTTCGCGCCCATGTCCCGCGCGATCTCCCGGATCGGCACGGAGCGGATGTATTCCGCAAAGCCCTCCGGCTGCGGCAGCCCCGCCGCGCGGAGCGTATCCGCCGGCAGACGCAGCCAGTACGGCATCGAATCGGCCAGCGTGCCGTCGAAATCCACGAGCGCCAGAGAGAAAGCCATGCGCGTTACCCCCGTTTTTTCCCGAAACTTACCGCCCGAAGGCGGGTAAAACCTATTATATGTTCCGCTCCGGCAGGATGCAATTGCTTTTTTCGCCGGGATGCGTTAAACTAAAAAAAGTATGTCGATATCCGTCGGAAAGGAGGCAGGAGGGCATGAAGCAGAAACCGGCAAAGCGCGGCGCCCGCGCATGGGCGATCGCGATACCGGCAGGGATCCTTCTTTTGCTGCTGCTCGCGGCGTTTCTCATCGGCAACGGCGGCGCCTCCGCCTTTCGGGACGATGTGGACGCGATCCTCGCCGCGCCGCGCAGCGAAGAGCTCGGCGAGCTCTCCTTTGCCGACGACGGCAGCGCCGTTGTCCGGCTGTATAAAAACGATCTTTACGTTCTTGCCGACGAGAGCGGCGTTCTGCCCGGTCTCCGGCGGCAGATGCGCGAGCGGTTCGGCGATCTCGATTTCGGCATCCGCCTGACCGGCGGAAAGATGCGCGTATGCATCTCGCAGCGCGTTCTCGGTCTTGTGCCGGTCTCGATGCAGATCGTCACCTCCCTCTCGTGGGACGGCACCGGCATTGTGATCCATGCCGAGAGCGTTCTTCTCGGCAGCCGGACGGCGCTGCCGAAATCGCTCTGGCCGGACAGCGTGCGCGAGGACTTCCGCGTGGACCTTACCGCGACCGGGCGCACGCAGGAAGTCGCGGACGTATATCTTGACGGCAGCGCCGCCGTGGTGGAGACCGTGCCGCTGCGTCTTCCGGCGGGCGACAGCCTTCACCCCGATGCGCAGCTTCTCGAAAAGATCCGCTTCTTCGGCGCGGACGATAAAACCGAGAGCGCCGCGGCGCTTCTCGACCGGCTCGCCGCGGGAGACGTCCCCTCGGAGGACGAGCTGCCCGCCGGAAGCCGCGCGGAGCTTCTCGCGTGGCTGCTCGCACTGCAGACCGACGACGGCGACAGCGCCATGTTCTCCACCTTCTTCGCGCGCCGCAGTGAGCGCATCCGCGAGGATATTGACGCCTTTCTTTCCGCAGAGGAAGGAAAATACGTAAAGCTCCTGACCTCCGTGCGCGAGCTCTATAAAAGCCGCGCGCTGCGCATCGAGCAGAACGGGTTTTATGTGATCTCCACAAACCGGCAGTTTGACCCCTTCGCCACGACCGAGCTCTCGGCCACGGCGACGGACGCGCGCGTCGTGCTGCTCACGAGCGGCAGCGGTGCGCCGGAAGTGAGTCAGGCGGACATGCCGGTGCTCAAAAACGTAGAGCGCCGCAGCGCCAAGGCGCTGGACGGGCTCGACCCCGAGCACGCCTACGATGTCGGCGTCGTCCTCACGACCGACGGCGGCGTTCCGGCGCTGCTGTACCGGCGCTCCGGCGGCGAGATCGTCGTGCGCGAGCTCTCCGCAGAGCAGTATGTGGACATTCTCGTTTCCGGCGGCCGGCCGCTCATCAATGTGGACACGCTCCCCGCCCCCGCGCAGGAGCTCTCCGGCTCCGAGTGCAAAATTCTCCCGCTGAACTGACAAACTACAGCAAAAGCCTCGCAGAGTTTGCGCCCGCAGGCGCAAAGAAAGTTTAAAACATTTTTGCCGATGACATGTGCATCGGCAAAAATACTTCTCGGCTCGCAAACGTGCGAGCGAAGCGAGTGCGCTGCGGCGAGCCGCAGCCTTTTCAAACGAGAGCCCAACGCAGTGGGTCTCGTTTGAGAGCTTGTCAAAAATACTTTTTTGACAAGCTCGACCCCCGCTTTTCGGAACGATCCGAAGAGCGGGGGTATTTTTATAGCTCTATCAAGAGGAGAAACAGCGAAAGAAGCAGGCAGAAGAACGGAACGATCACCGCATCAGCCGACCTGATGGAGCATGCCGAAGAGCACGTTCACCCGTCCGGGGAACCGGTCAAGGCTGATGTACATCGGCGTGCCGCTCTGGTCGCCGTCGAAATATACGGTCAGGTAGCTGTTCGCGCCGGCAAAGTCCGTCAGCAGCTCGCCGCCGCCCGGATTGAGCTGGGCATAGTGGAACATGGCGTCGTCCGTCTGCGCGAGACGGTAGCCGGAAAAGCCCCAGTATTTTGCGAGCAGCGTGCAGAATTTATCGACGGTCATGCCGTCCGGCAGGATGTCGTCATAGTTATTGTAAGTATGGAATGTCTCCTTTCCGTTGCCCGTTTCCACCGTTACATCGCCGTCGGGGATAGGCTCGTCCGTCTCGTCCGCCTTGGCCTCCGTAGTGAGCTGCACGATCTTTCCGCTCATCGTATCGACGAAAATATTCATGTAATACTTCCCGTCGTCGGTCCCGCCGCGGACAATGTAGCTGTGGGGGAAAATGCGTCCGAACCAGTAGTCGCTCACGCCCATGTTCGGCGCTTCGCCGAGATAGTCCGGTTCGCCGTCAAAAAAGCGGTACTCCGAAGAGAGAATGCCCATATCCTGCATTTTTGCAATTTCCTGCCGCGCGACCTTGACCGCCTGCGCGGGGCTGTTGATGAGCCGCCCGGCGGCAAGGGCGCTCCCGGCAAGCACGAGCACGAGCGCCGCCGCGATCAGCACGGTGCGAAGCGTCCGCTTCGCGCGAAGGGGTTTTCCTGTATTCTTTTCCTGCATAGCCGATGTGACCTCCATAAGAATTTCATCGTCGATCCCACCGGCCGCTTCCATAATATCCAGCGCTTTCACAGCAATTCCTCCTTGATGAGATAGTCGCGCAGCTTTTTCCGGCTGCGGCAAAGCGAGGTATGTACCCTTCCCTCCCGGCAGCCGAGCCTTTCGGCGATCGCCGGGGCGGGAAGAGCGAGATAGTAGCGGGCGGTGAAAATAATCCGGTCGTTTCGGGAAAGCGTATGGAGAAAGGCGTTCACCGCATGAGAAAGCTCCCGTGCCTCAATGATCTGCTCCACATTGTCCCGCCCCGCGACGCACTCGGCGAGCTCGTCGAGCGCGGCGGACGCCTCACCGCCGCCGCGTTTCTGCGCGCTGTCGGCGCGAAAGCGGGAAAAGGCGGCGTTCCGTACGGTACGGAACAGATACGCGCCGAGATGCTCCGGGCGCTGCGGCGGGATGGTGTTCCAGAGTGAGAGATAAGCGTCCTGCACGATCTCCTCGGCGTCCTCCGCCGCGGGGAGAAACCGGCGCGCGATGCCTTCGCACGCGCCGCCGTATTTCCGCTCCGTTTCGGCGATCGCCTGCTCGTCGCGCCGCCAGTACAGGTCTACGATGAAGCTGTCCTCCATGATCTTTCCTCTTTCTTACGGGGCTGCCCCTTGAGTACTCACCCTTATAGACGCAATTCGGGGCAAAAAGCTTACAGAAAATGCTATAAAATTTAACGCGCCGCATTTCTGTGCAAATTTCTTACAGGTTTATCATATTCAATCTTCCAAAACGAAAAAAACGGTGGTATAATATATACGCCAAACCAACTCAATACTGCGAAAAGGATATTTCTCTCCCAGGGCGTATTATACTCTTTTTTGCCTACAAACTGAATTTGATAAAAATGCAAATTCCGTTTCTGTAGGCATGAGGGTTTCCTTTTCCGCAGAGTTGGTTTGGCGACTATCGGAGTTTGCGTTTTTTGTGCGGCTGCTCCGGTAGCCGCACTTTTTATTTTTTAGGAGGAAAGAAATGAAAAAACTGGTCGCCGCGCTTCTCTCGCTCATCATGCTGTTTTCTCTCGCTGCCTGCGGCAGCGATGCTTCTCCTGCAAAAGATTCTCCCGTCAATGATCCGCCCGCGTCCGCAGAACCAACTGCCGAGCCAACCGCCGAGCCGGTCGTTGAACCGCAGCCGGAAGAACCCACGGAAAGCACATACTATGGAACATGGGAAGTTGTCTCCATTGAGCAGAACGGTATTTCCGCAACAGTTGAGGCATTGGAAAAAAACGGAAATTATAATGCAAGTCATATCGGGCTTATTCTGTGCGAAGATGGGACAGGCTGCCTTTATGTGCACGATGAGCAAAATATGCTCAAATGGAACATCACGGAGGAAGGCATATCCGTAAACAACGTAACGCTTCCTTTGACCAACAACCGGCTTGTAATAAACATGGATGACGGCACGGTTTGTTATTTGGAAAAGGTTTCAGACGATCAGACGATTCCGGAACCGTCCGCAGAACCGACCACTGAGCCTTCCGCAGAGACCGGGCTGCGTCCCGAATTTAAGGAAGCCATGGACAGCTACGAAGCGTTCTACACCGAATACTGCGACATTCTGAAAAAGTACATGAACAACCCGTCCGATCTTTCCATTCTTACAAAGTACATGAGTCTCATGGGAAAGCTCTCGGACATGGATGAAAAATTCAAGGCTTGGGAAAGCGAGGATCTGAACAACGAAGAGCTGAAGTATTACATGGATGTAAATAACCGTGTAATGAAAAAGCTGCTTGACGTTACCGGCTGAAATCACTGAATTAAAAAGTTTTGCCGCCCCGGATGAACCGATCATCCGGGGCGGCTTTTGAATAAATCATTTTACCGGCTGTACATGGCCGTCATGGCGGCGATGTGGTCGGCGAGCTCGTCGGTGAGCGCGCCGGGCAGCATGCGCCAGCACCAGTTGCCGTGGCCGAGGACGCCGGGGACGTTCATGCGCGACTCGCCGCCGAGGGCAAGCCAGTCCTGCATCTGCGCGACGAAGAGATCAGCCACCGAGCTCATGCCGCCGCGGATGATGCCGTTTACGTACCCTTCCTCGTCATTCAAGCCGAGATACTGCTTGGCGTAAGCCACATCGTCGCCCTTCGCGTCGCCCAGCCACTGGGCGAGCGTGGCGTTGTCGTGCGTGCCGGTGTAGCAGATGCAATTTGTCGGGTAGCGGTGCGGCAGATAGTCGCTCGGCTCGCGGGAATCAAAGGCGAACTGCAGCACCTTCATGCCGGGGAAGCCCGAATACTCGCGCAGGGCGATGACCTCCGGCGTCATAAAGCCGAGATCCTCGGCGATGATGTCGAGACCGGGGAGCGCCGTCTTGATCGCATCGATAAAGCTCTCGCCGGGGCCCTTGCGCCAATGGCCGCTGCGCGCGGTCGTCTCACCGTAGGGCACGGCCCAATAGCTCTCCAGACCGCGGAAATGGTCGATGCGGACGGTATCGTAGAGCTTGCCCGCGGCGCCGAGACGCCGGATCCACCAGCGGTAGCCGTCGTCTCGCATACGGTCCCAGTCATAGAGCGGGTTGCCCCAGAGCTGACCGTCGGCGGTGAAGTAATCGGGCGGGACGCCCGCGACCTCCGTCGGGCGGCACTGATCGTCAAGCTGGAAGTACTCGCCCTCCGCCCACACGTCGGCGCTGTCGAGCGGGACATAGATCGGCACGTCGCCGATGATCCGGATGCCCTGCTCGCGGATATACGCGCGCAGCGCGTTCCACTGGCGGAAGAACAGATACTGCGTGAAAATACAGAAGCGGATATCCTCCGCGAGAAGCTCCTCATACCGGCGCAGCACTTCCTCGCTGCGGCGAAGACGGAGATCCTCGTCCTCCCATTCGATCCAGGGACGCATGCCGAAATGACGCTTTGCCGCGGTATAGAGCGCATAGCTGCGCAGCCAACTCTCGTTTTCACGATAGAAAGCGTCTACGTTATCACGCTCTTTGTCCCAGCCGCGCTCACAGGCGCGGCGGAGAAGATTGAACCGTCCGGCGTAGAGCGCGCCGTAATCCGTCTGCGCCGGGTCGCTGCCGAAGGAAACGGCATCGACTTCCTCGCGCGTGAGGAGACCGTCGGTAATAAGCTGCTCAAGGTCGATGAGATACGGGTTCCCGGCAAAGGCCGAGTCGGTCTGGTACGGTGAGTCGCCGTAGCCGGTCGGGCCGAGCGGCAGGATCTGCCAGTATTTCTGTCCGGCTTTCCGGAGGAAATCGGCAAACTCTCTCGCCTCTCTGCCCAGCGTTCCGACGCCGTGCGGCGACGGGAGCGATGTGATATGCAGAATAATTCCGCTTGCTCGCATGGCAAACGCCTCTTTCGTCTGTTAGAATTTGCGGATGCTGTTAATTTTTACGGATGCTGTCCGTCTTTTCGAGCGTGTACGGCGCGAGGACATGCTGCGCGCCTGAGCCGTTTTCGATCATGTCGAGCAGCACGGCGTAGCTCTTTTCCGCCATGAACGCGATCTGCTGCGTAACGGTGGAGAGCCTCGGCTCGTAGTACCGGCAGATGGGCAGGCCGTCAAAGCCGATGAGGGAAATGTCCTCCGGGATACGCTTTCCGGCATCGCGGACGGCGCGGGCCGCGCCGATGGCCATGACATCCGCCATGGCGAACACCGCCGTGATCTCCGATGTTTCGCGCAGGAGCTCCGCCATGGCCGTATAGCCCTCGTCGAAGCTGTAGTGCGCGGTCTTATAAAACCGGTCCGCGTCAAATATCATGCCGCGCTCGGTGAGCGCGCGCAGCACGCCCGCATAGCGCAGACGGCCCGTATCGGAGTATTCACGCTCGCCGCCGATGACGGCGATCTTTTTATGACCCATGTCCGCCAGATACCCGACGGCCGCCGCGGCAGCGGCGGTATCGTCGGTCGTGACGCTCGAAAGATTCTTGGATTGGAATTCCGCGGCGGAGTTTGTGACAAGAACCGCGGGAATGCGGATCTCGGCAAAGGATTCGATGAAATCCTCGCTGCTGCCGCCGAGGAAGAGGATGCCCTGCGGCTTTACCTCGCGCACGCGCTTCACGGCGCGGCGCACCTCGTTGTCGAGCTCGCCGATATAGTCCACCACAAGCTGGTACTCCCCGCCTGTTGCCACGGTCTGCAGCCGTTCTACCAGCGCGGCGAACAGCTCGTTGTGCGTGCCGCGGACGATGACGAGGATGTTGTTGCTGTGGGTCTGCTTGAGATTGCGGGCGTTCGTGTTCAGCTCAAAGCCCTGTTCCTTCACGATCGCCATGATCTGCTCTCTTGCCTTCTCGCTGACGTGCGGCTGATTGTTGAGCACGCGCGAGACCGTGCCGAGCGAATACCCGGAGAGAGCCGCCAGGTCCTTGATCGTCATCAGCCCTTCACCGCTCCGGCCGCAACACCCTTAATAATGTGTTTCTGGCAGCAGAGATAGAAGATGATGACCGGCAGGATGCTCAGAAGGATCAGCGCCATCGTCGCGCCCATGTCCACCTGTCCGTAGCTTCCCTTGAGATGCTGTATGACGATGGGGATGGTCATATACTCCGTGCGGTCGAGCACGAGATACGGCAGAAGGAAGTCGTTCCACACCCACATGATCTCCAACACGCCGACGGAGATCATCGTCGGCTTCATCATGGGGAGGACCACCTGGAAGAACGTGCGCACCGGGCCGCAGCCGTCGATGGCAGCGGCTTCCTCAATTTCCAGAGGAATGGACTTTACAAAGCCGCAGAACATGAACACCGCGAGACCCGCGCCGAAGCCGAGATAAATGACCGGGATCGTCCACGGGGTATCGAGACTGAGCTGGTTCGCCGTGCGGGAGAGCGTGAACATGACCATCTGGAACGGGACGACCATGGAGAACACGCAGAGATAATATACGATCTTGCTGAAGAAGCTCCCGACGCGGGAGACATACCACGCGGCCATGGACGTGCACACGAGAATGAGCGCCGTGGAAGCGAGCGTGATGAAAAGGCTGTAGCCCACGGCCTTCAGAAACGGGTAGTTGCCGAAGGTCATGCCCTTGATATAGTTCTGGAAGCCGACAAAGCTGTTCGCGTTCGGGAAGGCAAACGTCTCCGTGTTGACGGCGGCGTTGCTCTTGAAGGAGTTCATCAAAACGATGAGGATCGGCATAATGTAAGCGATGCAGATCACCGTGAAGATGATCGTCAGCACCATTTTGCCGCGTTCTTCTCTCTTTGCCATTACTGCTGTACCTCCTTTTTACGGGTGGCCTGGAGCTGCAGAAGGCCGATCGCGGCCACAAGGATGAAGAACACCACGGCCTTCGCCTGGCCGACGCCGCGGTTGTTGCCGCCGCCGGAGTAGAAGGCGCTGTAAATGTTCAGCGCGAGCATTTCCGTCGTCTTTATAACGCTGCCGTCCGGCTGCTGCAGGAACGGCCGCCCCGCCGTCAGCGCGAGGTTCTGGTCGAAGAGCTTGAAGCCGTTCGTGAGCGTGAGGAAGATGCAGATCGTAAAGGAGCTCATCATGTTCGGAATGGTGATCTTCCAGAGCGTCTGCCAGTTGTTGGCGCCGTCAATGCGGGCCGCCTCGAGCATGTCCTCCGGGATGGACTGGAGTCCGGCTATGTAAATGATCATCATATAGCCGACCTGCTGCCAGCATATAAGGATAATGAGGCCCCAGAAGCCGAAGGTCGAGTTGAGCACGACGGAGGTGTTGTACTTCACGAGGAAGCCGTCAAAGATCATCGACCAGATGTAGCCGAGC
>ERZ824978.4101-NODE-4101-length-10058-cov-3.001799_pt1 | contig 10058 bp, 10 predicted proteins | sample MGYA00519860_ERZ824978 | MGnify/ENA primary metagenome ERZ824978 (study PRJEB31778, sample SAMEA3449184) | human gut metagenome | biome: human gut; feature: human-associated habitat; material: faeces | place: United Kingdom | collected 2010/2012 ... | reverse complement strand
CGCGCCGGACTGGCTTTGGAACAACGACGCGGGCAAGGGCTACAACACGCATACCTTCAAAACGCTCATTACGCGCGCATGGATGGACGAACTGGGCGCTGCCGATCATGTCGTTCTCAAGGACGGCACGCAGGTCGTTTCCATGGACTGACATATTCCAATATCGCCCCCGCATACGGTGAATGCGGGGGTGTTTTTCGTGCGGATTCCGTGGGAACTGGTGCTTTCGTTTGCGATCGGGCTGGCGCTGCTGTGCCTGATCGGGTATCTGCTGCTCGCACCGATGCGGCTGATGAGCCGGCTGGTCGCAGCCTGCGTGCTCGGCGCGCTGGTGCTCGCGGTGGTGAATGCGCTCGGCGGGCTGATCGGCATTCACGTTGAAGTCAATCCGTTCACGGCAATGGCGGTCGGGTTTCTTGGCTTGCCCGGCGCAGCACTGGTAATCGCGCTTCAACTGCTGATCTAGATTGCGCGCGAGCGAATGATGCATTATTAAATTCATATACATTCCCGATTTGAATCAGTTTTTGTTAAATTTCCAATTGAACGATAGAAATCACGTTTTACCGGTTATCATTTATATGAAGGCTTGAAACCTTCCAATCTATATTACAGAAAAGAGGGATACACATGAAGGCGAATGGAATGAAGAAGATGAAGGGCTTCGCAATGCTGGGCATTGGCAAAACCGGCTGGATTGAAAAGGATGCGCCCGTCTGCGGACCGCTCGACGCAATCGTAAGGCCAATTGCGGTTTCGCCGTGCACTTCGGATGTTCACACCGTATGGGAGGGCGCGATCGGCGAACGAACGGACATGATTCTCGGTCACGAAGCCGTAGGCGAAATCGTTGAAACCGGCGCGCTGGTCAAGACGCTGAAGGTCGGCGATCGGGTAATCGTTCCGGCAATCACGCCGGACTGGGGTTCCCTCGAAGCGCAGGCAGGCTACTCCATGCACTCCGGCGGAATGCTTGCTGGCTGGAAATTTTCGAATTTCAAGGACGGCGTATTCGCCGAATATTTCCATGTCAACGAAGCCGACGCGAATCTCGCGCCGCTTCCGGACAGCCTCGATCCCGCCGAAGCGGTCATGCTCAGCGATATGGTGCCCACAGGCTTTCACGGCGTCGAGCTCGCGGACGTGCAGTTCGGCGACAGCGTATGCGTAATCGGCGTCGGACCGGTGGGACTGATGGCGGTCGCGGCTGCGGCGCTGAGGGGCGCTTCTAATCTGTATGCGGTCGGCTCGCGCAAAGTCTGCACAGACGCGGCAATCGGCTACGGCGCGACGGCGATCGTCAATTACCGCGAGGGCAGCATTGTCGATCAGATTCTCGAAAAGACGCACGGGCGCGGTGTGGATCGCGTGGTGATCGCCGGCGGCGACAATGATACGTTCATTCAGGCGATTCAGATGCTGAAGCCCGGCGGAAAGATCGGCAATGTCAATTATCTCGGCAGCGGCGATTACGTGCGCATTCCGCGCGTGGAATGGGGCTGCGGCATGGGGCACAAGCAGATTGCGGGCGGATTGATGCCCGGCGGTCGGCTGCGCATGGAAAAGCTCGCGTCGCTTCTCGAAACGGGCAGACTTTCCACTGCGCCAATGCTGACGCACCGCTTCAACGGCTTTGAACATATCGAGGAAGCGCTGATGCTGATGAAGGATAAGCCGCGCGACCTGATCAAGCCGGTCGTGCTTCTATAAAAAAAACAGGGCGAGGGATTATTTCCCCCGCCCTTTCGCAAATTCAGATCGAGCTTTTCGTGCCCTTGCAGACCTCCGCGATTACCGCCTTGACCTTTTCATCCTTCTCCAGATCCTCGCGATGCTCCAGGAACGCGCGCACCTTCGGCTGCTTTGTCGCCGCCAGCGCGCGAACGACGTGAATGCGCGTCTCCGCATCCGGCGCATTGATCAGCGTGGTCAGCGTATTGAACGCAACCTCGTCCGTGCAGCGCCCCAGCGCGTCGATCGCCGCAAGGCGCACCTCGGGCTTTTTATCATTTACCATTGCTTTCAGCTTTTCAGCGTTTCCCTTTTGCGCGTATTTCTCGATTTTATCGAGCTTGCTTCCGAACAGACCCATTCTTCCTGCCTCCTGCTTGACAAATTTGCATTCCGGTTGTATCCTATTACCGGTAATCAGATATATACAGTAAACATATATATACTATATTCCTGATCACCCGCGTTGTCAAGCGCAATCAAAAAGTGATACAAATTATTCACATTTACCCAAGGAGGACGCAATGAACGGCGAAAAAACGCATAAATTGAGCCGGCAGATGCTCATTTTCTACCGGCTTTACAACGAGCGCATCATGCGCAGATTTCAGCCGCATCGGGCGCGCAATCTGTCGCAGGGGGAAATGTTTTTGCTGAGCATACTGGTCGACCAGGGGGAAATTCCGCTCAGCGTCGTCGTCGAACGTTCGACGATGTCCAAGCAGCAAATCAATCGCCTGATCAATTCTCTGGAGGAAAAAGGGCTTCTCGATCGCGAGCGGCCGGCGGAAAACCGGCGATCGGTGGTTCTGAAGCCAACCGAAGCGGCGATTCAAATTGCCGCCGACGCGCTGTGCGAAATTGAAAGCGCGCTCTCCGGCGTCTTTGATTCGCTGGATGAGCGCGCTCTGGACGAATACCTTTCCGCGATTGAAACGATCAACCGCATTCTCGAACAGTTTCCGTCCGGAAAGGGCGAAAATCAGTAAAACTCCGCCGGCTCGTCGAGGCGGCTCAGGATTTCGCGATCAACTTTGCGATACAAAAGCAGGCAGATCGTCAGCGAAACGACCTCGGCGATCGGGAACGACCACCAGGTTGTTTCCAATCCCGCGCGGCTGAGCAGCCATGCCACCGGAATCAGCACGATCAGCTGGCGGCACAGGCTCATGATCAGACTGTAAAAGCCCTTGCCGATCGCCTGGAACACGGTGCTGAGTGTAATTCCAATCGCAGCGAGAATAAAATGCGTGGAAATGATTCGAAGCGCCGGCGCGCCATACGCACGAATCGAACCGTCCGCCGTTTTGTCGAACAGCCCCATCAGCACATTCGGAATCGCCATGAACAGCACCATGCCCGCAGCCATGATCGCAATCGCGTACACGAGCGCAACCTTAACCGATTCATACACGCGCTTCTTCAGCCGCGCGCCGTAATTGTAGCCGACGATCGCGACCAGCCCGTTGCTCAGCCCGAACACCGGCATGAACACGAACGACTGAAGCTTGAAATACACGCCCAGCACGCTCACCGCCGCATTGCCGAACGGCATCAGAATCAGATTGAACAGCAAGCTCATCACCGACGAAATCGACTGCATGATAATGCTCGGGAAGCCGACCGTCAGGATATTCTTCATCGTTTCGCCCTTCGGACGGAACCTGCGGAACGAAAGCTTCAGCTCCGGATTCTTCGTCTGATTAAGGATAAAGCCCAGAACCATGCTGAACATCTGACCGGCCACCGTCGCAATCGCCGCGCCCGCAATGCCCATTTTCGGACATCCGCAATAGCCGAAGATCATGATCGGGTCGAGAATGATGTTCGTAATCGCGCCCACGAGCTGCATGATCATCGAAAGCATCGTGTTGCCCGTCGCCTGAACGAGCCGTTCAAAGCCGATCGAGAAAAACAGACCGAAGCTGAAGATCGTAACGATGCCGGTATACGTTTCGCCGAGCGCGCGCAGTGTTTCGTCCTTCGTGCTCATTCTGAAGAACAATCCGTCGAAGAACAGACCGAAAATCAGGAACAGCAGATAGCCGAGCAGCAGAAGGAAAAAACCGTTCTTTGCCGCGTCGCGCGCATCCTCCACGCGCTTTTCGCCCAGGCGTCGCGAAATCAGGCTGTTGATGCCGACGCCGAGACCCGTCGATACCGCAATCATCAGCACCTGAATCGGGTATGCCAGCGACACCGCGGTCAGCGCGTCCGGATCGTATTTCGCTACAAACATGCTGTCGACCACGTTGTAAAGCGCCTGCACCAGCATACTGATCATGATCGGCACGGACACCTTCGGAACGAGGCTCGTCATCTTCATGCTGCCGAGCATCTTGGATCTCTCTTGCTGCTCCATGTGCAAAAACCTCCGTAAAAAAGTCCGCCTACCGTTTTCACAGTCGGCGGCGCATTGCAAGCCGAAGAGTATAATAGCACAGTTTATATTGATATGTCAACGAATAAACCGCGCGCGAATGTAAAATATCAGTCTGGCGTGTGGATACCATCCGCTTCGCGCCTCAAACTCGCTTCTGCGGATACAGTTGATTTACATTTATTACTCTTATTTACAATACACGTATAACATCAAAGCAAGCCCGTTTTTGCCGGTAATACTGCGCGCCTTTGCTGCAAAATGAAGCTATGGCGCGGATTTTGACGTTTGCGCCTTCATGTCATTGCCGCGCATCACAGATTTAACATTTCCTGGAATTATTTTACAGCAGAATGCTTCTCTGAAAATTCATTTCCTAAAATTCATTTCCTATTATAATTAACCGTGAAATACGCCGTGAAATTTCAGGGAAATTATCCGGTTAAATTGAGGTTTTTCCGGAACGAAAGTTCCGGCTGCGCGGCGTAAAAATAAAAGGAGGGAAAATGTATGAAGCTCTCTTTCTGGAGACACGTATCCGCCATTTTTCTGGCGGTGTTGCTTGCCGTCTCCACGCCTGTTCTGGCGGTGTCCGAAACGATGGACGACGCGGTTGTTAAAACCGTAGCGCCCTCCGCAGCGCCCGTCGAAACTGCGGTTCCCGAAGAGACGGAAGCGCCCGCCAAATTGGACGAAACGAACGATTCGCCCACACCCGACACGGATGATACCGTCACTCCGTAGCCCGATCCGTCCATTACCTACAAGCTCACCTTCAACGGCAACGGCGCGAAGCTTACGACCGCCATCGCCGGCAACTATACTTCCAAGACCCTGTATGCGGCTGGCACGGAAGTAAACCTGACGACGGCGCTGGACGGCAAGAAGTTTGCCATGACGCTGAGCGCCGATTATTCCACCAACTACCGTCAGCTCGGCTGGAATACCGCCAAGGACGGTTCCGGCACGCACTACGATATGGGTGCAACCTTCGTAATGCCCGAAGGCGACACGACGCTGTACGCTGAATGGGAAAGCTACGAGTGGCTGCACTGGGAAGCCGTTCTCGCTGAAGGCGGCGAATCCATCACCATCCACGAAGGCGTTACCGGCAAGACCGAAAAGACCAGCGCGTCCTTCAAGCTCTTCACCGGCAATTCCGGCAACCAGTACGGCAAGGTTCCCGCGGCGTACTACACGCCCGTCGTTGCGACCGCTAAGGCCGGCTACCTGTTCACCGGCTGGTACGACGGCGAAACGCTGGTTTCCGAAAGCAACACGCTGACTACGCAGGATTTCAGAAACCTCCGCGCGCTGAAGTTCGCCGAGAGCGGCGCGAAGCTCGAAGCCCGTTTTGAGAAGTTCCCCACCATCACCTACACCGACGGCGTTGGCGGCAAGGCTTTTGCGGATCAGGTTTACTACGTCAAGGTCGGTGAAGCGACCCCGGCGTTCAACGGCACTCCCACCCGCACGAACTACGACTTCACCGGCTGGACGCCCGAGGTTGCCGAAACCGTGACCGGCGACGCAACCTACACCGCGACCTGGAAGGTTCTGGAGCCCGCGGTTCCGTCCGGCAGCAATTCGTCGAAGGAGCTGTTCAAGTTCCACTGCACGACCGATTCTGAGGCGCACGTCGATCAGACGTACAACTGGTTCGGCAGCTATGTCAAGTACAACGGCGATATGGCGTTCGACGAGGCGCGCGGCGTATATACCGCTACCGCCAACATCACCAATGTCCAGACGCTGCTGTCCTCCGGCACGAAAGCACCCAACAAGGTTTGGGGCACTACGCACTATCACACCGACGAAAACGGCAATAAGGTTATGACCGCGGCGATTAAGCTGGTCTGGAATCCGGACGCCGGTCTGTGGGAACCGGACGGCGAGCAGCTCGTAAACGTCTGGCACGCGACCGCGCCTGCGGCTCCGACGCTCGCGGGTCTGCCGAGATCGACCAAGTCAAGCACTGCGGTTCGCGTTCAGAACGCCTCTGTTCCGTTCAGCGCGTCGAACACTCGCGACTCCGTGGACAGCAATGTGCACTACTTCCGCGATCTGAAGGAAGGCACGTACGAGTTCTCCGAAGTGACCAAGGACGAAAACGGCGACTTCTGGTGCACCCTGAAGATCACCGACTTCGCGCCCTATGTCGCGACCTTCAATACCAGAAATTCCAACCCGACCCCCGCTTTCTCGATCGATACCGAGAAGACCACCGCGAACTTCACCTGGAAGCTCAAGTACATCGGAAGCAAGACCGATTACAAGACCGACGGCACCGGCTGGAGCATTGATTCCAGCTCCTGGGCGAAGGGCGAAACCCCAAGAACCGGCAAGCTGCTGTACGTCGATCAGTTCTACACCGTTACCTACACCGACGGTGCGAACGGCGAAGCGTTTGCGGATCAGGTGACCAAGGTAAAGGCGAACGCCGCGACCCCGGCGTTCAACGGCACTCCCACCCGCGAAGGCTATGTCTTCAACGGCTGGACTCCGGAAGTCGCTGAAAAGGTTTATGCGGATGTGACCTACACCGCGACCTGGGCGGAAGACAAGAATGGCAACGGCGTTGCGGACGACAAAGATCCCCACTACACCGTGACCTACACCGACGGCGTTGAGGACGAAGTCGTATTCGAGGACGAAACCTACGCCGATCAGCTGGTCGGAATGCCCACTCCGGCATTCTCCGGCGATACGACCCGCAAGGGCTACGTATTCAAGGGCTGGAATCCTGCCGTTACCGACACCGTGACCGATGACGTGACCTACGTTGCAGTCTGGGGCGTTGACAAGAACAACAACGGCATCGACGATGCGGACGAAACCCACTACACCGTAACCTACACGGACGGCGTTGAGAAGAAGGAAATCTTCGCGGATCAGGTCTACGATGGACTGGTCGTCGGCGAAGCGACGCCTGCCTTCAACGGCACGCCTACCCGCAAGGGCTACAAGTTCGGCGGTTGGGAGCCGAAGGTTGCTGAGACCGTGACCGGCAACGCGGTTTACACTGCGAAGTGGATCAAGATCGAGGATACCGACGATGTTCCGAAGACCGGTGATTTCACGACTGCGCCCGCCGCACTGCTTGCCAGCAGCCTGACCTTCCTGGGTCTCGGCGTGGTTCTGTCGATCGAAAGCCGCAAGGCAAAGAAGAACAACCACTAATCATCCCTGATGCGGAGGAGGTTCGCGCCTCCTCCGCGTTTTCTGTTTATGAAGGAGGGAATTGCCATGACCCGTCGCAAGAAGCGCAGGAGGAACCTGAAAGGTCAGATTCTGTCGTTTTGCGCTGCGATCGCATTTCTCGCCGCGATCGCGCTTTTCGCGATATACCTGCGCTCGTATGTCGACGACCGCATGATTCTCAAGGACCAGGACGAGCTGCGCGATATGTTTGAAAGCGGTGCGCCGAAACAGACCTCCTTCCTCTTCCCCACCGCGTATGCGGAGGAAGCGGAACCCGAACGCCCCGTCGCGGAGCGGTTTACCGAGCTTTATCGGATCAATCCGGATGTGATCGGCTGGATCATCGCCGGCAATGAGGTCAGCACACCGGTCGTTTACCGCGACAATACCTATTATATGGACCATGATTTCTACGGAAAGCAGAGCGCCGAGGGCACTGTGTTCGCCGACGAGCTGAACGCCGATTGGGAAAACGATCCCTATCTGATTCTCTACGGCCATAATATGAAAAACGGCTCAATGTTCGGCAATATGGATCATTACATGGAGCTGGATTACTTCAAGGCGAATTCCACGATCGCGCTGTACAGCCTTTACAGCGACGAGCCGACCTATTACGTGCCGTTTGCCGCGGTAGATGCGTCGGTCGCAAAGGAACACGATTCGTATTTCTTCCTGCGCCGGTTCAGCGTCTTCGAGCCGTGGGTCCTTTCTGATGACGAACGCGAGAACACGCTCACGCCGGAGGAAATCGCCGCAGTCGATGAAAGCATCGCCGAGATTCGCGCACGCTCGATGTACGCGATTCCCGAAATTGAAGTGGATTCCACCGACCGGATTCTCGCGCTTGTTACGTGCAGCTACGAGCTTCCGGACGCGCGGTTCACTCTCTTCTGCCGCGCGCTGCGCGAAGGCGAAACGCCCGAATCCGTCGCGGCAATCGTTCAGAATGCGACGCCTCAAAACTAAAATCTCACGCCCGACTTCGTCCGAAGTCGGGCTTGTTTTACCCAAATATCATTGCCTTTGCGCTGAAAATGTGATAAAATAATTTGAAACATGGTATAAATGGAGGCGTTTGCATGGAATCGACCGCGCGCTATAAGCCGAGCGCTCGAAAGATCGTTTTCTTCTCGCTGATCGCGCTGGTGATCGGCGCGCTGCATCCGATTTTACTGATGTATCAGACTTTGCTGCTGGCGTGGCTGCCGTATGTTTATGTCATCGCGGCGGCACTGCTGTACGCGGGCGGCGGAATCATTCCCGCAGCGATCATGGGCGTTGTCGGAATCGCCGGCGCGTATTGGAGCATGAGCCCAACAATCGCAACGGTGACGCTTCCGCTCACAGTGCTGCCTGCCGTCGTCATCGTTCTCGGCATTCGCGCGCGAAAACCGTTCTTTATTCAGCTTCGAAACGCGCTGATTGCCGCCGTCGCGGGTGCGCTGCTCGCGATTGTGCTGGCAATCGCGCTGATCGGCGGCGATATGGTTTCGCAATTCATGGATATGCTCCGCTTGCTTTCCGACGGCGCGATGCCCTCCCTGTACGAAATCTATCTTCCCGTGCTGGAAAGCCGCGGCGCAAGCGTGACCTACGAGCAATTCCTCGCCGCCTATCGCGAGGTGCTCGCAACGATGCAAATCCTTTATGAGACGAACCTCGCCGGCGCAGTGCTTGCCGATTCGATTGTGACCGCGTTGATCGCCGCGCTCTGGGGCAACTGGATTTCCGCGCGGCACGGCGACGCAACCGCAGAATCGTTCATCGGTCTCGCCGGCTGGCATATGCCCTCGAACATGACGATAGGGCTGTTGCTGGCATTGGCGGCGGGCGGCATACTCGCGGCGATTGGAATGCGCGGCGCGGAAATCGCCTGGGCAGCAATCAGCAATATCGCCTCTCTCGCCTTCTGCGTCCAGCTCTTCGCGGCGAACGATCGCCGTCTGAAAGCCGCGGGCGCAACGCGCGGCAGGCGCACCGGCATGGGCATTCTGCTGTACGTGCTGATTCTGATCGTGCCGATTGCAAAGATGCTCGCACCTCTCATCGGCGCAGCGTCGGCGCTGTTCGGACGCACCGGCGCGGTCACGCTTTGGAAGCAAAAGCATGATCAATCGGACAATTCACTGTAAAAAAAACGAACGGAGGAAATGAAGATGAAAGTCATTCTGCTTCAGGACGTCAAGGGAACCGGCAAAAAGGATCAGATCGTGGAAGCGTCGGATGGATTCGCCCGCAATTACCTGATTCCGCGCAAAATGGCGCGCGAAGCGACCTCCGAAGCGATCAACGCAATCGAGAAATCGAAGAGCGCCGACAAGCATCGCGAGGACGTTCGCCGCGCGGAGGCGGAGGAACGTTCGCGCAAGCTCAAGGGCAAGGTCGTTCAACTGACCGTGCGCGGAGGCGAAAACGGCAAGCTCTACGGCGCAGTCACGAACGATCAGATCGCCGAAGCGCTGAAACAGCAGCACGGCATCGAAATCGACAAGCGCAAAATCGAAATGGAAGAGCCGATCAAGACCGCGGGCCAGTCGTTCGTTACGCTGAAACTGATGGCGGGCGTGTCCACGCGCATGATCGTAAATGTAAACATCGTCACCAAATAATCTTTTCGCCGGTGAATCCGGCTTTACGGCAGGGTGGAAACCATGGAGCAATACAATCTTCCGCAGGAAGGCGTGCGCATTCCGCCGAATCACCCGGAATCCGAAAAGAGCGTACTCGGCGCAATGATCCGCTC
>ERZ824978.4092-NODE-4092-length-10066-cov-5.480471_pt1 | contig 10066 bp, 9 predicted proteins | sample MGYA00519860_ERZ824978 | MGnify/ENA primary metagenome ERZ824978 (study PRJEB31778, sample SAMEA3449184) | human gut metagenome | biome: human gut; feature: human-associated habitat; material: faeces | place: United Kingdom | collected 2010/2012 ... | reverse complement strand
AAGGAGAGCGGCGCCGCCGACTACTCCGACGAGGTCATGGAGAAGATCGAGGAGGTCATGAAGCAGAGCGAAAAGGGCGGCGGCAAGTCCGCCGGCGGCAGCGCTCCCGCCGATGGCGACGAGGGCTGCGACGAGCTGCTGGGCGCGGCGGTGGAGGTCATTCTGGAAACGGGACAGGCCAGCGTGTCCATGCTGCAAAGACGCTTGAAGCTGGGCTATTCCCGCGCCGCCCGTCTGGTGGATCAGATGGAGGAGAGGGGCATCGTGGGCCCCTTCGAGGGCAGCAAGCCCCGGCAGCTGTTGATTACCAAGGAGCAGTGGCAGGAGCTGAAGATGAAGGGCAGCTTCGACGCCGCATCGCCGGAGCCGGAAAGCCATCCCGACCCCTACGGCAGCATCAACGATGTGTTTAACAGCAGAGATGCATTAGATTAAAAAATGCACCCCTTTGGGGTGCATTTTTTAATCAGAGAAGAGATAATAGTGAAGAGTTGCGGTATGCCGCTTCGCGGCATGATTGAAAATAGCGGCGAGGCGCAGAAGCCAAGGCCCCCTCTGAGAGGGGGCTGTCACCGAAGGTGACTGAGGGAGAGAATTTGGGGCTTTTGTTCTCTCCCACTGTCTCGGCTTACGCCGAGACACCTCCCTCTGTGAGGGAGGCTTTGGCCGCTGCGCGGCGAGGGAAAGCGCTTAAATAAAAAACTTCCTGTGCAGCGACCTTTGCAGCGGCTTGCAGATGGCCACCACCAGCAGCATGCCGCCCAGCAGTACGCCGGCGGTCAGCGGGTACAGCGACCAGAAGAATGTCTCGTGCAGCTGGAAGGTGAGGTTGATGAGAAACTCGATCAGCACCGCCACGCCGCCGGAGAGCATCAGCGCCCCGCTGAACACATACAGGTGTCCGCCGGGCAGATACCGCAGCAGCGCCACCATGGCCGTCACCAGCACTCCGATAGCGCCCGTTACCGGGAAGGCGAAGGACAAGAACCAGTGTCCGCCCGTGGCGAAGTTGATATACAGCAGGTACAGCCCAATGGCCGCAAAGTCGATGGGCACGAAGATCACTGGATTGGGGCGGCGGAACCACAGGGGCAGCGCCACCAGCACATACAGCAGCGCCACACCGCCGGAGGCGTACCCCGACCAGACGATGGAGCCGTTGATGCGCCAGTCGCACAGAATGAACAGCACCGCCGACAGCAGCGCCAGTACCGTCAGCAGAAACAGTACGCCGGAACGGCTGACCTCCTCCGTGTGGGGACGGTGGTCGACAGGATAGGGCGGCTGGCCCTGCTGGGGCGGCATATCCGGGTGAAAGGCCCGCGTACCGCACAGGGGACAGACCTTCTCGCTGTCGGCCAGCTCTACGCCGCATTTGACACAATACATGATGCGCTCCTTTCCCGCGTTACCGCTGGTTGCTCTCCACCTTTACGGGGAGGCCCAGCTGATGCAGCACGCGGTAAAAATGCAATTCCAGCTCCGGTTCCCGGATGCTGCGGATACAGTTGATATACACGGTGTCGTTCCACGTCAGGACGCCGCAGTTGTGGGGGGCCTTGGCCTGTACGCCGATGATGAAATCCATCCGCGCCACATAGGGAGCCATTACCTCCGGCAGACGCACCACCCCCAGATTGGACAGGCACAGGCAGGACTTGCACTCGCCCACCGTGTCGAACACCGCCTTCATAGCCAGATTCTTGATGAACAGCGGCATCACCCGCAGCAGGGGCGACTGCTCGCTGGCCACATTGGCGGCGAACTTGGCCCGCATGGTCTGGGGATTGTTTTCCAGTCCCATCCGGTGGTGCACGGCGGCGCAGATCTCGTCAAAGGTGTAGTCGCCCATCCGGGGATCCACCTCCGGCGTGATATAGGACGCGAAGTTCCGCAGCGTCTTGCTGGGGAACAGGCTCCGCAGGTTCACCGGCAGCAGCACCTTCACCGGCTTACGCAGCCGCCGCTGGGGCACCTTCTCCGCCTGCAGCTGGCAGATGGCCTGCATCATGGCGGCGCACAGCAGCTCCGTCACTGTCACACCGTGGGCCTTGGCGCACTCCTTCAGCGCCGGGGCCGGGATCATCAGGGTCACAAGATCCTTGAAGCCGTCCTTCTCCGGCGTACCGGTCAGGTGCCACGCGGTGGCCTCCTTGCGGCTGGCCTTTATGTTTCCGGCATAGCGCAGGAAGCTGTCCTCCAGCTCCTCGGCGTCCGGCTCCTCCAACCGGCCCAGCACGCCGTCCCCGGCGGGGATGGTCAGGCCGTATTTCTGGCTGAGATACTCCGCCAGCAGCGTCTTGAAAAAGGTCAGTCCGCCGGTGCCGTCGGTCAGCGCGTGGAAAAATTCCACCGCGAACCGGTTATGATAGACCAGTACACGAAAGGCGCACTGCCGCACCTCGTGGAAGGGCACGTGGGCCAGCGGGCAGCTTTTTTCCTCCTGAATGGCGGGGGAGTGGGGGATCTGCTCCAGATAGTACCAGAACATCCCCCGCCGCAGCCGCACGGCGATGGATGGGAAGCGCCGTGCCGTCACGTCCAGCGCACTGCGCAGCACCGCCACGTCCACCGGCTCGGTAAGGGTGGCGGAGATGCGGAAGAAGTTGTTCCAGTTGCGCCGCTTGGCGGCGGGATAAATTTTGGCGGCGTTGTCCAGCTTCATCCACCGCAGGCTCCGGGCGGGGGACAGCACCTTGTCCATAAAGAGGTTGATGGTCTCGAAGTCCTGGGGCATGTTCTCGCTGAGACAGTACAGCACATAGGCGTGCCACCGCTCCGGCGCTACGATCAGTTTGCTGCGGCAGCCGCTTTTCACCAGCTTTTGGTGGAGCATCCGGGTGTCGTCCAGCATCACCTCGTCCCCGCCCACGAACAGCAGCGACGGCGGAAAGCCCGTGAGATCGCCGAACAGCGGCGAGCACAGCGGATTGGCGGGATCGTCGGTGTAGCACTTGGCGTAAAATTGCAGCAGCTCCGGCGACATGGAGGGGTCGACCTCCCGGTTTTCCTCGTAGGATTTGCCGCTGCCGGTGAGGTCCGTCCACGGCGAAATGCCGATCAGGCCGCAAGGAAGGGGCAGTCCCAGCTCCTTCAGCTTCAGGCACAGGGCGTAGATCAGTCCGCCGCCGGCGCTTTCGCCGCACAGCAGGATCTGGTGGCCCGCGTAGCCCTTTTTCAGCAGGTACTGATAGGCCTCCAGTGCGTCCTCCACCGCCGCGGGATACCGGTGCTCCGGGGCCAGACGGTACGCCGCGCAGAACACCCGCACGCCGCACTCCGCCGCCAGCACCGAGGAAAAGCCCTTGGCGTATTCCAGACTTCCGCAGGTGTAGCCGCCGCCGTGGAGATACAGCACCACGCCGCCCCGCCGCTGATCCTGGGGCATGATCCACGCACCCTGAAAGTGCTGGAAATCATGGTTCTTCGTCATGATCTCGCTGCGGTGCAGAGCGGTCATCAGCTCGCCCAGCTTATCCTGCCCCTTTCGGCTGGCCTCCAGTGAACAGCTGGTCATAACGGGCTTGAACAGATTCAGTTGTGCGCGGACACGCTTGGCGTGCAGCTCCATAGGCACCGTTCCTTTACAAGTTTATCATATCATTATAGCATTCCCCGGCGGCGTTGTAAATACGCGCCGCTTACCCCAGACCGGGAATGCGCTTGCGCAGCAGGGGACACAGCAGCGCCGTCACGGCGATTTTGATGGCGTCGCCGGGCAGGAACGGCAGCATGCCCGCCCACAGAAGCCCGGACACGCTCATGCCCTTGCCCATGTAGCCGTTGAGGATCAGCGCCATATAGGGCACGCCCACGGCGTACAGCACCGCCAGTCCCGCCACGCAGGCCAGCGCCACCCGCACCGGAGAGGCATTGCGCCGTGTCAGGGCGCCGATCACGGCGGCAGTGGGGATCAGCCCCAGCAGAAAGCCGAAGGTGGGCTGCAGTACGTAGGCGAAGCCGCCGCCGGTGGTAAAGATGGGCAGACCGATCAACCCCAGCGCCACATAGACTGCCTGACTCAGCGCACCGCACCCGGCGCCCAGCAGCACACCCGCCATGGCGGTGAACAGAAATTGCAGCGTGATGGAGGAGACCCCCAGCGGGATACGCAGAAACGCGCCTGCCGCCGTCAGTGCGGCAAACAGCGCGGTATAGACCAGCTTTCGTGAAGTCATGACAAGACCCTCCTGATCAGGAAAAGAATGGAAACATGATACTCCGCACGCTATGATACTGTCAAGAGCACCAGATGATTTTTCCCTTTACTGACCGGGGAAAACGTGGTAATATGGGGCACAAATGAAAGGGGGCGGCGCAATGGAACAGCCGACGCTCTACCGCTATGAAACGGTGGACTCCACCAATACTGTGTGTAAGACGCTGGCGCAGCAGGGCGCAGAGGACGGCACCGCCGTCATCGCGGCGCGGCAGACGGCGGGCCGGGGCCGTATGGGCCGGGGCTTCGAGTCGCCTGCCGGATTGGGACTGTACCTGTCCATGCTGTGGCGGCCTGTGGCGTCGCCGGAGGGCCTGCTGCCCCTGACGGCTATGGTCTCGGCCTCCGCCGTGCTGGCGATCCGCCGCGTGACCGGGGCGGACGTGCGCATCAAGTGGCCCAACGATCTGGTATTGAATGGCAAAAAGCTGGTGGGCATTCTGACGGAGGTGTCGCTGGTGGACGGCGGCGTGGATTATGTGGTAGTGGGCATCGGCGTCAACCTGCGGCAGCGGCCGGAAGATTTCTCTCCGGAGGTGGCGAAGATCGCCACCTCGCTGGCGGCGGAGGGCTACGATGTGGAGCGGGAAACGCTGGAAACGGCATTGGTGGACGCGCTGCGGCAGGCATTCCGTCACCTGTGTGCCCCGGAGACCTATCTGGACGATTACCGGCAGCTGTGCCTGAATCTGGGGCGGCAGGTGCACATCCTGCAAACGGATGAAACGGTGACGGCGCTGGATATCGACCCCCAGTACGGCCTTGTGGTGCGGCACGGCAGCGGCGCGGTGGAGACCCTGCGGTGCGGCGAGGTGTCCGTGCGGGGACTGTACGGCTACGCGGAATAAAAAATGACCATATAAAAGAGGTGTTTTCATTGAAAGAGTGCTTGGAGCTGTTTCTGACGTTTGCCAAGGTGGGCGTCATGACCTTTGGCGGCGGCATGGCTATGCTGCCCATCCTGCAGCGTGAGGTGGTGGAGAACAAGGGCTGGGCCACCGACGAGGAGCTGACGGACTATTTCGCCATTGGCCAGTGTACGCCGGGCATCATCGCTGTCAATACCGCCACCTTTATCGGCCAGAAGCGCAAGGGTATTCTGGGCGGCATTGTTGCCACGCTGGGCATCGTGTTTCCCTCGCTGATCATTATCACGCTGCTGGCGGGCCTTATCACCAGCTTTTCTCATCTGGAGTGGGTGCAGAACGCCTTTGCCGGTATCCGCGTCTGCGTCTGCGTGCTGATCTTCAACGCCACGCTGAAGCTGTGGCAGGGCGCGGTGAAGGACGTGTGGGGCGCGCTGATCTTCGCGGCGGTGCTGGCCGCCTCGCTGCTGACGGATCTTTCGCCGGTGCTGTTTGTGCTGGCGGCGGCTGTGGCGGGCATTATTCTCCGTAATGTGGGAGGTGCCAAAAAATGATTTATTTGCAGCTGTTCTATGAATTCTTCAAGACCGGCCTGTTCGCCATCGGCGGCGGATTGGCCACGTTGCCCTTCCTGTCGGATATGGCGGAGCGCACCGGCTGGTTCACCCAGTCTCAGCTGGCGGACATGCTGGCCGTCAGCGAGTCTACCCCCGGCCCCGTCGGCGTCAATATGGCCACCTACGTGGGCTTTGAAACGGCAGGCGTGCTGGGTGCCATAGTCGCCACATTGGGACTGGTGTTTCCCTCCATCGTCATTATCCTTGTCATTGCCGGATTCCTGAAGGCGTTCCGCAATAACAAGTTTGTGGACGCGGCCTTCTATGGTCTGCGGCCCGCCTCCACCGCCATGGTGGCCTCTGCCGGTATCGGCGTGGTGCTGCTGAGTCTGGTGGATACCTCCGCCTCCGGCCTGGCCTTCTTCCGCTGGAAGGAGATCGCGCTGGCGGCCGTGATCCTGGTGCTGACCCGCTGGGTGCCTGCTACCAAGAAGCTGCACCCCATCGTGTTCATCGGTGCGGCGGCGCTGGTGGGCGTGCTGCTGAAATTCTGACCGCCTGTAAAAGCGCACCTTATGCTTTTGATAAGGTGTGCTTTTCTTTGTGTGAAGTGTCAAAATGCCCGTTTTTACGACGGAATTGTTAGGGTATTTGTCAGTTGTAATTTATTTCCCGGCGGGGTATGATAGTATCAATTTATTATGAGGGGGTCTTTTCCTATGGAGCAGTTAAAGGAACGCATCCGCCGCGAGGGCAAGGTGCTGCCGGGTAATATCATCAAGATCGACGGTTTTTTGAACCACCGGGTAGACACCAAGCTGTTGGGCGATATCGCGGACGAATTTGCCAAGTATTTCGATACCAGTAAGGCCACGGTGGTGTTGACCGCCGAAGCCAGCGGTATCGCACTGGCCACCGTGTGTGCCGAGCGGTACGGCGTTCCCATGCTGTTTGCCAAGAAGGCCAAGAGCGACAACATCGAAAGCGGCCTGATCCAGAGTGAAATTTTCTCCTATACGTATAAGAAAAAGGTGACGCTGCTGGTGTCTCAGGAGTGGCTCAGCGAGAATGACCGTGTTCTCATCATCGACGATTTCATGGCCAATGGCTACGCCATGGGCGGCCTGGTGGACATTGTGAGAAAGGCCGGCGCCCAGCTGGTGGGCATCGGCGTGGCGGTGGAAAAGGGCTTCCAGGGCGGCGGCGACAAGTTCCGCGCCATGCCGGATATTCCCTATAAGGCCCTGGCCGTCATTGAATCCGCCGACGAGAACGGCATTATCTTCCGGGAGGACGACTGACATGAAGAAAGTTCTGGTTCTGGACTTCGGCGGCCAGTATAACCTGCTGGTGGCCCGCCGCGTCCGCGAGTGCGGCGTGTACTGCGAGATCAAGTCCTTCCGCATGTCCATGGAGGAGATCCGCGCTTTCGCTCCCGACGCGCTGATCTTTACCGGCGGCCCCGCCACCGTGTTTGAGCCCAACGCTCCCATGGTGGACAAGGCTTTGTTTGAAATGGGCATCCCTGTGCTGGGCATCTGCTACGGCGAGCAGCTGATGATGCACCTGCTGGGCGGCCAGTGCCGCAAGGCGGAGACCCGTGAATACGGCAAGGTGGAGTTGACCCACAAGGCGTCTCCGCTGTTTGCTGACGTACCGGAGACGGCTGTCTACTGGATGAGCCACGGCGTGGAGGTGGAGCGCATGGCGCCCGGCTTCGAGATCATCGGCTCCACCGAGGGCTGCCTTCACGCGGCGGTGCAGTGCGCCGACAAGAAGCTCTACGGCGTGCAGTTCCACCCCGAGGTGCTGCATACCGAGTACGGCACCCAGATCTTGAAGAATTTCCTCTATACCATCTGCGGCTTCGGCCCTGAGTGGACCATGGCCTCCTATATGGAGGAGGCGGTGGTCGAGTGCCGCCGTCAGATCGGCGATGGCCGCGTGCTGCTGGCGCTGTCCGGCGGCGTGGACAGCTCCGTGGCCGCTGCGCTGCTGCAGCGCGCCGTGGGCGATCAGCTGACCTGCATCTTCGTGGATCACGGCCTGCTGCGCAAGGACGAGGGCGATCAGGTGGAGCAGGTGATGAAGCACCAGTTCCACGTGGATGTGCGGCGTGTGAACGCCGGCGACCGGTTCCTGAGCAAGCTGGCCGGCGTGACCGAGCCGGAGCACAAGCGCAAGATCATCGGCGAGGAGTTTATCCGCGTCTTCGAGGAGGAAGCCAAGAAGATCGGCGCCGTGGACTTCCTGGCACAGGGCACCATCTACCCCGATGTGGTGGAGTCCGGTCTGGGCGGCGAGAGCGTGGTCATCAAGAGCCACCACAACGTGGGCGGCCTGCCCGACTGCGTGGATTTCAAGGAGATCGTGGAGCCACTGCGCCGCCTGTTCAAGGACGAGGTACGCAAGCTGGGTACGGAGTTGGGTCTGCCCGATGAGCTGGTATGGCGGCAGCCGTTCCCCGGCCCCGGTCTGGCCATCCGCGTTATTGGCGAGGTGACGGAGGACAAGCTGGCCATCCTGCGGGACGCAGACGCCATCTTCCGGGAGGAAATGCGTCTGGCGGGTCTGGATCGCAGCACCAGCCAGTTCTTCGCCGTGCTGACCGACCTGCGCAGCGTGGGTGTCATGGGCGACGAGCGCACCTACGACTATACGCTGGCGCTGCGGGCGGTGCAGAGTCAGGACTTCATGACCGCCACATGGTCGCGCCTGCCCTACGAGCTGCTGGACAAGGTGTCCGGCCGCATCGTGGGCGAGGTAAAGCACATCAACAGAATTTGCTACGACATCACCTCCAAGCCCCCCGCCACGGTGGAGTGGGAATGAGAAAAAAGCGAACATGAGGGGCTGAAAAGCCTTGAAAACACTCACTTTTTGAAAATCTCATTTCCTGTTTGATAGCAAAATGATAGCAGATACCAAAACCATTTTGTTTGTTCTTATTGTGGCGAGCGAATGGTTTGCAGGTTTGCTGTCGCATCCAATCCTATATTGAGAGCGAAAAAGGCTCTGCTGACTTTCTGTAAAAGAAGGTCGGCAGAGCCTTTTCTATTTAGACAAGAGTATTATTTCTTGCGCAAAACATTTGAAACGGTGGATTGCGAAATATCCAGCATCGCTGCAATGGTTTCTTGATTAATTTTTTGTTTGCAGAGATCTTTGATTACTTCGTTTCTTTGAACTGTTGAGGTGATTTCGGGAAGTCGATGAATTGTTTCGGAAACAACTCCAGAAGCAGTTACGGTTTTTATTAAAGTTGTCCCATCATCTAATACAGCTCGTGCAATTTTAGCCCCCGTTTTTTTGTTTGGCTTAAACGCAAGAGAAACAATATTTGCAGCGGTTTTTCCAACTCCCTGAAGATCCACAGTCTTGAATACGTTCATTAGATTAGTCGCCATGTATTATCCCTCCAAATTATCAAATTAATATTATAATAATATTAATTTGATAATTTGTCAAGAGTGCCTGAACATCATTTTCCCGTGTGTTCTTTGAGGTCGGCAAGGAGCATATCACTAAGTTCCTGCGACGGCGTGATCTTGTGCCACTGACCGGAGGTGTCAAGTTCAGGGTAGCGGTAGCGCCAGCGGTCATATTCTTCTTTGGTAATCTCCCCCGCTTTCAGCTTGGCGGCAACTGCACCCCATGCGGTAAGCATTCTGTGAAGTTCCGCTGCGTCGCGTCCTTTATGGATATGAACGCGCAGATGCACCTCATCCTCACACTCGCAGACCTCAAGACCGTAGCGGTCTTCCAGCGTGAACAGCGTGTGCATCAGCCCTGTATAGGAGTCAATGTCCGGTACGTCCAGCGCCTTGGGCGAAACGTCAAGCACCTGTGCCAGCGCAGCGGTCACGTCCGCTTTGGGCGTTCTGGAACCATTCTCGTACTGCGCAAGGCGAACATCTGCGGATTTCTCCGGAAAGCCCAGCGCCATGCCAAGGTATTTCTGTGTCATGCCCCGCATCATGCGGAAAAAGTGAATGCGTTCACCAATCGCCATAATAGCCATCTCCTGTGTCGGTCGTCTTTGATAACGAGTATAGCAGATATGTTTAATTTCGTCAAGGAAAATCTAAGCAAATTTATTTAATATTTTCCTGCAAACCGGCTTGACTTAAACTTATATGTATAGTACAATAGTTGTAAGCTAAGCATATTAGCTTAATTCATAGAAGTTTTACAATTAGGATAGTCAACAAATGCAGAAAAAATGTCCGTTGTATGGTGAGAGGGGGTGAAATCCAAAAGAGCCAAACTGAATGACCGTCCAAAGGATACTTTCTCCGGGGAAGCAGGCGATGAAATGAGCGTGCCAAGGAGAAAAGAAAACGGCACAGCGCCGAAAAGGGTTGCCTGCCAGAGTCCTGCGGATAGAACGGCAGAAGAAATCAACCACAAATCAGGAAAGGAAG
>ERZ824978.4090-NODE-4090-length-10076-cov-8.541064_pt1 | contig 10076 bp, 7 predicted proteins | sample MGYA00519860_ERZ824978 | MGnify/ENA primary metagenome ERZ824978 (study PRJEB31778, sample SAMEA3449184) | human gut metagenome | biome: human gut; feature: human-associated habitat; material: faeces | place: United Kingdom | collected 2010/2012 ... | reverse complement strand
GATGCCGACCTGATCTTGGTCATGGATCACGGCAACATTATCGAGCAGGGTACGCATAAGGAGCTGCTGGCTGCCGAGGGTGCCTACGCCGACCTCTATCTGAGTCAGTTCGCATAATGTGACAAAGGGACAGTCCCTTTGTCACATCGCAAATAAGGCGCGCCGGGGGTGAATCCTCTGGCGCGCCTTTTGCGTCGGTGCCGATGTCGTCTTGTGCCGCTTGCGCTCCTAGCGTTCGTCCACAAGTTTGGCAACGAGGGCCTTAAGCTCGGCCACCTCTCGCTCGAGTTCCTTGACGCGGCGGGCGTTTTCGGTGATGCCTTGACGGTTGAGCGCGGACTGCTCGGCGGCGTCGTCGGGCATGTACTCGCGGTGCTGCTTGGCGTCGAAGCTCTCCTCGAACACGCGGCAGCCGTTGCGCTTGATGATGCGTCCCGGCACGCCCACGACGGTACAGTTGTCGGGCACGTCCTTGACGACAACCGAGTTGCCGCCGATCTTGACGTTGTTGCCGATGCGAATGTTGCCGAGCACCTTGGCGCCCGTGCCCACGGTGACGTTGTTGCCCAGGGTGGGGTGGCGCTTGCCGGTCTCGTTACCGGTGCCGCCGAGCGTGACGCCCTGGTAGAGCACGCAGTTGTCGCCCACGACGGTGGTTTCGCCGATGACGACGCCCATGGCGTGGTCGATAAAGAAGCGCTTGCCGATCTGTGCGGCGGGATGAATCTCGACGCCGGTGATGTGGCGGGTGATTTGCGAGAGCACACGGGCGAGCGAGCGATGTCCATGCTCCCAGAGCCAATGCTCGGGTACGTGGTTCCACTTGGCGTGCAGGCCAGGATAGGAAAGGAAGATGACCAGACCGCTTTGCGCGGCGGGGTCCTGCGCCTGGACGGTCTTGATGTCCTCGCGAATGGTATTGATAAAGCTCACTGGCCGCCCTCCCTTAGCGCCATGGCAATGCGATTCAATAAAGTATAGCGATTCGCTAGGGATTAGGAAGAACAATCTTGGCGGCTTTGCGCGACAGGTGTCAGTTATGCAAACTTGCTGGTAATGGAGTCATGCTTTTGTGGGGTTGCGCACGAGGGGGTGCTGCAACCGTATACTGGTCAACTTGGACGTGTCCGCGCCCACAACTGAGAGGTTTTACTTCATGGGTTTCATTAATTTTATCGCTGAGCTGCTCAAAGACCCGCGCACCGCGATTGCCAGCTGGATCGCCGCCGGCCCGCTTATGGCCTACGGCTGCGTGTTCTTGATCATCTTTATCGAGACGGGCGTGGTGTTCTTCCCGTTCCTTCCCGGCGATTCGCTGCTGTTTGCCTCGGGCTTCTTTGCCCACAACGGCGGCTTTAACATCGTGGCGCTTCTGGCCACCGCATGGGCCGCAGCCATCCTGGGCGATCAGTGCAACTTTATGATCGGCCACTTCTTTGGCAAAAAGATTATCGCCTCGGGCAAGGTAAAGGCCATGACGCCCGAGCGCATCAAAAAGTCCGAGGACTTCTTGGATAAGTGGGGCCATCTGGCCATCTTCCTCGGCCGCTTCTTCCCGTTCATCCGAACCTTTGTGCCTTTTATCGCCGGCATGGGCGGCATGCATTGGCGCAACTTTGTCGTCTTCAACGTGTTGGGTGGCATTACCTGGTCGACGGTCTTTACGCTGCTGGGTTACTTCTTTGGCGGCATTCCCTTTGTGCAGGAGCACTTTGAGCTGCTGATTATCGGCATTGTCGCCGTGTCGATCATCCCGACCGTGGTCGGCCTGGTTAAGGCTAAGCTGGGCAAAAAGAACGTGTAGCTCGAGCCAGCGCGCAGACCGTGCAGTTGAGGCCCGTCACCGCTTACGGTGGCGGGCCTCTTTAGTTTCGGTCAAATGAAAATACTTTACTTAGTTAAAGAAAAGCGTTTTATCAGACGCGTGCGGGGAGTACAATCTCGTGCATGCGAATCGACGTGCCATCGGCTTTGATGCCGTTCGCGTGTCCCGTCCGGCTCTACGCTCCGGGCGTGCGACGTTGCGACGCGGTCGGCCTCGGTCCTTGCGTGCGAGTTCGCGAGTATGCAACTGTGTATGTAAGGAGCGACATATGACTGTCGAGAAGAAGGATATCGATTGGGGTAGCCTCGGCTTTGGCTACATGAAGACCGATTACAGCTACGAGGCTCATTGGAAGGATGGCGAGTGGGACGAGGGCGGCCTGACCACCGACCACACCCTGCATGTCTCCGAGTGCGGTGGCATCTTCCATTACTGCCAGGAGGTCTTTGAGGGCCTGAAGGCCTACACCGCCGAGGACGGCAGCATCGTCTGCTTCCGTCCCGACATGAACGCCGAGCGCATGTATAACTCTGCCCAGCGCCTCGAGATGCCCCCGTTCCCCAAGGACAAGTTCGTTGAGGCCGTTAAGCAGGTCGTTTCTGCCAACGCCGCCTGGGTTCCGCCCTTCGGCTCCGGCGCGACTCTGTATGTCCGTCCGTTTATGATCGGCTCCGGTGACGTGATTGGCGTGGCTCCCGCTCCTGAGTACACGTTCCGTATTCTCGTGACTCCGGTCGGTCCGTACTTTAAGGGTGGCCTCAAGCCCGTCAAGCTGCGCGTTTCCGAGTACGACCGCGCCGCACCGCACGGCACCGGTAATATCAAGGCCGGCCTGAACTACGCCATGTCCCTTAAGCCCACGATGGAGGCTCACCGCGAGGGCTATGCCGAGAACTTGTATCTCGACTCCGAGTCCCGCACCTATGTCGAGGAGACCGGTGGCGCGAACGTTCTGTTCGTGAAGGAGGACGGCACGCTTGTCGTCCCGCAGTCGCACACCGACTCCATCCTGCCCTCCATCACCCGCCGTTCGCTCGTTCAGGTCGCCGAGGATTTGGGCATGACCGTCGACCAGCGTCCCGTCGAGTGGGCCGAGGTCAAGGCCGGCACCTTTGTTGAGTGCGGTCTGTGCGGCACCGCTGCCGTTATCTCCCCAGTCGGTGAGATCGACAACAAGGTCTACGGTGCCGATGAGACCGTGACCTTCCCGGCTGGCTACACCGAGATCGGTCCTGTGATGAAGAAGCTCCGCGAGACCCTGACTGGCATCCAGTCCGGTGCTGTCGAGGATAAGCACAACTGGGTTTACACCGTGGCGTAACCTGGCTTCGTAATTCTCATCAAGCCCTGACCGAGGCGGACCGGCCTATCTCCCGGCGCGTCCTCGGACATGAAAGAACCTCCGCTGCGCACTACGTGCGGCGGAGGTTCTTTCGTTCTGCGGAGTGCGCCGGAAAGGAAGGTCGCCCTCGGGCCTGCGTTACCTCGGCGCTACCGTTACGGGCAATATAGATCTGAATTAAAGATGGCGCGCGGCCTTTTAGGCCGCGCTTTTGTTCAAGACTTTAGTCTGCTGGCCGCGCAGCGGCCAGCTTTATACCACCCGCTACGCGGGTGGAGACAAACGGCTTTACAAAGCCACCCCTCCGACCGATATTGACGATTGTTCAGGCCGTCAAGAATTCGAGTCGAAGGGGTGGTCGCCATGGCCCAGAAGGCCTACAGCCTTTCCCACGCGAAGTGGATGTGCAGGCACCACGTCGTGTTCACGCCGAAGTATAGGCGCAAAGTGATCTACAACCAAATCAGGAGCGACATAGGGGAGATCCTCAGGAAGCTGTGCGAGTACAAGGGGATCGAGATAATCGAGGGGCACCTGATGCCCGACCACGTGCACGTGCTGCTGGCGATCCCGCCGAAGTACAGCGTCGCGAGCGTCATGGGCTACCTGAAGGGGAAGAGCTCGCTGATGATATTCGACAGGCACGCCAACCTCAAGTACAAGTTCGGCAACAGGAAGTTCTGGGCGGAGGGCTACTACGTGTCCACCGTCGGCCTGAACGAGGCGACGATCGCCAAGTACATCAGGGAGCAGGAGTCCCACGACATCGCGCTGGACAAGCTGAGCGTGAAGGAGTACGAGGACCCCTTCAAGAGGGGGTGATCCCGCCGGTTCGACCGGCGCGCCACGGGTCAAGATGCACTAGGCCTGGACGAAGTCCGGGCCCGCGCCTTTAGGCGCGGGCCCGGGGCCCGTGGGTTATACCCTAAGAGCAAACCACCCTTTTTAAGGGTGGTTCTGATTTTAGTTCGCGCCATGTGGGGGTGGTGGCGACGTGCATTTTTGCGAGTATTCTGCAATCGAAGGCCCTTGCATACCGACCTTGGGCGAAAAATCGGGATTTCTCGATGTTTTCTACGAATGATGGGCGGGGTTATGGGCTGGCAGCGTTTGATTTGCAGGGATATTCGCGGTCTTTGGCATTTATCGTGGCGCCCGAAACTCTTGGTTATGCTGAATACTCCCAAAAATGCACGGCGCCTTGAGGGGGACCTTCGCGACAAGGGAAACCGCCCCGTCGAAATATGCATTCGACGGGGCGGTTTATGCATATACCCGATTGAGGATATGCTGCAGATCTGTTAGAACTTGACGGTCGGTGCCTGGCGGGCGGCTTCGGCGGCCTCGAAGCCCTGGCGCTCCTTAAATTGGAAGATGCCGGCAAAAATGACGGCCGGGAAGGTCTGGATGGCGTTGTTGTAGCTAAGCACGCAGTCGTTGTAGCTCTGGCGCGCGTAGCTCACCTTATTCTCGGTGTCTTCGAGCGTGGCCTGGAGCTGCGTAAAGTTGGTGTTCGCCTTAAGGTCGGGGTAGGCCTCGGCCACGGCGAAGAGCTGGCGCAGAGCGCCGGTCAGCACGTTGTCGGCTTCCATCTTGGCTTCGGGCGTGGTGGCGCTCACGGCGGCGTTGCGCGCGTTGACCACGGCGGCAAGCGTGTCCTGCTCGTGTTTGGCGTAGCCCTTGACGGTCTCGACCAGGTTAGGGATCAGGTCGTTGCGGCGCTGCAGCTGCGTGTCGATGTTCTGCCAGGCGTTATCAATGCGATTGCGCTTGGTGACCATGTTGTTGTAGATGCCGGCGATGGCGCAGACAATCACAATGACAACAACGATACCGATGATGACGGGAATCATGGTGTCTCCGTTTCGAATGGCCGCGGCGTCTTCCGCCGGCTGCCGTTGGTGTAACGCTACTAGTATACCCGCAACCTTTGGCGATACCGAACTTTCCGGTAAGCGTTATGTTTCCACCAAGGTAAGGCCATTCGCCAGGGGGCGGGCGATACAGGTGTAAGATATGCGACAGATTAGTGAGCGTTGTCTTCTCCTTGAGGAGGGCGATATATATGGACCTTCGTATCAAGAAAACCTATCGGGCCCTGTTCGAGGCCTTTACTGAGCTGCTCGAAGAGCATCGGTTTGAGGACGTGACGGTTGCCATGCTGTGCGACCGCGCTATGATTCGTCGGACGACGTTCTACAAGCACTTCCGCGACAAGAACGATTACTTTGCCTTCTATATCGATGAACTCATGTCGGGCCTGCCGCAAAAGCGGGCCGATGCGGATGGCGCGGAGGGCGCCGAGGACGTGCGCGCGCTTCGCCACGAAGTGTTCGCCGATGCCATGGATCTGATTCTGGCGCATGAGCAGCTCATGGATAACATTTTGGCGAGCAGTATGTCGGGTATGCTGACCAGCATGATTTGCGACCGCATCGCGCGCTCCATACGCGGGCGCGTGATGAGCGCGCTTGACGAGGACGCGCTCGCGCCCGTATCGCTCGAGACAACGTCTGAGTTTGTCGCCGGCGGCATTATTCGGCTTTTTACCATGTGGTGGGAATCGGGCCACGTACTAGAGCGCCGATCCGAAATCGCCGACGTGGTCGATGCGCTGTTCGAGCGGACCATGACGCCGGTGGGTCACTAGAAGTGGCGGAGAGAGGGGGATTCGAACCCCCGGAACGCTTTCGCGCTCAACGGTTTTCAAGACCGCCGCATTCAACCGCTCTGCCATCTCTCCGTGAGTCGTAATGATAGCATCGTTTTGGATTTGCAACAGGGGAGGCGAACGATGACGAGCACCGGAATCGATGAGAAGTTCATGTGCGAGGCGCTGACGGAGGCGCGCGCAGCCGCTGCGGTGGGCGAGGTACCGATCGGTGCCGTAGTGGTGCGCGCAGGTGAGATCGTCGCGAGGGCGCATAATCGCCGCGAACTCGACCAGGACCCTTCGGCACATGCAGAGTTTGCGGCCCTATGCGCCGCCGCGCAGTCGCTCGGTCGTTGGCGCCTTTCCGATTGTACGGTCTACGTGACGCTTGAGCCCTGCTGCATGTGCGCGGGGCTTATGGTGAACGCGCGCGTGGGGCGCTGCGTGTACGGCGCGGCCGATGCTAAAGCGGGCGCTCTGGGGTCGCTGTATGACCTCAACGCCGATTTGCGCCTGAATCATCGGTTTAATGTGACCGCCGGCGTGCTGGCGGACGAGTGTCGTGAGGTGTTGAGCAGCTATTTTAGTGGGCTGCGTGGCACCGATGGTGCTGGCTGCGGTTGTGGGGCCGATCTTGAAGCACATGCCGCCCACGCCGAGGCGCTTGCGGGTGTTGGGGATCTCGCTGACGGGACGCTCGACTTTGGCCCCGTGCAGCGGCGGCCCCGTCGTGTGCTGTTGGCGATTGATTCCTTTAAGGGCAGCGTTTCGAGTGCACAGGCGGAGGCGGCGGTTGCCGAAGGCGTGCGCCGCGCGTGGCCCGATGCCCAGGTAAGCGCGCTGCCGCTGGCGGATGGCGGCGAGGGAACGCTCGACGCCATCGCCGCGCGCGGCGGTGAGGTCGTGGCATGTGAAGTCGCAGGCCCCTTGGGCGACCGCGTGTCTGCCCGGATGCTGGTGGACGGCGAGTGCGAATCTGCTGTTATTGAGATGGCCGAGGCGGCGGGTATTGGGTATTCGCCCTGCACGGAATCGGCGGCGCTTGCGGCCTCGACCTATGGCGTGGGCGAGCTCATGCTTCGCGCGGTCCGTGCTGGAGCAAAGACTATCTATATTGGTCTGGGCGGCAGCGCCACCAACGACGGTGGCGCCGGCATGCTGCAGGCGCTGGGCGCCCACCTTGTCGATGACCGTGGCAGCAATATCGCCCCCGGTCTCGCGGGCCTTGAACGCGTGGCGAGTGTCGATTTGGCACCGGCGATTCGGGCACTGAATGGCACGCATGTCGTGGTGCTTTCCGATGTCGAGAATCCGCTCGTGGGGCGTCGAGGCGCACTGGCGGTGTTTGGTGGGCAGAAGGGTTTGCCGGCGGGTGATGCCGAGGTACTGCGCGGGTACGACAGCTGGATGGTCGGCTACGGTCGCCTGCTCGATGCGGCGATTACCGGGGTGCGGGCTCAGAGGTTGTTGCGCGTGCCCGAGGGCGTGCGGACATTTGGCTCGGTGCTCGGTGTGCCCGGTGCCGGCGCCGCCGGCGGCCTGGGCGCCGCGCTGCTAGCGCTCGGTGCGGAGCTGCGCTCGGGCGTGGAGACGGTGCTTGATCTGATTGGGTTTGAGGAGCGCGTGCGCGATGCCGACCTGGTCATAACGGGCGAGGGCAATATGGACGAGCAATCCGCTGCCGGCAAGGCGCCGGTGGGCGTGGCTCGTCGTGCGAAGCGATATGGCAAGCCGGTGGTCGCCGTCGTTGGCGGTCGCGCTGACAACCTGGATGCGGTGTACGGGCAGGGCGTCGACTTGGTTTTGCCGGTCTGCCGCAAGCCCATGGATCTGGAGCAGGCACTCGATCCGCAAGAAGCCACAACCAACCTCATCTGCGCTGGTGAAGCCGCCGCCCAAGCCTACGACCTTGGCCGTATCTAAAACCCATCCCCTCGATAAGTTGCGGTGAAATACGGAGTGTTTTTGCCTTTAAGGTGCCAATTCAGTCCGTATTCCACCGCAACTTCGAGAATGGCTATCCGAGGCTGGCCGCCTTGGGCCTTGGGTCGGACCGTCCGCCATGAAATGCGGCCATCTACTACGTTTAGCCGAGCGCCTCTGACCATCCCGGAATATGCGAAAATAAAACCGCAGGTAGACGGCTTGCCGATTTTCGAAAAAGCCGGCTATGGTTGGCTCCTGCGGCTTAAACGTAGTAGATAGGCCCCTTTCGTGGCATAGCGTCAGACCTGTCTTTTTGGACGGGGCTTTTTTGACTACTTTCGCCACCCTGATGCCCCACCGGTCAAAAAGCAGTCAAAAAAGCCCCGTCCAAAATTAGCTACCTTGCCCCATCGGGCGGGAGCGGGTAATATATATCGAGCGCCTAGCGCGTTCGATGGGTTCGGATGACGACATGTTCCGAATCTGGTCAGGTCCGGAAGGAAGCAGCCATAAGGAGCCTCTGTCGGGCATCCGGATCCATCGAGCACGCAGGCGCTTTTTGGTGCCGCGGCTACCCACGAGTGCCGGCAGGGCGCTTGGTGTCTCGCTGGTCCTCGGCTTCGCCTGCGGGATCGCTCGACTACCAAGCGCCCTACCGGAACTCGCGGGTAGCCGACCAAAACCGCCTGAAGGGTCACATTTATCTGATAATTGAATCCCCGGCGTTATGCCGCTCGCTGGCGTTGCCAAAACATCGGCTGCTACGTGCCTTGGGCGCTAGTGACCTTCGTGCTTGCTTCGCCTTAACATCTGTAATGAGCTACTTACGCATCTCCAGGGTTCTCCGTACTATCATGAATCAGATTGAAGAGAGATGATGATAGGGAGCGCCTTTTTATGATTGAGCTGCTCGGGCGTTTTGGTGGTAAATTTCGCCGGCATATGGTGATTGGCCCTGCGTGCAAGTTGATCGAAGTGATCTTTGACCTGCTGACGCCGCTGGTGATTGCCCAGATGATTGATAAAGGTATCGGTGCGCACGACGTGAGTGCCGTCGTCCACTACGGCATGGTGCTCGCCGCCATGGCCGTGATCGGCATCTCGTTTACGCTCGTCTGCCAAAAGATGGCGGCGCTGACCTCGCAGGGCATGGGCACCGACATTCGCGGTGCGCTCTACCAGCACATCAACAAGCTGAGCTACGCTGAGCTCGATCGCTTTGGCACGCCGTCGCTCATCACGCGCATTACCAACGACGTCAACCAGGTGCAGCTCGCCGTGGCGCTGGGCGTGCGTATGCTCATCCGCTGGCCTTTCCTGGCGGTGGGCTCCATGGTCGCGGCCCTTGCCATCGACCTTAAGCTCGGCATGATCTTTTTGATTTGCACGCCCGCCATTGGCTTGGTGTTTTGGTTTGTCATGGCGCGCTGCATTCCGTATTACAGGCAGCTGCAGGCAAAGCTCGATCGCATCGCGCTCATTTGCCGCGAGGGTCTTTCGGGCGCCCGCGTGGTCCGTGCGTTTGTGCGCGAGGACCACGAGCGCGAGCGCTTTGCCCAAGCCGCCGACGACCAGGCCCATACCGCCATCGCGGTGGGCAAGCTCTCGTCGATCCTTAACCCCGTAACGTTTTTGGTGATGAACCTGGGCGTGTGCGCCATCCTGTGGGTGGGCGGCATCCAGGTCAACGTGGGTGAGCTCACGCAGGGCCAGGTCATGGCGTTTGTGAACTACATGACGCAGACCCTGACCTCCATCGTGTACGTCGCCAACCTGGTCGTGGTCTTTACCAAGGCGAGCGCCAGTGCGTCACGTATCAACGAGGTGCTCAATTGCGTGCCGAGCATCACCGACGAGGGCAACCAGCCGGTCGCGCTGCCCAAGCCGGGCAATGTCGCTTCCGTTCCTGCGCTGAGCTTGAGCCATGCGAGCTTCTCCTTTGGCGCGGGCGCCGCCAACGCCGTCAATGACGTGACCCTGGAGCTGCCGCTGGGCAAAACGCTCGGCATTATTGGCGGCACGGGCAGCGGTAAGTCGACGCTCGTCTCGCTCATCCCGCGCCTGTACGACACGGGCACCGGCAGCGTGAGCGTAATGGGTGCCGACGTGCGCGCCTGGCCGCTCGACCAGCTGCGTCATGTGGTTGCGACTGTTCCGCAGCGCGCGTCGCTCGTGAGCGGCACGATTCGCAGCAACCTAACCTGGCGCGACGAGTCGGCAACCGATGAGGAGCTGTGGGCGGCGCTCGATATAGCGCAGGCCAGCGAGTTCGTGCGCAACAAGCCGCAGGGGCTCGACGCCCCGGTCGAGGCGGGCGGCAAGAACTTCAG
>ERZ824978.4085-NODE-4085-length-10083-cov-2.989031_pt1 | contig 10083 bp, 8 predicted proteins | sample MGYA00519860_ERZ824978 | MGnify/ENA primary metagenome ERZ824978 (study PRJEB31778, sample SAMEA3449184) | human gut metagenome | biome: human gut; feature: human-associated habitat; material: faeces | place: United Kingdom | collected 2010/2012 ... | reverse complement strand
GCGCGCCGAGATATACGCGGCACAGCCCGCCCCCGATGGGCTCGGGCGCGGCGCCGGCGGCGGGCGCGCCGGGGAGCTCCCGTTCTAGCCGGAGCAGGCTGGACGCCTCGTCCGACACCATGTGCCCGCAGCCGAATTCGCTCTGGTAGGCGAGCTTATACGCGTCCTCGGGGCGCATGAGGGGATAGGCCGCCAGATGGGCGGCAAGTATGTCCGCAAACGAATCGTTCCGTATATTCAAAAGCGATCTTCCTTGCTCATGGAATCATTGCGCCGCCGCGCGCGGGCGCACGGCGGCGCGCGGGGTTACTGCCTGTCCTGCGCCTCGCTCTCCCGGCCGAACGGCACGAGCCCGGTGCGGCCCAGCACTGCCATCACCGCGGGGATGAGGATGAGCTGCAGGATGATGCCGGGGATGGCGTTGAGGACCGCGCCGGCAAAAAACATCTGCCAGGTAAAGCCGGACAGGCCCAGGATCGCCGCCTGCGCGATTCCCCAGACGGCCCGGCCGACAACCATGGCGGCCAGCATGCTCAGGTACACGGAAAGCAGGTTCCTGCGGCGGGCGCGGAAATACAGCAGGCCGATTACGAGGCCGTACGCCGCCAGTTCAAACGCCATGGACACGGCGTTGGGCATGGGCGGCATGCCGAATATCAGGTGGCGCAGCAGCGGCAGGACAAAGCCGACCGCGCCGCCGTACTGCCAGCCGCATATCAGGCCGCACAGCAGCACGGGGATGTGCATGGGCAGCAGCATGTTGCCGAACTGCGGAATCTGCCCCGTCAGCAGCGGCAGGACAAGACCCAGGGCCAGAAACATGGCGGCCAGCGTCAGGTTCTTCAGTTGCGTGTGTGTGGATGTTTTCATGGTTATCTCCAGTCTTCATTTGTGTGTTTGCAGCGCGCGGGAAAGGCTTGCCGGCCCAGGTCGGCGGCCGGCCCCGCTTTGGCCCTGTCGGCCAAATATGCGTTTGCGGGCAAATTCTCGCTCCGCGGCGCAGACCTCCGCGTGCCTGCCGGTACATGCGGCGGGGACACTCGCGCCGCGCGGGCACTGCGGTGCGCGCGGGCGGCCGGGCGATACGAATCGGCAGGTCAGCCGCAGGCTGTAAGCGAGCACAGGTCCGCATGCCGCTTTATGGCGCGCAGTATGCGCGCAGGGCATGGGCGCGTTTTCGCCCAAAACAAAAAAACGCGAAGCGCAAAGTCCGTCCCTTGGGGACGGGCTTGCCTTCGTGGCGAGCCGTGATGGGTGCAGTCGCCGGCCTTCGGGCCGTGTGTCCGGCGCTTCGGCGCCGGCTTTGCAACTATTATATCCGACACCGGCGCCCTTTGTCAACCCGGCGGCGCGCGGCTCTAAAAATACAGCGGCGCCGGCGCGGGGGAGAGGGAGCAGGCGCGCCCTGCGAAAAAGGGGCGGCGGCCGGGGACAGGGGGAGCGCCGGAGAGGAGGAAGCAAGGGGAAGCGCCGGAGAGTGGAGCGCCGGAGGGGGCGCCGGGACGTTTTGGACGCGCGCCCTGCGGCGGGGGACAAAAAAGCGCACGCATGAAAATGCGTGCGCCTGGTTTACCGGTAGAGCTTGGCGAGCCCGCCCTCGCTGGTTTCCCGGTAGATCCGGTTCATGTCCCGCCCTGTCTGGTACATGGTTTCGACCACCATATCAAACGAAATTTTGCGGGTGTGGGTGAGAAAATTCGCAAGGTTGAGCGAGCCGATCGCACGCATGGCGGCGACGGCGTTGCGCTCGATGCACGGGATCTGCACAAGGCCGCGGATTGGGTCGCAGGTCAGCCCCAAATGGTGTTCCATGGCCGACTCGGCGGCATATTCGATCTGCTCCAAATCCATTTTGAACAGCTCGGCGAGCGCGGCGGCAGCCATGCAGCACGCGCTTCCTACTTCAGCCTGGCAGCCGCACTGCGCGCCGCTGATGGAGGCGTTTGTTTTGATAATATTGCCGATAATCCCGGCTGTTGCGAGCGCGTCGAGCACCTCTGCGTCGGTGAAGCCGTGCTTCTCCTGCATATACCGCAGCACCGCCGGCACAACGCCGCTTGCGCCGCAGGTGGGCGCGGTGACGACCGTGCCGCCCGAAGCGCTCTGCTCGCTGACCGCATAGGCGTATGCGCACACGATCCGGTCCTCCCGCGTTTCGGGCCGTTCGTCGATATGCCGCTGGCGGAGCAGATAGCCCGCCTTGCGCTGCAGGTGCAGGCCGCCGGGCAGTTCGCCCTCCGCGTCCAGCCCCTCGCGGATGGACTGCTGCATGCGCTGCCATATGCCGTCCAGAAACGGCATGATCCCGTCGCCCTCTTCCTGACGGACGTACTGGGGAATGCGTATGTGGTTTTCGGCACAGTATGCCTTGATTTCATTGTAGGTGTGAAAGCGGTAGACGGCCGGGGGGGTGCGGTCGGGTTCGCCCTCGATTCGGATCTCGCCGCCGCCCACGCTGAACACGCGCAGTTTTCCGAGCGGCTCTCCGTTCCGGAGCGCATAGAAGTCCATCGTGTTCGGATGCGGCGCTTCGGTCGCCTCGTCAAATACAATTTCCGTTTTGGCGGGCAGGGTCATTTCCAGGCCGCGGTCGGTGCCGTGGCCCCGGCCCGTCTTGGCGAGCGAGCCGTACAGGACGACCCGGAAGCCGTCGGCGGCCGGGTAGCGCTGGGCAAAGAGCCTGGCGGCGCGCTCCGGCGCGATGGTGTGCGAGCTGGACGGGCCGCGGCCCACGTTGTAAAGCTCACGCAGAGACTGCATTTGCTATGCCCCCTATGGTATGATGGTTTCAGGGTTCCCGGTTTGGCATGGGTTTATGTACTGCGGCGGATTTTCAGAACACGCCGAGGTGTTCCAGCAGAATTTTCAGCCCGATCAGGACCAGGATCGCGCCGCCGAACAGCTCGGCTTTTGACTGAAGCTTTGCGCCGAACACCGTGCCCAGCCAGAACCCGAGCAGCGTCAGCACAAAGGTGACGGATGCAATCAGCAGCACCGCCGGTACGATGGAGACCTGCAGAAAGGCGAAGGTGACGCCGACGGCGAGCGCGTCGATACTGGTGGCGAGGCTCAGCAGGGTCAGGGTTTGCACCCTGTAATCGTCCTTTTTCTGCTCCGTATCGTCCTCTTTCTTCCATGATTCCCATATCATTTTCCCGCCGATAAAGGCGAGCAGGACAAACGCGATCCAATGGTCGACGCTCTCGATAGAGGAGGCGAAGCTCCGGCCCAGATAATAGCCGATCAGCGGCATGGCCCCCTGAAAAAAGCCGAAAAACACGCCCAGCGTACACGCCCGCTTCAGCGGGTACGGCGGACGGCTGAGCCCCTTGCAGATTGAGACGGCGCAGGCGTCCATGGCCAGACCCACGGCGACCAGTACCAGCGAGAGCAGATTCATTGCGCTTCCTCCAGTGCAAACTGCAAAAAGCCTATCCGCACAGTATCCGCGTGCGGATAGGTCTTATTTTTTTCATACAGCCAGGCGGCGGCGGTGTGGCGGAGAAGCATGACGCGCCCGCGCCGGCGGCGCACCTGCCCGGATATGATTGAGTATACAGCATTTGCCGCGCAAATGCAAGTGATTTCGCGCAAGAATTGTCACGTTTTGCCGTGTTTTCTCATCTTGTTTTTGTACATGATTTTGTCTGCGCGCGCGACGATCTCGTCGATGGAGCCGGCGCTGCCTTTGTCAAATTCCGTGACGCCGTAGCTGATTGAAATCCGGTAGGGCTTGCTGCGCGCGGGGTCGGCGGTTTCCATATCCGCCTTTATTTTCTGCATGATTTTTTCCGCGTACTCCGTTTCGCACTGTAACAGCAGCAGGAATTCGTCGCCGCCCCAGCGGCACAGGAGATCGCCGCGGCGGATATTCTTGCGGATCACGCCCACGGCGTCTATGAGCAGTTCGTCGCCCGCGTCGTGTCCGTAGGCGTCGTTGACCGCCTTGAGTCCGTCCACGTCGATAAATACCAGGCTGAACGGTATGTCCGCAGTCAGGGCGATGGTGCGCGTTTCCGCCATGGCCTTGTAGCCCCACATGCGGTTGTAGGTGCCGGTCAGCGCGTCTACGGAGGCGAAGCGCTCAAGCTGCCGCTCATACTCTTTCCGCTGGGAAATGTTCACCGCCGTCTCCATGTGGACGAGGCGGCCGTCGATCCACTCGATCATCGAGTCGCGCACATAGTACCACTGCTTATCGACGGTGTTCTGAAATTCCCAGCTATAATTTTCCATGACGACGTTGCCGTCCGCATCCAGCATCCTGCGAATCGGGCAGAAGCTGCAGGGGCCGGTCTGCCCCGCCTGCAGCACCTGCCAGCACTTTTTCCCCACAAGCGAAGAGCTGTCCGCGATGCCGCGGTCCGCCGTGAATTTTTTGTTGATAAACAGGATTTCGTGGGTCTTTATGTCGTTTACATAGATGACGCTGTTGATGTTGTCCGAAATGGTCTGCATGGTCTTCAGGCTGCTCTCTCTCTGCCGTTCGTAGTTCCGCCGAATGAGCAGGGAGGCGATGAGGTTTGCAATGCTGCGCAGGGAGGCGATTTCCTCGCCCGTCCAGGCGCGGCGCTTTTCACAGTCGTCGAACCCGACATAGCCGAGCGGCGTGCCGGCGATCGTCATGGGTACGATCGCGATGGCCTTTATATTCTGCGCCGCGAGAATTGCGGCGTCATTTTCCGGCAGTTCGCTGATATCGTCGGCCACATACAGGCCGCCGCGTATAATCCCGCTGTAATCGTAGTCCGACATTTTCAGCTCCTGCAGGTTCTGGATCATCGGCTCCACGCCCGGCGCGCACCATTCGTAGGTATTGCGCGTCGTATCCTCCTGAACCGGCTCGAATATATACACGCGGCTCACCTGGACCTGCGTCCCGGCAAAGGCGAGTATTTTACGTATCGCGTCGTCCACGTCCTGCGCGTGCGTCGCCAGGTACACGGCGGAGGAAAACACGTCGGTCCCCATGCCCGCGGCGGCGCGCCCCGCGCCTTCGTCGTCGAAAAGATAAAGGGCCAGGTACGGCTCGCCTTCCGAACGTATCATGTTCGCCGTGATGGTTACGGGCCGGTCTTCGCTCCCGCGCGCAGCGACGCTCGCCCGGTAGCCGGCGACGCAGCCCAGGTCCGCAAGCGCGGTAAAGAAGTTCTGCGCCATGCCCTCGTCCTCAAAGGCGAGCACATCCCGCAGACGGACGCCGCCGGAATCCCCGCCCTCGCTTGCAAACCCGCGCGGCAGAAGTATCCTTGCGCACACATTTGTATAAACGACCGGGTAATCGTCCCGGCACGCGCATACGATTACGGGAATTTGCAAATTGTTGTATATTTCCTTGAAATGATGGCCCATTAAAAAGTCCTCGTTTTCCTGAAAAAAACCTGTTTTGGTCAAATAAGTTCCCGGGCGGCCCAAGGGCGGTCCGGTTATTGCGACCAAAGAGACTAATTTGATTATATTATATCATTTTTATATAAATATGCAATATAATCGCGGGATAAAACCGGCAACGTGTAAAATAAACTAGGACTATATGTCCTTAGCGAAGAAAGTGCTTTCAGCCGTTTTTTTGTCGGCGGAGGTAAAAAAAGGCCGGGCCGGAGTTCCGGCCCGGCCTTCCGGGGATAGGCGGATCAATAGTCGAGTATCGCGCCGGCGGCGGCGAGGGAGGAGACGAGCTCGTCGGTGTTCACATGGACCGGCTCGGTGTTTCCGCGCAGGGCCAGTACGGCGGCTGTGCCCGCCGCTTCGCCCATGACGGAGGCGGTGAGCGCGACGCGGGTGGAAGCCGCGGCGAGCTGGTCTACGCTGTGGCAGCGGCCTGCGACCAGCAGGTTATCCACCTTTTTCGGGAGCAGGGAGCGGTAGGGAATCTGGTAGACGTAAATCGTCTCCAGTTCGCAGTCGTCCTCGCCGCCGTATTTGGTGGGGTTGTGGAAGTCGACGGGGTGGGCGCCCAGGCCGATGCAGTCCGCAAAGCGCTTGCGGTCGTACAGGTCCTGGATGGTGAGCACGTATTCGCCCAGCAGACGGCGGCTTTCACGGCAGCCGATGTGCGGACCGGCGTACAGCAGATAGCTGTCCCTGAACTCGGGCATGTAGGTTTTGAGGATATGCATGGCGTCCTGAATATCGCCGCGCGCTTCGTGTTCGGCGCGCGTCCAGTCGGCCGCGTCGGTCTGGTTGTAGGGGACGCGGGTCATGTTGAAGTTGATGACGCCGTGGTGCAGCCTGCCCACGCCCGGGCCGTAGAAGCGGCATTTCACGCCGTCGGCATGCGCTTTGGCGAAAGTGTCCACAATCTTCTTCTTCAGCGCGGCGTAGTCGTCGTATACCACGTTGCCGACGACGAACATCATGGTGCCGGCCTGCATGAAATCCGGCTTGATCTCAAATGGCGCGCCCGCCCATGCGGCGACGTCCGCGTCGCCCGTGCAGTCGACGACTATTTTGGGCCGGATTTCGCTCACGCCGTCTTTATTGGCGATGATGACGCGGTCGATGTGCCCGCCCGTGGTCTTGACGTCGCACACAAAGGTGTGGTACAGGATTTTGACGCCCGCTTCCAGCAGAATGCGGTCCGCGCTGACCTTGTAGTCCTCCGCGTCGTAGATCATGGTGACGGCGTTGGGGTGGACGAGCTGTTCCTGTTCCGACACGGGGATGTAAAGCTGGGTGTGGTAGATGTCCAGCTCGCGCAGCGGCGTCAGCTTATCCATGTCCACCGGGTCGCGCAGGTAGGCGGAGCGCTGCAGCATTTCGGCGGTGATGCCGCCGGATACGAGGTAGCCCGTCTGCATGTTCGTCGCGCCGCAGACGCCGATTACGTTGGCGTTTGTGATGTTGCCGCCGGCATAGCCGCATTTTTCCACGGCCAGCACGTCGCAGCCGCGGCGCGCCGCGGCTGTGGCCGCCGCAACGCCGGCGGGGCCCAAGCCGCACACCAGCACGTCGGGCGCATAGGTCTTCCTGGTTTCGGTACAGTACTCTGACAAGGTGGTTCCCTCCTCGGATATATATATTTTATTGACGCGCAAAAGAAAACAGCCCGGAGGCGGTCCGCCGCCGCAGGTCAGGGCAGGCGCAGCCCCTGAAGGTCCTCAAACCGTTCGATTCTGTATTCGTATTCGTCCGTTTCGCCAAAGCCGTAGGCGGCGTATACAAAGGGCAGGCCGGCGCTGTGCGCTGCGCGCGCGTCGCCCGCCGTGTCCCCGACGTAGACGGGGCCGCGCAGGCCGTTGCGCCCGCACAGCAGCCGGATCGACTCGCTCTTGGGCGCCTGGGTGCGGCCGTAGCACTCGTAGTCCGCAAAAAAACGGCCGAGGCCGTGGGCCCGGAAAAAACAGGGGATATAGGAGGCGTGGCAGTTGCTGACGATAAAGAGGCGGTAGCGCGCGTACAGCGTTTCAAGCGTGCGCTCCACGCCGGGATAGAGCCGGCCCCCGTGCACGGCCAGGTATTCCGACTCGGCTTCGCAGCAGTAGGCCATGATTTCTTCGATCCGCGCCTGCGCAAGACCGGGGAAAAAGATGCGGCCGATCTCGGGAATGGTCTTGCCGAGCACTGTCTGCACATCCTCTGCGGAAAGCCTGCGCGGCACGTCGGGAAAATGTTCGGCCAGCGCTTCGTTCCAGGACGCGGCGATGCCGCCGATGCTGTCCCAGAGCGTGCCGTCCAGGTCGAACACGATGCTGTCGGTTTTCATATTTCACTCCGTTTTTTTGTTTTCAGTATATCAGAAGCCTTCCGGGATTGCAAGAATATCCGGCATAAATACAGGGCTGTTTTGCGCCGCCGCAAGCCGCGGGAACAGGAAAATACAGCCTATTGCAAAACGGACCGGATGGTGGTATACTACAACAAGCCGGAGCGCACCCGCGGCCGTGCGGGCCAGGCGCATCGCGCACTGCGCGCCCGCGGCGGATCGCCTGGATCCGCGGACGGCTCCGCGCCTGTACATAGGCGCCGCTGGCGGAGGATGCCTGCGGCGGTTGGAGGGGTTTGATGAAAAAAATAGTATTGATTCTCATGATTGCGGCTCTGCTTCTGCCGCTGTCCGCCTGTAAAAAGGAGGAACCGTCCGCGCCGGTGAGCGCCCGCGCCGAGTTCGAGTTCCGAGTCCTCTTCCGGGCCGGAAGGGCCGTTCAACCCGCTTACCGGCATGTCGGGCTATGACGAGGCGGCGGTCGGCAAGCGTCCGGTCGCCATTATGATCAACAACATAAAAGCGGCGCTGCCGCAGTACGGAATCTATGACGCGGATTTGATGGTGGAAGCCGTCGTAGAGGGCGGCATCACCCGGATGATGGCCGTGTATTCCGACTATACAAAGGTGCCGGACGTGTGTTCCATACGCAGCTGCCGGTACTACTACCCCATTTTCGCCGCCAGCTTCGACGCGATCTATGTGCACTGGGGCAGCGAGAACAACTACGCGATCCAGACGCTCGCAGAGCTCGGCACCGACCGGCTGGACGGGTATTCCTATACCGGCGAAGTGTTTGCGCGCGACCAGGAACGCCTGGGCAGCTATGCGCTGGAGCACTGCGGGTATGTAAAGGGGCAGAACCTCGCCGCGGCTTTTGAGGACCTGGAAATGCGCACGGACCTTGCCGAGGGGCGCGATAAGCCCATATTCGACTTTTTGCTGGAGACCGAGCCGGAGGCGCCGGAGGGGACGCCCTGTATCGAGGCCAACCTCCAGTTTTCGGATTCGTATTACAGCACCTTTACCTATGACAGCGCGACCAGAACATACCTGAAGCAGCATTCGGGCAGCCCGCACATGGACGACAAGGCCGGCAAGCAACTGGCCTATACCAACGTGTTTGCGCTGGAGACCGAGGTCTCGGTCCTGGACGGCAGCCGCGGGATTATGCGCGTGGGCTGGGAGGGCGGCGCCGGCTATTATATTTCCAACGGCGCTGCGCAGGAGATTACCTGGAAAAAGGCGGATAAGTCCGCGCCCATCCAGATATTCGACGCGTCGGGCGCGGAGATTGAAGTCAACGCCGGCAAGAGCTACCTCGGCTTCATTGCGCCGGGCAGGACGACCATCGAGGGCCCGGCAGTGAGCAGCGCGTCTGCTTCTTCGGCGCTGTCGTCTGCGGCGAACTGAGAAAAATGAGAACGCGCCGTGCGCGGGCACTGTGCCGCGCACGGCGTTTTTGCGGGCTTGGCCCCGCGCCTTGTCCGCGCGGACGGCGGGCGGGATGCGGAAGCGCCGCGGAGATCTTCCGCGGCGCTTCCGCTCTTGTTTTCCGGCGCGGCGACCATGGGGCATGGGGCGCCGCTGCGCAGAGGTCTTCCCTTGCGGCGGGGACAACAGGAGTAACAGGGGCGCGCAGATAGGAGATTGTACGCCGCCTGACATAGACGAATTTGGTTAGCAAAAGCTAACTGACAATAGTTTACCTGTTTTCCGTGCGTTTGTCAAGCACAAATTTTCGGTTGCAATTTGAGTTTGTGTGTGCTACCCTGTGGTTGATGCAAAACTGGCGGCGCTTCGGGCCCCGCGCGGGCGCGGCGTCCGGTGCGGACGCTGTGCGCGGCAGGCTTAGCGGGCGCGGGGCGCGGCCGTGGGTTCCGGCCGTGCTGCCGGATATATCTGGATTTGCGGCCTTATGCCGCAGAGGAGGGGAGTGCGGAATATATGAGCGATACGCTCAAGGCGGTTATCGGAATTTTCATCCCGTTTGCGGGCACGGCGCTCGGCGCGGGCATGGCGTTTTTCATCCGTGGCGGCATGCAGCCGCGGCTGCAGAAGCTGCTGCTCGGCTTTGCCGCGGGCGTGATGACGGCGGCGTCGGTCTGGTCGCTGCTCATCCCCGCCATTGAAATGGCCGAAGCGGGCGGCGGTCCGGCCTGGCTTCCGGCGGCGGCCGGGTTCCTGGCCGGCGCGGGCTTTCTGCTCGCGCTGGACTCGATTGTCCCGCACCTGCACCTGGACGCCGAGCGGCCGGAGGGCCGGCCCAGCGGCGCGGGCAGGCCGACCATGCTTGTGCTGGCCGTGACGCTGCACAACATACCGGAGGGTATGGCGGTGGGCGTAGTGTTTGCCGGCATACAGGCCGGAGAGAGCAA
>ERZ824978.4080-NODE-4080-length-10096-cov-2.275670_pt1 | contig 10096 bp, 8 predicted proteins | sample MGYA00519860_ERZ824978 | MGnify/ENA primary metagenome ERZ824978 (study PRJEB31778, sample SAMEA3449184) | human gut metagenome | biome: human gut; feature: human-associated habitat; material: faeces | place: United Kingdom | collected 2010/2012 ... | reverse complement strand
AGACTGGGAGATGAAACTCAGCGATATCGCAAACGGGAAACTCCGTCAGGATAAATTCCTCACAGGGATCCGTGAGTATGCCTGTGAGATCGTAGATGAGATCAAGAGCGGACAGGGAACGTTCCGCCATGACAATATGACAAACAAGAAGTGCCCCAACTGCGGCAAACATCTCCTGGCAGTCAACGGAAAGAATGCCAAAATGCTGGTGTGCGAGGACCGGGAATGCGGATACAGAGAGACAGTATCCAGGACCACCAATGCGCGCTGTCCGAAATGCCATAAGCGTATGGAGATGCTTCTGAAGGGAAAAGAAGAGACCTTTGTATGTCAGTGCGGCTATAAAGAAAAGCTTTCATCCTTCCAGGCAAGACGAGCCAAAGAGGGTGCAGGTGTGAATAAGCGTGATGTGCAGCGTTATCTTAAGAAACAGCAGAAAGAGGCCAATGAGCCGGTGAACAATGCATTTGCGCAGGCGTTGTCAGGAATTAAACTGGATTAAATAAATTGCCTGTCCAGATATCCGGGGTTCGGATGAGCGGAGGACCGGATGCAGATACGTCGGTCGGAGAAATGTGTCTGGCAGAACAGGACAGCAGAAAGAGAGGAAAACGATTTGGGATTACAGGATGACAGAATGTCAGGAAATATTCAGGATATCGCAAGACTGATCACAAGACTTCTTCTTAAGGGAGATATGCCGCAGTATACACTTCCTGCAGCAGAGGCAGATTATACAGAGGCAGACCAGCTTTTTAAGAAGGTTATCGGACTTGCTGATGAGGGTGACATCAACGGAGCGGAAAATGAGCTTCTTATGAACATGGAGGAAGATGATCCGGATTATCTGGAGCTTGCCCTTACCTTTTATCTGCATCTCAATGATATGGACGTAGATTACCTGGATGATCACGATTATTCCAGGGAGGAGATCCTGGACGGGTTGAAAAGCCTGGCTGAGGACTGGGGAGTTACAGGACTGGAGGCACTTGTCTAATGCGGCGGGAGGTTACACTGGAGGAAATTTCCGACGGTCGTTTATACGAGGCAAATGACATGGTAAAGGCAGACTGTCAGGACTGTAAGGGCTGTTTTGACTGCTGTACGGGAATGGGAGATTCTGTTGTACTGGATCCGCTGGATGTATGGCGGTTAAGTCAGGGACTTCACTTAAGTGTGGACCAGCTGCTTGCCGGAAAAATAGAGCTTGGCGTCACAGACGGAAATATTCTGCCGCATCTTAGGATGACAGGGGCAGAGGAACGATGCGTATTTCTGAATGGCAACGGAAGATGCTCCATTCACAGTTTCCGTCCGGGCTTCTGCCGTTTGTTCCCGCTGGGAAGATACTATGAGGACGGTGGTTTTAAATACATTCTTCAGATCCACGAGTGCAAAAAGACCAGCCGCAGTAAGATCAAGGTCCGGAAATGGGTAGATACTCCGGATTTTCGAAATTACGAAAAATTTGTCTGTGACTGGCATTATTTTCTTCTGGATGTCCAGTCGGTTCTCTATGAGAGCGAGGACAGTGATCTGATCCGAAACCTGAACATGTATGTGGTAAACCAGTTTTACAGGAAGCCTTATGATGAGAAGCGGGATTTTTATGAGCAGTTTTACGAGAGACTTGCGGCGGGAAAAGAGCTCCTGAGCCTTGGTATGTGAAACAGACCAGGCAGCGAGGTGTCTGAGCTTACCTGCCTGAAAGTCTCTCGCGCGGAGGAAAGAAAGGATTTTTTGACATATGAACTTAAATCAGCTCACATATTTTGTGACGCTTGCCCAGATCGAAAATTATACCAGGGCGGCCAAGCGGCTGGATATTACACAGCCAAGCCTCAGCCATGCCATCTCCAACCTGGAAAAAGAACTCCAGGTTCCACTTTTTGAGCGTCACGGAAGAAATGTGACCATGACCAAATACGGGGAAATGTTTCTGAAATATGTGCAGGACTCCTTACATATCCTGAATCTTGGTGTGGAGAGGATACAGGAAGCGGCAAGGATTCTGGGAGGAAGTATTTCCATCGGGTATATCCATACCCAGGGACGCAGATTTATCCCGGAGCTTGTCCGGGGGTTCCTTAATGAACAGGAGGGGAAGAAGATTGATTTCCGTTTTCAGAATGCAGCTACCGGAAGTCTGATCCGGGGTCTGAAGGAAGAGAAATTCGACGTGATCTTCTGTTCCCGGGCAGAGGGCGAGAAGGAGATCAGCTTTGTGCCGGTGTCAGAAGAAAAGCTGGTGGCTGTAGTGCCTGAGAACCATGCTCTTGCAGACCGAAATTCAGTGACCATAAAAGAGCTGGGGCAGTATCCGCAGGTGACCTTTACCCCTGCAAGCGGACTGTATTTTGTGATCCGGGAGCTTTTCGAAAAGGAAGGACTTTCACCGGAGACGGCCTTTGAGGTAGAAGAGGATGGTGCACTGGCAGGTATGGTGGCGGAGGAATTTGGTGTAGGCATTGTGCCGGATGTACCGGTGATCCATACACTTCCTGTGAAAATCTTAAATATTGAGAATCTGCACTGCCGTCGTTACATATACATGGGAATGTTGAAAAAACGGTACCCAAGTTCTCTTGTGGAGCAGTTTCGGGATTATATTTTCAAACATTACCGGATCTATGAAGTGATACAGTAGAATCTTGGTGATAAAATTTCTGTAAAAAATCTCTGCTTCTGTAATAGGGCGGAGATTTTTTTGACACAGATCCTGGCGTGAATACTATAGCAATTCCATAAATTACTGCAAACAATTCAGTTCATCATAGCGTGAAGTCTTGCGTCAGATATCTTTGCCGTGCCTAAAAATTATAAAAATAATCTATAGATCACATGCGTAAATTCAATGAAAATTTGGGTTGAGATAAAAATGACCAGTTGGTATAATAAGGACAGATACTTGATTTAAAGTGATAAAGTGATGACGGAAATCCGTAATAAAATGAACGAAGTAAAGGAGATATTATGAACCAGTTAGAAGTATTAAGAGAAAGCCTTGGACAGTGCGATGAGATCATCCTGGACGCACTCCTTATGAGAAACAGGATCGTAGAGGACATCATGGTATACAAGGAAGCTAACGATCTTCCGGTACTTCAGCCGGAACAGGAGGCGAAGCAGAAAGGATGGCTGGAAGCCAGAATGGAAGGCAGACGCCATAAGAAAGAAGTTAATGATGTTTTCGCAAGCATCACACAGAACAGTAAAAGAATCCAGTCCAGAAATCTTTTCAATTATAATATCTTCCTGATCGGATTTATGGGAGCTGGTAAATCTACGATCTCCGATTATCTGAAGAATGTTCTTGCCATGGATGTTGTGGAGATGGATCAGTGTATCGTGGAGAGACAGGGAATGAGCATTTCTGATATCTTTGAGACTTACGGTGAAGAGTATTTCCGTGAGCTCGAGACAAATCTTCTGATTGAGATGCAGTCCAGATCTAATGTTGTAGTATCCTGTGGCGGTGGTGTTCCGATGCGGGAGCGCAATGTTACCGAGATGAAAAAAAATGGCCGTGTTGTACTTCTGACTGCAAAGCCGGAAACTATTCTGGAACGTGTAAAGGATAATCATGACCGTCCTTTACTTGAGAACAACAAAAATGTTTCATTTATCGCTGATCTGTTGGAAAAACGTCGCGCGAAATATGAGGCAGCAGCAGATATAGTTGTTGAGACAGACGGAAAGAGTGAGCTTGAGATCTGTGAGGAGCTGATCCACAGACTTCGTGAGGCAGAGGCAAATAAATAACTGCTGATCATAAAACAGAATAGTTTTACATATAAAAGGGACAGCTGTCCGATAAACCGTACAGAAACAGAACGGAGATCGGGCAGCTGTCCTTTATGATATAAAAGATCCGGACCATATATTTGCAGATGAATAGATCGTTTAATTGGTCTTATAAAAAATTTCCCTCGAGGTTTCCTCGATCACAAATTTTTTAAAGGCTTCCACGACCGGCGGATGGTATACATCCTTCAGCATGGCCATGTAGAAATTCCGCTGCCAGCTTGGAGAGACAAGGGGCAGGATCTTAAGGTTCAGAGAGTGAAGGATCGGGATATCCGGTGCAATGCAGATGCCGAAATCATTGGCAACAAACCCTGCGGCAACCTGATCCTCATCGATCTCAAAAGCCACATCCGGGTACTGACCGATGCTCTTAAATAACTGGTCAATGATCTGGCGGAGACCGCTTCTCTTCTTGAAGATGATCTGCTTGTATGGAAGCGTTTCCTCCAGATGAATCTCGGATTTCTCAGCAAGAGGATGTTCCGGCGGAACGATGACGACCAGATCCTGCTTGGCAACCGGAATAAATTCGATCAGTGGTTCGTCGTCAAATTTGGAACAGAAGCCGATATCGTATTTCTTCTCTTTCAGTCCGGTGAGGATATCGCCGGTAAGCACCTTATCACAGAACAGATTGAAATGGATCTGTTTTCCCGTATTGGCATTAAGAAAGCTGCGGATGATCTTTGGCATAAAGTCAACACCCAGAGTTCTGAGAAAAGCCACATCGATCTGTCCTTCTCCCTTTCCTGCAAGCTGGAGACCGTTTACAGAGGAATCCAGCCGGTTCAGGGTTTGTTCCACATCCTCCAGAAAAGACTTGCCATATTTGGTGAGAGAAACATTCCGTCCGTTTTTTTCAAATAATTTCACTCCAAGCTCTTCCTCCAGAGAAGAGATCGCGTGACTTAGGCTGGGCTGTGTGATGGCCAGAACATCCGCAGCTTTTGTATAATGTTCCAGATGAGCCAGTGTCACGAAATAGCGAAGATGATACAGATTCATTTTTCAATACTCCTTTCGTAAGTTTATCTGAATGTTTTACTTCGAACAGATCCCCGGTAAGTCTGACAGACATAAGAGATTTGCCGGGCCGTATGCAGTGACGGCGGCAATACGGCTGAATATGTTTTATATAGTATAACATGATATATTGATAAAATCTATGGATTCTCCTGGTACAATCAATTTGTTTTGTATTTAACAAAGTTATATAATGCTTATAGAAAAAAGATACAAAATAATTTAAAAAAAACAAATAAAATTATTTAAATTTTCAGGAGGAATTATCATGTCAAAAGAATTTCCAATCACAATCAGTTCCTGGACACTGGGAGATCAGTGCAAATTTGAGGACCGTGTAAAAGCTGCCAAAGAGGCTGGCTATGAGGGAATCGGCCTGAGAGCAGAAACCTACGTAGATGCCCTGAATGAGGGACTTTTCGACGAGGATATCCTGGCAATCCTGGATAAATATGACATGAAGGTAACAGAGGTTGAGTACATCGTGCAGTGGGCAGAGGAGCATCGTTCCTATGAGCAGAAATACAAAGAACAGCTCTGCTTCCATATGTGTGAATTATTTAACGTAAAACAGATCAACTGCGGACTGATGGAGAACTATTCCGTAGAGTACACAGCACAGAAGCTTCGTGAGCTTTGCCACAGAGCAGGCAAATACATCATCGGTGTTGAGCCAATGCCATACAGCGGAATCCCGGATGTGAAAAAGGGCTGGGCTGTTGTAAAAGCTGCTGACTGCGAGAATGCGAAACTGATCCTTGATACATGGCACTGGGTAAGAGCAAACCAGCCAATCGAGCTTTCCGTACTTGAGGGAATCCCGGCAGACAAGATCGTATCCATCCAGATCAACGATGTATGGGAAAGACCATATGCAACAACAATCTTAAGAGACGAATCCATGCATGACCGTCTTGCTCCTGGAACAGGAATCGGAACAACAGTACCGTTCGTAAAAATGATTAAAGAAAAAGGCATCAGACCAAATGCCATCGGCGTAGAGGTTATCAGCGATGCAAACCTTGAAAAAGGTATCGAGTATGCTGCAAAACATACATATGAGAACACAAAGAAGGTACTGGAAGAGGCTTGGCCGGAAGTACTGTAATTAATATAAGAAACTAATATTTCAGACGGGCCCCTGTTTCCGACGTCATACCGGTGACAGGGCGTTACCGTGAAAGAAACAAAAAGATTGTTTCAAAGGAAAGGAGAACGCATATGAAATTCAATGCGATGTTTCAGCCGATCGAGATCGGTCCTATGACAGTAAAGAATCGTTTTGTTGTTCCGCCAATGGGAAATAACTTTGCAAATACAGACGGAACTATGAGCGAGCAGTCCGCTGCATATTATAAGGAAAGAGCAAAAGGCGGATTTGGTCTGATCACCATCGAGGCTACTGTAGTTCACAAGGGTGCAAAGGGCGGCCCGCGTAAACCATGTCTTTATGACGACTCTACGATCGAGAGCTTCCGCAAGGTTATCGACGGATGTCATGCAGAAGGAGCAAAGGTGTCCATCCAGCTTCAGAACGCAGGTCCGGAAGGAAATGCAAAGAACGCAGGAGCACCGATCACAGCAGCTACCAGTATCCCGTCAGTGTGCGGCCGTGATATTCCGAAGCAGCTTACAACTGAGGAAGTTTATGAGCTGATCAAAGGCTACGGTGAGGCAGCAAGAAGAGCAATGGAAGCAGGAGCAGATGCTGTTGAGATCCATATGGCACACGGTTATCTGGTAAGTACCTTCCTTTCTCCGAGAACAAACAAGAGAGTGGATGAGTTTGGCGGATGCTTTGAGAACCGTATGCGTTTCTCCCGTCTGATCATTGAGGAAGTTAAAAAAGCAACACAGGGAAAAATTGCAGTTCTTGCAAGAATCAACTGTGCAGATGAGGTTCCAGGCGGCCTTGACATCCATGACAGCGCGGCGATCGCAGCATACCTGGAAAGCTGCGGATTGGATGCCATTCACGTATCCCGTGCCGTTCATATCAAGGATGAGTTTATGTGGGCACCGACTGTTATCCACGGTGGATTCTCTGCAGCAGAGGTTGAGGAGATCAAACGTGCGGTAAATATCCCGGTGATCACAGTTGGACGTTATACAGAGCCACAGTTCGCAGAACTGATGGTAAAAGAAGGAAGAGCAGACCTTGTAGCATTCGGACGTCAGAGCCTTGCAGATCCGGCTATGCCGAAGAAAGCACAGGAAGAGCGTCTTGAGGATATGACTCCTTGTATCGCCTGTCTTCAGGGCTGTGTTGCAAACATGTATGCAGGAAATCCGGTATGCTGTCTGACAAACCCATTCCTGGGTCATGAGGCAGAGCCGCTTGAGAAAGCGGAAGAGCCGAAGAAGGTTATGGTTATCGGTGGCGGTGTTGCAGGACTTTCCGCTGCATTTATCGCAAAAGAGAGAGGACATGAGGTAACACTTTATGAGGCAGGAGATGTTCTCGGCGGAAACATGAGACTTGCTGCATATCCGCCGGGAAAAGGTGACATCACAAACATGATCCGCAGCTACATCCATCGCTGCCAGAAGGATGGCGTTAAGATCGTGATGAACTGTGAGGTAACTCCGGAGCTTATCAAAGAAGAGAAGCCGGACAGCGTGATCATTGCCACCGGTTCCAAGACTCTGATCCTTCCGATCGAGGGAATCGACAATCCGGCTATCATCCACGGCTCTGATCTTCTGGATGGCAAGAGAGCAGCAGGCAAAAAGGTTCTCGTTGTCGGCGGTGGAATGGTTGGATGCGAGACAGCTGCATTTTTAGGCGAGCAGGAGCATGATGTAACTGTTATCGAGTTCCGTGATACCGTAGGTGCAGACGTGATCCACGAGCACAGAGTATATCTGATGAAGGATTTCGAGGACTACGGAATCAAGGAGATCACCGGAGCAAAGGTATGCAAATTCTATGAAGACGGGGTAGAATATGAGACCGCTGACGGAGTACGTCACGAGTCAAGAGGATATGATTCTGTGATCCTTTCCATGGGATTCCGCAACTACAATCCTCTGGAAGAGAAGATCAAAGACCTTGTACCTGAGACACACGTGATCGGAGATGCCATCCGTGCAAGACGTGCACTGGATGCAACAAAAGAGGCTTATGAGGTAGCTTCCAGGATCTGATCTGCCAATCTATCCAATAAACCGGACAGTACAAAAATTAAAAAGATGACCTGACAGACACCGGAGAAAATATATCCGGTGTCTGTCAGGGGAAAATGCAGGAGGTAAAAAGAAATGGAACAGAGAATTAAAGGAACAACTGGTTTACTTGCACTGATCGGAAGCCCTGTAGGACATTCCGGATCCCCGGCTATGTACAACTTCAGCTTCCAGTACCATAACCTGGACTATGCTTACATGGCATTTGATATCAAAGAGGATCAGGTTCCGGCAGCTCTTGATGCAATGCGTCTGTTCAAAATGAGAGGCTGCAATGTAACCATGCCTTGCAAGAACAAAGTAGCTCAGTGTGTAGACGAGCTTTCACCGGCAGCAAAGATCATCGGCGCTGTAAATACTATCGTAAATGAGGATGGAAAACTTGTTGGACATATCACAGACGGTATCGGATTTGTCCGCAATCTGAAAGAGCACGGTGTTGATGTAAAGGGTAAAAAGATGGTAGTCCTCGGAGCAGGCGGTGCAGCTACAGCCCTTACTGTACAGTGTGCCCTTGACGGAGCAGCATCCATCGCAATCTTCAACCCTGACGATCCATTCCTTGACAGAGCAAAAGGAACTGCTGAGAAGCTTGCAAAAGAAGTACCGGACTGCAAAGTAAGCGTATACTGCCTGGACGATCAGGACAAACTGAGAGAAGAGATCGCAAACGCAGATATCCTCGCGAACGGAACACTTGCAGGAATGAAACCACATGATGACATCACACTGGTTGATAAATCCATGTTCCATAAGGATCTTGTTGTTGCTGACTGCGTATACAATCCGGCAGAGACAAAGATGGTAAAAGAAGAAGCGCCGATTGGGCCGATCGGACCGGTAACCACATATTACACGATCAAAGCGGCTGCGGGCGAGGGCGGTAGCATCGCGCCGAACGGTTACGTTACGGTCAGCGCGGGTTCTGATAAGCGCTTTGCCATCGCGGCAGCAGAGGGCTATGAAATCAAGGACGTTCTGGTAGACGGTGTAAGTGTTGGCGCGGTTTCGGATTATACCTTCAAAAATGTATGGAAAAATCATACGATCGACGCTGTTTTTCGGGCAAAGGCAGAAGATCCGGAAACACCGGATGAGCCTGCGAAACCGGAAAACCCAAGGAAGCCGGAAATTCCGGATAAACCGGCCACACCGCAAAACAAGACCAAAGTTCCAAAGACCGGCGATGACGCTGTACTTGCAGGAAGCGCACTGCTTCTGCTGCTTTCCGCATGCGGACTCGCGGCGGTACTTCGCAAAAGAGAAGAAAAATAGAATCGGGCAGAAGCGTAACGAAATCTGAGCTTTCTACGCGAACATGGCGCTCACCCATGAACGCCACTTCGCAAGGTGCTTTTGTCGTGATTCCGGAAATATCGCATAGCGATATTTCCGACATAATAAGGAGAGGGCTGTCGCAGCAGCGGGAAATCACCGTGAGCCGCGGCAGCCCTTTCGATACGCAAAAGAAAATATAATACGATGGTCTTTAGAACTCGATGTGTTCCTGCGGATCGACATAGACACCGTCTTGCAGCATTTCAAAGTGCAGATGCGGCGGTTCCAGTGCTTCAAAGAGTCCGGTGGCGCCGACACCGCCGATAATCTGACCCTGCTTGATCGTATCACCGACCTCCACCATTTCGTTGGTTGATAAATTCGAGTAGATTGTCACCATATCGTGGGGATGTGTGATTTCTACCGAGAGGCCGTAGCGGTCATCCGTATAGACCGCAGTGACCGTACCGTCCGCAACAGCTAGAACCTGCGTATCGGCGTCCGCCTCGATATCCGTACCGCAATGGGTCATGTACTGATCGAGCGTAATCGAGTAGAGCAGATGCTCCATCGCGTACGGATTGGTGACAGTGTATGCATTCCCTTTGATGGGTTTGCAGAAGCGCGGCGCTTGCGCTTCCCGCGCGGCGGGTTTTTGCTTGCTGTCAACGGTCGGCACGTTGGCGCCCGCGGTGTCCGCGGTTTTGACGCCGCTTTGACTTGTGGAAGCCTCTGGTTTTTGAGAAGCTCCGGACGATTTTTCGAGTGAAGAAGTTGGTGCCCGGTCAGAGACCGGAAGCGG
>ERZ824978.4068-NODE-4068-length-10123-cov-2.749106_pt1 | contig 10123 bp, 10 predicted proteins | sample MGYA00519860_ERZ824978 | MGnify/ENA primary metagenome ERZ824978 (study PRJEB31778, sample SAMEA3449184) | human gut metagenome | biome: human gut; feature: human-associated habitat; material: faeces | place: United Kingdom | collected 2010/2012 ... | reverse complement strand
CGCCTAACAGAAGCAGCACCGCCGGCCAATGGCTGTATAAAAACCCGTAGCGCTGCCGGCAGTGCGGGCAGATGTGCCGGAGGGAAAAATCCAATTTTTCCCCGCAATAGGGACAATGACGGAACGTATGCATGGCGGTTTCTCCTTTGCTTCGCTATCTTGTGCCGACGATGTCGTTGAGTAGGACGGGATCCATATCCGACTTCAGGATGATTTTGACTACGGTGCTTTCCTCGGACAGAATCGGATAACCGAAATTTTTTTCCAGCTTGTCCAGAGGGAATTTTCCCCGTATTAAGGTATAAACATCACGGACGACCTCATCCTTCCGTGCCAGCAGCGCCTCGTACTGCGCCCTGTCGTCCAGAAAGATCGTCAGCGCCGGCTCGTAGTATACGAATACGTCGTTCGGGTTCGGTATGCGGTACTTCCCGACAATCGCCTCCCGCAGCGTCTCCGACGAGTGGCCGTAAATATATCCCAACACGGATCTTGTGAAGTCGTATATATACACACAGATTGGCGGGGCATCCGAATGTGCATATCTGGATAAAATTTCTGCGCGTGTATAGCCGTGGGCATCCATCAGTATGTCCCCGATTCGTTCGGCAAGCTCGGATATTTCCTTTCCGAACAGTTGGGGATCGTTCAAAGGATGGCCTGCTCCGTTGTTCAGAACCGTATTCAACAGCTTTTGGGCCGTTTCGCTTGGATCGTTTTTCAAATCCAGCCATACATTGAACCAACCCTGCCATTTGCCGACAACAAAATCCGCAGTCAATGCTCTCAGGCCGATTTGCGTTCGCACATTTTGGATGAATCGCAAGGTTTCCGAAGCGTTTTCAAGCGTTCCTTTTTCAATCGAAAGTTCATTATGCATAACAACACTCTCCTTATGGCTTAAAATACCATATACCATTTTTCTTTTCAAAATTTTTTTCTGTAAATTCATCGATATCGAAAACTTCTTTCAAATATTGCAATTCTTTATAAAAGTAACTGCCTTGATGCTCCGTAAGTGTTACCATCGGGTTATGTGAAAAAACAATTGTTTTCCCCGCATCGATTTGTTCTTGCAGGAACAATTTGTTGATATAAGCCATGCCTTCTTTGGAATACATCGCTTCTAACGCTGTAAAATTGACCGAATAGAAATAGGTATAGCCTAACTGTTGAGCCATAGTGTTATATGCAATTCCGTTTGCTGTTGTTCCTAACATAACCGTATTGGATGCAGCGTTATGCGTCATTGAGAGAAGGACATCGTCAATTTCATTTGTAAATGCCTGTAGTTCCTGTGGGATGATATACAACAACTGATTTAACTGCATCGCTGCAGATTCCACAATAACAATCGTCTTATAAAACAATGACGTTAGCAAATTGGCAATTTGCTGCGAGGTATATAACAGTGCTGCGCTTTCGTGGTAGTTTATCTCGGCACGCGCAAAAACCATCCAATACAGGTAATATTCATCACTCCCTTCGGTGATGGAAGGATGTCTGCTTAAGAATCCTTCTTGCTTCATTTTCTCAAGCGCCATCCAGACAAACTGACTCTCTGGCTCTAACAATTCGTCATTTTCATAATGGTTCAGATAATTCTGATATCTCGATTCTAAGAAATCCTTGTTCTGTTGACATAAATTGAAAAGCTCGGATACATAACCATTCTGATCAATAGCAAAAGAAACGACATCACCGTTATGAAATCTTGTCGTACAAACGGTTACGGCACAGCCGGAAACGCCGCACTCACACTCGAGTTTCATCAACCGCATACTATAAATGTCTGTTTCTTTGTACAAAATCCATTTTTGACTCTCGCCAGCCGTATATTGACGCAAATATGCATTTGCCCCGACGGTGCTGCCCAACACATTCAATTTGGAAAGAACCGGCTGGATGGTATATGTGCCGTCTTCGTTTTCAAAGATGCGCCAACGCTGTGCAGAGGAATCGTTGCTTCCACAGATTTGCACATTCGTACCGACTGCATCTACACCGTTCGTGACATCCAGATTGTAGTGATTATGCAGGTCGGTCATAATTTTATAGGTGCCGTCGGCCTGACGTTCGATTTTCCATTTCTGCGATGTCGAGCCGTTGTAATCGCTTGTCAGCACATTTCGGTTGTTTTCAGCGATACCGCCGTCCACCGTCAAATATTTGTCCGTCATTAAATTCTTGATATTATAAATACCCGTTTCCAATTCAACGGCTTTACCTACAACAGCCACACGGAACTCGCGTTCGATACCGCTCGGTTTGTGCTTTGCTCGAACTGTCGCCATCCCCTGTTTTAATCCTTTTAACTGATTCCCGCTTGTGACAGAAAGGAACGACGCAGTCCCGCTTATGACGGTATAGGAAAAATCGTTTGCTAAAGCACATTGCGCATTTGACGGTGTTTTCGTTATCACAGGAGACTTAATTGCATCGACGGAAAGCAACATATCCGCCACAGTATACATTGGGAGTTGTCCACACCTGACGGTTATACGCAGCGGAGCCGGAGGTGGAGACGAGTGTCTGCAGCTTGATTGTACCGTTCACGATGGCCAGCGCGTATGTCGTACTGGGCGCCGCTACGGTAAAAATGATACCGCCGCCGTTTGCGGTTCGGGCATTCCAATATGTGGCATAGCCGGTTAAGCTCACGCTGCCGGTCGCGGGCGTAGCCACCAGATATTTTGTCAAATCATTCGCAGGCTGTATGGTGTACTGGCTGTTGTTGATTTTAGTAACCGTCCATTGATACGGCGTTTTTGTGGTACTGCTCATCAAAACCCCGGACTGTGCCGACAGTGTCGTTCCGCTGCGTTTCAGAAAACCGCCCGTATTACGATTATTCATATAATATGTACCGGTATCTATGAGACCGCTGAACTCATTTTTCAGCGGTTGTAATTTGAACATTTCTGTTCAAATTACAACCGGTCTTCACTCAAACCATGACCAAGGCCAGGAAATTCGCTGTTCTTCCAGAAAAGACACGAGGCTCTCGTCCGTGACGGGCGTAAGCGCGCCCGACTTCGGGTTGCTTTCGTAATACCACGCCTGCTGGTCGACGTACCAAAACGTACCCGCAAAACGGTTGGAAACGGGGCAGCCCTCAAAGCAAAAATACAGCTTCATACGGTCTGTGCCCGCTTCGTCACAGGCAAGTGCTTCGGTCGGCGCGGCTTCTACAAGGGTCTGTACGGTATGCATAATCCGTTCGTCTGCCGTGGCTGTTCGGCCGATCACAATCGAACTGACCGTGCCGCCGTCGGGGATTTCCGCGCCCTGCTTTGCAAAGCATATCGGGTCGGCCCCCGGGCCGGGATGTCGGGCAATCAAAAACCGCTCGCCGTCGTCGCCCTCTACGCGAAACAGCCGATACCCGTTCTGCGTTTTTCCGATCTGCGTTCCCTGCACATAGCCGCAGGCAGGCTCGATATATGTGTAGGTTTCGCCTTTATACGCGAACGCGGTCACATACTCGTTCATTTCCGCGACCGTTCGGTTCCGGTATATGCACCTGCCCAGCGCGAACAGCAGAACCGCGAGCAGAACGGCCAGCACGGCCCGGCGGACCCATTCGGCCGTTTTGCTTTTGTATCTTGTATTCATTGGATACTCCCTTCATTCGATGCGGAAAGATATGAGACGTCATTCTTTACGGTCAAAATTCCCGCATATTTTTGGTGGTTGGCACAAAATGACTGCGGGCAAACGTCTGCATACTGAACGCTTCTTCCAATACAGCGTCCTTTTCCGTTGGCAGAACGGCGGGCAGCGTATCGCCGCAGATGGCCGCAAAAATCGGCTCGCAGACCGTCGGACGTTCGTCTGCTGTAAGTATTATAGGGGAGGATACGTTCTTTTTCAAGATGGTTTTGTAAATTTGCGAAAAGAACACCGGCAAACAGCTCTGCTTGCCGGTATTATGATAATGCAGGTTTTGTCTTAATCAGAAGAGGATTGCTCTGCCTCCGTGTCCGACGGCGGCTCGGATTGGCCGCTGTCGGGTTTCTTTCCGGCCATCAGGAGCAGGACATAGGCGGCCAGCGTCAGCAGGCAGAGGATAAGGTCAAGGCCCCAAATCAGCAAGCCTCTATACCAGCTTTGGAAGCTGAACAGGATTCCGCAGACGGCCGCGGCAAACGCCAGCGCCGACAGGAGAACCGCTGCATCGTCCTTCCATTGCTTGCTCCGCCGCGGCAGATAGGACGCGAACAGGAGCAGAATGCCCAGTGCCGTCGACAGATAAAATACAGCCCGTTCCGGAAAAAATCGGTCTATCTGTAAACCCAAATGCCGCTGAAGAATGTGTGGCAGGAATGCCGGCAGCCATGCCGCCGCAAGCTGTGCAAGAGCCAGCAGCAGCGCCAGAAGGGAACAAGGTTGTTCCTCGTTTCGTCGGCTGCAATATCCATATTCCAAGATTGACAACAGGAATAGAATGACCAATATTCCGAAGCAGAGATACGCCGTTTCGTTGCTGAAGTACAAGGCCGCAAGCACCGGGAAGATCAATGCGATTCCGCCGCACAAACCATACCGGCCCTTTGAGATGCGTTCGTTTTTCGCAAGGGACGCATACAGGAACGCGCACGTCAGCAGGACTGCCGCGATGGAGCCAAACGGATGCGCATAGGAAACTTTGTAATCATACCAGTTAGGCGGAAAAACCATATGGATGCCCCCTTTTGATGTTGGATCGGCGATGAGATGCGCCGGATGCCGTTGTATCAGAATGCATCGGTTTGTCGTATTTTGAGCCTAAGTTTTGCAAAAGCGTGTGAAGGGTTAAAAGGGCGATTCAGCTTTGTTCCGAGCGCCGTACCGTTATGGCGTAAAAGCAAATATAATTCAGCAGGGTTAAAATCAAAATCGTCCCATTGCTCAGCGCATCCTCCTGTCCTTTGAAATCAAAATAAAGCGCAAAACCGAATACGGCCACAACATCAAGAAGCAGAAGCATAGCGGCTCCCGAACGCAGGCGGCGATTTTCGGCCGTGAAATGCTTCCAAAGCAGCCCCACCATACAGGAAAGCGAAACGGCCAGCAACAAGGCGATCAAGCTGCCCAATGCGTCCGTCGGGGAAAAAGCCGAAAAGCAAAAGCAAACGCCTCCGTAAAAGACGATATGGAGCAATGTAAAAAGCGAGCATCTTCCGGCCTTTGAAAGCACGGTTTTGGCCTGCAGGCCTACGCACTGTACGATCCAAAACGATGCCGTTATAACAGGCTGCAGCATAATGCTGATGAATATAATATCCTCAGCGGCAGATCGCGTCAGCATTGTGATTCCTCCCGATCCGGCGTTTTTGAAGGGATAAGCCCTGCCCGCGGGCAGTCCGACCGGCAGCATAGCCGTGATGCAGCGGGAGCTAAGGCTGCTCGCAGGCCGTCGGGCATTCGTCTGTTGTAAGTATTATAGGAGATGATACATTCTTTTTCAAGAGGGTTCTGCAAATTTGCAGCGTATAGAGGATTTATTATATATCGCAACTGTATGAAGCAAATTATTTCTATACCAGCTTTTCCTTCTCTTGCGTACTATAATAAAGCAGCAATCCGCCGGACATATTTATAATACCCATAAGCAAAATCATCCAAATATCACCGCTTCTCGACGCAACCGCATATTGCGTTCCAAAGATTCGCGCAGAAGACCAAGCCGCACTAAACAGCATCCCGAAAATGATGAGTAGAAGAGACAACCGTTTCATTCTTTGACGATACGGAATCCTGTGCTGCATAAGATTAATGACGCACAAGCCGATAAAGCCGAACAGCGCGCAAAGCGAAAACTGTAAGGCCGAAGCGTTGTAATCTGTCATGCCATCGGAAAATAAGTCTCTGAAGAAGGCCGCCGCAAAAAAGGGTAAGCCGCCTATTGTCACCGATACGATCAAGCGATATATATGTGTGTTTTTCACGGAAGGTGCTGCAATCAATATCCCTATACCAAGCGCTGTTGCCAAAAAGCAGCTTAAGGTTTGTAATAAAGCATAGGATATATTCGTATATAAATACCATATGAAAAATGGCAGAAAAAGGATACCGCCGCAAAAGTACACAACTTTGGATATACGCTGCGCTCCGATAAAAACACACGCCATATTCAGAATTGCATATGGCAGTAAGAATATCTGAAATTCCAGCCCCGGCCACCAAAGATTCATTACAAACACCTACCCCTGCTGTTTTCTATTTTGATACATTATAATCATTTGTGAGGGCCGTATCAGATGAATTTGACACCTCGTCTTTTATAACGCGGTTCAATTACTCGGCATGCTCGATAACCGCTTCGGAGAAAGCGCCGGCTAAATTTGTATGCTCCATCATACGCCCCCCGTTTCATTCGGGGACGGCCGCTCCGTCTTCGCGTCCGACAACGGCTCGGAGAGATTGCGAGCGGGCTTCTTTCCGGCCATCAGAAGCAGCACATAGGAGGCCGCCGTCAGTAAACAGACGGTGAGGTCCAGCACAACGAGCAGACCGCCTGCAAGCCGGTTCTGAAAGTTCAGCACGAGTCCGCAGACAACTGCGGCAAACGCCGCTGCCGATACAACGACCGCCGCCCTGTCCATCCACCGGAGAATGTCCCGCCGCGGCAGATAGGACGCGAACAGGAGCGGAATGCCCAGCGACAGCGAAAGGTAGAACAGCGAGATCGTTGACCCACCCGAAATCTCTAATTCGTAATGGAAAACAAACGAAAGAATATCCGGCAGGAACACCGGTATCCACACGACCACAATCTGCACAAACGTCAGCATCAGTGCTAAAATACAAAACAGAAGCGCGCGGTTCTGACGCCAAAGGCGTTCGTATCGGAACACGCCCCAAAGAAACGATACAACGAGCATCCCGATCAGCAGTGCATACACCGGATCGATGAAGCCGCTGTACACAGCGACGGGAAGTATAAAAATCAGCGAAATACTACCGCACGACACATATACGGCTTTGCGGAGGCGGCCGGTTTTCATAAGGGATGCGAACAAAAACACGCCCGTAATCACGCTCGCCAATATGCTGATATATGCGTAGAGGATGTCCGGAAAAAGGCCGGAAGTAATGAACATAATATGGTCTCTCCTTCGTGAAGGCTTTGCTCTGAAAGTCTCCTGTTTACTGCCTTGTTCGATACATATTATAATTGGCTAATGTTGAATCAGATATAGATTGAACTTGCTTGTTGATGATCGCCTTTACAAAATTCACCACTTTATTTTGATTTGCATTTGGTGAAGCCGCACCGCCGCCAAGGTTTTGATGTTATACGCGGCTTGTCCGAGACGGCCGTTTTTGCCGGCCGTCTCGGACTTTACGGTTAAGGCTTTGCCGTTTATTCGTGGGTATACTTTTCGGGAATGGCAATGATGCGGGCGGAAAACTCGACGCTGCCGCCTGCGTTCTCTGCCGTGCCCATCAAGTTATATACCGGCTGGAGAATTTCGCAGCCATCGGAATACTGGTTGACGAACAGCAGCTTTGTCCGCTCGATGGTCAGCTTTTCCGCCGCGCCGGAAAAATTCCGGTTCGCTTCCGATTCCAGAATAAATGCATCCGGCTCCTTGACCTTCGCTACCGCGTCGTCCAGTGTGAGCATATCCAGCTCGCCTGTTTTCTCGTAGTCGTAGAATTTGATTTCGATATCATATAAGCCCTTTGAATTGAAATATAGATCACATATGTCATTCCCTATGACGCGAACGCCGTCGATCAGACGCCGGAAAGAAAGCCTTTTTGCAACGACGATTGATCCGCTTTCTCTTTCCAAGCGCTGCGTAGAAGCGATACCGACATATTCGTATTCGCCTTCCAGCAATGGCAGCGTATTTATGATTTTCCACGCTTCCGTTTCAAGCTCTGCGTCTGTTTGCAGCATTTCCGCTTCGCTGCCGCCGTTTGTCATCCAATACGATAGAGAGTTTTCACTGCAGCGCATTGTTTGCGACGGGGGAGACGAATAATAGTCGCTGATTCTTATCGTATCATTTACGATTTGTATTTCGCCTTGAATATCGAAATAATCGACCATAGCTTGAAATTCATCTGTAGTGATTACGCGCGGCGTTATCTGATAGACCGGCATCCTATTCGCATAGCTTTCGCCGGAGTAATTTTCGACCTTTGTCGTTCCGACAAGGGTTGTTTCCAATACCTGCTTGGCTTCCCCCATCATCTCGCCTTTTATATTGATTCGTTTGTAGGGACCGTTTTGACTACAGCTTGTCATAATGAACGCGAGTGCCAAACTCATTATCAAGATTATTTTTTTCATTATCACATATCTCCTTATTTCCATATGACGGCATCATGTATGCGATTGGTTAATATCTCAACATCGGATGTCGGATATTTTCCGTAAGAAACAGGCAGAGCATATATCGTTTCCTCTCTTGCGCCTTGCATAAACAAAACCTTTTGCTGATGATTATCCTCTGCGTACAGTGCTTCCACCTGATCTCCTGCAACAAAGAACGAATCAATAATGGGACGTCGAGCTGCCAATTCTTGCCCAAACCTGTTGCCGACTTCCGGATGTAAAAGCGTGGATGTTGTATAGCCCATAACAATGTGAGCGCCCTGCATCATTTGTTTTAAGTCGTTATCCGTTACATATGCATTTGTTGCTAAGAAACTACAGCTATATAGCCATACCCACCGCAGTTTGGAATTGTTTGATGCACCAAACTCCACTTCACTGGTATAAATATTATTTTCATCGCCGGTACAATTGAAGAAATGAGTTGTACCAGGGGTATTATCCCAGTATAAATGAAGGAAATTTCCTTTATTGGGATCATTATAATTCGGATACCAAGCCGTTCGGTCTGCGGCAATTCCGTGCCCAACATAGACCAGAAAGTCAACTGTATCAGCATGGTGAAAGAATTCCGTTTTTGATAAATTAAAGCTTAACGAACCGGTTTCTCTACGCACCCCAACGGTGTTATAAACTATATTTTTATTTACATCCTGATTGAATGCGTTATAAAATGAATCGGCATTTTGCTTACTGTTTCGTTCACCGTAATAGCAGCCGGACGTCAGTTCATGACCGATGTCTATGTAGTTCTCCGAAAACAACCCAAATTCCAAATCAATTAAATCAGTAAATACATTCAAAGTAGAAGTTATGCCTGATGGCTTATGGGTAACAAGAATCGCGGCCGAACCATCTAAATTGGCTGTGATTTTTGCAGCGCCATTCACCACACTTAACGATATACAATTTGTTGGCGACTGATATGAAATGCTATACGAAAAATCATTATTATTTTTAAAAGTCGCATTTATACTTCCGATTTTTGGTGATTTGGATTCGGTGATCAACAGTCGATCACAGGTCACAGGGAAATTATTCGGAGGGTCAACTACGCTTGTAACGGCCCGCCATTCGTCATTCATCGGCGGATAGATTTCCGCGTTGATGGTAGAACCGATGCTGCATAACGTCCGCCCGATGTTGCTCTTAATGGTGATTTGGTTTGAATACGGATTTGATTTTGTTACCGTCCACAGGCATTCGGCGGGAATATAACTGCCAACCGTAACAAGATATGTCGCACTATCCGTCGTACTGCCGCCGGACAGATACAGGCTTGTATTGTTGGCAGGCTGGATAAGATACTTCCCGCCCATATTCGTAAACTTCCATTTGATGCTCGTGCCGAGCGCCGCCGTTGTTCCGTTTGCACCCTGCACGCTGCCCGACACATTGCGCAGATATTTCGAGGTGCTGCGGCTGTTCAGATAATACTCGCCGTCTTCCAGCAGGGTGGTACCGGGCTGGATAAACACGCCGTTTTCCCGTTCGATGCTCCACCACTGGTTTGTGTTGTTTCCCGTATAGGTGCTGACGAACACGTTGCCGGCCGATGTGGTGGATTTGCCCGACGCGCTGCCGTTGGAGGAGCCGTAGGAGGTCAATGCCAAGGCCGGATTGGAGCGCGGCACGATTTTGTAATTCGCGCTGTTTACAGGGATAATCAGCCATTCCTGCGCGATGGGGTCGACGTTGCGGTAAATCTGCACGTTGTTGCCGTTTTCCACGCGTCCGTTGGTTTTGTAGATGTCCAGCACGCGCGTCTTGCCGCCTACCTGAGACCGCAGG
>ERZ824978.4061-NODE-4061-length-10148-cov-5.574259_pt1 | contig 10148 bp, 7 predicted proteins | sample MGYA00519860_ERZ824978 | MGnify/ENA primary metagenome ERZ824978 (study PRJEB31778, sample SAMEA3449184) | human gut metagenome | biome: human gut; feature: human-associated habitat; material: faeces | place: United Kingdom | collected 2010/2012 ... | reverse complement strand
GGCACTTAGAATTATGCGGTATTGCCTTAAAATAGGGCAGGAACGGAAAAGTGTAATAGAGAATTCACATATCGATAACACATTTCACTCAATACAGAGTATATAATAGAACCAGCCAAAAAGAAAGGGGTCTGTTTTATGGACCAGAAATATTATAATATCTCCTATGCCGAAAGTCCGTTCGGCACGTTAAACCAGTATATGACCCGCACCTACGGCTGGATGGCCGCCGGTTTGCTGGTTACCTTTGCAACGGCATTGCTTACCGTTACCACCCCGCTGTTTGAGCTGATGTTCAGCACCGGCCTGGTATTCCTCCTGAGCATTGCGGAGCTGGTGCTGGTTGCGGTTCTGTCCGCCAGGGTGGAACGCCTGCAGCCCACCACCGCAACGGGGCTGTTCTTCGCCTATGCGGTGCTGAACGGCATCAACCTGAGCACCTACTTTATCATCTATGATCTTTCCACGCTGATTCTGGCGTTCCTGGTTGGCACCGTGTACTTTGGCGTTATGGCTGTTTACGGTGCCCGAACCCAGCGCGATTTGAGCGGCTGGGGTATCAACCTGATGGGTGCTTTGATTGCCATTATTTTGACCAGCCTGGTGGGCGGCCTGATCGGCATGCTGACCGGCGCGGGCTTTGGTATGATGGATATCGTGCTTTGCGCGGTTTCGGTCCTGGTGTTTATGCTGTTCACGGCTTATGACACCCAGAAGCTGAAGTACTATTACGCCTACTATGGCGGCGATGCTTCCATGCTGCACAAATCCTCCATCATCGGCGCACTCAGCCTGTACCTGGATTATATCAACATCTTCCTGTATATTGTCCGCATCGTGGGCCGTTCCCGCCGCAACGACTGATCGGTTTTGATAATTTGAAAAAAGGGCGCTGTTCCGCAAGGGGCAGCGCCCTTTTTGCTGTGCGTCCAGGGTTGACAAAAAAGGCCAAACGGCCTATAATGCTTTATGTTAAACGCATTGACGGAGAAAGTATGCCTGCAAACTTAGCACAGAGAGGGCGGCCATCGGCTGTAAGCCGCCCCGAAAGCCTGCTGGCAGAAGTTCGCTCCTGAGCGGCCTGTGTGAACCCTGCATTGCAGCCATTAGCGCGGGACGGTCTGCCCCGTTACAAAGCATCGAGTGCCGCCAGACATGGTTTGGCGGAACACGGGTGGTACCGCGGAGTGTAAATGAATGTTACAGCTTCGTCCCTGATTTTACCGTTCAGGGACGGGGCTTTTTTATTTTGTTTTGCAGCAAAAGCGAGCAGCCTTCGCCCCGTAAATCATCAAAGAGGTGCATTATGGAAGAAAAAATCGCCGCACTGCGCGCCGAGCTGGAAGCCGACCTTGCAGCAGTGCACAACAAAGATGAGCTTTCCGCCTTTTGGCAGAAGTATCTGAGCAAAAACGGCAGCGTGACCGGACTGACCAAGTCCCTGCGCGATGTTCCCAAAGAGGAACGCCCCGCCGCCGGTAAAACCATCAACGAGTTCAAGGTCTGGGTGGAGGGCCAGTATCAGGCTGCTTCCGCCGAGATCGAAAAGGCCGAGCTTGCCGCCCGCAACAAGGCCGAAGCCGTGGATATCACCCTGCCCGGCACCCACCACGCCACCGGCGCACTGCATCCTATCACCCAGATCAAGAATGAGATCATTGATGTGTTTGCCGGCATGGGCTTTGAAATTTATGAAGGCCCCGAAATTGAGGACGATGACCACAACTTTACCCGCCTGAACGTACCCAAAAACCACCCGGCCCGCGATATGCAGGATACCTTCTATGTGGCAGATGACATTGTTCTGCGCACCCAGACCAGCGGCGGCCAGATCCGTGTGATGGATAAGGAAAAGCCCCCCATCAAGGTTCTGGTGCCCGGCCGCGTGTTCCGCTCTGACTCTGACGCAACCCACTCCCCGATGTTCCACCAGATGGAAGGTCTGGTTGTGGATAAGGGCATTACCCTGTGCGACCTGCAGGGCATGCTGGACCACTTTGTGCAGGCTTTGTTTGGCCCGGAGGTCAAAACCCGCCTGCGCCCGTCCTATTTCCCGTTCACTGAGCCCAGTGTGGAGGTTGACGTAAGTTGCTTTGAATGCCACGGCAAGGGCTGCCCCCTGTGCAAGCACAGCGGCTGGATCGAAGTTCTGGGGGCTGGCGTTGTGCACCGCAGCGTGCTGGAAAACTGCGGCATTGACCCTGAGGTATACTCCGGCTTTGCTTTCGGTATCGGTATCGAGCGTATCGCCATGCTTAAGTACGGCATCAACAACATCGGCCTGATGTTCGAGAACGACCTGCGCTTCCTCGAACAGTTCAAGGGTTAAGGAGGGGAACAACAATGAAAGTACCATTCAGCTGGCTTAAACAGTATGTGGATATTGATGTTTCCGCCCAGGAGCTGGAAACCAAACTATTCGACTGTGGCTTTGAAGTAGAAGAACTCATCGACCTTGGCGCTGAGATCAGCAAGGTTGTTGTTGGCGTTGTGACCGAGTGCGTGCCCCAGGAGGGCACACACCTGCATATCTGTAAGGTAGACTGCGGCGACTATGGCCATGATATTCAGATCTCCACCGGTGCGCCCAATGTGTACGCCGGTATGCACACCCCCGCTGCTCTGGACGGCTCCACGCTGCCCGGAGGCATCAAGATCAAGGCAAAGCCCTTGATGGGCATTGAATCCAACGGTATGCTCTGCTCCGGCGAGGAACTGGGTCTGAACGAGGACCTGTACCCCGGCGCTGAGGTATACGGCCTGCTGGACCTGCCCAAAGATACCGTGCCCGGAACCCCCATTCAGCAGGTTGTTGGGTTGGATGATTATATCTTTGATATCTCCATCACCGCCAACCGTGCCGACTGCCAGAGCGTTCTGGGCATTGCACGCGAAGTTGCCGCTGTGCTGAACAAGCCCCTGAAAATGCCTGCCACCGATTACACCGTGAGCGATTACAAGAACCCGCGCCTGAACATTACGGTGGAAGCACCGGACCTGTGCCCGCGCTACCTGGGCCACTATGTGCGCAACATCACCACCGGTGAATCTCCGCGCTGGATGCGCCGCCAGCTGGCCTTGTGCGGTCTGCGCAGCATTTCCAACGTGGTGGATATCACCAACTATGTCATGCTGGAAATCGGCCAGCCGATGCACGCCTTTGATATGGACACGCTGGAAAGCTGCCAGATCATTGTGCGCCGTGCCAAGGACGGCGAGAAGATCACCACGCTGGACAGCAAGGAGTTTACCCTGACCCCCCAGAACCTGGTCATCTGCGATGGCGAAAAGCCGGTTGCCCTGGCCGGTGTTATGGGCGGCCTGAACAGCGAGATCAAGCCGGAAACTACCCAGCTGCTGTTTGAATCTGCCAAGTTTGCCCGCGATAACATCCGCAAGACCGCCCGCGGCCTTGGCCAGAACACGGATGCTTCCGCCCATTACGAGAAGGGCATCAGCGAATATACCACCGAGCTGGGCATGGCCCGCGCCCTGCACCTGATCCAGGAGCTGGGCTGCGGCGAAGTGACCGCCACCGAGTTTGACTGCTCTGCCGGTGCTCCGCGTAAAGGCAAGCACTTCACCGCCCGCATCAGCGCCATCAACGCCATTCTGGGCATTACTGTGCCCACCGAGGAAATTCTGGCCATCCTGAAAAAGCTCAGCTTTGAAGTGACGATGGAAGCCGACGGTGACACCATGCAGGTGGTTGCTCCGCGCTACCGCGAGGATATCGAGATCGGCGAGCCGGACCTGGCCGAGGAAGTGATCCGTGAATATGGCTATGACCATATCACCCCCACCTTCCTGAAAGCTGCCCAGGTCACCACCGGGGGCCTGACGGCTGACCAGCACCGCCGCGATAAGCTCAAGAGCGCTATGTGTGCCCAAGGCTTCTATGAGGCTATGACGCTGGCATTCTATGCGGATGCCGACCTGGATGCCCTGCACATTGCCCCCGATGCACCGGAGCGCAATGTCATCCGCATTGTCAACCCCATCTCCTCCAACCTGACCATCATGCGCTCCCTGCTGGCACCCAGCCTGTTGAACGTGGCGGTTACCAATCTGAAAAAAGGCAACGCTGCCGGCCGTCTGTTTGAGCTTTCCAACATTTATGTGCCCAAACAGCTTCCGCTGACCGAACTGCCGGAAGAGCGCCTGCACCTGGGCTTTGTGGCCTTTGGTGAGCATGAGGACTTCTTTGCCGTTAAGGGCGCACTGGAAGACCTGGCTGCTTCCTTCGGCGTAACCTTTGAGGTGGAGCGTGCCGAGGATGTGCCTTACCTGCACCCCGGCATTGCCGCTTACATCCTGTGCAACGGCGTGCGTGTGGGCAGCTTTGGCAAGCTGGCCAACGATGTGCAGGCCGGTCTGGATCTGCCGCGTGACAGCCGCGCCAACCAGAAGATCTTCCTGGGCGAGATCGATTACGAGACGCTGGTGGCACAGCTGCCTGCCGGTCTGCGTTATCATCCGCTGCCGGAGTTCGATACCGTGGCCCGTGACCTGGCTCTGGTTGCTGACGAGGAAACCCCCTGCGGCACCATCATTGCCGAAATGAAGCGCGCCTGCAAGCAGCTGGCCGATGTGGAGCTGTTTGATATCTACCGCAGCGAAGCCATTGGCGCCGGCAAAAAGAGCATGGCGTTCACCTTGCACTTTGCACCGGAAAACAAAGCCCTGGAAGCTGCCGATGTGGACCGCTTTGTCAAGAAAATCCTCGGCAACCTCAAGTTCAAGCTGGGCATCGAGATCCGCTGAACTCTTTTGCCGCGTTCGCTGCCGCCCGGCGGTAAGCTGAACGCCTGAACGGAAATAACACAAAACCACCCCTTGCCCCGACCGCACGGTAAAACCTTGTGCGGCAGGGCAGGGGGTGGTCGTTTTATATTCGGCCACTGGCCTAAATGCGCCGCGCCAAAAACAAACCCGCCGGGGCAGGCAGCTGTTGTGCTGCGCCGCCCCGGCGGGTGCTGCTATCTATGGTGCTGTAGTCAATCAGGTATCGGAATCCAGCTTCAGCACGGCGGTAAAGGCTTCGCTGGGCAGGGTCACGCTGCCCAGTTTACGCATCTTCTTTTTACCGGCTTTCTGCTTTTCCAGCAGCTTCTTTTTACGGGTAATATCGCCGCCATAGCACTTGGCCAAAACATCCTTGCGCACGGCCTTGACTGTTTCGCGGGCAATGATCTTGCCGCCCACGGCCGCCTGAATGGGAATTTCAAACAAAGCGCGCGGGATGTTCTCCTTCAGCTTTTCGCAGATGCGGCGCCCCTTGGCGTAAGCGTTATCCGCAAATACGATCATCGAAAGCGCATCCACGATCTCGCCGTTCAGCAGGAAGTCTAGCTTGACCAGCTCGGACTGGTGCCAGCCCTCCCACGCATAGTCATAGCTGGCGTAACCGCGGCTGCGGCTCTTGATGGCGTCAAAGAAGTCATAAACAATCTCGCCCAGCGGAATCTGGTAATGCAGGTCCACGCGAGTCTCATCCAGGTAATCCATCGCAATCAGGGTGCCGCGCTTTTGCTGGCACAGGTCCATCAGCGGGCCAACATAATCGTTGGGGGTGTAAATGTGGGCATCCACAAATGGTTCTTCCGCCTTGGCAATGCGGGCCGGGTCGGGATAGGCGGAGGGGTTATCGATCACTTCCACCGTGCCGTCCGTCAAGGTCAGCCGGTACTGAACACCGGGGGTGGTGGTGATCAGGTCAAGGTCAAACTCGCGCTCCAACCGCTCGGTGATGATTTCCATGTGCAGCAGCCCAAGGAACCCGCAGCGGAAGCCGAAGCCCAGGGCCGCACTGGTTTCCGGCTCAAAGCTCAAGGCGGCATCGTTCAGCTGCAGCTTTTCCAGCGCATCTTTCAAATCAGGGTAGTCGGCGCCATCGGCGGGGTAAATGCCGCAGAACACCATCGGCGTTACCTGGCGGAAACCGGGCAGAGCTTCCGCCGTGGGGGCTTCGGCCAGGGTGATGGTATCGCCCACGCGGGTATCGCGCACGGTCTTGATGGAGGCCGTCAGGTAGCCGACTTCACCGGCCTCCAGCTTATCGCAGGGGGCCAGGGCAGTAGCACCCATGTGGCCCACTTCCACCAGCTGGAAGGTTGCGCCGGTGTTCATCAGCTTGATGGTATCGCCGGGGCGCACGGTGCCTTCAAACACGCGCACATAGACGATAACGCCCTTGTAGCTGTCGTAAATGGAGTCAAAGATCAGGGCTTTCAGCGGGGCATCGGGGTCGCCCTGCGGGGCGGGAACATCCTGCACCACGCGTTCCAGCACTTCGCGGATATTGATGCCCATCTTGGCGCTCACGCGCGGGGCATCCATGCAGGGCAGACCGATGACATCCTCCACCTCTTTGGCGGCGGCATCCGGGTCAGCGCTGGGCAGGTCAATCTTATTCAGGATGGGCACAACTTCCAGGTTGTGGTCAATGGCCAGGTAGCAGTTGGCCAGCGTCTGGGCTTCCACGCCCTGACTGGCATCCACCACCAGGATGGCACCCTCACAGGCAGCCAGGCTGCGGCTGACTTCGTACTGAAAGTCAACGTGGCCCGGCGTGTCGATCAGGTTGAACTCGTATTCCTTGCCGTCATCGGCGTGGTAGTGCATGGTAACGGCGCGGGCTTTGATGGTAATGCCGCGCTCGCGTTCCAGCTCCATGTCGTCCAGAATCTGGTCCTCCATGGTGCGCTTGTCCACGCTGTCGGTCAGCTCCAGAATACGGTCCGACAGTGTGGACTTGCCGTGGTCAATGTGGGCAATGATACAAAAGTTGCGAATATTGTCGCGTGCCATCAGGTTTCCTCCAAATCGTTCCAGATACGCACCGGCGCGCCGTCCCGCAGGTAAACACGGGGAACCCGGCGGCTGATGCCGCAGATAATTTCATAGTTGATGGTGCCGGTCTTAGCTGCAATGCTGTCGGCGGTATCTGCGCCGATCGCAGCGTTTTCAGGGCCGAATACCGTTACTTCATCATTCATTTTAACATCGGGGATGTCGGTCACATCCACCAGGGTCTGATCCATGCACACCCGGCCGATTATCGGGGCGGGCTTTCCGCGGATGCTCATAACCCCCGCATTGGGGTTGCCATTGCTGCCGGAAAGCGCGCGGGGGTAGCCGTCCGCATAGCCAACGCATACGGTGGCAACCTTGCGGGGTGTGTTGGCTGTGTAGGTGCGGCCATAGCTCACGCTCTCACCGGGTAAAAGGTCCTTTACAAATTCCACAACACTTTTCAGCGTCATGGTGGGGCGCAGGCCGTCAAAATGCACTTCCGGGCTGGGGTCCAGCCCATACAGGATAATGCCTGCGCGGGTCAGGCTGTGGTGCCATTCCGGGTAGCGCATTTGTGCGGCAGAGTTGGCGCAGTGGATGGTGTGCAGGGCAACGCCGTCCGCCTGCAGCCGCTGCACGGTGCGCTCAAACAGGGCGTGCTGGGCTTGGGTGTAGGCTTCGTTTTCCGGCGTGGTGCTGTCTGCCACGGCAAAATGCTGGAAAATACCGCTGAAGTGCAGCTTGGGCAGGGCGGCGCAGCGCTCCATGGCAGCGATTGCCGCCTCAAAGTCAGAACGCACGCTGAACCCAATGCGTCCCATACCGGTATCAACCTTAAAGTGGCAGTATACCTCCACGCCGGCGTTTTGGGCGGCAGCGGAAAGCGCCTTGGCATACTCTTCGGAATAGACGGTCTGGGTAATGCAGTTGAACACCAGCTGATCCACCTGCAGCGGGTCAGTGTAGCCCAGGATCAAGATGGGTTTACTGATCCCGTGGCGGCGCAGGTGCCGCGCTTCGGCCAGGCAGCTGACCGCAAAAGCGGCTGCACCGTTTTCTTCCAGCCAGGGCCCGGCCACAGCGGCGCCGTGGCCGTAAGCGTCCGCCTTGACAACGCAGCACACCGGCGCGCCCACCGTCTTTTTGATCAGTGCTAGGTTGCTCTGCATAGCATCCAGATCAACCAATGCCCAACAATGCTTTTCGTACAGTTCGTTCGTCATTGCAATCCACCCCATTTCGATACAAAACACAACGGGGAATCTAGCCCCGCGTGTGCCCGGTATGCAGCGGCCGCCAGCCGTCAATGCCGCTTTGCTGCAAAGCGTGCAGTGTTTTCTGACGGAAAGCCGGGTCATCCCGGCTCATCTGCTGCACAAACAATTTGGTCTGTTCGCGCACTGTGGCGCCATCAGCCGGGCAGCGGCTTTTGATGATGGGCAGCCCGGCGTGGTATACCGCGCTTTTTACCTCGCTTTCGGTGGCAAAGATCATTGGCCGGATCAGCGTAATGTTGCGCTGGTCCAGATAGGTCACGGGCGAAAAACACCCAATACGGCCTTCCCGCCAAAGGTTCATGTAAAAAGTCTCCACGGCATCATCCAGGTGGTGCCCCAGCGCCACTTTGTTGCAGCCAAGTTCCTGCGCGGCAGCGTGCAGTGCCCCGCGCCGCATTTTGGCACACAGCGCGCAGGGGTTCGGCTCTTTGCGGTAATCAAATACCACGGGGCCGATATCCGTGCGCCGTATTTCGTAAGGAATGCCTTCCTGCGCAAACAGGTCCGCAAGTGGCTGGTAGTCGGTTTCCACCCCGCCAAAGCGCGGGTCCAGCGTGACCGCCATGACCTCAAACGGAACGCCGAGATACCGCCGCAGGTGTCCCAGCGCCACGGTCAGCGCAACGCTGTCCTTCCCGCCGGAAACACCAACGCATACCCGGTCGCCCGGTGCGATCATCTCGTAATCCTGCACTGCCTTGCGCAGCAGACCCTCCAAGCGCTGCATGCCCGTTCCACCTTACCTTTATACACTCTAAGACGATACTATAAACATCGCTATTATAGCACATCCTGCTGCCCAATGCCAACAGCCGCAGCCAAATCGGAAGAATTTTATCAAAGCACCGCACAGGAGCTGCAAAAACAAAGCCGCGCCCGCGCCGCAGTTTGGCTGGCAAAGCAGGGCAGGGGAGAAAACCGGAAACCAGCAGACTGCACAAAGCGGGCAGAACACTTTGCTGCAGGGTACACAAAAACAGGTGCAAAAGGCAAAACAGTAAAATGCCGTTTACGAAAACGTTAGAAAACAAGAGAAAACACAAGAAAACAAGAGCTACGCGAGAATAAAATGATTTTATTTGCAAAATCCCTTGACGAAACAGCGCGTATTTGCTAAAATCATACTTGCGCGAAATCAGCGCAGTGCCGTGCTGTGCATTGCGCTTTGAATAAACCGAAATGATTCGGATGCGTCACTATAAAGTATGGAGGATTCAAATCATGAGCACTACTCTCGCTAAGCCCGCTGAGATGGTCGACCGCAAGTGGTATGTTATTGATGCTGCCGGCAAACCGCTCGGCCGCGTTGCTGCCCAGGCCGCTGTCCTGCTGCGTGGTAAGAACAAGACTACCTTTACCCCCAATGTTGACTGCGGTGACCATGTCATCGTGATCAACTGCGACGAAGCTGTTCTGACTGGCAAGAAGCTGGAAAAGAAGTATCATCGCACCCATTCTGGCTGGATCGGCGGCCTGAAGGAAACCCAGTATAAGACCTTGATGGCTGAAGCCAGCGATAAGGCTATGACCTACGCTGTTAAGGGCATGGTTCCTTCCAACACCCTGGGCGCTAAGGCTATGACCCGCCTGCACTGCTACAAGACTGCTGAGCATGCACATGCTGCCCAGAAGCCCGAAGTTGTGGAATTTTGATAAGGAGGCAATAGAAGATGTACGAAACTAAACAGTATTTCTACGGCACTGGCCGTCGTAAGCATTCCGTTGCCCGCGTCCGCGTCTACAATGGCACCGGCAAGATTACCATCAACAATCGTGATATCGACGATTACTTCGGCCTGGAAACCCTGAAGCTGATGGTCCGCAGCCCGCTGGCTCTGACCAACACCGATGGCAAGTTCGACATCGTGATTAACGTTGTCGGCGGCGGTACTTCCGGCCAGGCTGGCGCTATCCGCCACGGCCTGTCCCGCGCTCTGCTGCAGTTCGACCCCGAGCTGCGCAGCACCCTGAAGAAGGCTGGCTTCCTGACCCGCGATCCTCGTATGAAGGAACGTAAGAAGTACGGCCTCAAAGCCGCTCGTCGCGCACCTCAGTTCAGCAAGCGATAATCTACAG
>ERZ824978.4058-NODE-4058-length-10151-cov-4.422345_pt1 | contig 10151 bp, 10 predicted proteins | sample MGYA00519860_ERZ824978 | MGnify/ENA primary metagenome ERZ824978 (study PRJEB31778, sample SAMEA3449184) | human gut metagenome | biome: human gut; feature: human-associated habitat; material: faeces | place: United Kingdom | collected 2010/2012 ... | reverse complement strand
CAGTCCATGGTGTTCGGCAACATGGGCGAGACCTCCGGTACTGGCGTTGCTTTCACCCGTAACCCCGCCACCGGCGAAAAGAAGCTGTACGGCGAATATCTGCTGAACGCTCAGGGCGAAGACGTGGTTGCCGGTATCCGTACCCCCAGCCCCATCTCCGAGCTGCAGAATCAGATGCCTGACGTGTACAAGCAGTTCGTGGACATCGCCAGCAAGCTGGAAGCCCACTACCGCGACATGCAGGATATGGAATACACCATCGAGGAAGGCAAGCTCTACATGCTGCAGACCCGTAACGGCAAGCGTACCGCCGCGGCTGCCCTGAAGATCGCTGTCGACCTGGTGGACGAAGGCGTGCTGTCCGAGAAGGAAGCCGTCCTGAAGGTAGAACCCAAGCAGCTGGACAGCCTGCTGCACCCCAACTTTGACGCTGCCGCCCTGAAGGCCGCTCCCGTCATTGCCAAGGGCCTGCCCGCTTCCCCCGGCGCTGGCGCCGGCGCTATCTACTTCACCGCTGACGAAGCTGCGAAGCATGGCAAGAACAAGGAAAAGGTCATTCTGGTCCGCAAGGAGACCACGCCCGAGGACATCGAAGGCATGGACTTCTCTCAGGCCATCCTGACCGTGTTCGGCGGCATGACCTCTCACGCTGCCGTTGTGGCCCGCGGCATGGGCCGTGCCGCCGTCGTTGGCTGCGGCGATCTGAAGATCAATGAAGAAGCCAAGACCGTGACTGTGAACGGCAAGACCTACCACGAGGGCGACATGATCTCCGTGGATGGTTCCACCGGCAACGTGTACGACGGCCTGATCCCCACCGTGGAAGCTTCCATCTCCGGCGACTTTGCCCGTCTGATGGGCTGGGCTGACGCTGTGCGTACCCTGAAGGTCCGCACCAACGCCGACACCCCCCGCGACACCAAGCAGGCCGTGAAGTTCGGCGCGGAAGGCATCGGCCTGTGCCGTACCGAGCATATGTTCTTTGAGGCCACCCGTATCGCCGCCGTGCGTGAGATGATCCTGGCCGACACCAAGGAACAGCGCGAAAAGGCTCTGGCGAAGATCCTGCCCATGCAGCAGGGTGACTTCGAAGCCATGTACAAGGCTCTGGAAGGCCGTCCCATGACCGTGCGTTATCTGGATCCGCCGCTGCATGAGTTCGTGCCTCATCTGGACATGGAAGACGAAATCGCCGAGCTGGCCAAGAATTTGGGCCGTACTGTGGAAGAAGTCAAGGCCAAGATCACCGCTCTGCACGAGGCCAACCCCATGATGGGTCACCGCGGCTGCCGTCTGGCCGTCACCTATCCCGAAATTGCCGAGATGCAGACCCGTGCGGTTATGCAGGCTGCCATCAACGTGCGCAAGGAATGCGGCTATGATATCGTGCCCGAGATCATGATCCCGCTGGTCGGCTCCAAGAAGGAACTGGCCTTCGTGAAGAAGATCGTGGTGGACACCATCGAGAAGATCTTTGCTGAGCAGGGAACCACCATGGAATACCACATCGGTACCATGATCGAGATCCCGCGCGCTGCCGTGACCGCTGACGAGATCGCTGAGGAAGCCGAGTTCTTCTCCTTCGGCACCAACGACCTGACTCAGATGACCTTCGGCTTCAGCCGCGACGACGCCGGCAAGTTCCTCGACAGCTACTACGAGAACAAGATCTTCGAGAGCGATCCCTTCGCGCGTCTGGATCAGGACGGCGTTGGCAAGCTGGTGAAGATGGCTGCCAAGCTGGGCCGCGAGACTCGCCCCAACATCAAGCTGGGCATCTGCGGCGAGCACGGCGGTGATCCGTCCACCATCGAGTTCTGCCACAACGTGGGCCTGAACTACGTCAGCTGCTCTCCCTTCCGTGTGCCGATCGCCCGTCTGGCCGCTGCTCATGCCGCCATCAAGGCCGAAGGCAACAAGTAATTTTCCCCGGTTTTTTCAGAGCCGTCCATTTGGTGGACGGCTCTGTTTTTTGTCATTTCAAAATAAAGAATTGATTTGATGAAGCATGAATCAATGACAGTAGGCTTGAATAGTCGCGTATTTCGAAACGTTCTGATAGGAAGGAATGGAACGCCGTGCAACTGGATTTTGGAATCATTCTGGACTGGCTGCCCGCCTTCGGCGACGCGCTGCTGGTGACGCTGGAAACCACCGTCTGTTCGCTGATCTTGGGATTGCTGATCTCCATTCCGCTGTCGCTGTGCAAGATCTCCAATCTGAAGCCCCTGCAGTGGTTTGCGTTCTTTTACACCTCGATTTTCCGCGGTGTGCCGCTGCTGGTGCAGGTGTTCATGATGTATTTCGGCATTCCGCTGGTGCTGCCGGTTCGTTTTACCGCCTTTCAGGCCGGTACGCTGGTCTTCGCCATGAACTCCGCCGCGTACATTTCCGAAAGCCTGAAGGGCGGCATCAGCGCCATCGACCGTGGCCAGTACGAAGCCGCCATGGCGCTGGGAGTTCACTATCCCTCCATGATGAAGGATGTGATCCTGCCCCAGGCCATCAAGAGCGTGCTGCCCAGTCTGGTGAACGAATTTATCAGTCTTTTGAAGAATACTACCCTGATTGCCTCCATCGGTCTGGTGGATATCCTCAGCGTGGGCCAGCGGATCCAGGCCCGGACGTACCGGGCGTTCGAACCGTTTTTTGCCATTGCTGTGTTCTATTATGCTCTGGTGTTGGGCCTGTCCTTCCTTGGAAAGGCGCTGGAAAAGAAGGTGAACGCAAGTGATCGAGGTTAAAGGGCTGTACAAGGATTTTGGCGCGCTGCACGTGCTGCGGGGCGTGAGTTTGAATGTGGAGCAGGGCGATATCATCTCCATCATCGGGCCCTCCGGCAGCGGAAAATCCACGCTGCTTCGGTCGATTAACCTGCTGGAAAAGCCGACTTACGGCGAAATTTGGGTGGAGGGCAAGCTCATTACGCCGCCCGATCCCTATCTGCACTGGGACGTGATCCGTGACTCCAAGACCTACGGCGAGCTTCGAGCGCAGGGGATGGAGGATGAACTCGCCATCATGAAGATCAAAAAGGAAGATCTGCTCAAGCCCCGGGAAGGCATGGCCTATCAGAGGCTGATGAAGCAGATCATGAAGGATCATTTTGAGGACACCTATTCCGTCCGCCGCAGGGTGGGCATGGTGTTCCAACACTTCAATCTTTTCCCGCACATGACGGTATTGGAAAACATGATCTACGCGCCCATGAAGGTCAACAAGGTGCCGAAGGAACAGGCCGTTGCCAAGGCCAGCGAGCTTTTGGACAACGTGGGCATGCTCTCCAAAATCGACGCTTATCCCGGCAAGCTCTCTGGCGGTCAGAAGCAGCGGGTCGCCATTGCGCGGACGCTGGCCATGGAGCCGGACGTGGTACTTTTTGACGAGCCCACTTCCGCCCTTGACCCGGAGATGGTCAAGGAGGTCCTGGAGGTCATCAAAAAGCTGGCCCAGACCGGCATGACCATGGTATTGGTCACCCACGAGATGGGGTTTGCCCGGGAAGTCTCCGACCGCATTTGTTTCCTGGACGAGGGCGTACTCATCGAAAATGCCCCGCCGGACGTCTTTTTCTCCACACCCAAATCTGCCCGCGCGAAAGAATTTCTGGACAAAGTCCTCTAGGCAGGGGCAGTACCCTGCACCCCGGGCTGCGCGGCGAAGCCGCGCAGGGGAGTAGAGGACATGTGAGTTGGCCGGGGTTTTACCGCCGTGGCACGACAGGTGCCACGGCTCGCCGATCTGGTGTGATTTTCCTGCGTGTTGAGCAGAAAAGGCCGCCGCTCGGCGACGGGCCTCGCGGCTCACATAAAATGCCAGCGTGAAGTGAAAACCACGCTGGCATTTTTATAAAGTTTTCCGCACCAAAAATGGATAGGGGGAAGCCGAGCAGGACGCGGTGAAACTGACATTTGCCGGGTCGATGGAAAACCCAAAAATGAATGCAAAAAGACCAGCGTGTATTCGGAACACGCTGGTCTTTGCTGTTGGGAAGGGAAAGCCGTCTTATTTCACGACCTGAAAGAAGTAGCGGCTCACATAGCCTTCGGTGCCGTCGATGGTGGCCTTGCACCACACATCGCCCACTTCGGTCACCTGAATCTCGGTGCCAATGGGGTACGCCTTGATGATGGAGGCGCTCAGGCCGGGGGCCTTGCGGAAATTCACGATGCCGTTGCCGTTGGGGTTCACCAGCTTGGCGGTGAAGGGGGCCTTCGGCAGGGTGGAGGCAGCGCCGGAGGAAGAACCCACCACGGAGATGAACTTCTTCATCATGTAGCCGGACTTGCCGCCTACGCTCACCTTGTAGAAGCTGCCGCTTTCGCCCAGAATGGTGACGGCGGTGCCGTTGCGGTAATAGCCCAGAACGCGGGCGTCGGTGCTGGCGGTTTCCCGCAGCAGCAGGACCTGATTCGCGCCGGGGTTCTTCACCACGCCCTGCTTGCCGCTGGGCTTGGTGGTGCTGCCCGCGTTGCCGGACAGGAAGCGGCTGGCAACGTAGCCGGCCACGTCGCCCTGCTGCACCTTATACCAGCCGTTGCCCTTGCTCAGCACGGTCACGGTGGAGCCGTTCTTGAAGCTGGTCACGATATCGCCGGTCAGGGAAGGCGCGGTGCGCACGTTCAGGCCGATGCCGGTGTTGGTGCGCACGGTCAGGGTATTGTTGACGTTGGAGTCGGTCAGGTACTTGGACAGAACGTAGCCGGTCTTACCATTGACCTGCACCTTGCTCCAGTCGCCGGTGGTTTCCAGCACGGTCATCCAGGTGCCCGTGGGGTACTGGCCCAGCACGGAAGAGTTCAGGCTGGGCTCCTTGCGGAGATTCAGACCGCCGCCGGTCACGACCTTATAGCTTTCCGCCAGCGAAACCAGCGGAAGGGCCAGAGCCAGAACCAAAGCGATCACCGGGAGGCATCTTTTGTATAGACGGGTCTTTTGCATGATGAAATACCTCCTTTTCTTTTATGGCGCGGTTGGTTTTCCGTGCCATTCGCCTATCCGACGAACAGAGAGGACGGCTTCATGCACAAAAATACTGGAAAATAAAGGAATCCAAGCCAATCGGAGGGGCAGAAAAGCGCGTTTTTTCCAACCGTTTCCATCCTGTGTTTGGGAAAAGAAGGAGCGTCGGCTTTTGAGAAAAGTCTCCTTCCAGAAATTTCCCGGCCTTTGAGTTTGCAATTTCGCTTTTCTTCCTTTACGGACGAAAGAGGGCGGCGCTGGCAAGCATTGTTTGTCGAAAAAAGCGTCGGCCGGGGCAAGATAGCCATACGTTCATGCGGACGGCGCGGAAAGGAGAACGAAGCGATGCTCACCAGTCTGAATCGAATCGCGGGAATGCCCGTCATCTGGCAGGACCGGCAGATCGGATGTGTGGAACGGGCGATCGCGGACGCATCCGCCCGGCGGCTGCGGGGGCTGGTGATCCGTAAAGGCATCGGCCTGGCGCGGTGGCTGCCTTCCGGCAGCGTTCGTCTGGTGGGGCGCACCTGCGTTTTGGCCGGGGCCAAGCCGGAGCCGCTGCCCGACGGCCTGACGGATTCCGCCCTGCAAGCCTATCTGACCACCGGCGAGCGGGCGGGGCTGGTCAGCGACGCGCTTTTTAGCGGGCTGACGCTGCGGCTGGTGGCGCTGGAGGTCACGCCGGGGCCGGTTTACGCGCTTCTGGGGCGCTGCGCCTACACGGTTTCCTATCGGGTGGCAGACGGCGGAAAGCAGGCGATGGTATCCGAGCTGATGACATGGGCGGAATTTCGGGAACGTTCCAGAAGGGAGGCATGGGAATGAGCGCTTGGAAAGCGGCGGTCGCGGGGGCCGTCGGATTCGCGGTCGGCGCGGGTGCGATGCTGATGCCCGGCAACCAGAAAATGAAGAAGCAGGTTCAGAAGCAGGTGGACAAGCTCTCCAAAATGGCCAAAATGTGGTAGGCAGGGGCAGTGCCCCTGCACCCCGGACTGCGCGCCATGGGCGCGCAGGGGCGTAGGGAACATGAAGCTTGGCCGTGTTTTACCGCCGTGGCATAACGGGTGCCACGGCGCCGGTTTGGTAGGGAGATGCCCTGCACGCCGGACAGCGCACCATGGGTGCGCAGGGGAGTAGGGGGACATGAAGCTTGGCCGTGGTTTTACCGCCGTGGCACAACGGGTGCCACGGCTCGCCGGTCTGGTAGGGCGATGCCCTTACGTCCCCTGAGCCACGCTTTGTGGACGCGGTAGCCGTGAAGGAAGAACGTGTTGGCGGAGGGAGTATTGCCGCCAGGCCAACGGGCCTCACGATTCTCGTGAGAGGCGATTTTCCCGGCAGGATGGGCCGAAATACGCCCTTAGGCTAACGGCAGAGTGGTATTTTCCGCCGCCGGGCTTTCTTCCCGGCGGCGGAAAAAACGAAAGGAGGGGGAGAGATGCAGGCACAAAGGAAATATCGGCTTCATTGGAAGCAATGGTTATGGGGTATTCCGCTTGGAGTGCTGGCGATCTGGCAATGGACGCTTTTTTCCAATATGATCCGGCAATTATTTTTGGGATTTCTGGTCATGCTGGCAGCGCTGCCTCTGATGAATTTTCTGGAAAAAAGAGTCTCAACAGGCTGGGCGGCTACGCTGGCCATGGCGGGGCTCAGCGTGGGAGCAGGGTTATTTCTGTTGCTGCTGATCCCGCCACTGGTGGGTCAAGCACGGCAGATCGGCTCGGCGCTGCCGGGGCTATACCGGCAGGTGGGGGAGATACTGGAACAGGCGGAAGCGTGGCTTCAGAGAAACGGCGTTGCGGTAGATCAGCGAATGCGGGAGAGTCTGTTGGAAAAGGGCGAAGGGCTTCTTTCCGACACGGCGGGTTCTCTGACAAAACGGTTAGGCGGCGTAGCAGGCGGGATCGGCCGTTGGATGCTGGCTCCGGTATTCGCCTTTTATCTCCTGCGGGATCGGCGGCGCGTTGCCGACTGGCTGCTGTCCCTCCTTCCGACGGGCCGCCGGGAAATGACGGTGCGTATCGTCCGGGAAATGGGCCGGGAAAGCGTGGGCTATCTGCGGGGACAACTGCTGGTATCGCTGGCGGTAGGCGGCTTTACCGGGCTGGGGCTTCTTTTGTGCGGCATGCCGTCGTGGCTGCTGCTGGGACTGTTGATGGGCATTCTGGAGTTGATCCCCTATGTAGGGCCTTTTCTGGGCGGCGTGCTGGTGGCGCTGTTCGCATGGCCCGGGGGCTGGAGTCGGATGCTGTGGTCGCTGGGTGTGGTGGTGCTGGTGCAGCAACTGGAGGGCGGAATGCTGTCGCCTCAGTTGATGAGTGAGACGACCCGGCTGCATCCCATCGTGGTGCTGTTGTGCGTCATGGCGGGCGGCGCGGCCGGGGGCGTGGCGGGAGTGCTGCTGGCCATCCCGGCGGTGCTGTGTGTCAGGGCCGCCCTGCGGGTCATCCAGCTCAAACGGCTGGAAGAACAGTTTGAGGAAACGTAACGCGCCGGATTCCCCTTGCGGAGGAATCCGGCGTATCTGTATATCGTCGCGGCAAAGCCGCGCTGCGGTTTGTCGCGCTCGGAGCGGAGGGTGGAGAACGCGCGGGGAACAGAAGGAGTTTGGCTCCTTATGAATATCGTCCCGGTTTGCCGCTCGGACGGCCTTGCACCGCCGTCCGAGCCATCTTACGTAAGAGCTTCCCTAAGTGCCGCATCCGAAGCGCATTGGTTTGTCGCTTCCTTGTCGACACCATCAGAATACCAGACAAAAATGAGGAAATCGTGAAGAAACGGGAAAGGTTTTTTGAAGCCTGTGAGGAAAACGGCAGAAAAGCCGTTTTACGGCTTCTTTTCCGGCCCAAGGGCGGAGGTGTCTACCTTCTGCTGGTGGATAGCGTACAGTCGGGCATAGTCTTCCGCTTCGCTGGAATTTGTGACCGCGGAAGGAATCAGCCCGGTGCATTCCGTGGCGGAACTCAGGTTTTCTACTTCGGTGATAGGGGGATTGGGAAGAACCGTTTTTCTTTCTTTTTTCATGGTCAAACCTCCTGACGGGGTTCAGTTTATCCCAAAAAGAAAACAAAGAAACATGGAAAAGCATAGGCAATGTTTTCTTTTGACCATTTTGGGCAGGGAAGGTCTTGAAGAAGGGCGCAGCCTTGCTTTTCAGGGCGCGGCGGTCTATAATGGATTGGCTATCTTCAGCAGCGGAGGAGGAATGCAGATGAAACTTTTCTGGGATGATAAACCTTTTTATCGCGGAAACACCCACTGCCACACTACTCGCAGCGACGGACGGCGCAGCCCTGAAGAGGTGATCGCCCTTTACCGGGAGGCGGGGTATGATTTTCTGGCCCTGACCGATCACCGCAAGCTGTCGGAGCAGGAGCATTTCGAAGAAAATCTGCTGATGATCCCCGGAATGGAAATGGATTTTCTGTATCCCACTCAGGCGCTGCATATCGTTGGCATCGGCATGAACGAGTCCTTCGCCCAGCAGCGGGAAAAGTGGTGCGAGTCGCCTCAAAGCTGTATCGACACCATGCGGGCCTGCGGCGGATTGGCGATTCTGGCGCATCCGCACTGGTCGCTGAATACGCTGGATACTATGCGCAGTCTGAAGAACGTGACGGCGGCGGAGATTTACAATACCGTTTCCGGCACACCGTGGAACGGCGCTCGGGCGGACAGTTCCAATATTCTGGATATCGCCAGCACCAACGGGGTGTTTTTCCACTATGTGGCGGCGGATGACGCCCATTTCTACAACGGCGACGCTTGCCGCAGCTATATCATGGTGCAGGCGGAAGAATTGAGCCAGAAGGCCATTCTGGAGGCCATCCAGGCAGGGCGCTTCTACGCCAGTCAGGGACCGCGCATCCATCAGATCACGGTGGAAAACGACACCGTTACGGTGGAATGCTCGCCGGTTTCCCGTGCCGTATTCGAATCCCATCTGATCTGGTCGGACGACCGCTGCAAGATGGGAGACGGCATGACGAAGATCGTTTACCCGCGTTCTGATTACGGCGACGGTGAGCGGTTCGTTCGTGTGCATTTGACTGACGCACAGGGCAATCAGGCCTGGTCCAATATCATTCATTTCTAAGTCGGCGGGGAATCAAAGGGAGGGATCGGAATGAAGAAGCGTTTCGGGATGAAACTGGTAGCGCTTTTGCTGGTGGCCGCAGCGCTGCTGGGCTGCCTGACGACGGCCTTTGCCGCGTCCAAAAAGCAGAGTGCGGCAAAGACGGAGACGCTGGTCGTTTACGCGGCGGATTACCCGGTGGAGGAGGACGGCTGGTATTCCACTATGGAGGAAGTAGCGGTCTATCTGACGCTGTACGAAAAACTTCCGGGCAATTTCATCAGCAAATACGACGCGGAAAATCTGGGCTGGGACAATCGCAAGGGCAATCTGGATAAGGTTGCCCCCGGCTGTTCCATCGGCGGCAACCGTTTCGGCAACTATGAAGGGCTGCTGCCGGAAGCCAAGGGACGCAAGTACACGGAATGCGACATCAACTATGACGGCGGCTACCGCAACGGCGAACGCATTGTTTTCTCCAACGACGGTTTGATCTTTTACACGAGCGATCACTATCAGACGTTTACGCCGGTCAAAGTGATCGTGGAAGAGACGGAAAAAGCCGGGGAGGGAAAGAAAAAATGAGGGAAGTTCGGCTGGATCTAACGCATTTTGAAGAAAAAGTCAGCCTGCACCGTTACTTGAAGGAGACGCTGGATTTTCCCTTTTATTACGGGGCGAATTTGGACGCGCTGCATGACGAATTGACCAGCGAAACGGAGGAGCTTTCGCTGGTAGTGGTGCTGCCTCATCGCGGCAAGGGGAAGATGGAGGAATATCTGCCCCGGCTGAAGCGGGTTTTCGAGGATGCGGCGGAAGAAAATTATCATCTGAGCGTTGCGTTTGAAGAAGAATAATCTATTGGCCGCGCTTTTGGCGCGGCCATTTTGGGCTATGGGGAACAAAAAGTGAAGCGCACAGTGGTAGTGCGGGCTGGAATGGTTTGTTCTGCGGAAAGCCCCTGCTTGTGGCGGTCTGAGATAAGCCTGCCGTCAGAAAATCCCCTGCGGGGGCTTGACGCGCCGACTACGGCGCGGGAGCAGGGCTTGCAGCCCTATGGGGCGCTCACACTTTTCTTTCGGTGGCGAAAGAAAAGTGTGCAAAAGAAAGC
>ERZ824978.4056-NODE-4056-length-10161-cov-6.944686_pt1 | contig 10161 bp, 9 predicted proteins | sample MGYA00519860_ERZ824978 | MGnify/ENA primary metagenome ERZ824978 (study PRJEB31778, sample SAMEA3449184) | human gut metagenome | biome: human gut; feature: human-associated habitat; material: faeces | place: United Kingdom | collected 2010/2012 ... | reverse complement strand
AATGCGGAAATTGTCATCTGTTTATCCATAAGTTTATTATATCACACTCGGCGGTATTTGGCACTTTTTTCTGTGCGGTATTGCCCTAAGATTTTAATCAGGAAATAGTATCAGAGTGGCCGCCGGACTTCCGTTTGCGCGTGGTCCCACAAAAGCAGAAATTTCCCCGGGCGAGACCGCCCGGGGAAACTGTCATATTGAGGGATTTCTTTACTTGATTCTGGGCAGGGAGGCCGCAGCCACGGACTGACCCACGCGGCGGGTCTTTTCGTCGGGCAGGGAAACCTCGCACTTCTTCGCAAGCGCGGGGTATTCGTCGGCCAGGATCTCGTTGCACACCCGCAGGATGGTGTCGCCGCCCTTGCCGGACATGACGCGGCCAAGCATCATCATGTGCTCGATGTCGTAGAACTGGGAGTACAGCACCACAGCGTATGCCAGATACGCGCCGATGCTCTCGAAAATGGCCTGCGCTCTGGGGTCGTCCTTCTCCATCAGCGCCTGAACGACCTTCAGCTTCTCTGCGGGAGACAGATTCTCGTCCAGCTCGATGCCTGCGGCGGGCGCCAGCTTGATGACCGCATCCTGAGAGAAATACTTGCAGCCTACGCCAATGTCCGTGGACCACTCGTCCTGCATGGCGTTCTCGCACAGGTCAACGGGGGCGAAGGCCAGCTCATTGATCCAGCCGAGGACATTCTTATCCTTGTCCACGTAGCCCACGGCCTCGGAGGTGCCCATGGCGATGCCCATGATATTGCCCACGCCCAGACCCATGGCGCCCGCCAGCGCGGACACGTCGCCGTCGTTGGCAACCACAATGGGAACGTCGCCGATCTCCTTGGCGGCGCGGTCGTAAATGGTCTTGACCTTGTCCCACTCGGAGCGGGGAACTTTGATGAACAGAGACGCGACCATGGGCGCGTTGCCAATGAATGTGCCTGCGGAGGACACGCCGATGGCGTCCACCCGGGGCATTTTGGAAGCGGCGCTCCTGAACGCGGCCACGATGCCGTCAAAATGGTACTGGGGGTCTGTCTGGAGCTTGGGGAACCAGACGACTTCCTCGGAGTAGACGCACTCGCCGTCGATCACGGCAGAGACCTTCCGGTCGGAACCGCCGGCGTCGAAGCCGATGCGGCAGCCATCCAGATTGCCGCCGATGGGTTCGGCGACCTCGTTGGCAGCGGGGCAATCTTCCAGAGGCAGGTCAACGATCTCCAGATCCCGCTCATAGAGCTGGTTGAAGAAGGTAAAGTCAAAATGCCGCTCGCCCTTGGGGTCGTAGGCCTTTTTCAGCCGCTGGGCAAGCTCGCTGCATCCGCAGACGCTCACCCGGAAGCCGCCGATGGACCACAGCAGGAACTTGACATAGCGCTCCACGTAGCGGTAGTCGGCCTCGGCCATTTCCGGCGTGCCATGGATGCAGGTGTGGTGGACGGAAACGCGGCCCTTGTCCCGCTCAACGGCAATGGCGATGGGCTTCTTCGCGTCCTTCAGATAGGCAGTGCGCCACACGCCGAAGGGGACAAACTGAGGGTCCAGTTTGGGCGTATGCTTCATGTTGTATTCGATGCCTAGATACTGCATGGAAAATTCCTCCTTATCGTTCAGAAAGCCTGACGGCTTCTTATATCTCATGTATAAGTATAGCATAAATTACCGTCCCGGCTATAGGGATTTCAACATCATTTTTACCAAATCCGCTTTTTTAGGCTGCCAGTTTTCTCTTTGCAGAAAGGAAGGCCGGTGCTGTAAGCACCGGCCTTCCGACATTATTCCTTCGTTTCGTTTTCCTGCGTCTGCGCCGCGTTTTCCGCCGTTTGGGCAGCGACCTGATTCACAAACAGATCAGCCTTGTCGTGGGGGCGGAAGCGCTGCCAGATCAGCACGCTCACCGCCGCCGCGCAGCTGATGCCCGCCAGCAGCTGGCTGACCCGGACGGGGCCCCAGTACAGGCTGTCCATCCGCAGTCCTTCGATCAGGCAGCGGCCAAGACCGTACCACGCCACGTACCCAAGGGCGATCTGCCCGTCATACTGCCGCCGTTTGGACAGGAAGTGCAGCAGCACAAAGCCCACGGCGTTCCACACCGACTCGTACAAAAACGTCGGGTGGTAGTATTCCCATGCGCCGGTGACGGTGTTGTACAGCCCCATGCGGAAGAAGCTGTCCGTCGCCGCGCCGAAGGCTTCCCGGTTGACGAAGTTGCCCCACCGGCCAATGGACTGGCCGATGAGAAAGCCCAGCGCTACCATATCCAGTAAAGCTCCGATTTTGATCTTCTTGATGCGGCACAGCAGCAGAATCCCCGCCACTGCGCCCAGAACGCCGCCGTAAATGGCAAGGCCACCGTTCCAGATGTACAGCACGGAAATGGGGTTCTCGGCGTAATCCGCCCAGGAGAAAATGCAGTAATACGCCCGGGCGCAAAGAATAGCAAAGGGCGTGACCCACAGCACACCGTCCAGCAGATCGTCCTGCTTGATACCGAACTGACTGCACCGGCGGCAGGCGTAGACTACCGCCAGCATCAGGCCGATGGCGATAATGAGGCCGTAATAGTGGATGGTCAGAGGCCCCAGCGCCAGGGCGCGGCCGGGGTTCACCTCAATGCCGAGGGAAGGGAAAGAAATGGTTGAATAATTGGCAGGGATCATGATTGTGCCTCCTTGTTGACAGGATAGATCACGGATAAACTACACCGTTCCGCCCGGACTGCCCGGCGGAGAAAATCACATATCTCTTCCGCGCTGATGCCGCGGTAAACTTCCGGAAAACGGAAATAGTCAAAGTCCGAAAAATGGTACGCGCACAGGCGGAAGCAGGTGGAATCAAAGCTGTCCAGTCCCCGGATACGACGGCCGAGGGCGCTGCGCTTCATCCGCAGGAACGCCTTTTCCGGCAGTCCCTCCGCCGCGATCTTCTCCGCCTGCTCCAGAATCGCTTCCCGGACGGCGCGGGGGTCGTCGGAATCGCCGGAGCAGAGCAGCATGGCGCAGCCGTCCACGGTCTCGAAGCCGCCGCCGAAGGAGGAATCGATAACGCCTTCCTCGTAAAGCCGCAGGTACAGCTCCGAGGACTCGCCGAACAGCGCTTCGGCGGCCAGATCCGCCACCATTTCCTCCCGGATGGCCGCGTCGCCGTGGGTCAGGGGTTCGCACTTGAACGCCAGATGGAAGGTCGGCATGGCGACCTCCATGGAGCATTCCGTTTCGGCTTTCGGGCAGGTCATTTCCTCCTGCCAAGAACGCAGCTTGACGCCCGTCTCTTTCTTCTCGCTGCCCAGAACCTCACGGGCGGCAGATGCCACCGATTCCGGGTCTACGTCGCCCACGACGCACAGCAGCATATTTCCCGGCGCGTAAAACGCCCGGTGACAGGTATACAGCACCTCCGGGGTGATCTCCCGGATGGTCTCGCTGGTGCCGAGAATGGGCTGGCGGATGGGATGGACGGCATACATGGCCGCCATCAGGTTATCGAACACCACGCTGTCCGGGGCGTCCTCGTTCATGCCGATCTCCTGATCGATGATGCCCCGCTCTTTCTCCACGCTTTCTTCCGTGAAATAGGGCGTGGACACGAATTCCAGCAGCAGCCGCAGACATTCGTCAAAGTGGTCTGTGCAGGAAAAATAATAGGCCGTCATGTCGTAGCTGGTAAAGGCGTTGGTGGAAGCGCCCAAAGCGGCAAACTCCGCCGACACGTCCCGGTCTCCCGGCAGGTCGAACATCTTGTGCTCCAAGTAGTGGGCAACACCCGCGGGGGCGTGGTATTCCTTCCCGTCCAGCCGGAAATCCGTATGGATGGAGCCAAAGTCCGTGACAAAATAGGCAAGCTTTTTCGTAAAGCCCTTCCGGGGAACCACCAGAACCGTCAGTCCGTTTTCCAGTGTTTCCCGGTACAGCGTTTCGTCCAGTTCGGGGTATTGCTTCCGCGTCATTGGCTCTCTCCTTTCAGAAAATAGGTGCTGTGAAGCGTCACGGTCCGCGCCGCCGCCACCACATCGGCAAGGCTGACCTTCTCCACCACTTCCATGTAGCGCTCCGGGGTCATGTTCAGGCCGCTTAAGTGCGCGGTGGCGTAGTAGCCCTCGATGGCGCCGGGGGAATCGGAGGTGGCACGAAGGGAGCTGAGCAGGGCTTCTTTTCCGGCGGTCAGCTCTTCCTGCGTAATTTCTCCACGGCGGCAGGCGTCCAGCTGGCGGAGAATTTCGTCCCGCGTCAGCTGCTCCTTGTCAAAGTCGATGCCCGCGCCCACGGTGAGAATGCCCTTTGCGCCGTAATAGGACGAGCCGATGCTGTAGCACAGGGACATCGCCTCCCGGACGTTGAGAAACAGCTTGGAGGTCATGCCCGCGCCGAAGACGGTGTTGAACACCTGCATGGCCGGAAATTCCTTATCCCGGTTGACAATGGGCGTGACAAAGCCCATGCAGAGCTTCCCCTGGGAGACCTCCATCGTCTCCGTCACATCCTGCCCGGGGCAGGGATGGAAGGGCGTCTGGGGCGGGAGCAGGCCTTCCCGGCCGCCCAGCCGGGATACCAGCGGGGAAATATATTCCGCGACCGCCTCCGCCGGGGCGCTGCCTACGTAGAAAATTTCGATTCTGCTTTCCCGGAGGATTTTCCGGTAATGGGTCAGCAGCCCCGCCGGGTCGATGGCCGCCACATCCTCCGGCTCGCCCAGCCGGGGCAGGCCGAAGCTGTCGCCGCGGCACATGGTTTTCAGCAGCTTTCCCATGGCGTAGGTGCGCTTGTCGTTCAGCTCGGAATCAATGGTGGAAATGAGATTCTTCTTTTCCCCCTCCACAAAAGCGGGGAGAAAGCCCTCCCCCTCCGTGGGGAAGTCCAGAAGGATTTCCTCCAGAAAGCGGAGCATAGGGGCAAGCACCTGGTCGCCGGGCAGGGCAAACCGGTCGTCCATAAAGCCGCAGTAAAGGCCGGTGGTCTGGTAGTCCCCCACCCGGCGCACCAGCGGGCTGACGGAAGCGCCATACAGCTCGTCCAGGTTTTCCGTAATGGCGCGGAGGTCGGGGCAGCGTTTCGTGCCCCGGAGCAGCACGGAGGGGATCAGCACATTTTTTGCGGATTCCTCTTTCGCCATGGGGCGCACCAGCTGAAAGCTGAGGCACCCCTGCTTGAACCGGTCGTCCCGGCAGGAACGCAGGGTCACGCCGGGGAGCAGTGTTTTTGTTTCGATCATGTCAGACTCCTGATGAAAGAAAGTTGCGGTGGAAAAGCGAGGGATTTTCCTGCCCGCGATATTGTAAAGAGTATTATATACCACTTTTCCCAAAATAGGAAGTCAATACACAAAAAATTCAGAGAATATTGGTTGTCATTTTCCTCTGTTTGCGGTAGAATGTAACGTGGACTTGTGTAAATTAGGAGGACTCCGCCATGGCATGGCTGGAATTTACCATTGAAACCACGCCCCAGAGCATCGACTCTGCCGTCACCGCCCTCAGCGCACGGGGATTTTCCGATCTGGTCATCGAAGACCAGTCGGAATTCGAGACGTTTTTAGAGGAGAACCGGGCGTACTGGGATTACATCGACGAGGGGCTGCAAAAAAAGCTTCAGGGGCTTTCCCGGATCAAGCTGTATCTGGAGGACACCGACGATAACGGTCGGAAGCGTCTGGACGCGGCGGTAAAGGAGCTGGGACTGACCATGACCGCCGCCCCCCTCCCCGAAACCAACTGGGAGGAAAGCTGGAAGGACAATTACCCGCCTCAGGAGATCGGCGATCGCATCGTGGTGCTGCCCTACTGGCTGGCGGAAGAATCCACCGACCGGCTCAAAGTCATTCTCGACCCCGGCCTGACCTTCGGCACCGGCGCGCACCCCTCCACCCAGATGGTGATGGAGGTCATGGAGAATGTGGTAAAGCCCGGCTTCCACTGCCTCGATCTTGGCAGCGGCAGCGGGATACTGTCCATCGCCGCCCTGCGTCTGGGAGCAGAGACCGCCGTGGGCATCGACATCGACCCCAAAGCGGAGGACATTGCCCGGGAGAACGCCGCCTACAACGGTTTCGCCGCCCCGGCCTTCACCGCCCTCACCGGCAACGTGACCGAAGATACCGCGCTGATGGATACATTAGCCGCCAATCGGTATGATCTGGTGCTGGTGAACATCGTGGCGGACGTCATTATCGGCCTTGCGCCGGTGCTGCCCCATTTCCTCAATGAAAGCAGCACCCTGATCTGCTCCGGCATTCTGGACACCCGGCTTTCCGACGTGCTGGACGCCCTGACCGCCGCCGGGCTGACCGTCACCGCCACGAAAGCGAAAGACGACTGGCGCTGCGTCACCGCAATCCGTAAATACATCTAAGGAGCGTATTATGAGTATCCCCTATCGTACCCGGCGGGTGCTGAACCGTCTGGGCATTGTGCTTATGATTTTTCTGCTGGTGGGCGTGATCGCCTGGCTGTGCTGGGTCGTCTGGCTGGAGCGGTACGTCGTGTATACCGCCGACGGCGCGAGTCTGGACTTTGAGCATTCCGCTCAGGACATCATCGGCGAGGTCGCCACGCCCCCCGTGGCGCAGCAGAACATTTCCATTTATTATAATGAAGGCAGCGACGCTCTGGACACCGGCAACGAGCTGACCCAGATCAACGGCTACTTCATTTCCAGCAACATGCTGCAAAACGACATCAACGGCGTTCTGGACAAGATCGAACGTCTCCCCGCGGGCACCCCCGTCATGATCGACATGAAGGGTCCCTACGGCTCGTTCTTCTATCCCTCTCATCTGGACGGCGCAGTGCATTCCGCCTCCACAGACGTGGACGCCGTCGCGGCGCTGGTGGACACCCTGATGAACAAGAAATTCTACACCATCGCCCGGGTCTGCTCCCTGCGGGACTGGAATTTCGGCAACGAGCACGTCACCTGCGGCCTGTATATGCTTTCCCGGGCGGGTCTGTGGCTGGATCAGGGCTATTTCTGGCTGGACCCCACCAACGCCACCACCCTGACGTGGATCACTTCCGTGGTGCTGGAGCTGAAGGAAATGGGCTTCAACGAGGTCATGCTGGCGGATTTCCGCTTCCCCAACTCCGACCAGTATATCTTCAACGGCGACAAGGAAGCGGCGCTTCAGGATGCGGCTTCCAAGTTGATGGGCACCTGCGGCGGCGATAATTTCACCCTGTCCTTCGGCGTGGCCGACCCTGCCTTTAAGCTGCCCGAGGGGCGATGCCGGCTATATCTGGAAGACGTGGACGCAGTCAACGTCGAGGCCAAGGCAACGCTGGTCGATGTTCCCGACATCAAGGCGCAGCTGGTCTTCATGGCCGCCACCAACGACACCCGGTTTGATAGCTACAGCGTTATCCGTTCCCTGAACGCCGCGGAAATTCTGGAAGCCCAAAAGGCGGAGGCGGCGAGCTGATTTTATATGCAAAACAGCCCCGCCGGTCGGCGGGGCTGTTGACAAAAACGCAAATCTGGGGGATAGTATGGGTACAGGGGTGCTGCCAGTAGGACGGCTCCCCCACCTGGTTATAAGAAGTAACCGTGACTTGGGGAAGTTTGGCGGTTACTTCTTATTTATTATCATGCATCTGGAAAACCAGAGAGACAACAGCGACAATGACCATACAGAAAGCAAATAATTCTTCCCATGTAACCATAGCTGCCATGAATTAAGGAGCGATTGCCATCGGCAATCGTTTTATTTTTATTCGCTGCGCGACGCACTGCCCCACTCTTTTACGATCGGGGGCAAAAGAAGCATCACCCCCGAAAAAAATCGAGGGGAACCGCCTACCGGGGTACTACCGGCAGCACCGGAAACAGCATATCACAAGATTCGACAGATTGCAAGGGCAGCACCGCGCAATTGCGTCTTCGAGTCTCAGCCGCCTTTTTGCCCCACTTCCGCAGTTCCAAAAATGGGAAATACATACAGTATTCCTCCATTTTCGGAACTTTGAATTGGGGCAAAAAATTCTGGCTGAGACTTCTTGCCGAATTGTGCGGTGTTGCCCAAGGAAAACTCCGGTCAGAGTTGTGCGAAAGTATCCCACACAACAAAACTCCCCGGCGGCGCAGTATCTGCGCCGCCGGGGTCTCTCTTTTACTTTTTCACCAAATCGGCCAGCGTCACGCTGTCTAAGTACCCGCTGATGCGTTTGTCCAGCTCGCTCCAGACCGGCAGCGTCGGGCAGTTCGCCGCCCGGGGACAGGGCTTCGCGCCGCACTCTAAGCAGGCTACCGGCGCAAGGGATCCTTCCGTCAGCCGCAGGATCTCGCCCAGCGTGTATTCTCCCGGCTCCCGGCTCAGGCGGTAGCCGCCGCCCTTGCCCTGAATGCCGTCCACGATGTGGTTCTTCGTCAGCACGGGCAGGATCTTCTCCATGTATTTCAGGGAGATCTCCTGCCGGGCGGCTACGTCCTTCATGGGGACGAAGCCCTCCGACCGATGCTCCGCCAGATCCGCCAGCACCCGCAGGGCATAGCGGCCACGGGTCGATATCATCATGGCGTCAATCCGCGAACAGCGGCGTGGACAGATACCGGTCGCCGGTATCCGGCAGGAGGACGACGATGGTCTTGCCCTCGTTTTCCGGCCGCTTGGCCAGCTCAATGGCCGCCCATGCCGCCGCGCCGGAGGAAATGCCTACCAGCACGCCCTCCGCCTTGCCGATCTGCTTGCCGACCGCAAAGGCGTCTTCGTTGGCCACAGGGATGATCTCGTCGTAAACGCCGGTGTCCAGCACCTTAGGAACAAAGCCCGCGCCGATGCCCTGAATCTTATGAGCGCCCGCCGTACCCTTGGACAGCACGGGAGAGGTCGCAGGCTCCACGGCCACCACCTTGACCTCCGGCTTCTTGGACTTGAGGTACTCGCCCACGCCGGTGATGGTGCCGCCGGTGCCCACGCCCGCCACGAAGATGTCCACCTCGCCGTCGGTGTCGGCGTAGATTTCGGGGCCGGTGGTCTCAAAATGCGCCTTGGGGTTGGCCGGGTTGACAAACTGGCCGGGGATGAAGCTGCCCGGAATCGAGGCCGCCAGCTCGTCGGCCTTGGCAATGGCGCCCTTCATGCCCTTGGCGCCCTCGGACAGCACCAGCTCCGCGCCATAGGCCTTCATCAGCTGGCGGCGCTCCACGCTCATGGTGTCCGGCATGACGATGATGATACGGTAGCCCCGGGCAGCCGCCACGGCGGCAAGACCGATGCCCGTATTGCCGGAGGTCGGCTCGATGATGACGGAGCCGGGCTTCAGCAGACCCTTTTCCTCGGCGTCGTCGATCATGGCCTTGGCCACCCGGTCCTTCACGGAACCGGCGGGGTTCAAATACTCCAGCTTTGCCAGCACCTTCGCCTTCAGGCCAAGGACTTTTTCAATGTGGGTCAGCTCCAGCAAGGGCGTTTTGCCAATGAGCTGGTCGGCAGAAGTGTAAATGTTTGCCATGATTATCCCTCCTTCACGGCGTCAAAGCCGCGCTGCAGATCCGCAAGAATGTCGTCAATGTGCTCCGTGCCGATGGACAGGCGGATGGTGTTGGGCTTGATGCCCTGATCCAGCAGCTCCTCCTCGGTCAGCTGGCTGTGGGTCGTGGTGGCCGGGTGAATGACCAGACTCTTGACGTCCGCAACATTGGCCAGCAGGGAGAAAATTTTCAGATTATCAATGAACTTATGGGCTTCCTTCACGCCGCCCTTGATCTCAAAGGTGAAGATGGATGCGCCGCCGTTGGGAAAATACTTCTCGTACAGGGCGTGATCCGGGTGGTTGGGCAGGGAGGGGTGGTTCACATGCTCCACCTGAGGATGGTTCGCGAGGAACTCCACCACCTTCTTTGTGTTCTCGGCATGGCGCTCCAAGCGCAGGGACAGCGTTTCAACGCCCTGGAGCAGCAGGAAGGCCGCGAAGGGAGAGATGGTCGCGCCGGTGTCCCGCAGCAGCACCGCGCGGATATAGGTCACAAACGCGGCGGGGCCGGCGGCGGCTACGAAGGAAACGCCGTGATAGCTGGGGTTCGGCTCGGCGATGGCGGGGTACTTCCCGGAAGCCGCCCAGTCAAACTTGCCGGAGTCCACGATGATGCCGCCAAGTGTGGTTCCGTGGCCTCCCAGGAACTTGGTGGCGGAGTGGACGACGATGTCCGCACCGTGCTCGATGGGGAGGATGAG
>ERZ824978.4048-NODE-4048-length-10190-cov-3.566946_pt1 | contig 10190 bp, 10 predicted proteins | sample MGYA00519860_ERZ824978 | MGnify/ENA primary metagenome ERZ824978 (study PRJEB31778, sample SAMEA3449184) | human gut metagenome | biome: human gut; feature: human-associated habitat; material: faeces | place: United Kingdom | collected 2010/2012 ... | reverse complement strand
TAGTAGCTCAGTTGGTAGAGCGCCACCTTGCCAAGGTGGAGGTCGCGAGTCCGAGTCTCGTCTACCGCTCCATTTTTATGGTGCCATAGCCAAGTGGTAAGGCAAAGGTCTGCAAAACCTTCATTCCCCGGTCCGAATCCGGGTGGCACCTCGCTTTTTAGGACGCTTCGCTTAATGTGGAGCGTTCTTTTTTGTCTATTTCATTCAATGACCTTTCGCATTTCTTCGAGCGCATCTCCGTATAGGTGGATGTAGACGTTGTAGGTAATTGCCACATCTGAGTGTCTGAGAAGTTTTGACAAAATCTTAACATCGCATCCTCGATTGTAGCAATTCGTAGCGAAGGTATGCCTGAGTGTATGCACACTTCTATACCTGACTCCGGAACGTTCGCAGGCTTTGATCATAGCATATTTAACCGCAAAATATGTGATCGGCATAGAACTGTCTCTGGTGCTGGGGAATATGAAACCATCCATAAATAAGGTCTTGAGGTAAGCCTCAAATCTTACCCCAAAGGACAGGAGCGGACCTCTTGTTAGAACTACGAAGCACACGAACCGCAGAACTTGAAAGGAGGTGAAACTGTCATGAAGGAGGTTGTTTAGGCCCGCTCCCTTCCTTCGGGGTAAATAAAAAAGCCCTCCCGCCGCATTGGCAAGAGGACTGATGTGTGGTTAGTCGTTGAGATACTTTAGACCGATGGGACCACGATGTACTTCCAATTTTGAGTCATTAACCAACTCAGTTTTAAGTCGCGGATGCTCGTCGCTCAATCCGTCAAAAAATATTTCTTCATTTTTTTCATCGTAGATGTGCAGAATGTCATATTTGTCGTTTTCAGTGTTTAATCTATATAGCATTATTTTTCCCTCAGGGACATCGATTCCTACGAAGTAATCTCCGGCTGTAAGAATATAGTCGTAGTCTGGATATAAAGTTCGCAAACGTTCGTTTACATAATCGCGAAGCTCTACCAATTCTTCAAACGTCATCGAAGAAACATCGATGCTATCCGCACTTCCCGGAATCGAGAAAAAGACTAGCACTAGAACAAACCAGATGAAGAAACGTTTCATACCGAATCCTCCTAAAATATCTTTTTTAACCACATTATAATGAAAACCTCCCATTATGTCAATAGGAGTTATGTCAATAGGAGGCTCCCAAACTTCTTTGCTGCTGTTTTGTAAGAGCTGCTATCTGCGCTTCCCAGAATCGAAACCATGAGTATCACCAGAACAAATCAGATCAAAATACACTTTGTGCCCACCTTACTCAAAAACATATTTCAACAATACTGCAATAAAAGCCTTTGGCGCCCCCGCTCGATTTGACAGGACGGCGAATCCGGAGTACAATAACCGTGTGCCGAAATCGGCGGGTGAAGGAGATTGTATGAAGCGGAAGATTTTGAATATCATTGGCTGGACGCTGGTCGTGCTGATTTGCATTAGCGGCGTTTTGCTGGAAAGCTGGAAACAGGGAAAGGCGCACGCGGAGTGGGTGGCGGCAGAGCGGCTGTATCCTGTACTGGCAGGGCGCGAATTTGAATCCGTAGAGCTGGACGAGGCGGGCAAGCGGATTTTCCTGTACTGCTATCGGGAAAAGGAGAATTCAAGCGCCCGCGAGCGCACGCTCGTTGAATCGATTCCAATCGACGAATCGCTGGTACCGGATGTTCGGCGATTCAAGGGCATCAAAGCTGTCTGCGGCGGCGTTTTCTTCGCAAACGACATTACGTGGGACGGTGAATGGAGCGGGTTGTGCTTCTATCCCGAGAATTTGGACGGCATTCCGGCGGATAACATCCTTGCGACCGACACGGCTGGCGTGTACAGCTTCAACGCGGTGCCGGATCATCTTCTGTAGTTATGTTTGGATTGGGCTGCGAATGCGCGGAGCGCACGTACCAAAGCAAATGGTCATGGGACGAATGCCTGCAATTTCTGAGCCGGACGAACGCATACGACACGCTCGAATATCGCTTTGAGAACGAAGCGCAGCCGTATATCGTATTCAGGCGCTCGCTCGTCAGATTCTTTTGCGGAAATTTCAACTCGAAATATGATCTGATTCGGCGCGATTGCGACGCAGGCGCGCGATTTACCGTTCGTTACGACGAAACGCCGTTCGGTTCCTGCCTGACGGACAAATGGCTGGACGAATTCTTCAAAACCAAACTCGACGCAGCGCCGGTCTGAAAAAAATAAGGAACGCGGAACCGCTGAGTGCGACTCCGCGTTTTTTAGCGAATTGGATTTGTTTTTTCGAGGAAATCGTGCGTGGCGGAGGTGTATTTCGCTTCGTTGATCAGAAACGACAGCGCGTGCCCTGCGCCGGGGAAGGTGACGAGCGTTTTTTCGGACGCGCACGCGGCGCAGTTGATTCGGCTCATTTCGCAGGGAACGAAGCGGTCGTCCTCGCCGTGAAGAAACAGCACCGGAATTTTGCAATGGCGGAGCGCTTCTTCGGCGCTTGCGGAGCGCGGATCAAAATGCCCGAACAGCTTTGCGCCCAGCGAAACCAGCGGGAAAAGCAGTCTGTCCGGACATTTCCGATCGCGGCTGACCTTGCGAATGATCGCTTCCGGCGACGAATAGCCGCAATCCGCGATGATTCCGGTGACGTTTGCGGGGAGTTCCAGCGCGGAAGCCATCAGAACCGTCGCCGCGCCCATCGATACGCCCACGAGCGTGATCGGCGTTTTTGTGCCGAAACGCGCGTTTGCATATTCAATCCAGCTCAGACAGTCGCGGCGTTCGAGCACGCCGAACGTCAGGCATTTGCCGTCGCTCTTGCCGTGCGCGCGCTGATCGACGAGCAGGATATTGTAGCCGTCGCGAATCGCCTGCGGGAGACCGCCGCAGAAATCGCGGACGCCCGCGCTGCGATAGCCGTGGAACATGATCTGAATCGGCGCGCCGGGCGCGGTTTCATAGTATTTGGCACGCAATGTCAGCCCGTCAAACGATTTTGTTTCTACCGGCTCATATGGAATCGCCGCGGCGGAATCGATCAGTTGAAGCATTCGCGTGCGCACGGCGGCGTATTGTTCGCCCTTCGGCACACGCCGCGCATTCAGCGTTTTTTCGCGGCACACCATAAATACAAGGCGATAAAGAGCATATGCCGCAGCGACGAGCGCTGCGGCAAGGATAACCAGAACGATCAGAAGGATTTTCATTTTATTCCTCCGGCGTGCGTTTGCGGACGTCGTGTTTCAGAAGCGCATAGCAGGTCGCCATGATCGGAACGCCCACGAGAATGCCGGCAAGTCCGCCGCCGACCGTGACCGCCGCGAGCACCCAGATGCCCGGAAGCCCCAGCGACGAGCCGACGACGCGCGGGTAAATCAGATTGCCTTCGAGCTGCTGAAGCAGAATCAGGAAAATGATGAAGATCAGCGCTTGAATCGGCGAGGTCGTGAAGATCATAATTGCGCCGACCGCTGCGCCGATATACGAGCCGAGAATCGGGATCAGCGCCGTTACGCCGACCACGCAGCCGACCATCACCGCATAGGGCAGGCGAAGGATCAGCATTCCCAGCGCGCATAGCGTGCCCAGCACGAGCGCCTCCATGCACTGACCGACGATATAGCTGCGGAAATAGATATTTGCAGTCGAGAGGATATATTGTCCGGTTGAACGCACCCTCTCGGGCAGATAGGCGCGGGCGAGGCGCGTAAACTGCGATTTCAGCTTTTCCTTGCTCGCGAGGATGTAAACGCTGAACGCCAATCCCATCACGAGCGAGCTGATGCTCGAAACGAGCCCGCTCAGCTGACCGACCAGCCACGTCGCGCCGTCGCCCATCCAGCCGAGCGCTGTGTTGAACCATTTCTGAAGCGCGTCCTGAAACTTCTGAAACTGCGCGCCGTCGGTCAGTGCCCAGGTTTTGACCTTGCCGGTCACAGCGGCGAAGAAGTCCGGCAGCTGCTGCGTTAAAAGCTCCATGCAGTGCACGAACTCCGGAAGAATCATCCACAGCATTAGCCCGATTACGATCAGCACGCCCAGGAACGAGATCAGCAGACTCGCCGTGCGGCGACATTTCGTCATCCATGCGCGCCGGCTTTTGGGTGCGAAATGTCGCTCAATCAGGCTCATTAAAATATTGGCGACATATGCGATTTCACAGCCGAGAATCAGCGGCCCCGCGGCGCGCGCCGCCGCGCCGAGCATGCCCAGCAGGGCGTCCCAGTAATGAATGGCGAGCCAGAGCAGGAAAATTCCGAATAGCCACAGAAATCTCGGCTTGTGAAACAGTTTCATGCGTTCCTCCGTTTTTATGCGGTTTGTTCAAACTGACTGTTGTACAGGTCGCAGTAGAAGCCGTGCTTTTTCATCAACGCTTCGTGATTGCCGCTCTCGATGACGTCGCCGTCGCGCATGACCAGAATCATGTCGGCGTTCTTGATCGTCGACAGGCGATGCGCGATGACGAAGCTCGTGCGTCCTTTCGTCAGCGCGTCCATCGCGCGCTGAATGATCAGCTCCGTTCTCGTGTCGATCGAGCTGGTCGCCTCGTCGAGAATCAGCATCGGCGCATTCTGAAGCATCGCGCGCGCAATGGTCAGAAGCTGTTTCTGACCGGCGGAAATCGCGACGGATTCGGTAAGCACTGTGTCCAGCCCCTCCGGTAGCGTGCGAACGAACTTGTCCATGCCGCACGCTGCAAGCGCGCGCATCACGTCTTCATCCGTGACCCCCTCCATATTATACACCAAATTTTCGCGAATGGAACCCTCAAACAGCCATGTATCCTGCAAAACCATGCCGAACATGCGGTGAACATCCTCGCGGCGCATATCGGCGATCGAAACGCCGTCGATTTTGATGCTGCCGGAATTGATTTCAAAGAAGCGCATCAGGAGGTTGACCATCGTGGTTTTACCAGCGCCGGTCGGCCCGACAATCGCGACCTTTTCGCCCGGTTCGACGTGCGCGGAGAAATTCTTGATTACGAGTTTGGCCTCGCAGCCCGGATACGCGAAGCGGACGTGATCGAAATCAACCTTGCCGCGCACGGCAGCGCTGGTTTCAGGCTTTTCGCTTTCATCCGAAAGCTCTTCACTGCCGAGAAACGTGAAAATGCGGTTCGCGGATGCGGAGGCGGTCTGGAGGTTCGTCATGCCCTGCGCGATCTGCGTAAGCGGGGATGTGAACAGGCGGACGTAGAAGATAAACGATACGATTACGCCGAAATCGATCGAGCCGTTCAGCGCGAGAATTGAACCGAGCACGCACACCGCGACGTATGCGACGTTTCCGACGATGTTCATGATCGGCTGCATCACGCCGGAAAGGAACTGAGAGCGCCAGTTTGCGTCGTAAACCTTTTCGTTCAGGGAATCGAACTTTGCCTTTACCGCATCGTCTGCGCGCGAAATGCGAACGACCTCGTGACCGGAGTACATTTCCTCAATGTAGCCGTTCAACTCGCCCAGACTTTCCTGACGTGCAGTGAAGAATCGCTGCGAGCGCGACATGATCAGCATCATCGCCGTCATGCCCAGAAGCGTGATCAGCAGCGCCGAAAGCGCAAGCCGCCATTCGGTGATGAACATCATGATCAGACAGCCCACAAACTGAGTGGCGGCGCTGATGATGGTGGGCAGACTGTTGGTCAGACCCTGCTGCAGGGTAGAAACGTCGTTGGTGATGCGGCTGAGAATATCGCCCTGAGAAGTGGTGTTGAAGTACTTCTGGGGCACCCGGTTGATCTTCTCGGACAGTTCGCCCCGCATCCGATAGGACATTTTCAGCGTGACCACCGACATGATGTAATGCTGCGTGAAGCTGAACAGGGCGCTCAAAACGTAGATCACCGCCAGAAAAATACCCACTTTGGCAATGGCGTTCAGGTCGATGCCCGTGGTCAGACCGTCGGACATGATGGTAGCGATACTGCCGATTTTATCCGGGCCGATGATGGTCATGACGGCGCTGAGTGCCGCCAGCACCAGTGCGAAGACGATCACGCCCATGCTGGAACGGAGGTATTCCGTCATCCGGGGCAGAGCGGTGCGGATATCGCCCTTTTCATTGGGACGTCCATGCATATTTCTCATCATAACAGTTTCCCTCCTTTACGCCAGTTCAGCCGCGCTGAGCTGGGAAGTAGCGATCTCGCGGTAGACTTCGCAATTCTGCATCAGTTCCTCGTGGGTGCCCATGCCGACGGCTTCGCCCCGATCCAGCACGATGATCTTATCCGCGTGACGGATGGTGCTGATGCGTTGGGCCACGATGATCTTGGTGGTGTCGTGCAGCTGTTTGGCCAGCCCCTCCCGCAGCTTTGCGTCGGTGCGGTAGTCCAGCGCGGAGAAGGAGTCGTCGAATACCAGAATTTCCGGCTTGCGGGCCAGCGCCCGGGCAATGGAAAGCCGCTGCTTCTGGCCGCCGGAGACATTACGGCCCAGCTGGGCGATGTGGTGATCCGTCCCTTCCGGCAGCTTATCGACAAATTCCTTAGCCTGCGAAAGCTCGATGGCGCTGCTTAGCGCGCCGTCGTCCGCAGCCGCAGCGCTTTCCCCGAAGAACACGTTGTCCCGGATAGAGCCGGAGAACAGCACCGCCTTCTGAGTCACGTAACCCAACTTGTCATACAGCGCGTCGAAAGCATAATCCTTCACGTCCACGCCGTCCACCAGCACCTGCCCGGAGGTCGCGTCGTAGAACCGGGGGATCAGGCTGACCAGCGTGGATTTGCCGCTGCCGGTCGCACCGATGATGGCCAGCGTTTCGCCCTGCTTGACCTGAAAACTGATGTGGCTCAAATCCTCCTCAGAGGCGCCGGGGTAACGGAAGCAGACGTCCCGGAACTCCACGGAGCCGCGCTCGCTGCCTTCGCGGACGCTGCCCTCGGTAATGGAAGCCTTCCGATCCAGCACTTCGTTGATGCGCTCGGCGGAAACTTCCGCCTGCGGCAGCATCATGAAGATCATTACCAGCATCATGAAGGACATGATAATGTAGGTGGCATAGGTGCTGAATACCAGCACGTTGCTGAACATAGTCAAACGGCTCATGGGGTCCGTCAGCGGAATCTGATTCACCAGCGCCGCACCCAGCCAGTAAATGACCAGTGCCAGCCCGTTCATGCCCAGGGTCATGGTGGGCTGTACCAGCGCGAAGAGCTTCTGGTTCTTCATCTGGACGTTCATCATGTCCTTGCTGGGGCCGTCGAATTTATCATTCTGATACTTTTCGGCATTGAAGGCATGAACCACATTGATGCCGGTCAGATTTTCCCGGGCCACCCGGTTAATGCTGTCCGTCAGCTTCTGCACAATGCGGAAGCGGGGAATGCAGGTGGCCATGACCAGAAATACCGTCAGGCAGATAGCGACCACAAAACCGGCGGTCACAACGGAAAGCTCCCAGCTCTTGCCCAGAATTTTGATCACGCCCCATACGGCCATAATGGGGGCCTTGATCATCATTTGCAGGCCCATGGCGACAATCATCTGAATCTGCGTGATGTCGTTGGTGGTTCGGGTGATCAGGCTGGGCACGGAGAAATCAGACATTTCCTCCTGCCCGATGTCCATCACATGATGGAAGACCTTTTCCCGGACGACAAAGCTGAAGCCGGAAGCCGTCCGGGCGGAAAGATAGCCGCAAACGACTGCCAGCAGCGCGCTGGCCGCCGTGCAGCCCAGCATTTTCAGACCGACGTTCAGAATGTCCGCCGTCTGGCCGGAGGTCTTGATGAGCATGGTCAGCTCCGTCATGTAGTCCGGCAGCCGCAGGTCAAAGTAAATCTGCCCTACCACAAAGACCAGACAGATCAGCGCCATCAGTGCCTCTTTCCGGCGCATGTTTTTCAGTAGTTTCAGCATGTTTTCACCCTCCTAATCTCCCATTGGAATCAGAGCCCATGGCGCAAAATATCTTCCAGATTCTCCCCAAAGCGGGTCAGCGTCCTGCGGAAGGACTCCATATCGCTTTCGTTGATGCCGTCCGACAGCTTATTCGCAAAGGCCTTTTGCAGCTTGCGGCCCTCTGCGACGACAGATTGTGCCTTTTCCGTACAGGTCAGCCATGTCTTGCGCCGGTCGTTTGCGGCCTCTGCCCGAACCAGCAGCCCTTCGTTCACCAGCCTGTCCACATGAACCGAGACGATTCCTGGCTTGAGGCCGCGGCATTGGCAGATGTCGCTGGCGGTGTTCCTGTCCGGGTTGTTGGCCACAAACAGCAGAATATCCATCGCCATCGGCGGCAGGCCCGTTTCCCGGCAAAGGGGCTGCAGCACGTTGTGATACGCGTCAATAAACTTGGCAGCGTGGCTGAACATCCGGGAGCCGGTCAGATTCCACTCAGGCATTTTCTCCTCCTGTTAGATAGTTTAATATTGGAACATTCAAAATTATACTGATTTTGAAAGGAAAGTCAATGAACGAATTGTGAACGCAAGGTAAACTCAAAAGCAAAAAGCGCTGCTTCTCCTTAATAGAGAAGCAGCGCTGAAAGAATGGGGGAAGGGTCAGCCCTTGCTGACCTGCTGCCCGTTCACAAACACAGCCTTGGTCTTGCACTGAATATCCCGCAGGGGATTGCCCTCGAAAATGGCGATATCTGCGTCCTTGCCCACTTCCAGAGAGCCGACGCGGTCGGAAATGCCGATCACATGGGCAGGATTGATGGTGATAGCCCGCCAGGCGGATTCTTCCTTCATGCCCGCCTTGACGGCCAGCCCGGCGCACAGGGGCAGGTAGTACAGCGGGATCACGGGCGCGTCGGTGATGATGCAGACTTCCAGACCGGCGTTATCCAGAATGCCGGGCGTAGCGAAGCTCTTTTCCCGCAGCTCCACCTTGGTCTTGGAGCCAAAGGAGGGGCCGACCAATACCGGCTTGCCCGCCTTGACCAGATGATCCACGATCAGATGGCCCTCGGTCACGTGATCCAGCGTGATATCCACGTCAAATTCCCGGGCAATGCGCAGGGCGGTGAGGATATCGTCCGCCCGGTGGGCATGAGCCTTTAGGGGAATTTCCTTGCGGATGACGGGCAGCAGGGCTTCCAGCTGCATATCGAAGGGACGGGTCTTTTCCGGGTCCTTTTCGGCGGCCTCCACCTCGGCGGCATAGCGCTTCGCCTTGAAAAGCTGTTCCCGCAGCAGCGCCGCGATCGCCATGCGGGTCACAGGCTCCTTTTTGCCGTTCTGTCCATAGCAGCCCTTGGGGTTTTCGCCGAAAGCGATCTTCATGGCGGCAGGATATTTGACGACCATATCATCTACGCAGTCGCCGTACAGCTTCAGCGCCACAAAAGAGCCGCCCAGCACATTGGCGGAGCCGGGGCCGGTCACAGCGGTGGTCACACCACCCGCCAGCGCGTTGGCAAAAGCCTCGCACCGGGGATTGATGCCGTCAATGGCCCGCAGCTCGGGCGTGACGGGGCTGGAATATTCGTTGGTGTCGTTGCCCTCCCAGCGAACGCCCTCTTCGTCGATGCCGATATGGCAGTGCGCGTCAATAAAGCCGGGCGTTACCAGACAGCCGGAAGCGTCCAGCACTTCCACGCCTTCCGGCGCGTCCACCTTTTGGCCGATCGCCGCAATTTTTCCGTCGTCGCCGATGAGCAGCTCGCCGTTTTCCATTTCTTCGCCCACAATGGGCTTGATTTTTCCACCGCGAATCAAAAGCATGGGATGAACCTCCTTTTGTTGTTCAGAAGTTATTTATACATAGGCTGGGCAAAACCCTTCTGAATTTCGTTTTTCTTCGGAAAAGCTCTGCACAGAAATTGCCGAAAACGGTTCCAGTCCAGTTCTGCAGGCGAGTTGGACAGAGGACAGCAAAGCCCGTCTCCGTGGTGTTATAAAGGAGCGCGCAGGCAGCCCTCTGGAATGGCGTACACATGTCGATAGCCGATTCGTCGCCGAAAATATTGGGGAATGCCGTCCCGGAGAAGCGTGAGCTAGCAGGGAAAGAAGTCTTTTCATGGCATTTCACTCCGCTTTTGATGGAGCAATCGTTCAATTCCTTGGACTCTTACCATAGAAACAGAAAAGCGGAAAAGCTTGAACCTCTGAACTGGAAAATAGGGGGCTTTTGAAAAGATTCTGAGAAAATATTTTGGCACAGAAAAACTCGGAAACCATTATGGTTTCCGAGTTTTAATGGTCTGGGTGAGAAGATTCGAACTTCCGGCCTCTTGAACCCCATTCAAGCACGC
>ERZ824978.4047-NODE-4047-length-10195-cov-3.019034_pt1 | contig 10195 bp, 6 predicted proteins | sample MGYA00519860_ERZ824978 | MGnify/ENA primary metagenome ERZ824978 (study PRJEB31778, sample SAMEA3449184) | human gut metagenome | biome: human gut; feature: human-associated habitat; material: faeces | place: United Kingdom | collected 2010/2012 ... | reverse complement strand
GTTCGCACCACCTTGAGGCCGAAGCGCTGCGCCGCCTGATCGCCCAGTGCGCCGCCAAGAGGGGCCTGAACACGCAACTGCTGTATCAGGGCTTCCAGGGGCCGGATCATCCGGTGCATCCGTCCATGCCCGAAACGGCCTATCTCAAAGTCTTTATCCTGCGGGTCTGGAAAGACTGATCCGCGCCGCGAAATTTGTCCGCATGACAGGAGACATCATGTTCAACAAGCCCCGTTTGCTCACTCCCGGCCCCACGCCTCTGCCCGAACGCGTCCGCCTCGCCCTCGCGCAGGACATGATCCATCACCGGAAGCCCGGCTTCAAGAAAATCCTGCTGGAAACCGAAACCATGCTCCAGAAGCTGTTCGGCACCGAACAGCCGGTGCTCCCGCTTTCCTGCTCCGGCACCGGGGCCATGACCGCCGCCGTGCACGGCCTGTTCCTGCCCGGCGAAACCGTCATCGTGGTGAACGGCGGCAAATTCGGTGAACGCTGGTCCAAAATCGCCGCCGTACGCGGGCTTAAGGTCGTGGAAATCGATGTGGCCTGGGGGCAGGCCGTGACGCCCGCGCAGGTCGAACAGGCGCTCCGCGAACATCCCGAGGCCAAGGGCGTGTTCATGCAGGTCTGCGAAACCTCCACCGCCGCGCAGCATCCGGTGGAAGCCATCGCCCGGCTTACCCGCACGCGCGAAGTGCTCCTTGTCGCGGACGGCATCTCGGCGGTCGGCATCTCTCCCTGCCCGATGGACGCATGGGGCATCGACTGCCTCCTCACCGGCTCACAGAAGGGCCTCATGGTCCCGCCCGGCATGGCGCTGATGGCCCTTTCCGCGCGCGCATGGAAACGCGCCGAATCCATCCCCGTCTCCTGCTTCTATTTCAACCTCGCGGGCGAAGGCAGCGGGTCGGTGCTCGACCACGAACTGCGCCTGAACAGCTCGAAGATTCTGGAAATGAACGAACGCCAGATCCCCACGGGCAAGCTTCTGGACGCAGCCGGAACCCCGCAGGATTTTCGGGAATTCCGCTCTTTCCGCCCCGGCATCTCGTCGGAGTTCAACCACATCCGCGATTTCAAGGGGTACGACCATCCTTTCGTCATCGACGGGTGGCAGCCCAATATCCTGGGCGAGGTTGGCGAACTGCGCGAAAAAAGTTCGGGGCGCTGCGTAAAGGTACTTTCGTCGCAGCCCAGCGTGATGGTCTACACCGGCAACTGGCTCGCAGGCGGATGCCCCGAAACCAAGACCGGCGGACGTTACGACGACTACGACGGCGTGGCGATCGAATGCCAGAACTACCCCGACGCCGTGAACCACCCCGATTTCCCGTCGCCGCTGCTCAGACCCGGCGAACTCTATTGCCAGAAGATCGTCTTCCGGTTCGGCACCTTTTAGGCTGCCCCGGCAAAACAAAAATCCCTGCTACGTGTAGCAGGGATTTTTCGTACAAGCGGACGGACACGGGAGATTCCGCACCGTATGAGCGGCCGGCCGGGTTCCTTATTCCTTTTCCGTTCTACCTTTTTCCGCCCTACTTCCCCGTCCCGGACTGGGCGGCCAACACCCGGGCGCGCTCGAGCGCCGCATGGATGTCCGGGCAAATATTCTCCTCGCCGAGCAGGTTGCAGATCCCGGCATTCTCCAGCGTAGTGCGCACGCCCGGGTTCACGCCCGACAGCACGAGGGTACTCCCCGCCCGCTGCGACATCCGGCACAGGGTTTCCAGATTATGGAGCCCCGTGGAGTCGATAAACGGCACGCGGCGCATACGAATGATCCGCACCCGGGGACGGTCGCCCATCTGCATCATCAACTCCTCGAAGCGAGTAGCGATGCCGAAGAAATAGGGGCCGTCGATCTCGTAGACCTCGACGCCGGACGGGATGGCCAGGGGCTCCTCGTGCATCCGGGCATCGGAGCCCGCCGAGGGGTCGACCTCGTTGCGGATCACCGATATTTCGGTCGTCTCCATCACACGGCGCATGAAGAGCACGCAGGCGATGACCAGACCCACTTCGATGGCAACTGTCAGGTCGAAGATAACTGTCAGGAAGAAGGTTATCAGTAACACGGTAACGTCCGATTTCGGATTCTTCAACAATGCCTTGAACACGCGCCAGCCGCTCATATTATAGGACACAACCACCAGTACGCCTGCCAGGCAGCCCATCGGAATGTATTGCGCCAGCGGCATCAGCAGCAGAAGAATCAGGAGCAGCACCACCGCATGTACTATACCGGCCACGGGCGATTTGCCGCCGTTGTTGATATTCGCCATTGTGCGGGCAATGGCGCCCGTAGCGGGGATACCGCCGAAAAGGGGAGTAGCCATATTGGCAACGCCCTGAGCTATCAGTTCGGTATTGGAGTCGTGTTTGTCACCGATAACACCGTCGGCTACGGTGGCGGACAGCAAGGACTCTATCGCTCCCAGTACGGCAATCGTGATGGCAACGGGAAACAGGTTTTTAATCGCTTCCCAGTCCAGCGCGGGCATTACGGCATCGGGCAGTTCGGCTTTGATGCTGAAACGGTCGCCGATAGTGTCGATGCAGTCGATGCCGCCATACATCTTCATCAGGTACACGGCTACGGTCACTACGGTAATGGCGATGAGCGAGCCTGGAATTTTCTTCGAAAATTTCGGAGTGATGGCAATGATAACGATGCTGGCGATGCTGACAACCGTATTCCACCAGTTGACGGTATCGAAATGACGGAAATAAACCAGCCATTTCCCGATGAAGTCTCCCGGAACTTTCTCTCCGCCGAAATTCAATCCGAATACATCCGCAATCTGGGTGGTGAAGATAGTAACGGCGATACCGCTTGTAAAGCCTACGATAATAGGATAGGGGATAAACCAGTTTGAATACTCCCAGAAGAATGAGGATGACACCCGCCATCAGTGTGGCGACAATCAGCCCGGCCTCTCCGTATTGCTGGATAATGCCGTAGATAATGACGATGAACGCACCGGTAGGGCCGCCGATCTGAACTTTACTTCCTCCTAACAGGGAGATGATAAAACCGGCGATGATTGCCGTGATAATACCTTTCTCGGGCGATACGCCTGATGCAATACCGAACGCAATGGCAAGCGGCAAGGCAACGATACCCACAATGATACCGGCCATCAGGTCTGCCATGAAGAGTTCTTTCGAGTAATTTTTTAAAGCCGTGTATAGCTTTGGCTTGAATTCGAACGTTTTCATTGTATTTTAGAAACTTTGTTTTTACCTGTGAGGGTGTGTCCATCCGATTTGTCGGTGCACCCTCTTTTTGAAAAGAGATTGCAAAATTAGGTAAAATAATGCAAATGACTATAAGAGCCTGTTTAAATTTTCTCCAAAAAGTATTTTTTCAGCTTCTTTTGAGTTCCTTTCCGGTCTGTTCTTCTCTTTTTATCCGCTACGTAGCCTGCTATATTCCTTATAAACCGGAAAACGGTCTGAGAAAGAGCCTTCGGAAGAATGATATTTAAGCAGGTGCCGCGTATTCCGCTCTTTTTGCCGATAACCTGTTTCGGGTATGGCAGATGATTGTTTTACGGATGCCCGAACATAAATATGCCGTTTTTTGTTATTACTATCGGATTACTTGTTATGGGTTGGACATTAAAAAACAGCCTCGTCGGATTTATGAAACGAAATAGACGCTGTCTGTTGAGTGATAGATAAATCCGATGAGGCAAAATGGGGATTATTAAAACTAAATTTGTATTTTTGTACTGTAAATAAAGCAAATACGAACAATCTATACGTAATTATATTAACTAATAAAAAAGAATTATGAGCAAGAGTATCAAAGGAACTCAGACAGAAAAGAACCTGCTGACTTCATTCGCCGGCGAGTCACAAGCAAGAATGCGCTACACTTATTTTGCAAGTGTGGCAAAGAAAGAGGGTTACGAGCAAATCTCCGCTATCTTTACCGAAACGGCCGATCAGGAGAAAGAACATGCAAAACGTATGTTTAAGTTTTTAGAAGGCGGTATGGTAGAAATCACCGCATCTTATCCCGCAGGAGTTATCGGCACTACATTGGAGAATTTGCAGGCTGCCGCTGCAGGCGAGCATGAAGAGTGGTCGTTGGACTATCCTCACTTTGCCGATGTGGCCGAGCAGGAAGGCTTCCCCGAAATAGCCGCCATGTACCGTAATATTTCCATTGCTGAAAAAGGACACGAAGAACGCTACCGTGCTTTTATCCAAAACATCGAAACCGCTTCTGTTTTCGCCAAGGAAGGCGAAGTGGTATGGCAGTGCCGTAACTGCGGTTTCATCTACACAGGCAAGGAAGCTCCTCAGGTGTGTCCGGCTTGTTTGCATCCGCAGGCTTACTTCGAGGTGAAGAAGGAAAACTATTGATAACCGGTACATCTGCCCGAATACCGGATTCAGGCGCGGATTATACGAAAGCATACGGCATATTTTGTCCGTTTCGTATAATCCGCGCCTTTTTCATATCTTCTCTGCAACTTGTATTCTGGTTCATTCGGCGACCGGTTTTCGGCCGCTTTTATTTATAATGTTATTTCTTTAGTACTACGGAAAGTGCTTCATAAGCTTTGGAAGCATCTTGAATCTGAAGCAGTTTTTCCCAATTGGCAGCCGGTTCTATCTTATGATTATATCGTTTGAGGATATTCAATATAAGTTTGCCGTTTTCTGTAACAGCTTTTGCAATGAAAGCACCACATTCGTTTTCTACTTTTACATTTAACTTCTCTACTCCTTCGGGAGCCGCTTTGTACCCTTCCGGAAGATTTACAGTGATATTCCATTGGAAAGTGCGGGGAGCGGACATATAAATGTCGGCGGAGCGTTTACGTTCCTTACCTTCAATCTGCGTCTGCTCACCTATGAGTCTGCCTGCGGAAAGCACGTAATTAGGTCCTGCTTTTCGGATATAGCCATCCATTGTATAACGAACGTTATAAATAAAGGCTGCGCTGTCCGGACGATTACCCAAACATTGCATCTGATAGCCGAGCAACTCTTTGGCATTTTCGCCGTGGTAGAAGTCTATTTCCCATTTATAATCTTCCTTTTCCTGTTCGCGGCCCTTTCGGAATGCTTCTCGAAGATCATCCGCGTATTTCTTGCCTACTTCTTCGGCAAACTCCTTATCAATGCTAAGCAGGCGCCGATAGGCTGCATCCACATCTTCCAGCTTAACCAATGCAGACTGCATGTATTCTTTTTGTGTTCCGGTGCGGTATTCGTTCCGGCTGACGGTGAGCAGCGTATTGTCGATGTCGGCCTGTATGGTAGTGATGTTTTGGTTATCATCGGCTGTACCTGCTGGCAGATTGAAATGTTCCCGCTCGGCCTTTGTCTTCAGCTTCTTGGCTTTCTTCTTATCCGGTTCCAGGATGGCTTGTCTGCCTTGATAACGGGCAGGAATTTCATGGGGAATAAGGTAGGCTGTAGGCGGGAGGTAGTATTTCTGACTTTCCGGAAGTGCAAGAAGCCAGGTGGTGTTGCGGTAATTCGTCAATTTGTCAAGCGGTTCTTTGTCTTCGTTGGTAACCATTCCAAACAGATTGGGAACATCCACCCAATCCAGCAATCCCTGAAAATAGATGATGAACAGCTCGTTGTTGCAATCACTTTTAATGTCCGATAACAATGCAAAACGATAGTAATTGTAGATGAAATCTGCTTTTTTTTCGTCTGTCCAGTCTTTTTTCTTTATTTGCTTTACGTTGCGGAGAAGCCGGATACCTTTCTTGGGGCTACTTAAACCGCCATATCCGCTATATTTTTGAGCTTGCTTTATAAATTCCCAGTCGTCTTCCTGTATGGCAGCCGCATCAGGATTGGGTTGTAGTCCTTTTTCTGTGGTGCTTTTTGGAATATAGGTGTATTTTTTCATCTTGCTATTGGTAATGTACATCAATGTCATTGGAGTTTGCTGCATAGGGTTATACCATAAGTCGGGTTCGGTTTGTTCTATATCCTTTACAGCCACATCAAGCAGGATGTTTCCGTTTTCGTCTTTGCTTTGTTTAAAGTCCGGTGCACCGTTCAGAGTACGGTACTGGGTAGTAAGTTTGTCATCTATCTCGCAATGTACTGTATAGGAAAGCATCGGGTGGCTTTGGCGAAACCGGAAGACGAATGGGTCGAGATTGTGGTTTTCCAATGAAGTGTAGTTGAAGAAGAAAATATCTATCTTATCACCGATTTCCAGTCCGGGTACGGCAAGTTTCTGAAGTTGTTCCTGGTCTTTCTTACCTTCGGTGGCTGTCATGTATTCGTCGGTGCTTACTTCGTTTACGGTACCGTCTGGTTTGATGATGCGTACGCCCAGTACTTGCTGGTAGTTTTCGTCGTACCGCCAGTCTTTTTTACGTATTTCCGCTTTATAATCAAATTCGGAGTACTCTTTCAAAGCGGCTTTATCGTTAATTTGCACAAGCATACGATATAAGTCGCGACAATTTACTTCACGGTCGATATAATGAAATCCTCCGAGGAAGGCGCCGACGTTGAAGCGGGTCTTTTTGGTGATTTCCAACCGGCTGTGTGCTGCCAGAATGACGGCTGACTCATCTTTATATTTATCGGGAACAGCCGTGTTGGTAAATTCGGGCAGTTTCAATGCCCAGACTTCTTTTCTCGTTTCCTCTGCAAAGAGTTTGTATTTCTCTTTGTCATCGGCATTGGCATTAGGGGTGGTTAATAAAAGTGCCAACACCCCCATCAGGAATAACATGTTCTGTTTCATTATTATTGTTTTTTGAGGATGATTTGTTCGTGGGATGCATCAGCCCATTTCCGCAAGTGTGTATTCCAGATTGTAATTTCGTTGCGGGGAATACGTTTTTCGGTTATCTCCATTATTTTCCGGAAAATGATTTTGTTTCTTTCTGTTTTGTAAGAGCAACAGAGTATACCTTGCGGCGTATGGATTGAGATGCCTTTGGGGCAATAAGAAAGTACGTAGCCTGCAGGTATTTCCAGTTCTGTGTGGCGTACGATGCGGCAACGGAGCGGGAGCTCGTAATCATGGATGCGTTTGGCGGTGTCTATCGGTTGGTCAAACAGGTCATTGTGAAGGTCCAGCTCTATGTAAAACTCATTATCGGCTATTTGTACAGCACTGCTGTTTATTACTTCTCCGGTCAGAGCAGCCCATTCCTGTTGAGGTTCCTGCTGTATCCAACTGACCGAATTAATCTGATAATTGTGATTATCTCCGGTCAGGATACGGGGAAGATACTCTTTCCGACCGCTTTTATCGTTTTCATGGTAGGCTGTGAGGAAAAATTCTTTCATGTCTCCACTCCAGCTACGGGTTACATTGCCCTGCAATACTTTGTTCGTTTGCTTGTCGGATAGGCTACAGATATAGGACAAACTGTCTGTAGATGCACTGCTGTTCAGCATGGGCAATGTGTGCACGATACAGTTTTCTCCATTTTCTATTACAGCTTCCCTTCCTTGTATGCTTTCGGGTATGAATTCCGCGTTTATATATTCGTTGGTGGCATCCAGATAATAGGTCTTTCCCTGGTAGATAAGGCTGCATATCATGTGATTGACGGATGCAAGTGTAGCTATTTCGCTCATCCGGTAGGGGATGTCTACAGTGCCTATATCGGTAAGGCGAGCATCAAAACCTTGTGCTTTCAGCAATGTACGGAGCAAGATTGCCATTCCTTTGCAGTCGCCGTACCGTTTACGCAACACTTCTGCGGGAGTATCGGGTTTGTGTCCCAATATACCTGCTTCAAAAGCGATATAACGGATATTTTGTTGTACCCAGGCATATGTGTTACGTATTTTTTCCATGTCCGTGCGGCAGCCTTCGGTGATTTCTGCTAATAGACTGTCGAGTTCGGGTATGTTACAGTCTACTTGTGCCAGTCCGTTAGACCACCGGTACATGTCGTGAACATCTTTAAATGAGCCGGTTATCAGTATGTGGGGGTATATTTTACCTGATGTCGGCATATGTTTTTCGTCTTTCATAGCCGGCATGTCCGTCACGGTATAAGTGAATAAGGAGTCTCCGGCACTGTTGATGCCGCGTTCACAGTGAATAGAAGGAGTAAAATTCCTTTCTGTCAACCGGAAATGGGAGAGGGATTGCGGAATGATGAATGTTATTTGCTTTGTTTTTATAAAATAGTCCTCACCCAAATAGATTCGTGTAAAATAATGCAGGTCATGAAAAGTACGCTTAAACGTAACTTCTGTCTTTTTTCCTTTACGGTCGAGATTGATGTTGAAGAAGCAAATCTTGCTGTCGTCGAAGAAGACATTTTCCGGCGTGATGCTTTTATATTCTGCCTTTCCTCCGCCTTTGGCGGAAGCTCCGTCCAATGAAATGAATTCTCCGTAGTAGGTGTAGGGTTGCAATGCAGTTCCCATTCTTGTGGCTTCATAGGATGTTTCTTTTCTGTTGCGTACGGTAGGAATACCGTCTTCTTCCATAAAGATATAGGAGTCGCTGCATTGTGTAATGACAATGTTGTCATCAAGTGTTTGTCCGTGTGAGTTGCAAACGTACAAGCACAAAAGTATACATGTATAGATACAACTGCTTTTCATGTCAGTCTGCTATAAGGTTAGATAATAGTTGTTTACAAAGATAGCAGTCTGTGACGTTTTAACAAAATAAATATTATTAAAATTACAATTTCTTGCCTTGAAGCAAGAAATTAATCTTTTTATCCGAAAGTTATTTCCCGTCGGATGCGGCTTAAGGTATATGGAGAGATATTCAGGAAAGAAGCGATTTCCTTTAGACTTATCTGGTGAACGATGTCGGGACATCTTCTCAATAATTCTTGATAGCGTACTCTAGGAGAATTCGGATACAGATTCAATAGCCGTTGATAAGTCATACAGAACAGGTTTTCTGCAATCTTACGGCCTAATAACTGGTTTTGCTGGCTTGCTGCCCAAAATGCTTCCAATTGGTTATAAGATAATTGATAGACGGTACTCTCCTTGATTGCTTCCGTATAAACAATGGCGGGTGTCTGTTTTGTGAATGACTCATAGTCTACCACAAAATCTTTTTCAAAACTATAACCGATGATATGTTTGTCTTCTTCCGTATCAAGGTAGAAGTAACGGAAACCTCCTTGGGAGATATAGGCAATGTTATGGCACACTTCACTTGCCTGACAAAAGAACTCTCCTTTCTTGTAAAGACATTTTTTCCCGTTTTGCAGAAAATGTTTAATCAAAGGAGAAAGTTCCAAAAAGTCCAGATACTCGTTGAAGTGTGCCATAACCGTTATTTCTGCGGATGCGGATAGTCTATCGTATAGTGCAGTCCGCGACTTTCCTTGCGCTCCATGGCCTGGCGGGTAATCAGGTATCCTACGTTAATCATGTTGCGCAGTTCGCAAAGCTCGCGGGTGGCCTTGCTGCTCTTGAACAGTTTTTCCGTCTCCTCGTAAAGAATATCCAGGCGGTTCCATGCACGGGTCAGGCGGGTGTTGCTGCGGACGATGCCTACATAGGATTCCATAATCTGGTTCACTTCCTTCATGCTTTGCGTAATGAGCACGCGCTCTTCGTTGGAGATGGTTCCCTCGTCGTTCCATTCGGGGATGTCTTCGTTGAAGTCATAACGTTCCAATACGCTCAACGCATGCTTGGCGGCTGCATCGGCATAAACTACCGCTTCAATCAAGGAGTTGGAAGCCAGTCGGTTGCCGCCGTGAAGACCGGTGCACGAACATTCGCCGATGGCATACAGGCGGCGGATGCTGGACTGTCCGTCCAGGTCTACCTTGATGCCGCCGCAGAGATAGTGTGCCGCAGGGGCTACCGGAATGTAGTCTTTCGTAATGTCGATGCCTATGCTGAGGCATTTCTTATAGATATTCGGGAAGTGTTTCTTGGTTTCTTCGGGGTCTTTGTGGGTGACATCCAGGTACACATGCTCGTCGCCGCGCTGCTTCATCTCGTTGTCGATGGCACGTGCCACGATGTCGCGCGGGGCGAGTGAAAGACGCGGGTCGTACTTTTGCATGAATTCCTTGCCGTCCATGGTACGGAGCACGCCGCCATAGCCGCGCATGGCTTCCGTTATCAGGAAGCAGGGGCGGTCGCCCGGATGATAGAGGGCGGTGGGGTGGAACTGGATAAACTCCATATCCTTTACGGCGCCTTTGGCACGGTAGACCATGGCGATGCCGTCGCCCGTGGCCACCAGCGGGTT
>ERZ824978.4042-NODE-4042-length-10213-cov-8.972337_pt1 | contig 10213 bp, 10 predicted proteins | sample MGYA00519860_ERZ824978 | MGnify/ENA primary metagenome ERZ824978 (study PRJEB31778, sample SAMEA3449184) | human gut metagenome | biome: human gut; feature: human-associated habitat; material: faeces | place: United Kingdom | collected 2010/2012 ... | reverse complement strand
CCCGGCCAGCCGGACGACTGCTTCGACATGGTCAACCAGTACGGCACGTACAACATTCAGAAGACTGCTGACACCGACAACGCCTATCCTGCCATTGCGCAGGGGATGCCGAAGGTCGGTCACTTCGCGCGCCGCAGCAAGGCAATGTTCGATCTGGCAGGCGGAGAAAAGAAAAAATAAGCAAAAACCGGCGGAGCGCATCGCGCTCCGCCGACTTTGTGTTTATTCCCACGTCTGCCACACCTCCGGGCAGTATCCGGCGGTGGCCTGTCTGCCGTTGCGGACGATGGGCGTTTTCATCAGCTCCGGGTGGTCAAAGAGCTTATCTTCTTTTGCGCGCTTGTCATCCGTATAGCGCATCAGGTCGATCTCCGGGCTTTTGACCGACCAGTCAATCAGCGCGTCCACGCCGCCGACGGCACGCAGAACGCTGTCGAACTCGCCGCCGGACATCCCGAAGCGGACGAGATCGATCTGCTGGAATTTGATCCGGCGCTCCTTGAACCAGCGCTCGGCCTTTTTTGTGTCAAAGCATTTTTTCTTTCCGAAGATCTGGATGTTCATTTTATTCCTCCAGTAACCGCTGATAACCGCAGACGATTGGATCGGCGGTTACTCAAGCATGGCGGCAGCCTCCGCCTCGGTGTCGGCGGAAAACAGAAACTGGCCCGCCGCGGTATAGACCTCTACATGACCTCTGACATAACGCATCGTAATTTCCATGACGCAGTTCCCCTTTCGGTTGATCTGCGGTCAGTATAGCATACGATGTGTCCAATAATCCGGACTTTCAAAAGTCAGACATCAATCATAAAAATCGCTTTCCCACTGCGCGTAGACGGTGCGGTTCTCCGTGGCCGTCAGATCGGTCAGCAGCTCGCCGGATTCCGTGTACCAGCCGAGGAAGACCTCGGTGTCGGATGTGGCGTCAAAGGACGGGTCATAGGTGCTGCCCGCCTCGTAGAACGCGATGTCGCGCGCCCGGTCGCCCTTTTCGGTCTGCACGAAGCGCACCCAGTAGAAGCCGTCGGACGAGCCGGAATAGTCGGCGTAGAGGAACACGCGCAGCTCTGCCATGCGGCGGCTGACAAGCCCGTCGTGGATCACATAGTCCCCGCCCGATTCCTTCACGTGGCACCAGATGCCCATCGCGGAGGCCAGCTCGTTGGTCGAGTAGAATCCGGACTTGAGCAGGGCAGACAGCGCGCTGTTTTTCATCCAGCCGGAGCCGATGTTGTAGCTCAGGCTGATGAGCGCGTCATACTGATTGTCGCTCAGGGAAATACTGTTTTCCGTCAGGAAGCTGTCCAGCTTTTTCTCAAAGCCCTGCAGCATCTGGCGCAGAAGAACATCCGCCTGCGCTTCGGTGATGCCGTTGGGATATTCGTCCTTGCCGCAGGCGCTGCCGTAGCCGATGGAATACTGGGCGTAGTCCCAGGCGGCCTTCTCCTGAAAGCCTTCCTTCTGCTTGATGAAGTCGATCATCGGCTCGGTCGTGCGGAGCGTGATCTCCGCCGGGTCCTGCTCCGGGTCTGCAGGAACTGCGGGCTCGAGACTCTGATAAATGCGGTTGACGATCGCGGCGATCTCCGCGCGGGAGACGGACGCGTCCGGGCGGTACGTCCCGTCCGGGTAGCCGCCGACGATCCCGGCGGCGTAAAGCGCCTCGACATAGACGCTGTCGGTGTCGGTAAACGTACCGTATGTACCGGGGTCAGACAGGCCGAGCGCGTTTGCGGCCAGCTTGGCGAGCATCCCGCGCGTCATATTGACGTCCAGATCGGAAATATCCTGATAGCGCACAAGGAAGCCCTGATCGATGGCGAAATTCAGATAGCCTCTGGCCCAGTGGGAATCCACGCGCTCCGGCTCCGGGTAGCCCGCGGCCAGCAGGATCATCTTGAGCGACTCGCCGGTCGTGACCTTTTTGGTGGGGCGATATGTACCGTCGGGATAGCCGCTGACGACGCCGGATTCGGACAGCGTCATCACGTCCTCATAGAACCAGCTGCTCTCCGGTACGTCGGAGAAGGAAATATCGTATGCGCATACAAGCGTTGTCCCGGCCAGAAGAAGGGTCAGCGCCATGAAACCCCAAAGCAGGCTGCGAAGTCTGGGTTTCATTCTGTCACGCTCCTTTCTTTGCATCAAATCGGGGATAGTATAACAGACTTGATTACAAATTGCAACTGTTTGGGCGAAACAACCAAACAGCAGCATATTTTATTGGTAGGAATTTACGTCGATCAGAGCCGTAATGCCCTTGTTCCTGCGGTCCCTGGAGAACTCTGCAAGGACATAGGAGAGTAAGCGGCGGATAGCCGCGGAATTTTTGCAGACCAGCGTCAGCTGATAGCGGTAGGAGTAGTTGACGCGGGCGACGCTGGCCGGTGCCGGGCCGAGCAGCTGCGCGGGTGCGCGGCAGTACGGCTCCTTCTGGAGATTGGCGGCCAGCGCGTCGCGCAGGCGGACGCTGGCCTCGATCAGTCCGCGCTCCTCCAGTCCTGCGACCGTGATGGTGAACAGATCAGAGAACGGCGGGCAGCTGCGCAGCTGCCGCATCTGCAGCTCCAGCTCGTAAAATGCGTCGTAATCCTGCTTGGCCGCAAGCCGCAGCACAGGATGCTCCGGCGTCATGGTCTGGATCATGGCGCAGCCCGCGTCCGCACCCCGTCCGGAACGGCCCACGACCTGCGTGATAAGCGAAAACGTCGTCTCGGCGGCGCGGAAGTTGTCGACATACAGGCTCATGTCCGCGTCGATGACGCCGACAAGCGTAACGGACGGGAAATCAAGGCCCTTGGCGACCATCTGCGTGCCGAGCAGAATGGGGATCTGCTGTTCGCGGAATTGTTTCAGCATCGCCTCATGTCCGCCTGCGGCGGGCACGGTATCGGCGTCCATGCGCAGAACCTCCGTGTCGGGGAACAGCGCCTTCAGCTCCTGCTCGACCTTCTGCGTGCCGCTGCCGATGGCCTTCATCGCCCCGCCGCATTTTTCGCAGCGTGCGTGCGCAGGCATGACATAGCCGCAGTAGTGGCACATCAGACGGCGGCCGGAGGAGTGGTACGTCAGATGGACGCTGCACCGCGGGCACTGCGGCACGTCACCGCAGTCCATGCAGACCAGATACCGGCTGTTGCCGCGCCGGTTCAGAAACAGGATGGACTGCTTTTTATCCAGGATCGCGTCACGGATGCCCTCTTCCAGTTCGCGGCTTAAATCCAGATCGTTGCCCGCGCGAAGCTCCTGCTTCATGTCGATGATGCGCGCGTCGGGCAGCGCGCGGCCATTGTAGCGGGTTTTGAGCGTATAGAGGCTGTAAACGCCTGTTTTGGCCAGATACATCGTCTCAATGGAAGGCGTTGCCGAGCCGAAGAGCACAAGCGCGCGCTCCTTCGCGCCGCGATAGAGCGCGATCTCCCGTGCGTGATAGCGCGGGGCGTTTTCGGATTTATAGGTATGCTCCTGCTCCTCGTCGAGGATCAGCAGGCCGGGATTTTGAAGCGGTGCGAAGACCGCCGAGCGCGTGCCGACCACGACGCGGGCTTCGCCGCGCGCGATGCGCCGCCATTCGTCATAGCGTTCGCCCACGCGCAGGCTCGAGTGGAGCACCGCGACGGTTTTTCCGAAGTGCGCGGTCATTTTATGCAGCAGCTGCGGCGTCAGTGCGATCTCCGGCACGAGCAGCATGGCGGAACGGCCCGCGTCCAGCGCACTTCGGATCAGCGCGAGATATACAGAGGTCTTGCCGCTGCCCGTCACGCCGTAGAGAAGCGCCGCGCCGGGTTTTTCCTGCGTCATCTGCCGGTTCAGACCGTCGAAGGCGATCTGCTGCTCCGCGTTCAGCGTCAGCGGCCCGGCGGGCGGGACGTCCTCGCGCTTCGGGCTGCGCAGCTGCTCCTGCTCATATGTCTCGATCAAGCCGAGCTTTGCGAGGCGGGAGACGGTCTGCATACTGGCGCCGGTCAGCTCGCATAATTCGCGGCAGGGGCCTGCGCCGACGGTGCACAGCAGGCGCAGCAGCGCCGCCTGCAGGGGGGCGGAGAATTGCTTTTTTGCGGCAAACTGCTCCGCTTCCTCCGCGCTGACAGCAAGTGCGGCGACCTTGATGGTCTTCTCGCTGGCCTTCTGCGTGAGCGAAGCGTCTGCGCGCAGCAGCCGACGCTTGCGCAGTGCCTGCACAGCGGCGTCGAACGCCTGCGGCGATTCAAACTGCTGCCGGAGCGTCCGCTCCGGCGCGCTGCCGCCGAGATCGGTCAGCAGCTGCACGAGCCTTGCCGCGCCGGAATTCGCCATGCCGGGCGGCAGCTTGTCCTGCGCGCCGGATACAAGCATCAGCGTCCGCTTTTCATCGAACCATAACCCGGCGGGAAGGATGGCCTTGACCGCGTCATAAAACGTGCAGAAATAGCGCTCCTTCATAAACGCGGCAAGGCGGAGCTGTCCGCCGGTAAGGATCGACGCGTCGTCCAGCATCTGCTCGACGGCCTTCAGTCCGGCAGCGACTCCCTCCTGCACGGATAAAACAATGCCCTCCGTCCGCCGGTTGCCGTGCCCGAACGGCACAAGCACCCGCATCCCGGCTGCCAGCGGCATATCCTCCGGCACACGGTAGGAATAGGGCCTGTCAATGGCATAAACCGCCGCCGCAACAGCCAGCTGTGCAACTCTGGACATGACCTGTTCCTCCTTTGTCTGGTGAAAGTTTGGACGCGCTTATGTCTCCGACGGCCCTGTCTTTTCTCTTGCAAGAGAAAGGACAGGGGAGAAAAGAGTGCTTGGACGCGTTTGGTGCATCCTGCCGGGCGGACAGAGTCGTCCGCCCCTACGAGATACGGGAAGCGATTGAAGCCTTTCCGTAGGGGCCGACGACTCTGTCGGCCCATTGGGCAGTTACGAATTCGCCGCAGATTCCCGTAAAAACGGTGCAACCTGCCGGGTCGATGTGGGCATCGACCCCTACAACTGGCGCGGGAGCGCCTTGGGGCGTCGGAAATTTTGAGCTCTATCAAGCTTCGCGGGAAAAGTCCAGAAAAACCGAAGCGGTTTTTCTGGTCGGTTCAAGGGGGTTCCGGGGGAAATCGAAATCCCCCCCGGTCCTCAAATTGCAAACCAGCGAAGCGTTTGCAATTTGAAGAGGAAGAAACGGACTCAGAGGATAAGAGACTCCGCGAATAGCGGGGGCTCGTTCCGACGAGCCAGCGTTTTCTTTTGGAGAAGCAAAAGAAAATGCTGAACGGCAGTTGATGATTTCAAAAAGAGTTCTTACATTGACAGGTGCATCGTTGAGCACAGAAATGGTACGGATTCGCCGCAAATTTTCGAAAAAATAAGCTGATTCCGGCATTCAAAAGACCCGGCGCAGGCCAGCTGCCTGCGCCGGGATGGGTGCTCAGTGTCTGTATTTATCGTCAAGCTCGGCCTTGAGCTGGCCGGCAGCGACCTCGCGGATGGCGAGCGTGACAGGCTTTTCCTCAAGCGGCTCGTGCGTGAGCTCGGACTCAATGGACAGCTGACGGGCGCGGTGCGCGACGACGTTGACGAGCAGATAGCGGCTGTCAACATTCTTGAGAAGTTCCGACATGGCGGGGTAAAGCATTAGAGTTCCTCCTTTATGCAATGGATGCGATCCATCATTTTACACTTTTCTGCGGTCATGATCGCAAGCAGCTCCTGCGCCGCGTGCTCGACCGTATCGTTGACGACGAGATAATCGTATTGTCCGGCCTGGCTGTATTCCCATTTTGCCCGGTCCATCCGCTTTTCCATCAGCTCCGGCGAAACATCGCCGCGCGAAGCGAGCCTGCGGCGGATCTCGGCCATCGACGGTGCGGCCATGAAGACCAGAACCGCCTCCGGCAGGCGCTTTTTGATGTTCAGCGCACCGACCACATCCACGTCCATCACGACGTCGGTTCCGGCGGCAAGCGCGGCCTGAATGGGCTTTAGGGGCGTGCCGTAGTAGTTGCCGACGTATTCGGCGTGCTCCAGCAGCTCGCCCGCCGCGATCATCTGTTCAAATTGCTCCCGTGTGACAAAATAATAGCTTTTGCCGTCGATCTCGCCGGGACGCATGGGGCGGGAGGTTGCGGAGATCGAATACTGCACCCGGTCACGCAGCTGCATGACGCGGTTCAGCACGGAATTTTTTCCGACGCCGGAGGGGCCGGAGATCGCAAACAGTTTTCCCTTCATGGCTGCAAATTCGTCTCCTCCGATGATTTTTCTTCCATACGCGCGCAGATCGTCTCGGGCGTGACGGACGAGAGGATCACATGGTCGGTGTCCATGAGCAGAACGGACTTCGTTCTGCGCCCGAACGAGGCGTCGAGCAGCATCCCGCGCTCCCGCGCTTCCTGCACGACGCGCTTGATGGGCGCGGAATCCGGGCTGACGACGGCGAGAATGCGCGCAGCGGCGACGGCGTTGCCGAAGCCGATCGAAATAAGCTTCATGTCTGCCTCCGGTTATTCGATGTTCTGCGTCTGCTCGCGGATCTTTTCCAGCTCCGCCTTGAGGTCGACGACGGTGCGGGCCTGCTCCAGATCGTTGCCCTTGGAGCCGATGGTGTTGGACTCACGATTGAATTCCTGCAGAAGGAAATCCAGCTTGCGGCCGATGGGGCCGCCGGCCGTCAGCATCTGGTCAAGCTGATTCAGATGGCTGCGCAGGCGGACCGTTTCTTCATCCACGGCGATCTTGTCGGCGTAGACGGCGGCCTCCTGCAGAATGCGGCTCTCGTCGATATTCGTCGCGCCGAGCACCTCCTGCATTTTTTCGGTCAGCCGGGCGCGATACTCCGCAAGCGTCACGGGGCTGCGCGCCTCGACCTTTTCCACAAGCGCCAGAACGGTCTTCGCGCGGCTGCGGAGATCGGCCTCCATGGCCGCGCCCTCCTTCTCGCGCATGGCGTTGAATTTGGCAAGCGCCTCCTTGACGACGGACAGAATATCGTCTGTCAGCTTCTGCTCGTCTTCCTCCTGCTTCTCAATCACAAAGACGTCGGGCATACGGGACAGGGCAGTGACGGAAATGTCGTCTCGGACGCCGTAATCGGAGGCGATGGACTTGAGCGCGGCCAGATACCCTTCCAGAACGGGCTTATTGAGTGCAATCTTGACGCTCGTATCCTCGGTGACATTAACGGTGATGAACATATCCAGCTTCCCGCGGTTCACGTTCGCCTTGACGAGCGACTTGACTGCATCCTCCGCAAAGCCATAGACGCGCGGGAGCTTGACGTTCAGATCCAGATAGCGGTTGTTGACTGCCCGCAGCTCGACGGTGATCTCACGTCCGTCGATGATTTTTTCCGCGCGGCCATAGCCGGTCATACTTCTAATCACGTTATTTCCTCCATTTTTCCTCAGGGCTGTTCGTCCGGCTCATCCGCTGCGGCAAGCGTTGCGGCGATGGAATACTGTCCGATGGCTCCGGCAGAGTCGAAGCCGTCGACATAGACCGTGACCGGCACCTGATACGTTCCCTCCTGCGTATAGCCGCTCATGTCGGCGACGATGCGGATGCTGGTCGCGGAGATCCGCGACGCGTCAGCCGCAGCGGCGCGGATGGTGACCTGCACCTGCTGGGACAGGCTTGTAGCCTTGAATTTTTCTTCGTCAACGCCGACAAATACAATGTTTGTCGTGCGGAGCGTCTTGATCTGCTTGCCCTTGATGGTGATCCGGACGGAGACCGTCTCCTCGCCGGAGACGTTCTTGGCATCGTTCGGGATCAGAATGGCGCGTTCGACCGTTTCGTCGTTGCTCGGCAGCGTGGACAGATCGATGGGCTCAAGTTGGATTGAGTTGAGACCGTCGAGTACGGTGGAGTCGCCGGAGAGCGTGATGGCTTTGGGCTCATAATCCCAATCCAGATCGGAAAGCTTCGCGCCGCCGCCCTCGGTGAACTGCACCTCGATGGGCACGACCTTATATTTGACGATCTTCATCGTGACCTCGATCGCGTCGGCGCTGAGCGTCAGCTGCGTCGGGTCGACCTGCGCGCCGTCCTTGTCCAGCAGCACGACGGGGACGGATTCGGTGATGGTCTTGTCCACATTGCTGCGCTCGATGGTGATCTGGACGTGGTCGACGGTATTGACGACCGATTCCGGGCCCTCGATGGTGATGGAATCAAAATCAAAGCTGGTGCTGTCGAGCATATAGCCCTCGGCAATCTTGACGCTGGAGAAATCGCCCCGCACCTCGACGGACTTGCGGATCTGGCGCTCGACGGTAAAGGTGATCGTGGCGGGGGACTTGTCCATCTTTGTGATAGACGAGGCGGACACGGCGCTGGGGAGCGTGATGTCGTAGGACATGGTGTAGTCCTTCGTGCTGCGCACCTTGGACACGTCGATCACGGCCTTCAGCTCGTCCTTATGCTGGTCGAGCGTCTTGAGATCAGCGTTTTTGCCGTAAAAATGCACGGAGACGAACTCCTGATAGTCGCCGGTGATGACCAGCCCGTGGTCCTCCTGCAAAACCTCCGCGCCGGAGAACGTCACGGGGATGTTGCCGATGACAAGATCGACGTCCGGATTGACGACGGTCATGACGTAGACCCACAGGCACATGGCCGCAAGGACGGAGACGATCAGGGAGAAGAGCTTACTTTTCATTTGGAACCGTCCTTCCTGCTGAAGCATCCGGCGAGCCGTTTGAGCAGCGTCTTCTTCTCAGCCTCGTCCGCGAGCAGCTCATTGGACAGCAGCCGCTGCAGCGTCTGGGGGGCCAGATGGCGCTTGAGCATCCCGCCGATGGCGACGGAGATCGTGCCGTTTTCCTCCGAGACGATCACGACGACCGCGTCGGAAACCTCGCTCGTGCCAACGCCTGCGCGGTGGCGCGTACCGAGGTCGCTCGGCAGGTGCGGATTGTCGCTCAGCGGCATGACGCAGCCCGCCGCAGCCACACGGCCGCCGCGGACAATGACCGCGCCGTCGTGCAGGGGCGAGTTTTTAAAGAAGAGATTGCGCAGCAGCTGCTCGGACAGCTGTGCGTCGACGATGGTGCCGGTCTTGAAATACTCGTCGAGCGGCGTTTCGCGCTCGAAAATCAGCAGGACGCCGACACGCTCACGCGACATGATCTCGCAGGCCTGCACCGTGGCGGAGATGGCGCTCTGCTCGGTGGTCGCGCCCGATTCGGACGAGAGCAGATGGAAATGCAGCTGCGCGCCGACACGCTCAAGCGCGCGGCGAAGCTCCGGCTGGAACACGATGATGAGCGCGATTGCGCCGACCTCAAGGATCTTGTTGAGCAGCCAGTTTAATGTATAGAGATTCAGCACGTCCGTCAGCAGCGTGATGGCCAGCAGCAGCAAGATCGCGCGGGCCACGCGCGCTGCGCTCGTCGAGCGGATCAGACGCAGGAGCGAATAGAAGATTATCGAAACGACCAGGATATCGACAATATCTGAAATCCCGATAGAAGGGACTTGATACAGAAGATTCTGGAAGAATTCACGGATCATAGCCATACAGTCATTCTCCCACTGATACTTATAGATGATTTGAATTATACTCCAAATTCTCCCCCCGCGCAAGCCCATGCAGCAAGAAAGTTTTTGGGAACGGCCTGTCCGAGTGAGAACGGACAGAAACGTGGGCTGCGGGTTTTCGTCATATCCCCGGAGGAATAAAAAATTTGTATAATTTCAACGCACAATTTTCACCTTTTTGTGGACAATTTTCATGCCTGTTCCACCGCAGGCCTGCTACAATGGAGACTGTAAGGAAGGAGTGCCGCCGAAGCGGCACGGGAGCGCAGCCTCCCGCCCGGCTCCAGGATGGGAGCAGGCTCCGCCCGGCGCGAAGCGGGTTTGCGCGCTGCAAGAGCAAAACGTTTCGTTTTCCACAAGCAGGAAAACACGCCGCAGGAGAAAGGGGAATGTGAAAGAAACATGGCCGAAACGATTCTCAGAATGACCGGTATCCAGAAATACTTCCCGGGCGTCCACGCGCTGGACAATGCGCAGCTGGAGGTCCGCGAGGGTGAGGTCATGGCGCTGGTCGGCGAAAACGGCGCCGGCAAGTCGACGCTTATGAAGGTGCTGACCGGCATCTACCCGAGCGACGGCGGAACGATCGAATTCTTTGGAAAGCATGTCGAGATCCACGGCCCGCGCGACGCGCAGGCGCTCGGCATCTGCATCGTCCATCAGGAGCTGAACCTCATGCAGCACCTGACCGTGGCGGAAAACATCT